>JAEEGG010006701.1_pt1 | contig 26913 bp, 21 predicted proteins | sample 9134161 | NCBI WGS metagenome assembly JAEEGG01 (sample SAMN16246543, study PRJNA631951) | gut metagenome | biome: gut microbiome; feature: rumen; material: CR-attached | host: Bos | place: Iran: Karaj | collected 2018-10 | reverse complement strand
ATAGAGGATTGCAATAGACTGCTTTACATCAAAGAACACCACATCGTTGGGGTCGGTGTAGCGCAGCATTGCGTCAATGCATACAGTGTTGGCATCGACCTGACGGCAGTTGGTGGCGATAACGTGGCGCTTCATATTCTGCGGGCTGAGGTTCTGCCATAGGCGCAGGGCGTTCTTGTCCACGCGGTCGTTGTCGGTTACGGCGCGCCAGAAGTTGACTTGCGGCGAAGCCAGCAGGAGGTCGCGATCGTGGAAGCGATAGGTCAGGATGTCGGCTTTGTCGAGGTCATAGCGCATTTCAATGTTGTCGTTGAACACTTTGACAACGCCGCCCTCGCCGTCACTCTCCTTGGTCAGATATAGTGTCTCGCGGTCAAAGTCGGGCAGTTTCTCTTTCTTGACCTCTTTCATCGGCAGCGGGAATTCGACTACTCCGAGTTCAGTACCCTTGGGCACAGCGGCACTTTCCTTGCGCTGAAGGACGGTGAAACGGATGAAGAGCTCTTCGCCTGCATAAAGGGTAAGCGCAGGCACCTTGAGCTTGAAGTTCTTGGACTCGCCCGGCTTCAGGGCCACAGAGACCTCACCTTCGATGATGCGGCTTTTAAGGTTAGAGAATATATTGTATTGCAGAATGTAATCGTTCAGCGACAGGAAAGACAGCAAGTTGGTGACGTTGAACTCGGCAGCGTCAGGGCTGATATTCACCAGTCGCACCTCGAATGGGCGGTAGATGTTGCGCAACTCGGAGAGGTACGGTACCGGATTACGGTCCTTGTCGACGAGTGCGGTCGCATACTCATCGGACTGGGTTGCAGGATTGAAATAATCGGCAGGGTTCCAGTAGGCGGCAAAGCCTCCTTGCAGCGAACGGCTGTTGCGCACCAGCTGCCAGAGTGGTTCAATATTGCCGTATGAATTGCCCTTCGACGAACCGAATGCGACCATCACCAGCGGACGAGGCTGCTCTTGTTTGGCAGCAAAGAGTTTAAGGTCGTCATACTCGAGGTATGAAGGTGCAATAATGTCGGTATTCTCCGAATAGCCAGCGCCCGAGAAGACTACAGGACGAGACTTATCTTTCTGCTTTATAACCCGGTAGGCATTCTCCATACCAATGCCGTTATCCACGCTGTTGCCGAGCGACCAGGCTATAATGGACGGATGGTTTTTGAGGCGCTCATACATATTCTGCATTCGCGTCACAAAGAGGTTGATGTAATTCTTGTCGGTAGCCACAGCTTTGGCCTGTGTTGAGAAAGGCTGCAGGTTGGCATCGCACAAGACATAAAGGCCGTATTCGTCGCACATCTCGTAGAAATACTGCGAAGCCGGCGAATAGAGAGTAGTGCGTACCGCGTTGATATTGTGCTGCTTCATTAGTTGCAGGTCTTTACGCACCTGTTCTTCCGAAGGTATACCCGTCTGACCGTAGTCGTAGTAGGCGTAAATGGTACCGCACAGCGTCACCGGTGAACCATTGACTAACAGCTGACCGTCATTGATTTCTATAGTGCGAAAGCCGAAGCGGCAGCCGACGGTTTCGAGCAGATTCATCTTCTGGTCGCGCAGTCTTATCACGAGTGTGTACAGGTTAGGGGTCTCTGCCGACCACGCCTGTACGTTGGGAATCTCGCGGTCCATCTTCATAGTCACCTCATTCTTCTTGTCAAAGACCGTCCAACGGCCCATTTTTTCTACCTGATGGCCTTTCGGATCCCATATCTCATACTCAACGTAATACTGGCCCTTCTTCAGTTCATTGTATATATCGATGCTGGCCGTAAAGTCACCCATTTTGTTCGATGGGTTGTAATTAGCCGTCACCTTATAGTCCATCACGTTGACTATAGGCTTAAGCAAAATGAACACATCCGACGTTATGCCGTTGTACGAACGGGCATACTGCGACTCCATCATCGAGCCGTCGGACACTGAAAGAACCTGAACGACAATGTTGTTCGTCTTGCCGAGCTTAAGATGCTTGGTCAGTTCAAACTCACTCAGGTCGCGGGCATCCTCGCTATAGCCCACATATTCCTGATTGACCCAAACATAGTAAGCCGACTTTGCCTGGATATTCAAATAGGCCTTATAGTCCTTCCAAGTCTTCGGGACATCAAACTCCTTGTAGTACGTAGCCACATAATTGTTTGATTCCGAGACATCGGACGGCTTGTTAATCTTCTTTGACTGGACCGTCTTCGTGCCCTCCTGCCATTTGGCCGACGGCACGGTAACAACAGGCCACCCTTCAGCAGAGAAGTCTTTCTGCTCTATGTTTGTCGGACGGCTGCCGAAACTGGGTTTCAGCGTCATACGCCATTCGCCATTGAGACTGATATAATATGGCGACTCGGCGTAGCCGTTCTTCTCTATGGCATTCTCGTTGGCGTAAGGAATCACGTTGGCACGCGGATAGAGCTTATGCTGCTCAAAGACTTCCACGTCGTTCCACTCGTCGACGACAGGGGCCGCCTCAACAGTCTTGTTTTTCTTGAATTGTGCATTGGCAGCACCACATATCGTTAACGCCAATGCAATTGCGAGGATTTTTTTGTTCATTATGAAAGCAATTCTAAATAATTATGCGTCAGCAATTAGAAGTTGACTCCAAGTCCGAATTTGACGTGATGGTAAAGTTCGGGCAAACGTGTAGCGGCAACGCTGTTGAAACCGCGCTCCACGCTGTTGTTCTGGATAAGCTGGTAGCCGGCATAAACATTGAGACCAAGCTTTTGCTTTATTGCAAAACGGATACCTGCCGAAAAGCCCATAGTAATGCCACCTTCGTCAATGCGAGTATAGTCCAGTTCTGCGTTCTTGGAGCCGAACGGGATGCTGTAGCCCAACTGAACGGCGGTGAACGGAGTCACACGGTTGCGAAGGAAATGACTGCGGAACTCAAGGAATACCGGAATCTGAGAGAAAGAGCCCGTGGCATCGTTAAGATATGAGAAGCCCAAACCGACAGCCGACTCTTTGCGCCACTGCCATCCAGCCACGGCCGTAATGCCGTTGAGAACATAATCATCGGTATACTCGCCGTGCACCTTGTTAAGGTTGGTCATAAAAGTGTAGTCGATTACACTGTAGAATCCGTAATACTTGAACTCGATATGAGGCGGATTCGTCATCTGCGCAAGGGGCGACAGTTGCTCGGCACGGGCAGCCGTAATCAAAGTCAACAAGGAAAGAAGAAGCAATGTTTTCTTCATAAGAAACTGGTTTTAAAAGGGATGAAGGGCGTTCCCTTCATCCCTCCATTCTGTTTTGTAATTATCTTATCTCCTTCAGGTTGGGAGAAACGATCAGCGTAGCCTCGGTTGCAGCCTGAACGTCGGCAACGGTGAATTCGGGGTTGATTTCGGTCAGGACGATACCCTCGGGGGTAATCTCCATAACGCCCATCTCGGTGATAATCATATTCACCTGGCCCTTTGCCGTGAGCGGCAACGTGCACTTCTTCAAAATCTTAGGATTGCCCTTGGCGGTATGCTCCATAGCAAGGATCACCTTTTTGGCACCGACCAGAAGGTCCATAGCGCCACCCATACCCGGGGTCTTCTTGCCAGGAATCATCCAGTTGGCCAAGTCACCCTTCTCGTCAACCTGCATAGCACCGAGCACCGACACGTCGACGTGGCCGCCACGGATAATGCCAAACGAAGTGGCGCTGTCGAATGTGCTGGCACCCTCAACTGCCGATGTAAAGCCACCGCCAGCGTTGATGAACCAAGGATCCTCTTTGCCCTCTTCGGGAGTGGGACCCATACCGATCATACCATTCTCCGACTGAAGGATAACGTTGACACCTTCAGGTAAGAAATTGGGAATCAGGGTCGGCAGACCGATACCAAGATTGACAACGTCGCCATCGTGAAGCTCCTGGGCTGCACGACGGGCAATAAAGTTTCTAATTTCGTTCTTGTCCATTTTATTAGTATTTTTAAAGTTATTTCTTCTGTTTCAAGGCCTTATTTCATACCGCGCTTCACCATCTCCTGAGCCACGAACGAAGCCACATCGTCGGCGTATGTGTTGGCGCCAAAGCCGGCATCGTAGCCCAGCTCCTTGGCCAGCTCGTGACTGATGCGCGGGCCACCGCAGATGAGGATCATCTTGTCGCGAAGACCTTCGGCCTCAAGCATCTCGACAAGCTCGGTAAGATTCTTGATATGAACATCCTTTTGTGTAACCGTCTGGCTGACAAGCAGTGCGTCGGCGTGGAGTTCAATGCCTTTGGCGATAAACTCTTCGTTAGGCACCTGACTGCCAAGGTTGTAGGCGTCTATCATATCATAGCGCTCCAGACCATAGTGGCCGGCATAGCCCTTCATATTCATAATGGCGTCGATGCCCACAGTGTGCGCGTCGGTACCCGTCGAGGCACCCACACACACAATCGGACGGCCGATATGCTCGCGGATATACTCGTCGCATTCCTTCATCTCCATCGTAGTACTCTCAACCTTAGGCACGTGGATGTTGGAATAGTCGACGGTGTGGGTCAGCGAACCATAGCAGTTCATAAAGCAGAATCCCTCGGTCAATTCCTTCTGGAACACCACCAGCGGATTCTCGAAGCCCATTTTCTTAAGCAGTTGCTTGGCAGCCTCTTCCGCCTCGGCACCTGCGGGCACGGGCAGCGTGAAGCTCAGCTGCACCTTGCCATCGTTCATTGTGTCGCCATACGGCTTTATCTTGGTGAGGTCTAAGGTTTTGTCGTAATCCTTGGCCTCCATTGAATACAAACCTTCACTCATAGCTAATTTCGAATTTTGAATTATGAATTTTGAACTTAGATTATTGATGTTTTGAATTGCGAATTTTAACCAGTGAATATTGAGCCTTGAACGGCTTTCAACATTCAAAATTCAACATTCAAAATTATTTTTTCCCTTTCATTATCTCTATAAACGGGTTGTAGTAGTTCTCAGCCTTCAGCGAAACACCGTCAAGGCCCTTGCCGCCGTTCTTCGGACGCTTCACGTTGGCGAAGATACCCTTCTCCAGAGCGGTGAACAAGCCCTCGCGCTCCATATTCTCAAGCAGCTCGGTGGCCTTGTCGAGCACCTCTTTCGCACGTGAGCGGATGATGCCACCCTCCTTGAACTCGACCTCTTCACCGATGTCTCTCATATTGTTGAAGATATACTTGGCGTTCTCGATACTCAGGTAGCGGTCGCTCATAAACGGCGTGTGGATAGCCTCGGTCGGCATACCCAGCAGCTGCAGGCCCTGATGCGTCCACTGGCCTATGATGTTGAACAGTGCATCCTGGATGTGGCCGCGGAATATGTTGCCCGTCATAAACTTGGTAGGCGGCATATACTTCAGCGGAGCCTTCGGGAATATCTCGCGAAGCATCTGTGCCTGAGCCAACTCGTACAGGAAACCGTTCTCCAGCATCGGGTCCATCTCGAAAGCGTGGCCCAATCCCATCTGCTCCTCGGGCAGGCCGGCCAACAATGCCAGCTGCTCGTTGATGAAGTCCGAAGCCAACACGGTGTGAGCCTCCTCATAGGCATCGGCGGTGGTCAGATAGTTGTCTTCGCCCGTGTTGATGATAACGCCAGCAAAGCCGTTGATTATGCGCGAGAAATACTGGTCAATCAGCGTGCGCTGCATATTGATGTCGCGGAACAGAATACCGTAGAGAGCATCGTTAAGCATCACATCGAGACCCTCAAGGGCGCCCATAGCGGCAATCTCCGGCATACAAAGGCCTGAGCAATAGTTGCAAAGGCGGATGTAGCGGCCCACCTCCTCGCCTACCTCATCGAGAGCCTTGCGCATAATGCGGAAGTTCTCCTGAGTGGCAAACGTGCCGCCAAAACCCTCGGTCGTAGCGCCATAAGGCACATAGTCCAGCAGACTCTGGCCCGTGGTGCGGATGACGGCGATGATGTCGGCACCCTGACGTGCACCGGCCTGAGCCTGAACGACATCCTCGTAGATATTACCCGTAGCAACAATGATGTAGAGATACGGTTTCGAGCCCTCGCCTATCGTCTTGATGTAGTTCTCGCGACGCAGACGGTTGTTGCGTACACGCGTAACATTCTCGTCCACATAGGGTTGTATCGCCTTGGCCGTCTCTTCCACCTTGTGCATAGGCAGCTGCGTCAGATCAAGCTTGCCGGCAACGATATCCTCGGCAATCTGCTGAGGAGTCTTGCCAGTTTCGATAATGGCATTGCCCAGAAAATAAGCAACGCCCTGTCCCAGAACGCCTTTCGACTTCAGCTCGTCGACCACCACATTGGGCAGCGGCACCTCGTTTTCATCAATTCCGTCAATTCCAAGCAGGCGGCAGATGGTTCGCTCCACTGCAACAGTGGTATAGTTGCCCACAAAATCCTGTACCTGATCGGCAATTTTGCGCGCAACACTCCTCGCGTGCTCTACTTTTTCAAAATCGAGACCAATTTTACTCTTTTGCATAAACTTGATTTAATATATTATTTCACTCATTATCTTAATGTTGCATTCCCAAAAGCGCACCATTTCAAGATACGCTTCCCGTTATGAAACAACTTGCAAAGTTAATGTTTTTTTATGAAATATCAGCACATTTTATTAATAAAATCTCTATTATTATTAGCAAACATCCTGAACCACTTGATACACAGCAACTAACCAAAAGCCGTTTCTTCGCCGTTCCTGCACCCAACCCTACACGCCTCAGCACCGCACCGACTCCGTTCGTTGTCCGCTCGTTGTCCGTTCGTTGTCCGATTGTTGTCCGATTGGTGATCGGACAACAATCGGACAACAATCGGACAACGAGCGGACAACGAACGGAGAAAACTCCATAAAGCACTGATTATGAACGCTCGTTTTCAAGATGCAATAACACACCTTTTTGAGGACAAATACGACAAAGGCCCCACGTCCCGACACGCACTATTGCGTCTCAGGCAAAGGAGACAACTGATAAACAACGAAATAAATTTGTACTATTTGGCCTTCTCGGGCTTGGCAGCAGCGGCCGGCTTGACATCCTGTGGTTTGGCTGCTGCAGCGGGTTTCGCCTCCTGAGGCTTCTCGGGCTGGGCCGCAGCCTGCTCCTTTTTCTTTATCTTTATATTCTCAACCGTGTATTTCCTGTGGAACTTCGAGAAGTCGACAAAGCCTGCTATGCCTTTCTGTTTGCCGCGCTGCGTGTACTGCCACACGGTGTAGGCCATCGATGGCTCACGCTTGTAATTGGCTATGAAATAGTGGTATTTCTTGTATTTCTTGATTGCAAAATGGGTCTTATAGAGCTTTTCGCTGGTGTATATCATCGGCTTGGCTCCATATTCCTTTTCCATCAGCTCGAGCAGCTTGTCTACTCGCTGCATATTCAGCTTGTTGCAATGCATCGCCTCTATGTCGAGCACCGGCACGAGGTCTTGCTTTTTCTTATCGACCACTTTCTTGAAATTGGCAAACTGCTGATAGGCCGTGGTGCGGCTGCTGTAGACGTGGTAGCTGCCGACGAGCAGTCCTGCCTCGCGGGCTTTTTTGACGTTATATTTGTACATCGGGTCTTTTATGCTCGACCCCTCGGTGGCCTTGATGTAGACAAACTCTATCTTGCTGTTTTTAGCCACTTTGCTCCAGTTGATGCTGTCCTGGAAACGCGACACATCGATACCGCTCTGGGCGTTCAGCACAGCCGGAAACAGCGACAACAGCACGGCAAAATATCGTATTATTCTATATTTCATCGCCTATATTTACGTCAAAAGGCGCCCTTTATTGTGTCACAGAGCGCCTTTGGCGATATTTTTTGCATTTTCGTCACATCGAAATCTCTTCGCCCGACTTGTTCAGGAACTTGAATTCAAGCAGGTTGTAACTTTCCATCGGTTTGATTTTCAGCCGCATTTTATACTTCCGCTGCCACTGGCGACGCAACGACTTGAAGCCTTGCGTCAAGTACGCTTGTATGTAGGGATGGGTTGCTATCGTTATGCATCGCTCGCCTTGAGAGACGTTGAGGTAGCGAATGTTCGACTCTATTTCGTCGACTACCGTCAGGCTCGACTTGATTGTACCGGTTCCGTCGCAGAATGGGCACTTCTCTTGCACATCGACCTCTATGGCCGGACGCACACGCTGACGGGTTATCTGCATCAAGCCAAACTTGCTGAGCGGCAGTATTGTATGACGCGCCTTGTCGCGTTTCATTTCCGCTGTCATAACGTCAAACAGCTCGCGCCGGTTCTCGGCCTTTGCCATATCGACAAAGTCTATTATCACAATGCCGCCCATATCGCGCAGGCGCAACTGACGGGCTATCTCTTTGGCCGACTCGATATTGACCTGCAACGCGGTGTCTTCCTGGCCGGTACCTGCCTTTATGTGATTGCCGCTATTCACGTCTATAACGTGCATTGCCTCAGTGTGTTCAATGTAAAGATAGATACCCGAACGTATGGTTACTATTTTACCAAAGGCCCTGCGTATTTCTCGCTGCACACCAAACTGCTCGAATATAGGGGTGGCGAGCTTGTAATGCTTCACTATGTCCACCTTGTCGGGGGCTATAGTCTGCAGATAGTCACGCAGTTCGGCACATACATCCTCGTTGTCACAGTAGATTGTATTGAAATCGTCGGTCAGCACGTCACGGAGCAGTGCCGATGTCGTACCAAGCTCTGACGCAACGACTTGTGGAGTATTGACACGCTTCAGTTTCTGAGTCATCTTGTCCCACTTGTCCATCAGCATACGCAGGTCGCCGTCCAGTTCAGCTACAGACTTGCCTTCGGCCACGGTGCGGACTATCAGTCCGAAGTTCTCGGGACGGATGCTTTGGATAAGTCTGCGCAAGCGGTTGCGCTCTTCGTTCTTCTTGATTTTCTGTGATATGGAAATCTTGTTCGAGAACGGCACAAGCACAAGGTAACGACCCGCAAACGACACGTCGCCCGACAGTTTGGGACCTTTTGTGGATATTGGCTCTTTCTCTATTTGGGTCAGCAGATACTGGCCCACCTTAAGGACGTTCGAGAAATTTCCGTTCTTCTCGAGCGTGGGTTCTATGTTAAAGTCTTTCAGCGTTCTGACTCCAGCATCGCCGTTCATCGCAAGACGTAGGTACTTCTCGAACGACCGGTACGATGTACCCAGGTCGAGGTAATGCATAAAGCCGTCCTTCTCGTCGTTGATGTCGATGAACGCTGCATTCAAGCCTGGCATTATCTTCCGAACCTTTCCCAACACAACATCTCCCACGGCGAAGTGGCTGCTCTTCTTCTCCTTGTGAAGCTCCACAAGCTGCTTGTCTTCCAGCAAAGCAATCTGCACTTCGTCTGCCGCCGCTGAAATAATCAGTTCATTGTCCATTATTTATAAAAACATTTGTCGCTATAAGCATAATATTTAATTAAAAAAACAAATTACACAACAACCCCTTGACAGGCGTCGTGTAATTTGTTTTAGATACTGTTAGAAGTCGTAAGAAGAATATCGGTACTAAACCTTATTTCTTCTTATGTCTGTTCTTGCGCAAACGTTTTTTGCGTTTGTGCGTTGACATTTTATGTCTCTTGTGTTTCTTACCGTTTGGCATAATTGTAAAATATTTAGGATTAATTTATTTCGTGTTGTTTTTCACTTCAGCCATAAAAGACTTGGCGGGCTTGAAAGCCGGGATGTTATGTGCCGGAATGATAACCGTGGTGTTCTTCGAGATGTTACGGCCAGTCTTCTCAGCTCTCTTACGGACGATGAAGCTGCCGAAGCCACGCAAATACACATTTTCTCCATCAGTGAGCGAACCCTTGACAGTGTTCATAAACTCCTCAACGATGGTCATAATAGCAATTTTCTCAATGCCCGTTTTGTGGGCGATCTTGTTAACTACTTCTGCCTTAGTCATATCTGTAATAATTTTATCTTTTTCTGTCAAAATTGGAGACTGCAAAAGTACTAAAAAATTTAAAAACAGAATACTTTTTTTGCATTTTTCTGCCAAAGAAATGACACCCCATAAGCCACTTTGCTTATTTTCAAAGTATTACACCACAAACAAGATTGTAATCTTTTTATTATTGCCCATCGTCCAGCGACATATTATTGTCGACTGGAGTAGAATCTTTTTCATTTTTTTGCCGTAGAAAAGCGAATACGAATATCGTCACCGCGATGGCCAGGCCTATGACGGCCAGGTACCAAGGCGCATTCAGCGAATCTGTGAGCTGCATATCCACGATTCCTCTGTTGCCAAGAAAGAGGAGTATTATTGCAAGGGCATTATTCAAGAAATGAGCCGTGGCGTTTATCCACAACGAGCCGCCGTAATAAAACAGGTAGCCCAACGCGGCACCCAGCACGAACCGAGGCAGAAACGCAAAGATCTCGCCGTGGAACAGCGAGAATACCGCTGCCGTAAGCCATATTGCAGCGTGGGGATTGGGCAGCATACGGCAGAAGAGCCGCTGCAAAGTGCCTCGGAACACCATCTCTTCACACACCGCCGGCACAAAGGCAAAGACAAGCAGATTGACTATCAACGCACCGATATCCGTCCGGCCAAGATACACTTCAAGCTCCGCTTGGGTGGCTTCTCCCATCGAACGCATCTTCTCCTCAAGCGCGGCGAGGCTTTGCGGCAGATGCCACGCGTCGTTCAAACGGGCAAGCCAGTCCGACATAGGCAGGAGGCATACGAGAATCAGGCTAGCAGCAACGATTTTGCCAGCCATACCCTTTACCGCGGGCATACCCAGATGGCGCAGCGGATTGCCATAGAAAAGATAGGCGAAAAACAGAGCAGTTCCCGCGAACGAAACGAGTTGCGTGACAACGAGCGTCACCATCTTCAAGACGACACCGCCAGACACAAAACCGGTAACAACCGAAAAACCGGTCGACAATATAAAAAAGAGGACAAAAATCAGCCCTAATGCCAACAATTGTCCTCCAGGTTTTGTATTTTCAAAAAACTGTTTCATAGTCACTTTTGTGACCCCGGCGGGATTCAAACCCACGACTTTCGGAACCGGAATCCGACGTTCTATTCAGCTGAACTACGGGGCCATTGCCTCAAAAAAGCACACCTTTAACGGATGCGGCGGCAAATTATTTTGCTATGGATGAAAAAATTTTTCACCGCATCAGGCGTCGGCAAACACCTTGCCGTCGGCCAATGTGACCTGCAGCTTGGTATACTCGCTGTGGAAATCAGTCTTCAGCCTGCGCAAATAGCGTTCCGACTCCCACTTGCACATAGGCAGGTCGTGAAGCAGGCAGTTGCCACAGGTCTCGGGAGTTGTTGCAGGCACTTCCGACTGAGTCAAAATCCACTCAAGGCACTCGATTGTCAGCGAGCGCATATCTTCGACAGAATAATTGCCAGTCATAATGACATACATACCTGTCATACAGCCCATTGGACCGACATAAACCACATCCTCCTTGGCAGAGGAATTGCGGAACCACGTCGCCATAAGGTGTTCCATACTGTGCATCGCCGAAGGCGCTACGGCAGGTTCGCGATTGGGTTCGGTGATTCGCAGGTCGAAAGTGGTGAACCCTTTGTCGATACGCGAGACATATATGCCCGGTTTCAGGTGGGTATGGTCGATTGTAAAGCTTTGAATGACTTCCATTATAAAGGTTAAAGTTTAAAGGTTATAGGTTAAAGACTATAGGGTTTCGAGGTATTGCTTGACGAAGCGGAAAGAGCGGTCGCACATAGAGGTCAAGAAGTCCTCCCACTGCTGATGGTGGTCGTCGGTGCGGCCCGGAGTATCGCTGATTATGCGCAGGCTAAGAAACGGCAAACCAAGCAAATAGCACGTCTGAGCAATAGCGGCGCTCTCCATATCGCAAGCCATTCCGTCGGGGAAATTACGTTTTATTGCATTCTGCCGTTCGCGGTCGGTAATGAACTGGTCGCCAGTGCATATCAGACCTCTAACCAGACGTTCACTCGAAGCGAGCCGCACGTTGAGCGTATGGTCAAGAAGGCGCTTGTCGGCATCAAAGCGAGCCGGCAGGCCCTGGACCTGACCAATAACGCAATCAAGGCTCACGCCACAATCGACGTCGTGGTACACGCATTGCTCGGCGGCCAGCACATCCATCACCTGCATCTGCACGTCTATGCCACCGGCCAAACCAGTGCTTATAATCGCGTCGGGGTGATGTTCCTGCACAAGTCGCATAGCGCCGACAGCAGCATTCACCTTGCCTATTCCGCACTTCCACAGAATGATTTCGTTGTTTCCCAAGCGGCCAGCTTTGCCACCGAGCGCATCAAGCATCTTGTTGTACTCGATGTCCATTGCAACAATAAGTCCAATCTTCATTATATAAAGGTTTATACGTTATAATAAAAAGAGTGATCAACCCTTCTTCGGCTGCGGGTCGGAGGTAACATCGACGCCGAGTTTCTTGAATATCTTGAGGTCCACCTCACCAAGCATAGTCGTTGTATGCACCTGGCAGCCCTTCAGCAACGGCAAGGTGTTCAGTGCCTTGCGGCAGTTGTCGTCCGACAGGCTCAGCATCGACAGCGCCAACAGAACCTCGTCGGTATGCAGTCGCGGATTCTTGCCGTGCAGAAGCTCAATCTTGGTATGCTGTATAGGCTCAATGTAATTCTGGGATATCAGCTTGACATTGTGGTCGATATGTGCCAGATGCTTTGTAGCGTTGAGCAGCATTGCGGCGCAGGCGCCGAGCAGCGGGCTCGAATGGCCGGTGATGATGGTGCCATCTTCCAACTCCATCGCGGCTGCCGGAGCACCCTCGGCGGCGGCCCTGACGCGGGCAGCGATTGTGGTGCGGCGGAAGTCGGTAGTAATCTTCATCTGCTTCATTAGCAGTGCATTCTTGTCAACTTCGGTGGCCGGAATGCGTCCCTGGGCATACTTGCAGAGAGCCGCGAAGTAGCGGCGGATAATCTCGTCCTTCGACGCCTTGCAGCACACTTCGTCGTCACAGATGCAGAAGCCCGCCATATTGACGCCCATATCGGTGGGCGACTTGTAAGGATTCTCACCATAGATGCCCTCAAAGATAGCGTTGAGCACCGGGAAAATCTCGATGTCGCGGTTATAGTTGACCGTCGTAACTCCGTATGCGTCAAGGTGGAACGGGTCAATCATATTGACGTCGTTGAGGTCGGCCGTGGCCGCTTCGTAAGCCACATTGACAGGATGCTTCAGCGGGATGCTCCATATCGGGAAGGTCTCGAACTTGGCATATCCAGCTTTCACGCCCTTGCGGTTCTCTTGATATAACTGACTGAGGCACACAGCCATTTTGCCGCTGCCAGGTCCCGGAGCAGTGACGACCACCAAGGGTCGCGAAGTCCGTATGAACTCGTTGCGACCGAAACCTTCGGGCGAGCAGATCAGCTCCACATTGGTTGGATAGCCCTCAATTAAATAATGATAATACACACTGATTCCCAGGCGTTCAAGACGCTCGCGAAAAGCCTGCGCACTGGGTTGACCGTGATACTGCGTGATGCAAACGGCGCTGACCAGCAGGCCACGGCCTTGAAACTCGTTGCGCAGTCGCAGCACATCGTCGTCATAGGTGATTCCCAAGTCGGCACGCACCTTGTTCTTCTCAATGTCGCGCGCGCTGATAGCGATAACAATCTCAGGGTCATCACGCAACTGCATCAGCATTTTCAACTTGCTGTCAGGCTCGAAGCCGGGCAGTACACGGCTGGCGTGGAAATCGTCGAACAGCTTGCCGCCAAATTCAAGATAAAGCTTGTCGCCGAACTTGGAGATACGCTCCTTGATGTGTTCGGATTGGATTTTGAGATACTTCTCGTTGTCGAAACCGTGTTTCATAAAACAAAATATTAAACCCCTCGGCATCCGAAAAGGCTGCCTTGAGGAGATGATATAAATTAATGAACTACGGGATACAAAAATACAAACTTTTCGAGGAACAGCAGAAAATAAATGCACACCAAAATCAACAAAAAGCATTAAACCGATAAAAAACAACGTTTTAAAATGTTGAAAAAACAGCTCATCCTGCACTTACAAACCGAAACAAAAGGTGACAAAAAAGTTTTTTCAGGGCTCAAAAAATGGTTTTTCGGCAAACTTCAATTACAAGCAATCCGTCACCGACAGAGGACAAATCCAAGCCCCGAATCGGTGAAAATGATAAATTGCCCGAAATCTGCCAACAAAAAGAAATAACATTCTGATTGACAACACCTAGCAAAGATTATAAAATAGTTGCAAAGAGCCGCGGAAAGGACCAAAAATGCCCTTTCACAACTCACTGATTTCCATATACCAAATTCTTATCAAAGTTTACTCAAACTCTTATCAAAGTTTTACCAAAGTTAGCATCAGTAAAGTTTGATAGGAATTTATCAAAAAGTCGGGTAGAATAAGATACGGTGGCAAGGCGGTTTTTGCCGGGGCGCAGTGACGCCTGCCGGCAAGCGAAACTGCCGGCTGGAAGTGTGGCGGAATAAGGGCTGCGACACGGAAGGCCAAAAAAATTTCGTCTGTGCCAAAACAAAACAGGCGCAGCTGCGTTAGTAAGATATGAAAAAAGTATTCTGGATTTCGCTCATCACCCTTTTCACCCTTGCCGCCGCAAGCCTCCTCTTCGTGCAGTACACTCAGATGCGCCGCACAGTCGAAGTCAGCGACAACCTGTTCAATATCAGCGTCAATAACGCTATGGACGATATGATTGAGCAGCTCAATCGATTGAAGGTGGAGGACTATATCAGTCAGAACGACCGCTACAAGCTGCTCAAATTCAAGCGCATCGACGAGCTGAACGAGCGAATGCAGGACATCGTCAAGCAAAACTATTCGGTTTTTTACGACACGACCCTTGTCCGTGTAGGCATCACTATGATTGACAGCGTTATACTACTGCCAGGAGCCACCGTTTCGCACGAAGACAGCAGCGCTATCGCCTCCTACAACTCGGTGCTTGCCACACGCGACCGCCTGCTCAACAGCCCCGACTTCTACAATCAGTTTGTCACCGACATCAGCGAGTATGTAGTTGACAACATAATGACTTCCAACACTTTCAACTTTACGTTGCTCGACTCGCTCATTACCGACAAATTGATGCTCAACGGCGTCGACATTGCCCCATACATCGGCGTCTACGACAATACCAACAACAATTTCCTATATTGCAACGCCGAGGGCAAAGAGCAGAAACTCATAGAGTCACCCTACAAATACCGCTTCCACCCCAACGGTATGATGTCGCCCAACGAGTATTTCGTAGTGCTCCAGTTCCCGCTCTCGTCGCTACTCCTAAAGGAAAACTCGACAATCTACTTCGTTATCAGTCTGTTCCTCGTCATTTTCATCCTCCTGTTGTTCCTGCTCTCAATCCGCGCCATCTTCCGCAAAGAGAAGCTCGACCAGATGAAGTCGGACTTCATCAACAATATGACCCACGAAATCAAGACCCCGATAGCGACCATCAGCCTGGCCTGCGAGATGCTGCAAGACCCCACCGTCAGCACCGACCCGGCCACCAACGGCACCTATATCGGCATCATTAGCGACGAAAACCGCCGTATGCGCGTCCTCGTAGAGACCATTCTGCAAAGCGCCAAGATGTCGAACAAGAACTTTTCGCTTAACATCAAAGAGCTAAATATCAATGAACTGATAGAGAGCGTCAGCAAGCATTTCCACCTGCGCATAGAGTCGCGCGGCGGCTCGTTGAAGTGTGACCTGCAGGCGCAGCCACCGACCATCTACGCCGACGAACTCCATATCACCAATATGGTCTACAATCTGATAGACAACGCCATCAAGTACTCACCCGAAAAGATTGACATTCAGGTAGCCACACGCACCGAAGGCACCAACACCGTCATCACGGTCACCGACCACGGGCTGGGCATCAGCAAGGAGGACCAAAAGCATATTTTTGAGCGTTTCTACCGCGTATCTACCGGAAACGTACACAATGTCAAAGGCTTCGGCATCGGCCTCAACTACGTCTATCAGGTCGTCCAGCTCCACCAAGGCACCGTCACCATCGACAGCACCCCCGGCGAAGGCTCCACCTTCACCATCACCCTCCCGCAAGAGTGAAACGGATTTTGCCAATTCAAATATTATTTGTAATTTTGCAAATCGAAATGCATTCATAATATGGACCAAAAGCTCACTGAACAAATTAGTCAATATCTTGCAACTCAACCCGTGTTGAAAGCGTGGGTGTTCGGTTCGTTTGCCCGTAATGAGGAGCGTCCCGACAGCGATATTGACTTGCTAATTCAGTTTGATCGCAAGAATGCAAAAATTGGTTTATTCAAGTATGCATCAATGATTATAGATCTTGAAAACATACTGCATCGGGAAGTGGATTTGGTTGAAGACGGTGCACTTCTGCCATACGCCGAACGCACTGCTAACAAAGATAAAAAACTGATTTATGAGAGAAGCGCTTCGTGACCCAGGAAGGTTGGAACATATTATGATAGCCATCGGCAATATTGAGGATTTCACCCGTGAAATGACCTACGATGCTTTCATTGGTGATAAGCGAACACTATACGCAATAATTTATAACATTCAAATTATTGGCGAGGCCACATATAAACTAACAAAGGAATTCAAGGCGACACATCCCGAGTTACCGTGGCCCTTAATGGAAAAGATGAGGCACGTACTCGTGCACGATTACTATAACATTGTACCACAAGCCGTTTGGGATGTAGTCACAAACGACATACCCAGTATAAAACCGCAACTGCAACAGATAATTGATAATTTAAACAAAGAATAATGTCATAAAAAACATATTCCATACATAAACCGAGCTTAGCGCACTTGATTCTCTTAATAGAAAGCTGGTAACTTTAAAAAAGGAGATTGAACAAGAAGCGAAAAGTTCACGCAACGGCGTGAATCATTTCGAATCTTATCGTCTCCAAAGGTTGTACCAGCACCCCTATTAAGGATAAGAATTGTAGAAAGATTCACGCTTTTATTTTATCTGACAATAATCTTTCTACAAAAGTATACAAGACTTCGCTGATTAATAAACAATGTACAATTATAAATGGAGGCAACTATGAAAACAAGATTTACTGTTCTTATTACCCTTTTATTATTACCGTGTCTCGTACAAGGACAAATAATATCCAAAGTACCACAAAGTGATGTGTCGGTAATGAAGAATGTGATTGGTTCAACAACAGAATATAGCCTGACTATGTACGACCGTAATTCAGGCTATAACAGTGAAATCAGGCTTGGCGACTTTGAGCAAGCCGTGTCACTATTGACCAAAATGGGAGATGAGTATTTCCGCAATAATGGCAAAATGGCGCTGAACAACGGCTATGAGGATAGTGCAGAATACAAAAACACCCTAAGTGGATCAAAGTGGAGCATCTACAGGCAGAATGGCCAAATACTATATCTTAGTTTGTATGAAATCAAGGCCAGCAAAGAAGTTATAATGAAAGACCGTTTAATGGATGGTTCATCAACAGTTACACCATCAAATGTATCCATTACAATAACCGAACGTCCGCCTTCATTTTATTTAAAGCGTAGCGCCCAACGTATGGGGTTTTCTTTAGGATTGAGTGCTTTATCGGCACTTAGCGGAGTGCTATACTCTATCTCTGCAGCAGACAACACCACATACGGCATACAAGGAAGCGAGATCACCTTTGCAGTGGTCTCCCTTGGTACAGGAGTAGCAACACTCTGTACCGTTATCGGTTCTATTATTGACTTGCACAGGGCTGGAAGCGCACTGGAGCGCATTCAAGTAACAAGCGGAGGAGTGGCATTCAAGTTTTAGAGGCTGCAGTAGCTATTTCAACTCAATATACGGCTCGTAGCAGTGGGCGCCGCAGAGGTAGGCACCGGGATGGGATGAGAGGACCTGCTTGCGGGTCTTGACGGCCAGAGTGGGGTCGTTGTCATAGCGGGCACAGAACTCTGGATATTTCAGTTGCAAGTCTTGTGCGTGGACCAAGTCGCCGACGAACAGGCAAAGGCCAGCCTCATAGACGGTGTGACCAGGCGTATGGCCGGGGGCAAGATGGGTCTTGATGCGGCCATCAATAATAGCGTCGCCGTCCTGGAACAGGTTGATTTGGTTGGCATAGCAGGAAAGCACCTGCTTCCATAAACCATTCTGCGCAGCCATAGGGCCGTCGTCGCTCCAAGCGTTAAACTCCTCCACCGACAAATATATCGCCGCATTGGGGAACACAGGCTGACCATCCTTCAACAGACCGCCGATATGGTCGCCGTGCAGGTGCGTAAGGCACACAGCATCAATCTCCTCCGGCTTCACATCGAGCTTTTTCAGCTGACGAAGCAGTGCACCGCCGTTATCTTCACCAAGACCGGCGTCGATAAGGACATCGTAGTCCCGGCCATCATAGTAATAGCCTGACATCCTGAGCAAGAAAGAATTTATAGCCGACGGGCTTGAGCCATCAGGCATCAGCACTGCCAGCAGACTATCGTTGTACGAACCCTTGAACAAGTCGACAGACATCCTGTTGACACGATCGGGAATCGTAATGACTTCCATATCGTCCATACCGCTAAAAATAGCACAGGGAGCCAAAGTCGCAGTGTCGGCCGCTGTGCCAGTTTCATCTGCCGGTTGCTGTTTTCCCTTGCATCCGGCAAGGAGCATCACCGACATAACAAAGATAACAAATCTGTATTTCATAATCTTAACGTTTTACATTATTGCCCAAAAGAGAAGTCCACCAGAGATTATCACACCACTGACAAACAGGTCAATAAGGCAGAAGCCCATAATATCTTTGGCACTCAGCCGCGCGATGGCCAGCGCCGGCAACGCCCAGAAAGGCTGAATCATATTGGTCCACGCGTCGCCCCAAGCGATAGCCATACCCGTCAAGCCCGGGTCAACACCCAGTTCGGCACCAGCGGTGAACATAATCGGAGCCTGAATAGCCCAGTGGCCGCCGCCCGACGGCACAAACATATTGAGCAACGCTGCGCAAAGGAAGGTAAGCAGCGGATAGGTCACTGGCGAAGAGATATTTATACAGGCGTTGCTGATGACCGTGCCGAAGCAGATGCCGCTCTCCCCTACCCCCGTAATAATACCCATAATGCCGGCATAGAACGGGAATTGTAGTATGATGCCCGCCGCGCCCGACGCAGCCTTGCCGAAGGCCCGCACGTATGCCACAGGCGTGCCGTGAAAAAGGATGCCAAGGAAAAGGAATATCATAATGACAGAGCCGAGGTCGAACGCCCCGCCTCTGAACACCAGACTAATAAGCAGATAAGCGATGCCCAACGCGGCAATAAGCCAGCTCAGCAAACGGCTGTTCTCCAGCTTCTCTGCCGGCGTCTCGGCCTTGCGCTTCTCCACCGGCGCTTCCTCCACCAGCAACTCGGGGTCAACCGTAACCACCTGGCTGCCTTTGGGATGCATCAAGGCGTTGACCGCTGTGATAGCGATGATTACAAGCACCACCATAGCGATATTGAACGGATGCAGGATGGTATCTGAAATGGCTATAGGGTCGACGATAGCGCCATTGGTAGCAGCCGCAAGGTCAGGCCCTGGCGTAGCCAACTTGAGCGGCACCGAGCCCGACAGACCCGCGTGCCACACCACAAAGCCGCTGTAGGCTGACGCAATCAGCAAACGGTAATCGACACCAGGCAGACGCCGCGCGATATCCTTGGCAAAGATAACGCCCACAATGAGTCCGAAGCCCCAGTTGAGCCAGCAGGCCACAGCCGAGATAGCTGTCACCAGAGCGATGGCGGCCACAGGCGTCTTAGGCAGCGATGCAAGCCAGGCAATGCCGCGCTTGAGCGACGGAGCCGACGCCAGCGCCGAGCCCGACACCAGCACCAAGGCCATCTGCATTGCAAAGGCCAGCAGCCCCCAGACGCCGCTGCCCCAATTGGCAACGACCTCGACGGGCGTTTGGCGGCAGATAGGCATAGCCAACAGTGCCGCTATAAAAGTCAAAATGATAGCGAAAAGAAAAGGTTCAGGCATCCAACGCTGGACAAGTTTTACGGAGCCGTTTATCAGTTTCTGGAACAAGGGGATAGGGGTTTTAGGGTTGAAGGGTTTAAAGGTTGGAGGGATTAAGGGTTAAAAGGTTTTAGGGTTTTAAGGTTTTGGGGTTGGAGGGGGATGAGGGTTTGGCTGATTCGAAGGATTCAATCAGCGGCAACAGCATCTGCTCGAACACGTCGCGGCGAACGATGCGGTAATGCTGACGATAGGTCTCATTGAACAGCCGGCTGTGGTGCAGCGCATACTTGCCCGATTTGATGGTCTGCTCAATGAGCTGATAATCCTCCTCATAGTTGAGCGGTTTCTTGCAATAGGGATTTTTCAAAAGTTCCAACAACGACTGCCAACGCTTATGCCACTGCCCGGCATCGTAATCGACAGGTTGCGAGCTCTGCAGCATCGCCGACACCATTGTGGCAAGAGGGATGATTCCCTGCCGCACATAGCCAATGTCCACACGGACATAGTTGTTCTTAAGCAGAGGGTAATAGAACAAAGGCCGCTGCCAATCGGTGCTGTCGGCCGAGCGGATTTCAGCCTCGATGTATCGCACCGCCGCCAGCGAATCGCTCATAAGGTGCTCCAAACCAAAGTAATCCTGAAAGCAGTACTTGTAGACATCGCGCAGCTGCGACTGCGGATAGCGCTGCATATACAGGCACAGCCTGCATTCCTCCCATTCGTAATAGTTGGCGCTGTAGCAACTTTCAAGCTTGTCCTGCCAGCTGTCCTGCGCCGAAACGCCGCCGAACGACACAAGGAGAAGCAGCAGAAAAAGCCACTTCCGGGCCATACCAACACCGCTCGTTGTCCAGTTGTTGTCCAGTTGTTGTCCAGTTGTTGTCCAGTCAATGACTGGACAACAACTGGACAACAACTGGACAACAACTGGACAACGAGCGGTGTTGGTACGTTGAAAGAGCGGTTTTCTATGGAGTAAAGACCCTATTTTCATCTTTTTAGGTGCAGCGTTGAATAGTTAATCTTTATTAAATGGATTTGCAAAGGTACAAAAACTTTTCATTTCTTTGTATTTTTGCACTGCTTTTTTGGCGAAACCAATCGCGCTTTACTCTAATACACAACACCTTAACATCACACTTAGATGCTTCATACAAGCAAAAAACAACTATTGTTCTTTCTACTGCTACTCGCTTGCGGCACGGCGGCGGGCCAGAGCTATACCATCAGCGGCACCGTCACCGACTCGCTGAGCGGCGAGACGCTGATTGGCGCAGCGGTGATGGACCTGCGCACCGGCAAGGGTGCGCTGACCAACGCGCAAGGGCGCTTCTCGCTGACGTTGAAGAGCGATTCGGTGCGGCTACGCGTCACCTACGTAGGCTACCGACCTGTCTTTGAAGATATTCTACTGAAGAGCAACCAGAAGCGCACCTTCCGTATGCAGTCGAGCACCGAGCTGAAGACCGTCGTTGTCAAGAGCGAGCGGGTGAACAATGTGCGCTCGTCGCAGATGAGCGCCATCGACATACCCGTCGAGCAGCTCAAGTCGGTGCCGGTCCTCTTCGGCGAAGCCGACCTGGTGAAGGCTTTGCAGCTGCTGCCCGGCGTGCAGAGCGGCTCGGAAGGCAACAGCGGCTTCTATGTGCGCGGCGGTGGCCCCGACGAGAATCTCTTTCTGCTCGACGGCGTTCCGCTCTACAATGTGAGCCATCTGGGAGGCTTCTTCTCAGCCTTCAACACCGATGCCGTAAAGGGCGTGACCCTCTACAAAGGCAGCTTTCCCGCCCACTTCGGCGGCCGCCTGTCGAGCGTGCTCGACGTCACCACCAACAACGGCAACGACAAGCAACTGCACGGCAATGCCTCGATAGGCTTCATCTCAGCCAAACTCAGCGTCGAGGGCCCCATCAAGAGCGAGCGCACCACATTCTGCCTCTCGGGGCGTCGCACCTACGCCGACTTCCTGCTGCAGCCGTTAGTCAAGCGACTTGCCGACCGCAGAGAGTACAAGCTGCGCGCCGGCTACTATTTCTACGATGTCAACGGCAAGCTCACGCACCGCTTCAGCGACCGCAGCCGCCTGTTTGCCAGCTACTATATGGGCTCGGACGTAGTCTACACCCGCATCCGCACCCTTGCCACCGACGTGCAGGAGCAGTATCTCAACTTCGACACGAAATGGGGCAACATCGTGGCCTCGGCCCGCTGGAACTATGAGCTGACGCCCAAGCTGTTTATGAATATCACCGGCGCCTATACGCGCTACAGCAACACGGTGGGCGTCGACTACGAGACCGTCACTCTCGCCACCGAGGAGCAGGAGAGCGCCACGTCGGAGTTTGATATGGACTATATCTCGCGCATCAACGACCTGAGCCTGAGGGCCGACTTCGACTTTACGCCAAATCCCGACCACCTGATGAAGTTTGGCACATCAATGATCCACCACGTCTTCCTGCCCGAAGTGTCGAGTGCCCATCTCAATGCCTACAACGCCGACTTGATGAACAATTCGATGGTCATCGACACATCGGTCAACTCAGGTTCAATACTTGCCGAAGAGCTGACGGCATACGCGGAGGACGACTGGAGCATCAGCGAGACTGTCAAGCTCAACTACGGTCTGAACTTCAGCGGTTTCGCCGTCGAGCACAAGTTCTATCCAACCCTGCAGCCCCGCCTGTCGGGACGCGTAATGCTGGGTGAAGGACTCTCGCTCAAAGGCGGCTACGCCTATATGACTCAGTTTATGCATCTGCTTTCGACCACAAGCGTCAGTATGCCCACCGACCTGTGGGTGCCGGTGACAAGAGATGTGCCTCCGATGTATGCCCATCAGGTGGCCGGCGGCGTGTTCTACGAGGCCGGGGCCATAGGCGACTTCTCGGTTGAAGGCTACTACAAGAAGATGCATAACCTACTGGAATACAAGGATGGCGCCACCTTCTTCGGCAGCAGCGAGAGTTGGGAAGAGAAGGTCGTGCTGGGCGACGGCTGGGCCTACGGTGTCGAGTTCCTGCTGCAGCGCAATGTGGGTAACTTGACGGGCTGGATAGGCTACACGTGGAGCAAGACGATGCGCCAGTTCGACCGCCCGGGACAGGTGCTCAACGACGGCAAGCCCTTTCCGGCCAAGTACGACCGTCGCCACGACCTCAGCATCGTGCTGAGCTACAAGGTCAACGACAAGATGGACTTCAGCGCCACCTGGGTCTACAGCTCGGGCAACGCTGCCACGCTGAGCCTGCAGGAATATGCCGAGGCGCAGCAGACAGCCAACGACTATGCCGACGTCGACCCCGAAGGCTGGGGCGGCTACCTGTCGCACCCGTCGGGACGCAACAACTTCCGTATGCCCGACTATCACCGTATGGACATCAGCGCCAACTTCCACCGAAAGTTCCGCCGCTGCAGCCGCACCATCAACGTGAGCGTCTACAACCTCTACAACCGCAAGAACCCTTATATGATCTACGAGAGCCACGAGTACACCTACAAGGGCTACAACGGCGCCCTCGTCCAGTTGTCTATCTTCCCCATCCTGCCCTCGGTGGCATATACGCTTAAGTTTTAGGGTTGGAAGGTTTTAAGGTTGAACGTTTTTATGGTTTAATTGTTTTAAAGTTGAAAGGTATTGGAAATATGAGCAAAGCAAGATATATAATCCTGATTGTTTGTGCGATGTTATGTTCGTGCGAGAAGGTGATGGAGTTCGACATCGAGGAGAGCGATCGGATGGTGGTGGTCAACGCCCTGCCGTCAACCGACAGCCTGCTTTTCGTCAACATCACCTACAGCCGCTTTTTCCTTGACAACCAGCCCTTCACCGCCGTTACTGATGCCACCGTAAGCATCGATGTGAACGGCACGACTATGGCCTCGACAGGGCGCGACGGTGCGAACTACCTGTTCGGCTACACCGCCACGGCAGGCGACACGCTGACGCTGCACGTAAGCACACCGGGGCGTCCCGACATCATAGGCGGCACACGCGTCGTGCCTCTGCCTGATATGCTGCCGCCGCTGGCGGAGATAGACACGCTGCAGCCCATCACGGCCGGCGAGATAACCTTTACGCTCACCGACCCCGCAGAGATGACAAACTACTACTACATCTACCTTGAGGAGCGCGACAGCGGCACGCGATGGAACGTATGGAAGGAGAAATGGGACACCATAGACACCGTAAGGCACCCGATTTTCACTTGCCTCAACACCGAGATAACCAACCCTGAGGTCAACGCCATCGAAGGATTTATGGACTATTTCACAGGCATACTCTTCACCGACAGGGACATTGACGGCCAGAGCTACGAGACCACGCTGTCGCTGATGATGCTGAAAGACACAGCCGAACATCCGCTGCAGCGTGAATACACCCTGATTGTTGAGGCCTTGAGCCCTGAGGCGTACGCCTATACCAAAGAGGTTATGGCGGCACGCGGTATGGCCAGCTACTTTGCGGAGCCGGCACGCGTATACAGCAACCTCAGCAGCGGCATAGGCATCTTCGCCGCCATAGCACGACGGCAGTACCCGCTGACTTTCACCTACAAGGAGGCGGAAGAAGGCGGGAAAGCCAAAGTTGTTATTTCAACACAAAAAGGCGTTAAGCCAAGCTCTGTTTCAGCGTCTCGACGTAGTCGTTGATGCGCTGCATCTGTTCGGGGATGTTGATACCCTGCGGGCACTCGCTCACGCAGTGGTTGCAGCCTATGCAGTGGTCAGCCTGGCGGAAGGAAGGCACGGCGCGGTCGTAGCCTACAAGGAAGGCACGACGGCTCTTGCGGAATGCGCGTTTTTCTTCCGAGTCGGTTCCGATATCGTTCATCACGTTGCCTTCATTCAGACACTTGTTGTAGTGGGCGAAGACCGTCGGGATGTCGATGCCGTAGGGACAGGGCATACAGTATTTGCAGTCGGTGCAGGGCACGGTCTTGAAGTTGGCATATACATCGGCTATCTCCTCGAGCAGTTTCAGTTCGTCGTCGTTCAGCGGCTTGTGCGGTGAATAGGTGCGGATGTTGTCCTGCAGGTGCTCCATATAGGTCATACCGCTGAGCACGGTGAGCACTCGAGGCTGGTTGCCGGCAAAGCGGAAAGCCCACGATGCCACCGATGCCTGCGGGTCGCGCTCCTTGAGCAGGCTGACGGCGTGGTCGTTGAGGTTCACTAACTGGCCGCCCAGCAGGGGTTCCATAATGAATGCCGGAATGTTGCGCTTTTCGAGCTCACCGTAAAGGTAGCTTGAGTTGGTGTTGCGCTCGTTGAGGAGCTTTGAGTGGTTCCAGTCGACATAGTTGTGCTGTATCAGCACGTGATCCCAATGGTATTTGCCTTCGTCCTGCAAACGCAGCAGATAGTCGAAGGCTTCGATGTCGCCGTGATAGGAGAAGCCGAGGTTGTGTATGCGTCCTTTTTCGCGTTCCTCGCACAGGAAGTCGAGCAGACCGTTGTCGAAGAAGCGGCGCCTGAGGCACTCCATAGCCCCAATCTCGTTGCCGTCGGCATCGCGGCGCGTACCGCCGATGCTGTGGAGCATATAGTAGTCGAGATAGTCGACTTGCAGTTCCTTCATCGAGTTGTGGTACATCTTTATGCTCTCCTCGCGGCTCCAGGTGCTCGGGGCGAAGTTGGAGAGTTTGGTGGAGACGTAGTATTCGCTGCGTTTGTGGCGGCTCAGAGCGATGCCTACGGCGTGTTCAGAGCGCCCTTTGCAGTAGGGCGGAGCCGTGTCGAACAGGTTGACACCGTGCGCTATGGCATAGTCAACGAGTTCGTTGATGGCATTCTGGTCCAGTTCCTGATCCTGCTCGCGTCCGCTCTGACCGTCGAGCGTCGGGAAACGCATACAGCCATAGCCTAAGAGCGACACCAGCTCGCCGTGCAGGTTTTCGCGCATAGTCATCTTGTCGGTTGGCACCTCGCCAAGGCTCACGCCCTCGGTGCGAGTCTCGTTTTTCGATGTACAGCCGGCAGAGACAGCAGCTGCAGCAACAGCACCGGCGCCAGCCATCTTTATGAAATCACGTCTATCCATTGGTATTGAAATGTTTTATGATCGAATGGTTAGTATCTTTTTATTGGACAATTAAAACAGATGTCCGCCGAATGTGGTGTTGCGGTAATACATCGGGCTGCCGTATGGACCTCCGAAAAACAGCGGGCCAAAGGCACCGGTGCGGTCGTCGATGATAGTCATCTGTAAGTCAAGATAATTGTCTTTGCCTATGCGGTAGCGCATTGCCGCCGAGAATGCCGTGGCATCAAGCATCACGGGGCTATTGCCAAGCATCCAAGGGTTGATGATTACCCCCGATGCCAAACCGCCGCCAATATGAAGCAACGATGCTGCAACCCATAGGCGGTCGTTGACCTTGTAGGTTGCAGCCACCTCCAAAGCCGCAGCAGCTGCATTGTAGTTGCGAAGCGGAGCCAGACTGCGTGGATTGCTGCCCCTTAGAGTGTAGCTGCTCGCGCCAAAAGAGAATGAGTTGAGCAACGATGCCGAAGCACTGACCTTCAGCTTGTCATTAGGCTTGAATATTACGGTTGGCTTAATGCCATAGAGCGACGCCGAGCCGAAACTGCTGCCGACAACCGCACCGCCCATAGAGAGATGGTATTCCCATTTCTGCAGCGTATCAGCCTGGCTGCGAATAGACTTAGGTGGCAAGAGCGACAGATCGTCAGACATACTTACGATTGAATCTGTCTGTGCCGATGCCGTGAACGGTGCCGTCGCAAAGAGGGCCGCCAACAACAACAAGCGTTTCAAAGAATGTGCGTTATGTTTCATTTTTCTTTTCAAAGCATTATCATTTTATTAAGTTTCTATGCAAACAACGCCCTGAACGCATCCTCTATCACGGATACTTCCACAATCTCTATACCGAAGCGTTTCTTATTGAGCGAGCGTGCATTGTA
>JAEEGG010006699.1_pt1 | contig 26919 bp, 22 predicted proteins | sample 9134161 | NCBI WGS metagenome assembly JAEEGG01 (sample SAMN16246543, study PRJNA631951) | gut metagenome | biome: gut microbiome; feature: rumen; material: CR-attached | host: Bos | place: Iran: Karaj | collected 2018-10 | reverse complement strand
AAACGGACTGGCCAGCGGCTATTTCTTGGCGGTCGTAAATTTTTAGGCTTACGCTTTTCTTGAAGTGTTCTTCGTCATCGACGTTATCGCGAATGATGGTGACGGACTTGCCGTTGATAAAGCCGTTCAAGTTGGCCGGAGTTTTGAGACCGTTCACTTGATTCAAAATCTGTTGCATTTCGCCGTCGGTCAACGGATAATCATTCAAGCAGTCACGCGAACGGTTATTGGCGAAGAGGATAGCAGCCCAGTTACGGATCAAGTCATCTTCGGTCGGGTATTTGATAACCTTGGAGTCCCACCCCTTGGTGAAGAGGACGTTCAGCAAGTCGCGTTCAAATTCAAGTTCTTTATTGTACATTGAGTTTATACTTCCTGTTCGTCGTATTGCCTACAGCAACGACCGATTCCATTTCATTTAAAAGTTCACGAATCCGCGATGTTCCCATGCCCATTGCGGAGGCAATTTCTGCGGTTGACATTTCGCCATTTTTTCGAAGCAATTCTTCGATTGCCTTGATATTTTCTTCAGTTTTCTTTAAGCGTCCATCTTCGCCGATTTTCTTCGCCGATTTTCTTCGCCGATTTTCTTCGCCAATTTTCTTCGCCGATTTTCTTCGATTGCTTTCTTCGAACGAAAGCAAAAGCGTCACCTGATTTGTGGCAAAGTCTTCAGTGAGTTCCGGCATCACCCAGCCATTTTCGCTCCAAGTCTTGAGTATCGCGGGAATACCCGACCCCGCATTGTCGCCAAGGCCAATCATCCGAAGCATTGTCTGCATCTTGGGATTGCGCGACTTGGAAACACCGCCCTTGTAGATTTCTTCCTTCGATAGTTTTAGCAGCCCCGGATTTGAAAAAGAAAATCCGTTCGGAAGCTTGATAATTTTCAACGTTCCCGATTCCATCTGGTAATCGGCATGAATGATGGCATTCACGAAGCCCTCTCGCACGGCCTTGTGTACGGGCGTATCGTCAATGCGTTCTACGCCAACGAGTTTGAAAGGCTTGCTTAAATCAGCTGTGAGTTTGGGCGATACTTTATTGAAAAAATTGAACAGGTTGTTTTCCCAAGTACCATCGTAAGTGATACGGTCTATCCAGCGGATTTCCGCAGTGGCATGGCTTTCGTCGCGATAGTCCATCATCAAGTTCGAAAATTCATCCCGAATCGAAAGCCCCTTGCCAAACATAAGGAGACCTGCCATCGTAAGGCCTTCTTGCTTTTTCTTTCGGTCTGTGCGGTAGCCGCCAAGCATGCGTAAAAATTCTACATCGGAGAGGTTGTTCCAAACATGATCTGGATTGCGGACGCTAAAACGCTGACGATAAGCCTTGAGAGAATCTTCGTCGATATCCTCCATTGTGCAGCCTTCTAAAATGAGGCCGTCGTTGCCTTCCGAATTTTCATCACGAATCATGGAACGGACTTCATCAGCAGTGGCGTGATAATCGCCTTCGTGATTCCGCCTGAACGTTCCCTTGAACGGATTTTCGCCAACAAAGATTGGACGAATATTGTACTCCGCACGAGGAACATCTATTACGACAACAACTTTTTCATCTTCTTGAACTTTATAGACATTGCAATCAGCAAGAATATTGGCATTTACCTTTTGACTGTTAATGGTATTCCAAAAGTCGGTAATCTGCTTTTCGGCATTTGGTATTCCCTGAATTTCAAAACGGGACTTGCCGCCTTTCTTGATTTCCTTGATACCAAGGATAATGATGCCACCATCTGTATTCGCAAAGGCCGAATAACTTTCATAAACAGACTTGGGTACAGCATTTTCAGCTTCTTTGCATTCTGTATCAATACGCTCTCCGAGTTGGAGGCGTTCCTTAATCTGCTGCATTGTTAGCTTTATATGCATACCCAAGACCTTTGGCTATACCCACTATTATATTTTTTTACGCGAACATCTTGGATAGACAAGCGGACTTAATGTTCGAGAGCTTGTCCAGTTCTTGCTGTTGAAGGTTAATTAGATTGTCTAGGTTTTGGAAGAAGGCTCCGATTTTCTGCTGTTCCGGTAAAGATGGCAATAATACCGAAATATCCATCATCTTTGTCTTTGAAATATTGAAACGGGATATACCTTGAGCCAGCAAGATAATCTGATTTCGTTCTATTGGCGAACGCATTAAATATGCAAAGTAGTACGGATCAACATTCTCACAAGGTCTAAATCCAAAGCAAAAGCTATTCAAGTAAACATTTTCTTTATCGTAAGTCCACACAGAAGACATCCCAACTTCCTCTGGCGTCTCTGAAGATACCGTAAAGAACACATCATTTTTCTTCACGCAGTTTTGCTTCTTATCAACTTCAATTCTATCAGTCTGTTCTAAAGTAGCAACGGGATTAGAAAACACATTCATGTAGGTAACATAACTCGCACCGCCATGACCAAAATCCTTCTTTCCTTTTCCAGACAAGCCCGTATACGAGTTTCCCACATTTCCAAGCCGTTTTTTATTCCAATCACCAGAGAAACCCTTGAAGCGAATTTCGGGGATACGAGACCCTTTCTTGGGGAACATCTTGCCCAAGTACGCCAGTTTCAGTTTCTTCAGTTTGTCGAGCTTTGCACGCTTGCCTTCGATTAACGAATCCAGCTCCATAAAGAACGAAGCTATTTTAGCTTGTTCAGCAGATGCCGCAAATGCTATTTCAACATTTTTTAATTGACCCGCAGTAATTAGCGGTTGACCAGACCCAAAAACTAATCTGTTAAGATTCCAAAAATCTAATTTATATTTAACAAATTGATTATTGTCTTTTGACAATCTAAGAATCAAAGTATTGTCAGAAACATCATACTTGCCATTAACTAGATTTAAATGACCAGCATTAGCTCCAACTCTAGCAATTAAGATTGATTCTCCTTCATACTGAAAATTGTTACATGAACCAATAATTCCCGTTGAACCATAAACAGGATACATACCACTTACAACACGCTCTCTATTTTTTCCTGATTTAATATAGGTAGAGGCCTCATTTAAAGTCTTACTCACCCAATCCCCATTAAACCCTTTGAATCGTAAGGTAGGTTTCTTCATACCTTCACCGCCTACTTTAACATGCCCTTGAGTTCGTCGATGCCCTTCATGTCGAAGGCGTCCCCAGTCAGGTCGCCCAACAACTTGCCAAGTTCCTTCTGTGCATCACGAATACCGACATTCACATCATGGTACGTCGTTGCATACTTTTCAGCAAGATTCATCACCTTGCTTACGAAACCGTCGATAATCGCCGTAGGCAAATCCAACAACGATTCGTACACCGGATTTACCCATTTCATCTCTATCAGTTCTAGCACTTGCGACTTGTCCAGACCTTCGATGGTTTCCTTGGTCTTGACTTGCAATTCGCTCGACAGTGCCTTGATAGCCTTTTTAAGTTGCTTGGCTCGTTCCATCAGCCCATTGACTTGCATTACCTTGGCTTCTATGCTATCATCATCATACTTGGCCTTGCTCTTGACAATCGCCTTCGCCTTGGCTGTAATTTCTTTGCCGTTGAAGTCCGTATTGTCATCGTTCAAGTAGCTAGGACCATCTTCATCTTCGTTGAAGGTTTCTACCAGTTCAGCGAACTCACCGTCAACAGCATCCAGTTCAGCTTGCTTTGCAGCTAGTTCGTCGGCATCCTTCTTGAGCAACGTTCGCTGCACCAAATCGAACGGAATAACATGTCCCACCCAACCGTCTTGGACTTCCTCTTCCTTGCCATCCTTCTTCTTGATGACCATATTCGGATCCACGACAGTCGCGGCTTCGAAGCCTTCAGTCTGCAAAATTTCGAGGTCGGTAGCTATCTGCTGCCAACGGGTGTTCAGAATCTGGTAGGCTTGATATTTATCGACAAGTGGGAGCTTCGCCAAGTCGGCAAACAAGGTGTCGCTAGTCGCCGTCTCTGCCTTGGCGACATCCACCTTCATCATCTTATCGACCAGTTCAGCTTTCAAATAGCCCGGATAATCCTTCAGCGCCTTACCATAAGCCTTCACGAACTTCTGCACATCAGCGTTACCGTTGACTGCATCGCGGATATCATCTACAGCCAGAGAGCTGAACGGAGTCTTGTCTTGCTTGAACAGAGCCGCCTTCAAACTTGGGAATGCTTTCCAGTAGTCATCCAAAGCGTCGATTTCGCTGTTCGGAATACCGCCAAACATACTGGCATAAATATCCCAACTTTCAGTTTCATCCGAAGAATCAACGTAACGAGGAATATTCAGATTGTATCCGTTATCGCGAATTTCGTCACGGCTGACCACGCGACTGAACTTCGGCACACTTTCGCGATTAATGACCACATCGACAATCTTCTTGATATCGCAAGCACGCAGTTTGTTATTCTTGCCATCCTTGACAAAACCCTTCGAAGCGTCAATAATCAACACATCGGAGTTTTCGCGTTTCTGCTTCAGCACCATCACGATGGTCGGAATGCCAGTACCGAAGAAGATGCCCGCCGGGAGGCCGATAATGGCATCAATGTTGTTGCGTTCCACCAGCTTAGTACGGATAGTCTCTTCCTCACCGCCACGGAACAGAACACCGTGAGGCAACACAATCGTCATCACGCCATCAGGCTTCACATGGTACAAGTCATGTAGAAGGAATGCATAGTCCGCTTTACCCTTCGGAGCTACACCGTAATCCTTGAAACGGCGGTCTGATCCCTTGTTCTTTGGGTCCCACGCCTGAGAGTAAGGCGGGTTCGAAACCACTGCATTCACATACAGCGGATTGTAAGTGCGTTCGCGGTCGCCCTCGTCAAAGTACGGCCAGTCATCTTCAAGAGTATCGCCATTACGGACCACGATGTTATCCGGCGTAATGCCGCGCATCACAAGGTTCATGCGAGTCAAGTTATAAGTCGCTTCCTTGAGTTCTTGTGCATAATACTTGATAGAGTTCTTGCCAGAGGTATGCTTAGCAACCGCCTTGCCGATGTTCAAAAGCAACGACGCCGAACCGCTGGTCGGGTCATAGATTTCGATGTTTTTCTTACCTTGAAGGTTGTGGGCCACAATTTCGGCCATCAGAACGGCCACTTCATGCGGTGTGTAGAACTCGCCCGCCTTCTTGCCAGCGTTGGCAGCGAAGTTGCTAATCAAGTATTCATAAATGAAGCCCAGAACGTCGTAGTCCTCGCGAGAATCAGTCGGAATGTCCTTGATCAAGTCCAAAAGGTCTTTGATAGCCTTGGTCTTCTTCACGTCGGTATCGCCGAGCTTGCCGATGCCAATCTGAAGCGTATCGAAAATCTTGTTGAACACGCGCTTGTGCGTCGTACCAATCAAACGATTAAATGCGTTCAGAGCATCCGTTACGTTCTTGACGGAGAAGGAACCATCCTTGTCCTTTTCTCGATCCTTGTCAGACTTCACCCATGTAGAGTAGAGGTTATCGTAGGCGATAAAGTAGCCCAGACGCTGCTGCAAGTCTGCCACGGTATCGGCATCGTCTTCGGTCAGTTCCTTCAAGTCAGCATCTTCCCAGCCGTCATCCTTAAGAGCTTCGACTTCCTTGTCACTAAGGAACTTGTAGAAAATAAATCCAAGGATGTAGTCTTTGTATTCATTAGCTTCGATCTTGCTGCGCATCTTGTTCGCCGCAGACCAAATCTTGGAAGCAAGCTGCTGCTTATTCATGTAGGAGTACCTATCAAGGTGGACGGTGGATACTTTTATTCAGCCTAAAATATAAGAAAAGGGGGGACGGTGGAAGAAATTGATTAACTCGTATTTACGTTTTCCCGCATCATTTTTTCAACACCTTTCTTTTTTTCTGTAAGTTTTTTCTTTTTTATACATTTTTTGGTGATTCTAAAGATATTCACTCACTTTTTTGTTTGTAATTCTTTTGCAATTTCCAACAATTCGATTATTTTTTCAACAAAGGCTAACTGTTCCTTTGATAACTGTTCATTTGATAACTTGCGTTCAATTTGCGTTTGAGTCGGTCTGAATTTAAGGTTGTGGATATTGTTGAATCGTGTTAATAAATTTATTTGTTCTTTGGACAGCACTATTTTTTTTGGAATGGGTGAAGGTGGAGGCGGCGGCACGCCTTGCGATTCTATTTTTTGAGAACTTGGAAGTGGTACTTGCGGTAGTTTCTGTAATATAGATTCCGAATTATTCCATTTTTTTACTATATAACTTAATATGAAATTAAGGTTTTTCGTCATCACGGCATTTTCGTATTGTTTACGAATCGGCAAACCTTCTTTTTTATTGTAAATATGTTCATTCATTATAAGGTTATCAGCTTCTACGCTGTCATTACCGTTTTCAGCACCTTCGCCAACAATTTTCATTAAATCAATCAAAGATTTTTTTATCAATTTATGAATTGCTTTATTTTTAGGACTTTCCAAAAAAAGGGTAATATGATTTTTAAGCAAAGTTTGTTCTGGATAATATTTTTCTGAAACTTTATTTATTAGTAATAATCTTTCCCTATTTTTTTTCAAATTAATACCACTACATATTTGATATAAGCAATCGTGTAATAAAGGATATTTCTTTAGGTCTTGAAATGGATCGTCTTTTATTTCTTTGTTTTTAATTTTTAGATAATGCTGGTAAGCATGCCCTAACTCATGCAGCAATACAGAATCAACAGTTTGATTACCATCTGACTTCTCTTTTAGCGCTTTTTCCGAATCATTTTCATTACCAAAAAACAAATTTTTGCATTGTTCAATATTCATCTGTAACTTAATAGCATTTTTTTCTTCTGCTTTTTGACCACCTAAAAAAGCACTTTCATGTCCTTCCGTTATCAATATTTCTCCCCAATTTATATCAATAGAATCTGTAGACATTGCGAAGTCATTCTCTGAAGCTTTGGGATCAGGAATTCCATTGCCATTAAGATAAGGAGCTTTACGAATGGCTTGCACATAGAATTCGTCCCAAATTTTTTCTCTAGCTTTGTTCAAAGTCCAATAAGAATCGGCCTTCATTGAGGTGTCTATCCCGATCCATACCCGTTGCATTGTTCCTGCATTAGTCTTTAATTTCTGTGGTGTAGAATCACTTTGAATGTTTTTTCTCTGTGCAACCGCCCTTTCCCCCATCACGTCGGCTTCGTGCTCTAGCGCGGCATTATCATTCACTGCCATGCCGTTGATATTCGTGGTGGGTGATACGCGGCCGGCCATTTGCTGAGCGACGTGCCAAGCTTCGTGCGGAAGATGTTTTTCTTGACCAGGTGCTACATGAATATCCGTTCCCTGCGTGTACGCTAAAGCCTGAACGGCAGCAGGCTTGCTACTGTTGTAATGTACGCGTACGTCATCCATCGAAAAACCGGAGAGGCTTTCGATACCAGCTTTCAAGTTGTCCGGCATGCCCGTGTTATTCGGTCGCGGGGCTTCTGCTCGCTGAGCAGCGTTATTCGCCATGTCCGCTTTACGCTGGAGGGATTCGCTTTGAGAAGATGTGTCAAGAATGGATGCTGCGGTCGGGGCGTCCTTCTTTTGTGCGGGGGATTGTTTTTGTATGTATTTTTGCATAAAGTTTCTATTAGTTTTTTTTGATTGAATAGAGTATATTCTACAATGTTATCACAAACAATATACTATACACCTTATTTTGTTTTTAAATAAATTCTACAGCATCTCGTTTAAATTAAAAGAGGTGTGGTAGACAAATATTACAGAGACTATTCCGCAAACAACGAACAACAGGCCGATTAAACACTTGCACGCATCAATCTTCTTCTTTTTATTTCAACAAACTCTGTTGTTATATTTTATCCTTAAAATTTATTTTATATATAAAAAAAATATATAAAATAGTAAAAAAGGCGAAACACTCCTATTTCATACATTTTGATTTAGATTCATTGATGATATAATCAATAATTGGAGCTATCGTTTCATCTAGTTTTTCAATGTCTATTTTTTTCATTTCATCGTTTATCCGTAATTCCTTTAGATTTATCATATCAAAAAGATCTTGATAAGAAAATCCTTTGATTGCAGACAGTTGTACGTCTTCAGAGAAATCGTTTAAATAAGCCCCATCTTTTGTATAAGTCCATTTTTCTGATTTTATAGTTTTTTCTAAATAAAATTGGAATAACATTGTTTTGATCGCCACTAAACATTGATCAATTTCAACTTTTTTTTCGTCAACTTTTTTTTCGAAAGTATCGGCATCACTGATTTTATGAGTTTTGTCAAAGTCGATTAACCTCAAATTTCCTTCTCGTGTTATAATGGTATTGCCTATGTGTAAATCTCCATGGATAACATTTTTTTCATGCATCGCAGAAATGATATTATAAAGCTGTGTTGACCATTTTATTATATTTTCCTTATTCTTTCCGTCGTCTTCTGTATATTGTGCTTCAATTTTATCAATTTTTTCAATGTAAATGTACTTTTCAGAGCAAAAATAAACATTCATAAGTCCAAGATCTGGCGAAGCACTAGATATCTCTTGCGCTAACTGATGTCCTGTTTTCGCTTCTTCTTTTCTACTCGTTGCTAATATTTTTTTTGCGAAACAATCTTGTTGAGTGGCGGTATTTCCAAAATCGATCATTTTCGCCTTAAAAAGTGAGCCAGTGTTACCTCCTAGATTTGCGTCATCAATGATGACGAATATTTTCTTATTTTCGCAGTCTAGTTCTATCTCTTTCTCAGGAAAAGAAACGATCTCTGTTTCCCCCTCTTTCTCTTTGGGACTATATGTATCTTCTTGAACTGAATAGTTACCATCTTTGCAAATAACTTTTTGCATCTGAATAGCGGATGTTTTTCGTTGCAGATTTTTGGTCGTTGTTGCTTTTTGTATATTATTTTCCAATATTCGCTGTCCTACAGCCTTTTCCCCCATCACATCGGCTTCATGCTCTAAAGCGGCATTATCATTCACCGGCATGCCGTTGATATTCGTGGTCGGCAAAACACGACCGGCCATTTGCTGTGCAACGTGCCATGCTTCGTGCGGCAGGTGCTTTTCTTGTCCGGGAGCAACATGAATGTCAGTTCCCTGAGTATATGCAAGTGCCTGCACAGTAGCGGGTTTACTGCTGTTGTAATGCACTCGCACGTCATCCATCGAGAATCCCGAAAGACTTTCGATGCCAGCCTTTAAGTTATCCGGCATTCCCGTGTTGTTCGGGCGTGGAGCTTCTGCACGCTGTGCGGCGTTATTCGCCACGTCCGCTTTACGCTGGAGGGATTCGCTTTGAGGGGATGAATCAAGGACTGAAGCAGCATTTGGGGCTGCCGCCTTTTGGACTGTAGAGGGCCTTTGTGCGTAGGTGGTGGGCATGGGGGATTCCTTTTTTTACTGCATGGATCCTATCGCTGCGCTCCAGGATGACAATGCGACACTAGATTTAACTGGGTCCTGCTCCTTCGAACCTAACTCCACTAAGGGGCTGAAGCCCCAAGTCTCGTATATCGCGTTGCTCAGGATGACGTTTGAGGAGGCAGTTTGGGGGGCGGGCCCTATTACGCGAGTTCTTCCTCTTCGGGGATGGCTTCGCGTTGGATGAACTTACCTTGAGCAGGCAATTCTTCATCTTCGAGGCCTTCGCATTGGATGGTACTACCCATCATGTCGGCTTTGCGTTGGAGGCTTGCGCCCTGGGCTGAGGAATCCATGATGCTTGCGGCGTTGTGGGCGGCCATGCGTTGGATGGCGTCGGATTTTTGTGTGTATGTGGAGGTCATGGGTTTGTCCTTATGTTGTTGTTAAATGTTTTGGTTCCTATCGCTACGCTCCAGGATGAAAGTCGCGAACGAAGGCCGGGGTAACACGCATTTTCAAGACTTCACTGGATCCTTCGCGTTGCTCAGGATGACGATGCTACATGACATCATCTTCCTCGGCGTTTGGGGAGATCGTTCTTGCGGTAAACTTGAATCAAGATGATAGCGATAACGGTCACAAGTAAAACGAGGATGGGAATCAGCCCAAATGTACCGCGATACTCGGCCACAAAAGGGTCAAAACGAGAGATGAGAGTCATCATGATTGCCGACGGAGCGACTACAATCCCGAGCAGTAACGCCAAGCGGCTATTGAAAAAATCTGCCACGCGGTACAAGGAAAAATAAGCAATCAACACTCCAATTGCGACAAAGAATGTAAAAATATTCATAAAGCGAAACATCCAACGATATCGACAAACAAACGACGAGAAACTCCCCTGACGCAAGCCATCACCCTCTTCATTTTCGAAATACTTGAGCATACATTTTCCGAGATTTCCCGATTCATCGCATGTATCTAAAGCTAAAGCGCTAAGAGGTGTCACATACGGTGCTAGTCCTATATTGTAATAGGTATCGTTATAATACAAGGCATCTACAGCAAACTGTTTCCACTCTACGCTATCAAGCCAAGCAAAAGGAACAAGAGCATGCAACATATTACGTCGAGCCATCCCTTCCAACTGCAAATCCAAATCATTCAATAGAACCTGCTTGTTTCGGGAAACAGGTTCATCCATTACAACAAACAGATAATTTTTTACAGTTTCCCTGATTTGCTTTCTACTGATTTTTTTCGAATCTTCAGAACTTTTATTTCGATCCAAGAAATTTTCGTAGCTATAAATTCCTTTATTTACAGACAAATCCACACGATTCACCATCAGATTTACATGGACATAAGCATTTTCCTTCTCAAGGTTCGTTTTCAAGCTATCGAAGAATATATTAAAAGCTTGTGTCGCATCGCTGTCTATTGGGAAATTTTTAAAGTACAAGGTCACACCATCGCCGCGATTTTCGAACTCATCGGTATAAAAGGTAAAGGTATTCACGAAACGTTGAAAATAGGAGTTCACCTTAAAATTCAAAAGTTTATATATATCTTTTGACAATTTATCAAAAAAAGTTTTTCTTTCTGTTTTCAAGGAATCCCAATCATCCTTAGTCACAACCCAATCAACTTGAACATTATGACGATGAGCATCATTAACAAATTCATAATTTTCTTCTTTATCCAAATGCGCAAAAGCAGAAACGCCTGAAGGCATCGCAAGAGAGCCATCATTGAGAGCACGCAAACCAAAATAAGCTAGTCGTGTAATCCCTTCGAAATCAACCCACTTGGTCGTATCACCAGCATACCAATACGGATAAAATCCAATCACTTCACCATTAAGTTCTTCTTTGTGGCTGCATCCACAAACGTTTTGCCCAAACGAAGGCAATGGTTGTTCAAGAGAATCCTGATATACCCGATAATAGCTCATCGGGTCACTATTCGCAAACGAAAATACGATAAAAAAGCAAACTATAGCACCTATAAGAGGGAGTTTTATTTTCATAGTATTTTTCCTTCTTTGTGAAGTTCCTTAGCCAAGGCTTTGACTATATCATCGTTACAAATTTTTTTGCGGTTTTCCTGTGCAGCACAGAGGGCGGCGTAGCGGGCCACGTTCGTCAAAGCACCGCCAGCTAGCTCGTACTTTTCTGCAAAAATATTCAAATCAACATCGTCGGCGAGCACGGACTTTTTCGCGAAAATGTTAGACCAAAGTCGCATGCGTTCTTCGGGTTCGGGGAGCGGGAAATAGATGGCGTTCTGGAACCTTCGCGAAAAAGCTTCGTCAATGTTCGACTTGAGATTGCTCGCGAGAATTACGATGCCCGGGAAATCTTCGACGCGTTGCAACAGGTAAGAAATTTCCTGATTCGCGGCACGGTCGTTCGAGTTGCTCGTCTGCGTGCGAGCGCCAAAAAGCGAATCGGCTTCGTCAAAAAAGAGAATCCAGTTGCGGTGTTCCGCCTGGTCGAAAATGTTCGACAAATTCTTTTCGGTTTCGCCGATGTACTTCGAGATAACTTGCGACAAATCGATACGATAAACGTCCATGCCGACCTTTGCACCAATAAGCGTCGCGGTAAGCGTCTTGCCCGTGCCCGGCGGGCCGTAGAACAGAGCCCTGTAGCCGCGTTTGAGGTTTTTGCGGAGTCCGAAATCATCTAAAACGACATCGGAATGCTCTATCCACGTCAAAAGCTGGTTGATGTCGTCCAAAGTATCTTCGCATAAGACAAGGTCATCCCACTGCAAGTTCGTCGTGATGAGTTTTGCCGGGAAATGCATGCTAAAGTCGGGCTTGTTGCGAACGCCTGTCGTAAAGTACTGCAAGTATTCCGAAGATATGCGGAGAGCCGCCGAATTCGCGGGTTCGCCCGGTTCACCGTATTCGAGTTGCAAAATGCGTTCCACAAAAAGCGGGGCAACAGTTTCGAACATGGCCATCATCTTCAAACGCTTTTCGATATCGTTACCCGCCAAAAGGAACAACGCCGTTTCGCACGTCGGCAAGAATCCAGAATGGCTTTTTCCGTGCCAGCCGCCAAACTCCGTATAAGGGCGACCGAGCGTACGGTTGTTCAACAAGAATGCATCCAAAGCTTGCGGACAAAGGTGCGGCAACAGGGCAAGGGCCATCACGAGCCGCTCATAAAAGCCAAAACCGAGCTGGGTGACAACGCGACCGTACGGAGAACTTTCGTCAAGTTCAGGCGGAGCAAGCATTTCGACTTGCAACTTTTTCTCTTCGCTATCGTCAGCAGAAAAGTACTGCGAAAAACGCATGTCAATGACCGCCTTGCACCATTCGATTTCGTCTGTCAAATTCTGATTCATTGCTTACCCTTATTACTTACCCTTTATGGATTCTATCGCTTCGCTCCAGAATGACATGCTTTTCAGGTCGGGGACGACCAGCTTTTTAGATCGGAGGGACATGCTTTTTATCTCCACTTGACTTTTAAAACCTTTGGCATCCATGGGTGCTTTATTATCGAGTATCCCCACGGGAGTTTGTCCAGCAAAATATCGAACGTTTTCTTTTCTACCGTGAGCAAGTCCGTCGCTCCATCCGCCTCAATTCTCCCCTGTCGCACAAAAAAAGATGAACGCAAACCGTCTGGCGACATGTGCCCCACGGCGGCCCAGTTTGCAATAACCGCCTTGAGAAGCCCCTCAATCAATTCTTTTTCGTTATCGTCAAGTTTTGGAAGTTCATCCACATAAAACACTGGTGTCGCCGGGAATCCGCAAAGGAGGTTCATCACAGCGGCATTTTTGGGCGGTTCACCGTAATTACCGAACGTGGCAAATTTAAGAACCGAGAGGGCCTTGCGATTCGCATCTTCTGATACCCAAGCCCCTTTTTGAATACAGCCAAGACGTTCAAACAACATTGGAATGTACGGAGAAAGCAATACCAACCCAGAATCAGCGACTTCAAAGTATATTGTGTCCGCAGAAGTACCGTTTTCACGCATGTTCTGTATTTTTTTCGCATTTTTCAACTGCAAAATCCGCTGATAAACCGTACATGCAATCTGCTGCACGTCAACATTCGGAAATTCAGCATGCATGGCCTTGATAACGGACTCCGAAAAGACTAGCGGATTGAACAATTGACCATCATGTTCCTGCATCCATCTTTCGGCAAGAGCATCAAGTTCTCTTTCTATATTACTCGACTTGTCCAACGGCAAATGTTGTCTATAAATATCCGCAAGCATATTCGTAACAGGCTTGCTTTGGGCTTTGCACACCACAGACCTTAACTTCGATTGGAGTGCATTACGCAAACCATCTACAATCTGGCGGAAAATATCACCATTATCGTTCACGTCCAAATCCAGTGTCAACGAATCCAGTACCACATCATCTTCTATTTCCATTTCGTCCAACACTTCATCAAGCATTTTAATCAATGCCCCATGAGCAAACTCGTAAAGCTCATGTTCCGAAATAAAAGAAAAATGAGAACCTTTCACATCAATGTTCAAGGTCATTTCGTCAACGAGATTCAGTGATTCACTCATATCCAAACCCTCTTCGAAACAAACTCTTTATGTTTTTCAAGCCATTCCATCATCCGTGGTGACATATCCAGTTTCATCGGAGCATCGTCTTCCCATTCACTGAAAAGTTCAGCAAAATCTTTGCATTCCTGTTTAGGCACCCAATAAACAACCGGTAATAAATGAGCAGGAATTTCTTTGCAGACAAAACGTTCTATATTGCAAGTCGTTTCTACATCTAGTTCCGTTCCATGAAAAATCACAATATGAACACGCCCCGCTCTTTCGTTTGCAAAAACTCCATCGACATTAAAAATGTTTATTTTATCCAAATCATCATGTAAAATGCCAAGCATCAGCTCTATGCGGCGTTGCCAAGAAAATCCTGAACGGTATTGCAACAATTTAGGGAGTTCCCGTAAAAACTGGGCCTTACAACGCACCCGCCTTAACAAGGTTATATAACCCAACTTCGGGAAACGGACCCCAAACATGGCTAGCATCTGGTTCAAGGCAAGGTCATAACGTTCCAGATTTTTCTTTACAGATTCTGTCAAATCAGTACTATTCGTCGAGGCCAATTCCGGAAGATTTCCACAAACAGAAAATAGTTGCGGAAAATAATCCAGCAAATGGGTAAACTTTTTAAATACAAATTCAATCGGTGCAAGATATTTCTTTAGCGCTTCGGCACTTTCCCCTTCCCTGTAAATCGTGGGGAAAAGTTCAATAATTGGCGAAAAGAACATCCAATCCTGATGTTTGCCCTTTGGTAAGATCTTATCATCTACAAATTCATTATTTTCTACAAAATTAAGGTCGCCCCCCATCCACTTGATACGCAGATCCAAAACATGATCGCCCATGCAGCGCCACTTGCGCCACAGCATCCAAAATTCATTAAAAATGCAATCGCACACCCATTCATTGGATGTTCCTGCCATGAAAAAAACAACCTTGTAAAACCCGTTTTCGTCAACAGAAAAACGAACGTCTTTGGGATAGCAACGCAAACGGTCTTGAGGTTTTTCGCAAAAAACATGAGTCTTGAAAAATTCCGAATATTCGTCTAAAGTTACCGGAAACGCTTGCGTCACCAGCGAAGAATCGAACAACGCTTGCGATTCATAATCAATACCCCCATCTGGCGAACAAAGGTAATCTTCAATGTCGAATCCAGTCTTATAACCGAGTTCAGTCAACGAAAAAACAATCTGCTCCAGAATCGTAACGCCTGGGTCGTGAGCGTTATAATCGGTCCAGATTTTTCCGCTCAATTTTTGCGAAAGCTCTATGGCCTCTTGCCGTAGAGTCGCAAAATCGAACGCTCTCGTCTCTTGACGGGAGATGGTTATGGATTCAATCGTACTCATTTAACAATGGATCCGAGCATTTGCGTATCATACCAGAGCTTGGTCAAGCGGTATCGTACCTTGATTTGTCCCTCGTTGTCAAATTTGCCATGAGTTCGCATCTGGAGCGTAAATTCAAACTTGTTTTCGCATTTATGCCAGCGGATGTCGATTCTAGCCCCTCGCCCACCGCTATACGATTGCGTCAGATTCACGGACGGATGGCTATTGAAAACATTCACGGCAATCGCATGGGCAAGCGCAAAACGTCCATCGCCTTCGATCCCCCCCACGCCAGCCATTATTTCAAAGCATTGGCACCCCGTCAACACACCAGTCACGTCATGCCATTCTCCGTCAGCGACAACTTCGAACTTTTCATCTTCATAACCGATTCGGCCCTTCGACGCAATCAAGCCATCGACATCCAGTTCACACGACGGAAATGCACGGCCAACGCCCATACGCAATTGCGGTTTCCCGCCAGTTTCATCGTCCGCAATCGTACTTTCAAGCGTTATCGCCGATTCCTCAGCTTTCATGTTCGACGATTTAAGATGCAGGGAAGATCCCCCACTTTCGCTATTTTTGCGAACATTCATAAACCACTGCGGTCTATTTTCCGCCAAATTCGAAAAGAAGCTAGCCAAGCAACCGCTATCTTTTTTCTGTTTGATTTCTAGGCCATTTTCTTCGGAGACATCAAAACCCTCGTCAATGGAATTCACCATGGAATCAATCAGGCCCATAAAGTCTTCTTCGGTCGGCATGCGTCCTGCTTTAAAGCGTTCCTTCAGTTCGCTACGACACAACTTAAAATATTCCATATTTTGTCCAGACATCATTTTTTCCTTATGATAAATGTTTGACCAATTTCAAGGCCGCCATATCCGTTATTGACGTTATCTTCACACGAACAAGTATTCGGCGTCATACCATTTATAAAATGCTTCCGCATCGGGACTGCAATACTCCACGGGAAAGTACCACGCAAGATTTTATCATCCGTATTTTCAAACAAGTTTACCAAAAATTTTTGTTCATCGGCAGAAGCGATTTTCATGAGCGTAAAATCATCGCCCACTCGCTCTACATAATCAAGACTTTCGATATACGACTTAAGAGACGCCTTATCAAGACTCCAGCCAAAATGCTTTGTTATACCGTTCGTTTTCGGGAACCACGGCGAAATAAAGCAATTGATTTTTCTATTCAAATCCAAAAGGATTTCACCCTCGTTTTCAGAACGGCGTAACTTGACATTGCAGCGCACTTGCAATTTATCAAAGAACGGATTGATGACTTGCACATTCGCAATTCCTGAAATGTGGCTCTGCAAGAATTCACGGATAGAACGCAAAACTGAACCTTTCAAGCACGGATCCCACTGGAAACTACCATCGTTGAACATCGAAGGTATTGGCACGACTAGCAAATTCCCCGGTGAAGCAAAATCGCAACTTCCCGTAGTCTCGTCAATTTTCACATGCGGAAAGCACTTTACTTTATATACATCCGAAAAGCGCTCCAAAATAATGCGCTCGTAATCAGCAGGGCATACACAGCGGTTCCTATGGTATAAAGTTTCCGCCACGCGAATGCGCATTTTTGATTCTGATTCACGAATCTTACCGCCAAACGATTCTTCAAACTGGTAAACATTCGAAAGTCCCGCAATGCTTTTCGTGAGTTCCTTGATAGTATGCGCTCTACACCGTTTGAGGAAACGTCCATTTTCAAAACCACTAACGCGTTTAACTTCGACAGTTTGTGCAAAGACAGTCAAAAGCCTAGAACACTCTCGCCAACTATCATCACAAGGCATAATACGAATCCAATAATAACCGCCCGGCATCAAATGCGATTCTTTTACCATATCACTAGGCAAATCGACCGTCACGATACCTGACGATGTAAAATCCGCCGTTGAATCTGCCAAACGATTTTTTGCGGGTAGCGAAGTCCATCCTAAAGGTCCAAGATATGACCAAAAAAATTGAGCATTTCCATTGAATCGCATTGCCGAATCGCGATTCAGCATAAAATAAAGGTTAACTTTTTTCGGTTTTCCGTTATACGAAAGCCCCAAATAAAGGGCCCCATTTTTTACGGCAAACGATTCTTTTTTACTGTAACCGAATGGATGCAAAAAAAAGATGCTATCCGACGCATGCGATTCATTTGACGAAAACAATATATCAGCAAAGGAGGAGTAATCAACATAGAGGTCTTCAAGGCTGGGCGTATATGGCTGATTCGGCATTACATCCGCGCTCTTTTTCTTAAGCACTTGAGTCAAAAAAGAATTACAGACTGTCTTTGAAAATTCGTTATGCATAAAAGCCTTAGAAGGCGCAATCAGCTTCATTTTAAAGAAACCGTCCTTCATCATCGGCGAATACATAAAGTTATCATCATTAGGTATGATTTCGCTTGTTCTCGAACGCACTATGTTATTGAACGAAATTTTGAAATCCGTTGAAATTTTTTTTGATTCTATGTAGCCATAGCCTTCAACCGTCGAATCATTCGAATTTTCATGGACTGAATTAAATAATTTACATGTAATTTCATTATTATCAGAAGGGAGCCATGTTCCGCCATACAAGCCACTCAGCGAAACGACAAAATCAGAATTGTGCGGCGGATTCTCGTACTGTGAATACCATTCCGAAAAATCCTTGCTGTTCGGGAGTCCACACCATTTCCCATGAATGTTAAACGCATTCATTTTTTTTCCGCAAATTTCTTTGCAACCCACAATAAAAGAACTTCCGACTTGCGGAATGGCTCCAAACGGCAGCACCGGCAACAACGTCGAAGCAGGGCCATATTCATTGGATACGGCAATATCACGGCACTTAGAAACATCTACCGATACGCAAACACGCTGAAGTTTAACATTCTTAAATGCATGCCAAAGCGAACGAGACTTGCGAGGGTTCAGCAAAAGACGGAGCACCGGATGGCAGGAACGGTACTCGCCTCCGTGAATTTCTGAATTGTAATTGACAATGGCGGGGTCTGTATCCTTAAGCGTAAATTCAATGGTAATCTGATTTTCGGGACATTCCGAATCCAGATTTTTACAGCCCACCTTGTAATCTTCAATATCGAGCCAGCCATTTTCTGTGGTAAGCGAAAGCTTGAACGCATTCGTAAATGCTGCCGAAAAAGCACTTGCATTGCCCTGTTTATATTCGATAACCGTATTCTGCAACGACGACGGCACAAACAACAAATTCAGCTTGACATTTCGCACGCCGCTGGACATGTAAAAAATCCGATTAGAAACGCACAAACCCACATTCGAAAACGTCGATCCTTCCAAAACCTCGTTTGAACGCGTCAAGCCAAAAAGCGGATACGGTTTTAACATCCGTTCGCTCAACTCTTTCGGTACATAAACCGGAATTTCGGACTGCATCACCGGATAGCCACTTGCACACGATACCGTAAAGATTTTTTCGACCTTGACATCGTTGATATGCACATTGTCAACGGATTCAAATTCAACACTTTCGCCATCGCTGTTTTCACCCGCACTAAAACGAGTCCCCCTGAAAAGCCAGCACGAAACTTTTTCGTTATCGACATCGAACGTCACAAAAGCATGGTCGCCTTCCGGGTCCCGTTTTTGTTCCTTGAGAATTTTATGGTAATAAAAATCGATTCGTCGATCAGGAAATTCGTTAATATTTTCGCGAACACGCCCCATAAGCTTTGCGCATACTGCATACAAAGCCACAGCAGGATCCGTTTCCCCGTCCGCTTCGTTGTTCATCATCGCAACAACTTTTGACAGGTTGACATTATCAAAAAAATGCGGAGAGCCGTTTTCCCTAGCATATTTTTTCATTAACTCTAGAATGGACTTTTCAGACATGGAGTCCATTGAGAAAAAGGATTTCACAAGTTCAGGGAACTCACGAGTTCGTTGACTCAATCCATCTTGTATTTGAAAAAAATTACTAGACATATTCCAATACGACAATCACCTAAATATTTGCATCTGTTGCTTCGTTCAAGTAAAACGGGAACACCAAATTCCGCCTACTATTCGTAGAGCGGACTACATACGCCACATTTATATGCACTACTCCTTCTTTTTCGGTCGGTTCAATACCAATGTCTTCAGCATCAACGCGAGGCTCGTTCAAAAGAATCGCTCTTCTGATTTCATCTTGCATAAGCGTTTCTGTACGCAACGTCAAGTCTTCAAAACAAAAGTCCCTCAAACGGCAACCAAATTCAGGCTGCATTACACGTTCACCCGGATACGTCATCAAAAGAATGCGAAGGCTTTCGTCTATGTCAATTTCATGTTCCGACATCTTTGCAGATCCCGTTTCTGAAAACGCCACCGGGAATGACCAGCCACGTCCTAAAAATGAGTTGTCCAATGTGCTAGCCTCCAATCATCACTGTCGGGCACCCCAAAACAATCGTGCCGCCATGAGCTGTAGTATCGCCCATGCGTGCCGCCGGTTTACCACAAATCATCACCGTCGCAGAGCCCTTTACAATCGAATCGGGCGGCCCAACGCAAACACATGTATCGCCCACCACCGCAGCAGGCATGCCACCAATCAATACCGTTGGAGCCCCCGGCCCCACTACAGGTCCGCCCACATGCGGAATCGGCGAAGGAACCGCAGGCGTCTGCATGGGACATGTATGCATATCGGTCACTCTTGCTGCACAAGCCATAAAAACTCCTAATTGATCATCACCATAGCACCTTTAATTACCGTCTGTCCCGACGCAGAGACCTCGGCCTTGGCACTGCCTTTCCCTGTAAAACCGACATTTCCATTAAACTCCACATTCAAGCCCTCTCCCTTGAGGTCTCCCTTAGACGCAAGATTGATTCCGCCGACAGCCGAGACATTGAACTTGCCCTTCGTATCAATGACGATGTCCTTTTGGGATTCCATCTTGATTCCGCTATCGGACAATTCAAGCTTGTTGCCCGATCCATCTTCGACGGAAATTTTCTTGCCGTCATCATCAAGAACAAACTTACGCTTTCCCGGTGTGGTAATCGTAATGGATTTTTTTTCTTCGTTGAACTCGACGCTCAATTTTTCACGTGTGAGAATTTGCTTGATGTTGTTTTTTTGCTCAAGCGTTTGCGGAGGCGTTCGCTTGCCGCTGTAGAGGCTGCCAAGAATCACGGGACTCGACGGATCACCGCCAAAAAAGCCAAGAATCACTTCGTCATCCACCTCGGGGAAAAACATACAACCGACCTTATTCGACGCATAAACTCCTCCAAGACGCGCCCATACATCCTGTTTTTCGTTTTCCATCAGTGGAATTTTCACCTTGACTCGATTCAAATTTTCGGGATCGTCATGAACTTGCATCACAACTCCCGTCAAAAGCCCATGCACACCGCAATTAATTCCCGACGAAATCGGGGCGCTCGTATCGAACTTTTCAGAGAACCATTCCTTGGGCATCCCAAACGTAAATTCGGTTGTCCAAATGCCATCGCGGGCAACATGGTGAATTCCAGAAACAAGGGCTCCGCCCTTGAACCGTTCGCCCACATTTTTTAGCCCAACCAAGCCGCCAAGCTTCACCTTTGTAGTCCCCAAACATACCACGGAACCGCAAATGCGCGAAAGCTCATTTTTAAGCTGTTCCGCTTCGGCCCAAGAATCCAAAGCATCCTTAGGGACTTGCGAATTTATTTGCAATGTATTCGAAGCGACTTTCAAAACATTTTGAAGCTTACTGTTATTGAAATTATTTTGCCCGCCCAAAGATTTCATCGAAGATTTTCCAGAAATCACCTGCTGTTTGGTAACATCCCACGATTTCGCCACAACATTCTTGACTTGGAACAAGGCATTCGCTTCAGCTTTAAATTCAATGATGTCCGTTCCCCACGTGAGCTCGATTTCGGCACTACCTTTTGCAGCAATTTTTTCAATGGAAAGCTTATCATCTTCCGCCAAAAGCCAGCATCCATTCGCTTCGGCCCGTGTCATGATAAAATCCCAATCGGTACAGTAATACTGCAAAATTTCCTTGTGAGCGCCACCGCCCATACTCGACTTGATGGATACGTCGTATTTCTTTACCAGGCTCTTGACAATATCATCATCCGATTTTTCAAGGAAATTTGCATTTTTACGGCCACACGTCATGGCAATCGCCTTGTGACGGCATTCTATTTTCACGTAACTGCGACCGTTTTTCGAAATCGAAATTCCATGCCGCACAACGATTCCCTTGAATACAGGCGTTGTACTCGTGCCATGCCCCAGTTTTATCGTAATTTCGGAACCTGGCGCAAGCTCTTTGCCATCGCTCAACGGAAAAGCGCCCTCGCTCATTTCTCCATCTTCAATAACGACTATAGCTTTGGGAATCATATTGATATTGTAGTAGACATCTACAGAAACTATAGGCACCGCAGACGATAGCGCTTTGCCACCACATTCAATAACACACGATGCTGGGCCTTCGGCTTTTGCCAAGGGAGATTTTTCAGACATTTTTTCCTCAATCGTTAAGTGGAGGGAACACAAGACGCGTCCCAGGTTTCAAATAGCAAAAACTCGAAAGTCCATTAATTCGAGCCACTTGCATGTAATACGACGAATCCCTATACACCTTATTGCAAAGATTCGGGAGCGTGTCCCCCGCCTTGACTTCAATAATGTGAGTCAAGTCAGGAGATTGTTTGTTCGCCTTAGCTTCTATTTCTTTATATGTTTCATGATGACCAAACTTAAGCACAATTTCGGCACGAAGAGGAGCTCCATCAGAATCAAATAAAGTATAGCTCGTATCCATAGAAAGAAGACGAGCCTTATCCCTATAGGAACCCCAGCTTATCGTCACAATAGGGGGTCCATGGGAATCTCCATCAAATATATAAACAACCTTTTTTAATTTGTAAATCATCTCTTTGATGGTCCCATCCATAGGCCATAATTCTTTGGGAATAGCACCAGTCGTATCGAGAAAAATTTTAGGAAATGTTATGCCAATTTTTTCATAGGATTCAAATTGTAGATTTCTCTTCTCTATAGATCCAGAATAATTGATGCCTTCCCTTAAATGAAACTCATTGGGATTCACCATAACCGTAAATTCCCCGCCACAAGACTTCAAAGTAAGCTTATCCAGACCCATTTAACGTTCTCTCACGTTTCCAATAGATTCACTTATCATTTCTCGACATTCATCCAATATTTCAGAACGGAGCGATTCAACACTCTTTTTTTCTTCATCAGAAGAACCCGCCACGCGAACGTTTATAACCAAATTTTTTATTTCAAGCGACATGTTAGCCTAGCCCACCTTTACAGAAACCGAGTTATACTTTATAGAAACAGTCTCTACAACAACATCACTTTTCATCGCATTAAACTCCCCCAAAGACCACTTTATAGGATAAGCATGCTTAAAAATCCAAGTCTTTAGCGGTTTATTATTTTCATCCAGCAAGGAGACAAGAACATTTTTGAGCTTAATACAATCCTTTTTTGCAGGACCAACCAAAGCATCGAAACACCACTTAAAAAAATCATCATTTTTTTTCAGAATACCTCGCGACAAAACCAAATCACTATATTTCTTTGATTTGGGAAGGTAATAGCATGTAAATGAATCGCCCCCCGATGTTAAGGGTTCAACGTCCATAGAGAAATCAATCCCCTTAACATCGCTAAAGGATACCGTTTTTTTATCAATCGTTACAGAGAAATGGAACGCAACAGGAATGGACCATTCCGGTAGAACGGGATTTTTAGTTTTTTCACCAGGGGGCGTCATTTTTTACCTATTTACCATTCTTGATTTCAAGGCCTTCGTGAACAATTTCAATGCTTTCAATTGCAACTTCGTTGCCTTCGGCCTTGAGATCCGTTCCCGTTACCTTGGTGGGCCAAGCATTCTTGAGCGTCCAAACCATGGTTTCCGAGCCTTCTTCATCAAGAAGACTGATTGTCACCATAGTGCGTTCAATCGTATTCATCTTGATTTTCTTGAACCATTCCCAGAACTTGTTATCGCCCTTGAAAATGCCCTTCTTCATCGTCACGTTGCCATATTTGATGAGGCCAGGCATCTTCACAACAGAAAACACACTGCTGTCACCAGCACGGTACTTGATTTCTTCGGATTGAGCGTCAAGTCCAGAAACTTCCTGGAAGGACATTTGGACATCATTCCACATCACCTTGAAGTGGAATTTCGGCAAAGGCCATACGCTTGCACTTTGTGCTGCGCCATTTTCATCAGCCATACTATTTTACCTCCAATTACGATTTCTGTTGCTGTTGCTGGAATGTGAGTTCAATGAATTCTGCCGGACGGATCAGAGCCACCTTTACAGTCACTCTCAAAATACCTTCGAGAATGTCTTCCGGGGTCATGGTATCGCCAAGACCGACATGGACTTCGTAAGCATCTTCCGGCGTAGTGCCAGCAAGGCCTCCGCGTCTCCAAATTCCATTGAGGAAGTTGCTGATCATATTCTGCATCGTGAGCCATGTCGATGACGTATTTGCATCGAACACGTAAGCCTTAGAAGCCTGCTTGATGGATTCTTCAAGCATAATCATCGTACGGCGAACGTTCACATAGCGCCAATCGAGGCTGTTACCGTCAAGCGTGCGGGCGCCCCAGACCTTGATGCCATCACCGACAAAGTAGCGGATTGCGTTCACAGCCTTACCGTTCAGCGGAACGTTCAAGTCTTCCTGTTCATCACTGGTCAAATTGACCGCCGGGGATACAACGCCGTTGATACCCACATTCGCAGGAGCCTTCCAAACGCCTTCACTGTTATCGACGCGGGAATAAATCCCAGCAATCGCTGCAGAAGGAGCCATCAAATTAAGCTGTTCGCACATGTCGTTCATCAAGGCTGCATACTTCGGGCACACGACCGTGAGCGTATTGTGCAAATCCGTCGGATTATCTTTTTTCACGTCAAAATCGCTGAGTTTCTTGAAGAAGCCGACGAGTTCCACTTCCCTCTTGGAGAGCTTTTCCTTGCCCTTCTCAGAAATAACAAGACTTTCGATACCGGGCACCACCGACTTGGCAAGATCAAGCGCGAGCGTCGCATAAGCGCCAGCCCCTTCCGCTTCAGGCTCGATATTCGCAAACGAAACTTCGCTCGGAGAAACGATGTTCGTATTAATCCACGGATAATAAGCAGCACCATAATTCAAGAACGAGGTTACGCCTTCGCGGAATGCGCCGATGCATTCAGAAGGCTCCTTGTAGCCATCGAATACGTCGAGAATGGCAAAACGATTCTGCATCTTGTTGCAATGGGCAAGCAATTCGTTTTCAACGCTGGCACAATCGACAGCCGTCGTAAGCGAAACAGCATCAGGCACAAGCATAATCGTCGGTTCCTGTTCCTTGACAAACGGAGCAATGCCATTGAGCAATTCATCCTTGTCAATTTTTTTATCGTAACCGCCCACAGAGCAGATATAGCAAGCTGCACCGCCATTCTGGAAGAATATGCGCATGGAGTCGTAAAGACGGAACATGGGCTTTACCTTGAGAGAAGCCTTTTCGTCGCCACTCTTTGCCTCGGAAGCACCTGCACCATCTTCAAGAGCTTCATTTTTCTCCCTAGAAGGAGCCGCATCCGCTACAGCGCCATAAGTGAATCTTATAGACGGAGCTCCGCCAAAGACGTTCAAGAATTCAGCAAAGGAAGAGATACGAAAGGGCTTGTTCCTCAAGTCCTTTCCGTTGTATTCCGCTTTTTCGGTGTAGCCGACAAATGCAGGAATAGCTGTAGCAACTTCCACCACCGAGCCCGGGAAAGCGTCTTTCTCGACAAGATAGACACCAGGGGTTTTGTATGATGTAGGCATTTATGATTCTCCTATTTTATGGATTAACAAAACATTCAGCAACAATGGCCCTTGATCCATCGCATAAACGCGTCTTGGCAAGCGTTTTTCCGCTTGCATTCGGTAAACTCTTAATCAAAACCTTCGACGTCGCAGAATCAAGCAACTGGAATCTAGAAGGCGCTCCACTTACAATCGGGATTTCGCACTTCGATATGTAAAGCGAAAAACGGGACGATTTTTCCACACAGTCAAACATCACCGGATCATCCGTTTTCGACGAATCACTGATAAGCAAATCCCGTTCCGCAAAAATCCCGGAAACGCAATAGCACCACCTCATTTTCCTTGTCGGAACCTTCACCGTGCATATCAGAGGCTCATTCAAATCTAAACAGATCTCAAGGGCAAAAATCACACCAAACTTCCGCTGCAATTCCGGCATAGAATCTTTTTTTCGCCCCTCAAAATAAACACCCCTAATGCTAGAAACAACCGCTGTCGGGAACTCATCATGGGCGACCCCCTCAAAGTTCGTCACATTCCATATTTCGGCAATAGACGCTCTAACATAAAAAAAGAGCGTTATTTCTTCATCAAGCGTTCCCACAGGAGCAATAAGCCTCACCTTTCCATCGTAAATACGGCATAGAATCTGTTCGCGCTTCAATATTTCAGCGGTTTCAAATGAAGGTTCCACTTGAAAGCCACAAGAGCTTCCATTGTAATATTCATGACAAAGTGAAACATCTACAATTCTAACGTATTCCATCAAACCATCCCCAATTCCGAATTTTCCGGAAACCTTACCACATAAGGTTGGTAATAAGAGTAGTCGCCACCAAGAGCAACCGTTTTCATCCGATACACTACAGAAGGAACATACTTCGCCCCCACCATTCCCCACAAATTATTCAATTCCTGCATATTCAAACATTCCATGTCGATAAAGAGTTTCTCCAAACCTTCCGGCATGTCAGGCCAATTTGTACGTTCAAAAAAGGTATGATCTTGAAAAAAAGACACCGCCTTCGACAAATATCGCAGAGAATCCACATAGTTTCCCCCTTTGAAATTTGCGGCAATGACAAAATACAAGTTCAAATAAACCATTTTCGGAGGCACGACAGCCCTATCCCCGTGAACCTCGGGAGTAGTCACACGATTTTGCACCATGCTATCCCTCTCCAAATTCACAAGAAAAAGATTCAATTTATTCACTGCCCCTTCATATTCTTTTCCATCATTTTCAAGAATCCTAGAAACGACAACAAGATCTTCACGTACCGCCATCGTACGCCGCAAATGAAGATTCAGTTGCATAGCCAAATACTGTAACGACGCTCCAATCATGTTCAATCAACCCACGCAATACTCCAAAAACATGCATACACTTATATGCATTTTATCTCCACGTTTGTACGTAATTTATTTTTTTAGCACAATATAACTACTTCTACAAAGTTTAGCTTATTGTAAAATTTATTTTTCTATTTTTACATACTTTTCCAATTTTGAATTTAGTATAGCACTTTATTTTGCGTTTCCTCACACAAATTGAAAAAATTTATTTTCATGAAAATCAAGTACACACAAGGTAATCTAAATTTATTTTACAAGAAAGACTTTTAATTTATGGGTTACAACACATATAGCAAACGCGATAAAAACAGTCTCAATTGAAGAAGCAGATGCCAACACGGTGGTCGGCATAACAGGCCTTAATTAGAAATTTTCAATATCATTTATTACAACTTAAAACGTTACAAAAAGGAACCCACCGGCGTAGCCGGTGGTTCTTCATATGCGGGCCCTGCCCTAGGATACTAGCCACGCGTCACGTCGCGTAACACGATCTGCCACTTGCGAGTTTTCCTTACCGGCGGCCCGTAAA
>JAEEGG010006697.1_pt1 | contig 26921 bp, 24 predicted proteins | sample 9134161 | NCBI WGS metagenome assembly JAEEGG01 (sample SAMN16246543, study PRJNA631951) | gut metagenome | biome: gut microbiome; feature: rumen; material: CR-attached | host: Bos | place: Iran: Karaj | collected 2018-10 | reverse complement strand
TAAACACCGAGCTGATAGTGGACGAGATTGTGGTTGTCACCCCCGATCGGGAGGAAGTCACCCTGAACCTGGATACCGAGGTCACGGCCTCCCATGTTGGCTTCACCCAAGCGGTCACCCATTCCGGCCATTTTCTGAACCAGGAAAGAGAAATCACCAACACCCACATCCCAAGGATTCATGGGATTCTCGAATGTGAAAGCCCTCTTGAATTGTCCCATCTTCACGGAAAAGGCGGTGTACTTCGCCCACTCAACATAAAAGTCTTTCACATGGGGAGTTCCGCTCGCGGCCTGGAACTGGATACGATATTTGAAATCATTGAAGATTGAGCCATCGACATAAAGCCTGATCAGCCTGCATCCAAAGCCGGGACCGCCATTGGCGCCCTCCTTGTCAGTGTACTTGTAAGAGCCGATAATGTAGCCTCCAAACTTGGGCTGGCTCTGGAAACCGGTCTGCTTATAGCCGTACTCAGGTTCCTCCTGAGCGAAAGCGCTGAAGCAGAAGAGAATAGCCGTAGCTACTAGCAATAACTTCTTCATAATATTAGGAATATATAATTACTATGCGAATGGGAATATCTTTGTAAGCCAGAAGAAGCCGAAGACGAATCCGATCATACCGATAAGGACACCTACCTTAGCCATATCCTTTGTCTCCACAAGGCCAGTGGAAGACGCGATAGCATTCGGAGGGGTTGAGATCGGGAACAGCATGGCGATCGAGGCGCAGCAAGCGATGAACACGATCATAGCCTTGGAGCCGCCCAGGGCAAGGAACTCAGCGTTATTGGCTGCGGCGGGATCAGCCATTCCTTCAGCCACAACGATGAGGATAGGGATCAACAAGGCCGCGGTAGCGGAGTTGCTGATGAAGTTGGACAGGAAGTAGCAAACCAGACCAGCGACCACAAGAACCAGAACGACAGGCATGGTTCCAAACGGGATGGCGGAGATTAGCACTTTCGCCAGTCCCGTGCCCTGAAGGCAAGTTCCCAGAGCGAAGCCTCCGGCGACGAGCCAGAGCACGCACCAGTTGATCTCCTTGATGTCATCCTTGGTGAATATTCCACAGGCGGTAAGAACGCCCAACGGGATGAGAGCCACGATGTTGGAGTTAATCTTCGTGAGACTCTCGGTCATCCAGAGCAGGATTGTTCCGATGAAGGTGATCCACACTACCGTTGACTTCCAGCTTTTTTCCTTTCTGTTCGCCGGAATCTCAAGGACAAGCTTCGTGGCCTTGAAAGGGAAGAACCACTGGAGGAGAATCCATGCGAGCAAAATCATGATGATAACATATGGAATCATATGGACCATCCAGTCCATAAAGGAGATCTCAGCGTTGGCCTCAGCGAGGAAACGGACAGCGGTGGCGTTCGGCGGAGTACCGATCGGGGTACCGATACCTCCGAGGTTGGCAGCTACCGGAATCGACAGAGCCAGACCGATCTTGCCCTTATCGTCAGAAGGCAGAGTGGAGAGCACAGGGGCCAGGAAAGCGAGCATCATCGCGGCCGTGGCAGTGTTGCTCATGAACATGGAGAACACCGAGATAACGATCAAGAAGCCGAGGAGAACGATTTTGGGCTTCGTGCCGAAAATACTCAGAAGCGCCCTTCCCATAGTCACATCAAGGCCATATTTCTCAGCCATGATAGCAAGGACAAAACCTCCCAAGAACAGCATCACGACAGGATCGGCGAAGGAGGCCATAATGGACTTGTAGGATACAAGTTGGCCAAACTTCTGATCGCACAGGAAACCAAGTCCTTTGTCAGACAAGGTCAGAAGGGCGATGACAATCACAAGGAGAGAGGTTGTCCAGTTAGGGATAATCTCAAAAATCCACATAAGCGCCGCGAAGGCGAACAAAGCGATCACGCGCTGCTGGGTCACGGTAAGGTCGGCAATGCCATAAAAAGAAACCGGCACGCACCAAAGGAACAGCGTAACCAAAAGAACGATCGGAAGAAGAATACAAAACTTGACATTGAGCTTCTTCTTCCCACCTGTTTCTATGATACTATCACTCATTATGAATAAATTAAATAAACTTTCTCTTGCTCTTATCTTGCAAAGTTAATTATTTTATAATTAAAAGACGGCTAAAATGAAAAAAAGGGGCTGAATCTCATTGGACACAGCCCCTCTTAACCATAAAGCAACTATTTGTAAACCTTTATACACCCATGATTGCCTTGACCAGGAAATAGACAAGAGGTACGGTGATCGCGAACACTCCGATGATGTCGAGGATAACGCCTGCCTTGATCATCTTGGTGATAGGAATATAGCCGGAAGAATAGGTAATGGCGTTCGGCGGTGTTGAGACCGGAAGCATGAAGGCAAGCGAAGTGCAGAGAGCCATAACGACGCAGACCGGGACGGGGCTAAAGCCCAGCGACACGGCAGTAGCTATAGCGATAGGGCCCATCAGGTTGGCGACAGCCGTGTTGGAGGTGAGCTCAGAAAGCAGAAGAGCGGTAACCGCGAACAAAGTGAGGAAGAGATACTCGGACGGATGACCACCCAAAGCACTCGTGAGAGACTCACCTATCCACTGGGACAAACCGGTTGAGAACACCATGCCTCCGATTGCCAGACCGCCACCGAAGAGCAACAGCGTGCCCCAATCGATTCCGGAGACCCCGTCTTTCCAATTCAGCGTCATCTCGCCCTTCTTTATATCCGTCGGCAAAAGGAACAAAAGCAATCCACCGACCATAGCCGCGATGGCTTCAGGGAAGAACTTATTGTAGGATTTCAGAAAATCAGGATTGATGGCATCCGGCGAGATGTTCTGAATAGCACTGAGTATTCCAGGAAGCACCCAAAGCACAACAGCCACAATGAAAGCGATGAGAGTGTTCTTCTGGGCGCGGGTCCACTTGCCCAACCCGTTTTTGCGCTCCTGAATAAACTCCTGGGCGCCATCAATGTGCTTGACATCGGCGGGGAACATCTTCCAAAGCACGAAATAGGTGACCACGAAATACAGCACCATTGCTATGAAGCCCCACACCATCCAGTTGAAGAAGGTGATCTGAGGAGCCTCAGGAGCCAACTCCCTGATAAAACCGATCATGATAATGTTCGGAGGAGTACCGATCGGGGTGAGAACACCTCCGATGGAGCAAGCATATGCCGTCATCAGCATCAAGCCGGTGGCATATTTGTATTTTCTAAGGTCGATCTCCTTACCGTTGGCGGCCATCATCTCTCGGATAGCTTCAAGCAGACCGAGGGCAATGGGAAACATCATGGCGGCAGTGGCAGTGTTGCTAATCCAGCCGGAGCACAGCATACACGCCAGACCAATCGCCAGGAATATCCTTCGAGGCGAATCCCCGACCCACTTCATTGACATGATACCATAGGCGATACGTTTGTCCAGGCCATTGACCATCATTCCTTTAGCGATGAGGAAGCCTCCCATGAAAAGGAAAATCATCGGGCTAGCAAAAGCCTTGAAAGCGTCCGTCACCGACACCACACCAAGAATGACGCAGAGCGTGGGACCGATGAGAGATGTGACCGGGATAGGTACCGGCTCGCATATCCACCAGAAAGCCACCAAAGTAACAATCGCCAGAAGTTTGTGCGCAGCCGGATTGTCGGCCAGTCCAGCGATGGGAATAAAGTAAACGATTAGTGCGCATAGGGGTCCCAGAATGGCCCCTACAATATGACGCTTGCGGTCAAATGAAGACTCGGCAGACGCGCTATGCTTGGCAGTCTTCGCACTTTTTAGTTCCAGTTCGCTCATATGTAACAATTTAAGAATACTTTCTTCTCTTAAACTTTGCCTAAATTAATAAAATAATGCGAAGAAAATACAATAAATTGTCAAAAATTAATGTCGGATGCCAAATACATAAAAAAAAGGAGGGCGACCAATTTGGTCTCCCTCCTTTAGGGGCTGAATCCAGGAATTCTAAATCACACCCTGCTCAAGCATAGCCTCGGCGACTTTCATGAAGCCCGCGATATTGGCACCCTTGACATAATCGACGGTTCCGTCCGGACGGGTTCCGAACCTCACGCACTGCTCGTGGATACTCTTCATGATCCAATGGAGCTTGTCATCGACTTCCTGAGCGGACCAGCTGATGTGAGCGGCGTTCTGGGTCATCTCAAGACCCGAGGTGGCGACACCACCGGCGTTGACAGCCTTGCCGGGAGCGAAAAGGATTCCGTTGTCCTGGAAGAAGCGGATAGCGGCAGGCTGGCAGCCCATATTGGACACCTCGCAGCAGCACCAGCAACCATTGGCGACAAGCTCCTTAGCGTCATCCTCACTAAGCTCATTCTGGAAGGCGCAAGGCAGGGCGATATCGACAGGAATGCTCCAAGCCTTCTTTCCAGCGGTGAAGAAAGCCTTCTCCGGGAACTTGGTGGCCATGTCCTCAACCTTATTGCGGTTGGACGCGCGCATGTCAAGCATGTAATCTATCATCTCAGGAGTGATGCCTTCAGGAATATGGCAAACACCGTCTGGACCGGAAATAGCCACAACCTTGGCACCCAGCTCGCGGGCCTTGGTAGCGGCACCCCAAGCGACATTTCCGAAACCGGAAAGGGCGACCGTCTTACCGACTATGTCCTTTCCAGCCTTCTCGAGAAGATGCTGGGTGAAATAAAGCGCGCCGAAACCAGTGGCCTCAGGACGAAGGATAGATCCTCCCCAAGTGGCACCCTTTCCGGTGAGAACACCAGTGTGGTACTCCCTGGCAAGCTTCTGATACATTCCATTAAGGAAGCCGATCTCACGGCCACCAACACCGACATCACCGGCGGGGATGTCCTGATCGGGACCGATGCAACGCCAAAGCTCAAGCATGAAGGCCTGGCAGAAACGCATGATCTCAGCATTGGACTTACCCACGGGATCAAAGTCAGAACCACCCTTGGCACCTCCCATAGGAAGAGTCGTCAGAGCGTTCTTGAAGGTCTGCTCGAAGCCGAGGAACTTAAGCATCGAAGGAGTGACAGCCTTGTGGAAACGGAGACCGCCTTTATAAGGTCCGATAGCGCTGTTGAACTGGACACGGTAACCGAGGTTGGTCTGGACCTCACCGTTGTCGTCAATCCAAGTGACGCGGAAAGTGAAGATCCTGTCGGGCTCGACAAGCCTCTCGACGATCTTCGCCTTCTCGAACTCAGGATGCTGGTTGTAAACTTCCTCGATGGACTCGAGAACCTCCTGTACCGCCTGGAGATACTCCTTCTCCGTAGGATACTTGGCCTGGAGACGGGCCATGATTTCTGTGGTTTTCATGATCAGCTATTACAAATAATCAAAAATTACAAATTATTCAAATATCAAGTGAATAGTGTTGCAAATGTAAAGAATAAAATGGATAAATCGCAATAAATACAAAGAAAAAGACAGGCTTTCACCTGTCTTTTTTCAAATGTGTCAGAACTGTTACTGCTGCTGTTGTTGTGCCTGCATCTCAGCCTGGAGAGACTCAAGGGTCCTGCCCGCGGGAATATTCAACTCTTTACGGGCGTCAGGAGTGAGATCCTTGCACTGGCTCTTGTCAACATAGTAGAACTGGGCGGAGTCGAAAACGAACAAGTAGCCACCAGCTTTCGCGAGCTTCTCGACAACTTCCATCGCCTTCTTCTGGATAGGTTCCATCAACTGAGCCTGCTGCTGCTGGAGCTCGACCTGTATGGACTGCTGGAACTCCTGGATCCTGTTCTGGATCTCGCTGAGCTCCTTCTCCTTGCTTTCCTTGATAGCCGGAGTCCAGGTAGCCTGCTTTTGCTGGTACTCATTGAACTTGGCGTTAGCCTCGTCCACCATGCTCTGGTAAGTGTCGCCAGCCTCTTTCTGGGCAGCCTGCATCTGCGTTCTGGCCGCGTCAGCCTCTGGAGTGAGAAGCACAAGTTCATTAAGGTCGACATAGGCGAACTTCACCTGAGCGGAAGCCGTCAGGGTGAACAGTGCCATCGCGGCAAACAAAAAGATCTTTTTCATATCAATTTCAATTTTATCAGTTTGCGAATTAATGGTTTTGCAAAGATTGTGCAAATTTAGAAATAAAAATGAATATCAGAACTGTTGTCCTATCATGAAGTGGAATTGGCTCCTCTGGCTCTTGTCCGGATTGTCGAATCCGTAACCCCAGTCAACACCCAGCAGACCGATCATCGGGAGGAACACGCGGACACCCACACCGGCGGAACGCTTGATCTGGAAAGGATTGAATTTCTTTATGTCAGGCCAGCAGTTACCACCTTCCATGAAGAGCAGGGCGAAGATCGTCGACTGCGGCTGGAGGATGATCGGATAGCGGGCCTCAACAGTGAACTTGTCGTATACATTACCGGCATAATAGCCGTTGGTGTTGTACGGAGTGACCTCCCAAGGAGTGAGGGAATAGTTCTCATATCCACGAAGCGGGATGATGTCGGAACCATAGGTGTCATAACCCGACATACCGTCTCCACCGACTCGGAATCCCTCAAACGGGGAATATCCCCACTTCCGGTTGTAATAGCCAAGGTAACCAAACTGGGCTCGGCCCATAATCACGAGATCCTTCAAGACCTTTGTGTAGGTCTCGGCACTGAACTTCCACTTGTGATATTCAATCCACTTGTAGCGATCAGCGGAGCTCCAAGTGTCGTAGTTAATGTCCTTATAACTAGCGACTTTGGTGGGCTCACCAGAGGCGTTGAGATTGCCGCGGTCGTTTTTGCGGAACAAGGAATAAGGAGGAGTCAGCTGCACGCTCGCGGAGAAAATGGATCCTCTTCTCGGGTAAATCTGCTGGTCGGTTGATGTCCTGGTAAGGCTTGCGGTGTAGTTCAAGTTATGTGACACACCATCATTGAACATGAAGTAACCGTTGATCCAGTTCTTCAGGTTATAGACCTGCCAGCTTAGACCATTGTAAAGGACGAAATAATCATCCGGCCACTTCAGACGGGTACCTATACCTCCGGCGAATCCATAAATCTGCATGACCTTGTCGTTGCTCAGCAAACCTATCGCGAGGTATGAATCCGTCTGGCGAGTGTAATATGCCTGCAGATTCAGGGAGGTCGGTTTCTTCTGGGTCAGCCAAGGCTCCGTGAAGTTGAAAATCAATGAGGTATAATAGGTTCCATTAGTCTGGAAACGCAGCGAGAGATTCTGCGCGTCACCAAGAGGAACAGGTCGCCAAGCGTTCTTGTCGAACATCCTGCGGGTGGAGAAGTTGTTGAAACTGACACCAACAGTGGCTACAAAAGTGTTCATGCCCCAACCTCCGGAGAGCTCCAGTTGGCTGGAAGGCTTCTCAGTCACATTATAAATAATGTCAACCGTGTTGTTCAACGAGTTAGGTACTATCGAATAGCCTTCGTCAGGATTCGCGATGGCCTCAGGGTCGAACTGACCAAGCGAAGCGATCTCCCTGATGGATCTCTCGAAATTAGTCTGGCTGAAAAGATAACCCGGCTTGGTGTAGATCTGCCTGCGGACGACCTTCTCGCTGGTGAGGTCGTTACCATTGATTATAATATTGTTCAAGGTCGCCTGCTTGCCTTCGGACACCCTCATCTCGACATCGACGGAGTCACCATCAATATTCAACTCGACCGGAGTAACCTGGAAGAAGAGATAACCCTCGTCACGGTAAAGCTTGGAGACATCGTAATCGGTCTGCTTTCCGCCGCCCGTAAGGCGCTTCTGCATAGTCACCATGTCGTAAGGATCGCCCTTCTTGATCTGGAGGATCGAGTTGAGCTGGTCGGCGGAATGGACAGAGTTGCCCGTCCAGGTGATATTCCTGAAATAATACTTCTTACCCTGATCGAACTTGAAGTCAATTCCAAGGCGGTCAGGCTCAACATAATAAATGGAGTCCTTGACAATTCGGGCGTCACGGTAACCGGCCTCGTTGAACTTGCTGATCAGGCTCTTTTTGTCGTTGGGATATTCCTTCTCATTGAACTTCTTGCTACTGAAGAAGTTATATATCTTTTTAGCCTTGGTCTTCTTCATAGACCTGGCAAGCTTGAAATCAGAGACACCCTCGTTTCCTTCGAAATTGATGTTCTTGATCCTTATCTTGTCACCACGGTCAACAGCGAAATTCACCCTGATGGCATTCCTGATAATGGAGTCCTTCTGGGTCTGGACATCAACTTCGCAGTTCAGGAAGCCCTTGTCGGCATAGTAACGCTTGATAATCCCGACAGATGTAGTGGCCACATAATCAGAGAATTCCCCTCCCCTACGAAGACGGAGCCTCTCTTCGAGGTCCTTCTGCTCGTTCTTTTTCACTCCGGAGAAAAGCCACCTCGAGACTCTGGGCCTCTCCTTGACATCGATTCTGAACCAAGCCGAATCTCCTTGGGCGTTGATATGGTCAACAGCGAGGGAGACGTCCTCAAAATACCTCTGGGCCCACAATCTGGTGACAACAGAGGAGATCTCATCGCTCGGGACCGTCACTTTCATTCCAGTCTGGAGACCGGTGAGAGAGATGATCTGCTGCTCGCCAAAATGAGTGTTGCCCGATACGGAGATGCCGCCGATGACATAACTCCGAGGCTGATCATAATCAACCTCAACAGGCTTGGACGCGGACTCCGGTTCCTGGGCAAGAGCCGGGAAGGCGACCGCTGAGAAAAGCAAGACAAACAGAAGACGATATATTCTCATCAAAACTGAATTCATTGAAACAAGTTTGCAAATATACGGCGATTATTTGACTTTTCCATACCTACGATCCCTCTTGGAGAATTCTTCAAGCGCTGAGCGGAACTCTTCCTTCCTGAAATCCGGCCAAAGAGTGTCTGTGAAAAGGAATTCCGAATAGGCGGCCTGCCAAAGAAGGTAGTTGCTTATGCGGCACTCTCCGGAAGTGCGAATGATCAGATCCGGGTCAGGAATGCCGGCGGTGACCAGCCGGGAGGCGATCTCCTCGGGGCCAGCGGCAGCAAGTCCCTCCGGATCAGAGGAATAATCGGATGCGAGTCTCTTCGCGGCTTGGAGAATGTCCCACTTGCCGCTATAGCTCAAAAACACAATCAAATCGAGGATAGGCTCCTTTCCGGGATCCGGAGCAGTGAATCGCTCAGCCGTCCGTATAGCCTCGACCAAAGCCGGATCAAGACGGTCCATGTCGCCAAGCACCCGGAATCTTACGCCCTGCTTTTTAAGAGCCTCCACCTCATCGGCTATAGCCTTGAACATCAGGCGCATAAGTGTGCTGACCTCTGCCTCTGGTCTTCCCCAGTTCTCCTCTGAAAAAGCGAACAAAGAAAGATACCTCACCCCGGCCTCGGCGGCAGCCTCAACGCAGGCTCGAACGCTCTCTACCCCATGGGTGTGACCATAGACTCTCTCCTCGCCTCTCTGGCGAGCCCAACGGCCATTCCCATCCATAATAATTGACACATGGACGGGAACCCTGCCGGATGTTTTCTCTTTAAAATCCTCCATTCCTGATATCTTCTCCCCAGAACAACTTTGTCGTCAGGGCTTTGATGAAACTTGATTTCTCAAGCCGCACCCTTTTCAGCGAAAATTGTGCCACCTTGACTTCCAAGGTCGCGTCAGAAGACAGACGAACGTTGCGGTTGTCCATACTCATCGCGACAACCTTGTCCCTAGACCGCATCGAGATAGACACGACAGTCGTGTCGGGGACAACCAAAGGACGCACATTCAAATTGTGGGGAGCGATCGGCGCTATGATAATCACCTTTGACTCAGGGACACAGATTGGTCCTCCCACACTGAGGGAATAGGCGGTGGAGCCGGAGCTCGTGGAGACTAAAAGGCCATCAGCCCAATAAGTTGGAAGCGGATTCCCGTCAAGGCTCACATCGACGCCAAGAATGGAAGCGCCTCCACGCAAAACGGATATCTCATTCAGGGTATATGGCCAAAAAGAAGAGTCTGAGTCAAGCATCTCCCCTTTCACTCCGGTCTCAAGAAGAGCCCTGTCCTCAAGAGTGTAGGTTCCGGACAAAATGGCCTCACAAGCCTCCTCAGGGCTATATTCCGAAAGGAATCCGAGCCGGCCCAAATTGACCCCGAGCACGGGAATCCCGGATGAGCCTACACGCTTGGAGGCGGAAAGGAAGGTGCCGTCACCTCCGACACTCATGACCATTCCGGTGCCCACAGAGATGTCCTGGGCGCTATGGATCGTGTACAACTCATGGGACGCGGCCTCCAGACGGGAAACCATCGACCGGAATCTCTCGTCTCCCAACAACGACTCATGCCTTGAATATACCGCTATCTTCATATTATCAACTGAAAGGGTTCAAACTTCAAAATTAACACAATTCTGATAAAATCTGAACATAAATCACTACTTTTGCACCATGACAAGACTTAGCGTCAATATCAACAAGATAGCCACCATCCGCAATGCGCGTGGGGGCAATATGCCTGATGTCCAGAAAGCGGCGAAAGACTGCGAGCTGTTCGGCGCGGAGGGAATAACCGTCCATCCCAGACCTGATGAGAGACACATCAGATATTCCGATGTGAGGACCATCAGGCCTGAAGTCACTACCGAATTCAACATCGAAGGCAACCCGATTCCAAGCTTCGTGGAGCTCGTACTGGAAGTGGTTCCAGACCAGGTGACCCTGGTACCGGACGCACATGACGCCATCACCTCCAACCAGGGCTGGGACACCATCGCCAATAAGGCTTTCCTTCAAGAGATCTGCGCCAGGTTCAAAGAGAAAGGTATCCGCACTTCAATATTCATCGATCCGGATCCGCTGATGGCAGAGGGAGCGAAAGAGTGCGGCTGCGACAGGGTGGAGCTTTACACCGCAGGCTATGCCGAGATGTTCCCATCCGATCCCGAGGAGGCCATCAGGCCTTACCTTTTGACCGCCACCAGAGTCAAGGAACTGGGCCTCGGACTCAATGCCGGCCATGACCTCAATCTCCAGAACCTCGGCTATTTCATAAAGACGATTCCTTGGACCGATGAGGTCTCCATAGGCCACGCGATAATCTGCGATGCCCTATACATGGGTTTGGAAGCCACAATCAAGGCTTATCTTGCTCAGATTAAGAAAAATTCATTACATTTGTAGTCTGGAATATTATTAAAGGTAAATATACAATGAAACAAACACCACTGATTCTAAGCATTATCGCCCTCTTGGGTGTCGTAGCTCTATGTGTTAAAGATTTGACAGGAAACAACGGAAAGAAGAACACCACAACCGGTGAGACTGTTGAGACCGTCGCCAAGGAAGGCTCCGTCGTTTGGTATGACCTCGACAGGGTCCTCAACGAGTATGACATGGCCAACGACCTCCGTTCCGTCGTGGAGACCAAGATCCAGAGCATCCAGGAGGAAGTCACTCGCAGGGGCAATAAACTCCAAAGCGATGCCAACAAGTTCCAGTCCGACCTCAATAAAGGACTGCTTGTCCGCTCGGTCGCTGAGCAAAGGGGCCAGAAGCTCCAGGAGCAGCAGAACAGTTTCAACAACTACGCCGCCCAGAAGGAGCAGGAAATGGCTGAGGAGCAGCAGGTTATGATGAATCAGATAGCTGATGCCATCAAGTCCTACATCGACAAGTTCAACGAGGAGCACAAGTATGCGATGATCATCGCGACCCAGGGCAGCCTTCTTCCCGCGCCTGTCTCTTGCGGAGATCCTGACCTCGACATCACTGACGCCCTTCTCCAGGGTCTGAACGCGGAATACGTCAAGACCAAGGGCAACGGTGGAAGCACCACCACGCCCGCAACCAAGGCCGAGTAGTTTGAGAATCGCGCTCCTATCATGTTTTTACCCATTCAGGGGTGGGATATCCCAGTTCAACGCAAGCCTGTATTTAGAACTGGGGAAGGAGCACACGGTCAAAGCTTTCAATTTTAAGAGGCAGTATCCGGATTTCCTATTCCCGGGCAAGACACAGTACGTTACAAAGGATGACGACGCCGTACCAATAGAGAGTGATTCTCTATTGGATACGGCGAATCCTTTTTCCTACATCAAGACCTACAAGGCCATCCGCGCCTGGAACCCCGACATCGTGATCATCAGCTATTGGATGTCCTGGTTCGCCCCATCCCTTGGCTGGATCGCCAGGAGGCTGAAAAAAAGGTGTAAGGTTATCTCAATCCTCCACAATGTGATCCCTCACGAGCCGAGATTCTTCGACTCGCCCCTGACGAAGTATTTCCTATCCGGTTGCACCGGCAATGTGACCCTTTGCCAAGAAGTGTCTGACGACCTGACCGCTTTATCGCCTAAGGCGCTGAAGACCACTTTGTTCCATCCTGTTTACGCTCACTTCGGCGAAAGGATTCCGAGGGAAGAGGCGTTGAAAGAGCTTGGCTTGGAGGACGGGAAGAAGAACCTTCTGTTTTTCGGGCTCATCAGGGACTACAAAGGTCTGGACATCCTTCTCGAAGCCTTCGGAAAACTTGATGATAGCTACAACCTGATTGTCGCCGGCGAACCCTATGGATCCTTCAGCAAATACGAGGCGATCATCAACTCCTCCCCTGCCAAAGACAGGATAAAGCTTTTCACCAGATACATAAAAGACTCTGAGGTCAAATACTTCTTTTCCGCCTCCGATCTCGCTGTCTTGCCTTACAGGTCAGCCACCCAAAGCGGGATAAGCGCCATCTCCTGGCACTTCGAGGTGCCGATGGTGGTGACGGACGTTGGTGGCCTCAAGCAATCCATCGGGGACAGCGGCACCGGCCTCGTGGCCGAAAAACCCGACCCTGACCTCGTTGCTGCCGAAATCAAGAGGTTCTTTTCCGATAAGAACATTCAAACCCTCTGCGTCAACTCAATCAAAGCTGAGAAAGAGAGGCTTTCATGGAAGACCTTCGCCAAAAAGCTTCTCGAATTCTCCGACAATCTTTACAAGCTAATATGAGAACCAAGCCCACATACCTTTTTGCGGTGGCTCTGGTCCTGGCGGCTTTCTGCTCAACCAATACGCAGGCCCAGGAGCAGGAATATGTTGCCCCGAAAGTCGTCATATCCAAGGAAAGAGTCCGCTCCAGCGGCAAAATCTACTACGCCCATGTAGTGCAAGAGAGGCAGACCTTATATTCAATCAGCAAGGCCTACATCGTCAGCATTGAAGAGATATACAAGGCGAATCCCTTCATGAATCTTGAGACTGAAGGGCTGAAGAAAGGGCAGATCCTGCTGATCCCTTATGATGAGGAGAGAGCGAAGGAGATTGCCGCAAGGGAGCAGGGCGAAAAGGATGAGTCCGCGAAAGAAGCCGCCGCTATAGCTGAGCAAGCGGCGAGGGAAAAAGCCGCTCAAGAGAAGGCGGCCCAGGAAAAAGCCGCCCAGGAGAAGGCAGCGAAGGAAGAGGCCGCCAGGGAGAAGGCTGCTAAAGATGAAGCCGCGAGGGTAAAGGCCGCCCAAGAGAAAGCGGCTAAGGAAGAAGCCGCGAAAGAGAAGGCAGCTCAAGAGAAAGCAGCCAAGGAAGAAGCCGCGAGGGAAAAGGCTGCCCAGAAGGAAGCGGCGAGGGAGAAAGCGGAGCAAGATAAAGCCGCCAAGGAAGAGGCCGCAAGATTGAAAGCTGAACAAGACAAGGCCGCTAAGGAAGAGGCGGCAAGGTTGAAGGCCGAGCAAGATGAGGCCGCCAGGGCGAAGGCTGAGAAGGAAAGAGCGGCTAAAGAAGCAGCCGCGAAGGCGAAAGCTGAGCAGGAGTCTTCTTCAGACTATTTCATCCATAAGGTAAAATGGTTCGAGGATTTGGATGCCATCGCTAAGAAATACGGAGTGTCCAAAGAATCCATCAAGAACATCAACCGGATGACCTCCGACAAACTCAAGCGCAGGCAAGACCTTAAGATTCCTCGTGATCCAGCCGCTTGGGAAGGCAAAACGGTTGTTGTGGCCGAGAATAATGAGCCCGACGACAAGACGGAGAATAATCCTATCCTCTACCAGCCTGCTGACACAAAAGAGGCTCAGGAAGGTGACGAAGGCAATATTCTTGACGACCTTTTCGTCAGAGAGGGCAAGCACGATGTCAACATATCCATGCTGATTCCGTTCTCTTCTCCCAAGTCAGGTGACAGGGTCTCTTTCATGGACTTCTATTGCGGAGCCCTGCTAGCCGCCAGGACGATTGGAAAAGAAGGAACCAACCTTGACATCCACACCTACGATGTGGGTGGAGGCAACCTGCCTGTGACCCATGACAGGCTCTCTTCCAGCGACTTCACCATCGGTCCGGTGACCAAGACAGACATAATGAAGGCCAGCGCCATCAGTGAGGGAGACGCTTGGATCGTGTCCCCTCTTGACATGCAAGTGGAGCCTTTGACCGACACCCTCGCTGGACTTATTCAAGCCCCTACTCCGACCTCCATCCAGATTAAAGACATGGTGGCATGGATCAAGTCTGATCTTCGACACGAAGACAGGGTTTTGGTGGTGACCCCATCCTCCCCTCAATCGGATTACCTCAACATGGTTGAGAAAGAGATGATCGAGGCCGGATTGCACCATTCCACCACGACACTCTCGTCGATGAGGCCTTTGATGACATCTCAGGGGACCAACAGGATAGTCCTGGCTTGTGACTACACCGACAGAAGCACTGTCTTCCTGATTGAGGCGCTCAGAAACCTCTACATGGTGTCCAGCAGGAACACTCCTGTCGTGCTCTACAGCACCTCAAAGATAAGGACTTACGACCAGATTGAGGTGGAGCAGCTCCACAAGGTCAACCTGCACGCCTGCGTGACTTATTTCGTGGACTATGACTCAAAGGATGTCAGGGACTTCCTGCTCCAGTACAGGGCGCTTTATAACGCCGAGCCAAGCCGCTCAGCCTATTCAGGCTACGACCTTATGATGTACTTCTCGACGCTCGCTCACAAATATGGCAGAAGATGGCCCAGAGCACTGCGGAGAGTCGAATTCCAAGGTCTTCAGTCAGACTTCAACCTGGTGAAGACAGACTCCGGCAGCTATGTGAACAATGCTGTCAGAAGGGTTGTGTACAATCCTGATTACTCAATTACCCTGGTCAGATAACAGTTCCCGGGCATTTCGGATGGCAGCCTCAGAGATATGACTGCCGGATAGCATTCGGGCAATCTCCATCACCCTTTCCTCCCCCTCAACAGGATGGATGGTGGTCAAGGCACCCGATTGCTCAAAAGACTTCTCGACAAGATAATGGGCATTGCCTTTCGCCGCGACCTGAGGGAGATGTGTGATGGCGAACACCTGCATGTCATGTCCCATGGAGCATATCATCTGCCCCATCTTGTCCGCAACGCTCCCCGACACACCCGAATCTATCTCATCGAAGATAAGGGTAGGCATGCTCACGAATCTGGCCATCATCGCTTTCAGGCTGAGCATCAGCCTGGACAACTCTCCTCCGGAAGCACATTTTGCGACGTCCACAAGGCCCTGGCCTGACGCCGAGAACAAGAAAGTGGCGGAATCAGTCCCGGAAGGACCGGCAGAAGCCTCCGACAAGTTCACGTCAAAGGCCGCCCGCTCCAGTTCAAGCGAACGTAGCGATGACAAAACAGCGGATGAGAAGGTCTCCCTTGCCGCTGCCCTAGAGTCATGTAATTTCTGGCATATTCCCGAATACTCCTTACGGACGACACTTATCTTATTGGATAACAACTGTTTCCGATCTTCCAGGTCCTCCGTGCCGGAGAGAGATTCAGAGAGACTGTCACGCTTCGCGATCAGTTCAGATACAGTTGATGCGGAATATCTCTTCATCAAATCATACAGGAGAGCCATCCGCTCCTCAACAGCCTCAAGCCTTTCGCCCGACAACTCAACCCCGGAATCAATGCTGGAGACCTCATCCATAATGTCTTCCAACTCGAGTCGAGCAGACTCTAACCTCTCCGCCAAACTGGTAGCCATGGGGACGAAACGAGCCGCTTTCTCGAGCATTTTCCTGGCCTCCTTCAAGGAAGCTGTGTCGATCAGACTCTCAACCCCGGAAAGAGACTCCTTAATGGACTCGGCGTTAGCCAGCAAAGCCTGCTCCTCCTCAAGTTCCTCAAGCTCGCCATCCCTTAGATGAGCTTCATCAAGGCGCTTGAACCTAGACTGGATATAGTCCCGTTCCTCTTCTAGTTTGGCCAACATCCCGGTCACCTCGGAGAGTTCTTTCTCGAGCGTCCCCAAGGAATGGTAAGTCTCTGAACACTTCTCCAGCAACGGGATATTCCCGGCGAAATGGTCCAGCATTAAAAGCTGGAAAGACTTGTCAGTCAACATCAAAGTCTGCCTCTGGGAATGGATGTCCACGAGGCGGGATGTGATTTCCTGAAGAATAGGGAGGGTCACAGGCGAGTCGTTGACAAAAGATCTCGAACGTCCCGAGGATGACACCACCCGGCGAACGACAATCTCACCGGATTCATCATCCAACTCATTACCTTCCAACAATTTCTTCAGGAAGGAATCGCTCTCAGGCACAGCGAAAACCGCCTCGGCCACGCAGTTGTCGGCACGGGACCCGACCACCGAAGAGTCAGCCTTTGAGCCGAGGAGCAACGACAACGCCCCGAGCAGAATGGATTTCCCGGCTCCGGTCTGCCCGGTAATAATGACGAGACCCTCCGGAAAAACGACATCCAGAGAGTCTATCAGAACGTAATTCCTTATCTGAAGGGACTTGAGCATGAGGAAGGAACGACGCTAGCGCTCGTCCTCGTCCTTTCCAGCCATCCTGTAGTAAAGCTCGCCGTCCTCAAACTCGGTGATGGCGATAAGGTCTGGCTTGGGGAGTTTCTCGTAATATTTAGAAATCTCTATCTGCTCCCTGTTCTCGAACACCTCGTCCATTGTGTCCCTGTCGGTGCGGAAATCCTCGAGCTTTTTGGCCAGCTCCTTCTTTTCCGCCAGGGAAATCTGGTTTGCCCTCTTAGAAAGAAGGACGACTGTCTCATAGATATTGCCAGTAGGTTCGGCGAGGTACTTCACATCCCTTGTGATAGTGTTTGTAGGGGTCTTCTTGTTGAAATCCATCTCAAATAAATTAAATCTTTCTATTATTCTACTTACCCTCGGATTCGGATTGTTTCATTATTTTTTTACTCTCCCGCTCGAATTCCTTCTCCTTGGCCTCAAGGTCCTCGTCACTGCCTGAATAGCGGCCCAAAGCTTTTTGGGCACGCTTGTACATCACATCCAGCTCACCCCTGTAAGCCGACTCAGGAAGCTCTCCGATGAAGTTGTAATAATCATCCACGAAAGTAAGATAACGTTCCTTCTGCTTGGATTCGACGCTGAGCTGGGCGAACTTGTACGAAGACTTCGCTATGTAGTACAGAATGTCTTCCCGGTAGATGTTGTCCGCATCGTCTTTAAGGATATTCCTGAACGCCACTCTCGAGGCGCGGTAGTCTTCCTGGTTATAGTACAACTTGGCGTTGTCGAAAGACTTCTTGTCAAGACGGTCGTTGAGCTCCTTCATCATCCTTCGGCATGTTGATCCGTGGGAGCTTCTGGGATTCTCAATCAGATACTGCGAAATGACAGCCAACGCTGTGTAAGTGGGCTTCTGATCCAGTTCAGACCGCATTGTGGACCTGTAAAGGCAGTCTATGCGGAGGAACGCGGCCTCATCTGAGAACGGGCTCCGAGGAAAACTTGTGAGAAACTTGGAGAAGTTGGTCTCAGCTGTGTAATAGTCCTTGTAGCGATAGTTGCTCATTCCCCAATAAAACAACACAGTGTCATCTTTTGAGGTGCCGCTGGTCTGGACCGAGAGACTCTCGAAGAGACGTGCCGCCTTGTTGTATTTCCCGTGATTGAAGAAATCGAACGCGGCGGAATACTTCTTGTCCACATCGGTGCTGTTCAAAAGAGCGTCATACTCCGACTTACATGACTGGAAAGCAGCCATGAGCAATAGAAGGACAACTGATAGTCTAACTATAAATTTATCCATAACTAATTCGACATAAGGAACTTCTCCACCTCCAAAGCAGCCTTGCACCCGGATGCCGCAGCAGTTATGGCCTGACGGAAACTCGGATCTTGCACATCTCCGGCGGCAAAGACACCTTCGACATTGGTCTTTGTGGACTTGCCTTGGGTGATGATATAGCCGTTCTCATCCGTGTCTATGAAAGCCTTGAAGACATCAGAATTGGGATGATGGCCAATGGCGAGGAAAAATCCGTCGATATCGATATCAAAAACCTTACCATCTTTCCTCTCAAGACGGGCTCCGGTCACACCGGACTCGTCACCAAGCACCTCACGGGTGTTGCAGTTCCAGAGGATCTCGATGTTCGGGGTGTTCTTCACCCTCTCTTGCATGGCCACGGATGCTCTGAAAACATCCCTGCGGACAATCATATAGACCTTTGAGCAGATATTCGCCAAATAGGTCGCCTCCTCACAGGCGGTGTCTCCACCTCCGACAACAGCCACGACTTTCTTACGATAGAAGAAGCCGTCGCAGGTCGCGCAGGCGCTGACTCCCATGCCCCGGAACTTGCGCTCGGAAGGCAGTCCAAGATACCTTGCCGCCGCACCGGTAGCTATGATGACAGCCTGAGCCTCAATCTCGTTGCCATCATCCACCACAAGGCGGAGAGGCTTTCCGGAGAAATCCACGGAAGTGATTGTCCCTCTGCGAATATCAGCTCCGAAGCGAACCGCCTGGGCACGCATGTCTCCCATCAGCTGGTTGGCGTCAACACCTTCCGGGAAGCCCGGGAAGTTCTCGACGATGGTAGTTGTGGTGAGCTGTCCGCCTGGCTCCATCCCTTCATAAAGGACTGGATTCAACCCGGCTCTGGAGGCGTAAATAGCCGCTGTGTATCCAGCAGGTCCGCCACCGATTATAAGGCATTTGATCTTTTCCATTTCAAATTGTGATAACAACCTACAAAGATACGCATAATTTTGTTACTCTGACTCTTCCCTCTTGTCAAAGGCCTTGACAATCTTTGTCACCAGAGGATGACGAACGATGTCCTCGTTGGAGAAGAAAACAGTGGCTATTCCTTTAATATCTTTTAATAAGCCAATCCCATGTAAAAGACCGGAGTCCTCTTTTCTTGGAAGGTCAACCTGGGTGGCGTCTCCCGTTACGATAAACTTGGCGTTGACTCCCATCCTGGTAAGGAACATCTTCAACTGGGAGATGTTAGTGTTCTGGGCCTCGTCCAAAATGACGCAAGCCCTGTCAAGAGTACGGCCACGCATGTAGGCCAAAGGGGCTATCTGGATAGTGCCCTCAGCCATGAAATCCTGCAGCCTCTTCGGAGGAATCATATCCCCCAAAGCGTCGTAGAGCGGCTGGAGATAGGGATCCAACTTGTCCTTCAGATCCCCAGGTAGGAATCCCAACCTCTCCCCCGCCTCGACAGCAGGTCGGGTCAAGATAATCCGCTTTATCTCCCTATTCTTCAAAGCCCTGACAGCCAATGCGATAGCAACATAGGTCTTACCCGTTCCGGCAGGTCCGACAGCGAACACGAGGTCGTTGTCGAAATAGGCCTTGACCATCTTTTTCTGGTTCTCATTGCGAGCCTTGATCGGCTTCCCGTCAGTGGTGTGGACAATGATCGCGTCACCGGCGGCTTTGAACTTTTCCGGAGAGCTTTTCTCCCCATCGAAAATGTCCTCGACATCGAACACGGTGAGGTTCATTTTATGATGGCGTAGTCGAGTCAATTCGGAGAACTTGCTCTCGAACTCCTTGACATCCTCTTCTTTCCCCTCAAGATGTATCTCATTGCCCCTGGCAACCACTTTCATACCAGGGAAATACGACACGAACTCCTCAAGGATCTTGTTGCCTACGCCGAATATCTCGACAGGATCGACGGCTTCAAGCGTGATGGTTTTCTTCATTATCAGAGTTTAATCTTGTATGCCTGTACTGGCTTTCACACGCTCATAAGAGCGAATCATGTTATCGTAATCAGCCCCGTTCCGCCAAAGGTGCCTTTTTCCGATGAAGGCCCTTACCGGAATCGTTGAGTAACTGTCAGTCAAGGTGCCGGGGCGAGTGCACCATGTAAACACGAACTGGGGCTTCAGGAGCCTTTTGTTCCCATCCTCATCGACCACTATCTTCAGTTTGGTGACAAGGCCGACTTGGGTGTTCACGGCGCTCATGTTGGAGATGAAGTTGCCCAATGAATACACGACAGGAGCGGTCTTGGGACGGTCATCCACAATGGCGGCGATCCTCTCAGCATCCTGAACGACATGAGGATGAGCCCCGACCACCGCGTCACATCCCTGCTCCACCAGCCAATCGGCAAGCTTTTCCTGATAAGCGGAATGTCTGAGGACATATTCAGTGCCCCAATGAGGAAGGGCGATGACGAATTCAGCTCCAGCCTCCCTGGCCCTCCGAATCGCTGAGGCTATTTCTTTCTTGTCAGGCAAATGGACCTTCGGGAACTCGCTGGAAATCTTAAGGTTAGTCCCGTATGTAAAGTTAACGAGAGCGACCCTTGTCCCTCTGACAGCCATCATCAACGGGAAACGCCTCATGTCATCTTCCTGAGAATCTGAGCACCCCGTGTGCTTCACAAGACCTTCTTCCTCCATCTGGGAATATCTGCCCAAAGTCCTCTCAATCCCCTCTTTGCCTTTATCCAAGATGTGGTTGTTGGCGGTCAGGAAGACATCCACCCCGCAAGAAGCCACATAGTCCTCATAGCCATCCGGAGCGGAGAAACAGGGATAGCCTGAATAGGGCTTCCCGGCAAGGGTGAATTCCATGTTGGCGACAGTGAGATCAGCGTCCATCATCATGTCCCTGACATGGGTGAAATAAGTCGAGAAATCATGACCCCCGTCTGGGGTCCGTGAGTTATCGATCTGATCCTTGTGCATCATCACATCGCCCATAATGAGTATGGTTGCAGTGTCAGGAAGATGATGAAGCGGCCGCGCCGGTGGAATGGTCACGACAATCTGGGCCCCAGCAAGGACCGATGAAGCTAAAAAAAAGGCGAAAGTCAAAAATCTCCGCATGCACAAAGATAATTATTATTCAGAAATTCTTGTTAAGAAAGATTTTTTTGTATCTTTGCAATCTCTAACACGGTGCGATTAGTTCAGTTGGTAGAGCACCAGATTGTGGTTCTGGGTGTCGTGGGTTCGAGCCCCACATCGCACCCCTGCTGCAACTCTCGGAGGAATCCGAGGGTTGCTTTTCTTTTAGGGGCTTCCAATCTATTGGTTTTCCGGTGATTATAGAAACGAGCGGCGTGAGTTCTGCGGTTCGAGGTTCATTTTTTTCAAAAACGATTTTCCCGGAAAAAATCGAACCGAGGATGTCCAGTTTCAGGTCAATCGGGGCTGTGGCTATGCAGGAGCCCATATTTTCAATGAAATCCAGTGAAAATGCTATCTTTTCCTGTATCTCCTTATCCGTTGGCTGCTCCTTGCTCTCATCCAGTCGCAGTTCGAGGTCTCTCTTTTCCTTCGTGAGCCGGTCATTCATCGCCTTGAACGCATCATCGTCCAACACTCCGTCGAACCACTTGTCCTGTATCTTCTTTACCTTCCCGTCCATCGCTGCGAGTTGTGCCTTTATCTGCTTCTGCTCGTCCTTGTCCAGTTGGGCTTGTTCCTCGCTCATATCCCGGAGAATACCGTCGTAGAGTGCTATTACCGCCTTGTTCGGTCTTAACGATTGCAGGAAATGACGCATCCCTTCGTTGGCATCCTCGGCGGAAATCCGATAGTTCCCGCAGTAGTTGCAGTGGTAATAGGCGTACCGCTTGCTGCGACCCTTGCTGAACGACCCATATACCGTATTGCCACAGTGAGGGCAACGCAGGAACGAACGCATATAGAACACCTCGTCCGGCACCTTCTTCACCTCGGGAGCCGACTTGTCCCTATTGCCGTCGAGCCGGTCCTGAACGAGCAAAAAGGTCCTTGTATCAGTCAGCGGTTCGTGGATACCCTTGACATACCGTGCCGGGGTATCCTCATACTCGGGGACATAGACATCGCCCATATAAAACCGCTTGCGGAGGATGCGGAAGAATGTGGATTCACTGACCTTCATTCCACGCTTCTTCAATGCGCGCCATACGAGGGTCGGCGATTCCACACCGTAGGCAACCTGCTGGAATGCTTCCCGGACGAAGGGGGCTTCCTTGGGGTCCGGCTCAATCCAGCATTCGTGCTTGCCCGTCCGCTTGTTCGCATATCCATAGGGGGCTTTCCCCACGCACTTGCCTTCCGAAAGTGCTTGATGGATTCCGTCCTTCGTCGCCTTGGAACGCTTGTCATTATCCACCTCCGCCATCGACAGATAGACGGATAGCATTATCTTGGACTCGGCGACCTTGAAATCAAGACGCTCCTCCACGGCATTGACTTCTATGCCGAACTTTCGGAACTTGGAAATATACTCCCAGCCATCGGAAGCATCCCGGGTAAATCGGTTCCATCTTAATACCAATAAGGTATCGACCTCAACCTCCTTCCGCTTCCGGAGGTACTTCTTGCAAATATCCTTCATCTCCGGACGGTCGAAGGTCTTGGCGGAATAATCTTCCCGATAGACCTCAACGACCTCAATCCCGTTACTATTGCAGAACCGTGTCAGGGCATCTGCCTGGTATTTCAACGAGCCGCCCTTTGCTTGCTCGTCACTGCTCACACGGCAGTATAATATCGCCTTCTTCATCTTATTGTTGTTTTATCTCGTTATTCAGTTGTGCTCTTGCCAGTCGGGATAAAAAGTCCCTCAACTGGATGATTTCTTCATCTTTCAAATGATAGTTGTTCGCTTCTAATATCTGCTTGCATTGTATCAGTGATAACATTAAACATCGCTTGTGTTCTTATTCGCTTTCGGCTCTCCTCGCCGTCACGACGCAGGAGTTTTCGGTTCGCCAAGGGACAGCACGCCCTTTCCCGCTGATTTCGGGTAGTCATTGTTCCTACACTATTTCTTGAATGATTTGGTCCGGGGGCTTCTCGATTTCCACCGCCGGTTATTGCCTTTTACGACCCCGTTACCATGACCGATGGTACGAGTTGAATGCCGATGGGAGGGTCTGAACCGTTTCCATTTGCAGATATACAAAAAAGTTTTTTATCCGTGAAGTTTTACACGAACTTTTTGACTTTCTGTAGTGTCCCGAGGGAGGTCCCGGTTATCTTCTGGACGTTACGGAGCGAGATGCCTTTCCGGAGCAGGGAGATTTCCTTCTGGTACTGGTCCCTATAGGCATCGTCGCTTTTGCGGTAGGTCGCCGGTCGTCCCATCTTAACCCCTTCCCGGCGGCATTTGGCGATGTACTGGTCACGACCGCTTGCCATCCGCTCCTTGATGGTCAGCCGCTCCATCGACGCTATCTCGAGAAGGATTGTGCAGATGAGGGATGCGACTGGATTGACCTTCCCGTCCTCGTTGAGAGTGTTGAGGTTGTAGTTCTTGATGTGGAGCGATACACCGTTCTCGTTGAGGTAGTTGATGACCTTCAGTGCCTCGAGGGTGTTTCGTCCCAGACGGTCGATAGAAAGGCATACGACCCGGTTTAGGCGATGCTCCTTGACATACTCCACCAGCCCGGAGATTTCCTCTCTATCGGCGTTTTTAGTGGCTCCGCTGACCTTGTTGGCGAATACCTTCACTACCTCCCAATTCATCCGTAGGCAGTAGTCGGTCAGTTCCGTTACCTGCCGCTCGTAGTCTTGTCGCTGCGTGGAGACCCGAGCCAGAATTACGACCTGCTCCATAACCTATAGGACCGCCACGATGTTCTCCCAGCGGAATGACCTCCACGCTGCCTTTTCCACATCGAAGTAGGCGGTGGTCGCATAGCATTCCCGGCTGATGCCGTTGCCATTGACGTACCGTTCCACCAGTGCCTTTGAGGTCGTGCCGAATGCCTCACGGAGTTCCCCAGATTTCTTCATATAGACGAAGTGGGCTACGCCGGTCCGCATCTGGTTCTTCACATTCTCGACCATCATCGCCTTCGCACCAGCCATCAGGGCGGAGTTGGTTCTTTTGCCGATGACCGCCATCCGGGTCAGGGTCATTGTGTCTGTCGTTGCAAGCATCGTGTTCATATCTCTGTCTTCTTTATCTACAGCTAATATACAGATATAATTTAATATATGCAAGGTTTTAGTGGATTATTTTTAATCCTTGCAACATTTCTGTATCTTTGCCAGACAGAACCAGAAAACGATGGCTGAAATCAACGGAAAACAAGAACGGATGGTCGTGCATCTCGAGATTGGCGACCGCCACTACTACTATGGCAACCTAAAAGCACTTTGTGACCACTGGGACAACGATGCCCTCGGGGTCGGGTACGCTTACCTCCGAAACTACGGAATCAGTGAAGAAAAGCCCTTTCGGAACGCCCAATGCATCATTCGACGGGGTATCATCATCACATCAAAAAGGAAAAACGAGACGAAAGGTCTTGTCCTTCCCGTAGAAAAAACTACCTTTGTATAGTTTAACAACGCCTAACTCATTATTATGAAGCATATTCACACCTATTTACTGCTCGTTTTAGTTGTTCTTTCCTGTAACGTTCAGGTTGATAAACCGGAAACCATTAACGAAGTGTACGAGCCGACAGACGAAGAATTATTCGCTGCTTGTGCTGACTTACAGGGTATAGGTCAGTTCATAATTGGTAAAACTACTTTTAAGAATGTTCTCAACGACAAGGATTTCAAAAATAGTAGCAGTTCCTTTGATAGAGAAACAAATCTGTATAATGGTCATTGGGGTTATGACTTCTGGAAAACAAAGAATGATGACATCTCAAGCGGATTTGATAAACGGAAATGGATTGAGAAAGAAGCAAAAGGACGCATTAAGCAGTTAATCCCTCAATTCAGTGGAATAAAGATTGGAGACCTTGATTTTGATAAGTTCGACATGGCATTCCTGAATGATACTTTGGTCGCCATCTATTTCTATCCTGATGATAAGATAGAAACTGATGTTATTGACCATTACAAGGAAAAATACGGTAATGGCAGGGGGCATTATAAGTATAGTTCTTCGAGAGTTCAGGTAGGTGACGATGTGACTGCAACTACATCTACCGATGAGGTAAGGACTTGGGCTAACGAAAATGTTGCTCTTGATTTTAATAATACAGAGTATTTTCACATGGAACCCGGAGCAAAACCTACTGGCTATTATGAGCATTCGCTTTTGATTTATAGTAAAAGTCGTTATCCAGTATTTGAAGAACTCCTCAAGTCGCTCTCCAAGCAGTATGACGAGAATATGCAACAAAGCAAGAGTAATACCCTAAACACATTGTAACGGCTTATTACAAAAAGCTAAAGTAGAGCGCTTCTTCTGGTCTGGAGAGGCGCTCTACTGTGTTAAAATAGCTCATTTTCTTTTTAGCACTTTCCTTCCTCCCGAAAATCAAAGATTTGTCGTGAGGAAGTATGCAGTGGCAGGGTATGTTGTTATATTACCTGACACCGCTTCTTGAATAGGTCTTCCCACTGTAGGACCTTGCGTCCTTGACGGAACCTCAACACTGATTTCAAGGCATAAAAGAAAAGGTAATCCAGCGCCTTCTGGTTCTCAAGATACTCGAGGGAAGGAGTCAGCCACGTTGCGTCAAATGCTCTTTTGATTTGCTCGCAGTTCATCCGTAATTCCAGCCGATGGAGACGCTTCCTGTTCCCATAGAAATCGCTGATGTACTGCTTCCCCGAGGCGTTTTCGATTTCCTCGGCTTTATCGTAGCAGTCGAGCGTGATACCCCGGTGTTTATTCTTGGCTGCTTTTGCTTGCTTGATGGTCAGCCCCTTCTTCCCGTCTTTCGCCAGCGACATTCCACAGGACCGGACAATTCCCTTCAGCGTTTTATGCCGGTCGCGCACTTCCTTGCCGTTGATGATGACCGCCAAGTCTTCCCGCCGCATCAAGGAGCGAATACGGGTTGCGATGTCATAGCTGAAGTCACGAGCCAAGTCCAGCGAAGTAATTCCGTGAAACTCCAATTCCAGCAACTCCGGGAGCCGTTTCATCATCTCGAGCAGGGAGCTGTCATATAGTACGGAATTCTCGACCTTCACCCAGACATAGAGTTCGTTTCCGACGCTGGCGTAACGGTCAAAATATAGGTTGCCGAGTTCTTTACCATATTCGTTCTGGATAGTGAAGAAGTGCCTGTGAAATCGCCCCTCCGACCGCAGTAAGAAGAAATCATTATATTTATGGTACGTCCGTATTCTCCGTAACGACTCAAGAAGTACCGGGGTAGCCAGAAAACAGATGACAAGGCAGTCGATGATGGTTGTCTCTATGCTACATTCCGCCATCTGTTGTTAAAGGTTCGACTTCATTATTTTCGCTGCTCCGGTCTCGGTAAGAAACGCCGGACCAGTATTTCTTCATTCCTTGACTGATGTGCTGCTTGTGGTCATAGGATTTCGCTCTGCCTTTCGTTGAGGCACTGATTTTCTGTTTTACCTCGTCTGGGAGGTTTCTGTACTGTCTTTTGTATTCCATAATGTTTTAGTTTTACTTATAAATAGTAGGTTCGGTAGGAAAAGTAAAGGGAAATTACGGATTTCTCGAGCCGGACTCCATCCATCACGCCTAACAGACCTAAACCTATCGAACTTACTGACGTGGCACCCCGATAGAACGAGGGGCGATACTTCCGTAAGATGCTGGGTATAGGGAGGTAGGGAGCAGTATAGACACACCTGCCCCGGGAAGATACCTCAACCTCAACTATGTGCGTGCTATGGCACTAAAAGATGCTTGTATCTGCACCAATGGATGAACGCCACCACCCGCTTAAAGTCCTCGATGAAGCGGTTCGATAATTTCAAGTGGTGTTCTACACAGCAAGCCAGCCTCGAAAAGGCTGGCTTATTTGTTTTCTGAGGGGCCTGCGGGAGGTTGTTTTGTAACGCATTGACACACAGTCAAATGCAAACAATCAATCCG
>JAEEGG010006695.1_pt1 | contig 26926 bp, 18 predicted proteins | sample 9134161 | NCBI WGS metagenome assembly JAEEGG01 (sample SAMN16246543, study PRJNA631951) | gut metagenome | biome: gut microbiome; feature: rumen; material: CR-attached | host: Bos | place: Iran: Karaj | collected 2018-10 | reverse complement strand
TGGCTGCTACCACCACCGCTATTGGTGGTCTTCTCGCCGTCGGCCAGCAGACTCTCGGCATTCACAAGCTCGGCCTTCTTCAGGAACTCGCGACTCGAGATGTTCATCTCCTGCTCCTGCTCAGGCATGAATCGGATGTGCAGGGCCTTCAGGTTCTTACCCACATTAAACTCCTCCTTCTTAGCAGCGCCGCCGGGCTCGTTCTCCAGGGTAGTGAAGAAGGTGCCCAGACCGTCGATCTTCACTCGCTTGCTCTCCAGCAGCATCTCCACCAGGCAGCTGCGGAACTTCTCCAGCACACCAAACACTACATCCTGCGTATAAACGCTACCGTGCTCGCTGATGTGCTTAGCCAGCTTGCGGGTATTCAGGGTTTCAACACTCTTGCTGTGGGCAAACCACTTGCCAAAAACTTGCGACTTCTGGTTCTTGTTCTGTCGTACTTCATAAAAAATCTTCGCCATACTCTAATACTTTTAATTTTAATGGTTAATACTCTTGTTAATTACTCTCTGTGTGTCTCAATCCACGTGTGCACTTTGTTTCTTTTTGACGATGCAAAGGTACATAAAAAATCGACGCAAAAATAGCCTTTTTTCGACTTTTCTCGATTTTTTCTTGAAATGTTAAAATGTAAAGAAATAGTCTATAAGTCGCCTCCTCCTATATATACTATCTTATTAATACTGCCTTACCATCCAAGAGAAAGTTCGGCAGATTCTACAAAAAACTCGCAAACTTTCCAACAGATTCTGCCGTACCACTCAAAATGCCCTTTATATAGCCCTCGCTGGTACGCTGGTACGCTGGGTCATTTTGTAAATTATAGTGGTGGTCGTTGTGGCGCTAAATCCTCTTTATGATATTATATATATTATAATATATATAATATTAACTTAATATATAATATAGATAAATCTTTGTGTTATTATCCACCTCGCTTGCCCTCTGTTCCGATAAATGTTATACGAAATCGCAAAATGACCCAGCGTACCAGCGTACCAGCGTGTGTTTTACTTCAGTTTAATCACATCTTTCCAACGGGTGGTGTAGCAGGGGCTTTTGTGATCGTGCTTAATGGCATTGGCAAATACATTGGCCTTTCCTTTTCCGTTTTTTTGCGTGTATTGTTGGGCTCCGATAACAACTGTTTCCGAACCATGCATGCGGTTAATACGATCCACCACTTCGTCAAGTCTTCTCATCTTCTGTATCGTCTCTGCATCCGTATCAAACAAATCCTGCTGGATAGGCGAGTCTTCCGATATTCCCATCACTATCACACCGGCTTTCTTGTATTGATAGCCCTGTATGTATATCTTCTGAAGTACTTCGCTGGCAGCCTGTACTATGGGGATAGTGCTGTTGGTTGGTGTAATCAGGCGTATCTCCTGAAAGTTCCAGTATTGTGCCAGGTCCTCTCTGAATGCATTGGTGTTCACAAACACACCTACTATCTGTGCCACCGTCTTCTGTTGTCTCAGCTTTTCGGCACACCTTGTGGCGTAGTTGGCTACATGGGTTCGCAGTGTATCGTAGTCGCTAATCATTCCGTTGAACGATCTGCTGGTACAGATGCTCTTTTTCTTTGCCAGTTCCTCGTTAGGCACAGCGTCTTCACCATTCAATTCCTGCCAGGTACGCATGATATTGATATTGTTGAAGGTGAGTTGCACCCAGTCGGGATGGTGCTTGGCAAAATCGAGTGCTGTTCTGCATCCTAGTGCCTGCAACTTTGCTGCATATCGTCTTCCGATACCCCACACATCTTCTATGGGGCACCATTCCAGCGCCTTCATGCGTTTGTAGTCATCGTCAATCATGCAGCAGTGGCGGTAGGCCTCGTATTTCTTGGCCAGTTTCGATGCTATCTTAGCCAGTGTCTTGTTTGGTGCTATGCCTATGCTTACGGGCATGCCCACCTCGCGTTTTATTCGTTTGTACAGATGCTCACCCCATGGCTGCAGTTTACTTTCGTCAATACCATCCAGATACATAAAGCACTCGTCTATGGAGTATCTGAAGTAGGCTGGCGTCTCATGTTGGATGATGCTTACTACTCGACTTGTTAGTTCGCCGTACAGTTCATAGTTCGAAGAGAATACCGCTATTTTTTGTCCTGGGAATTCCTCTGCTAACTTAAAGTATGGTGTGCCTTCTTTTATCCCCAATGCCTTTGCCTCATTACTTCGAGCCACCACGCATCCGTCGTTGTTGGATAGCACTACTACGGGTTTCCCAACCAAGTCTGGTCGGAATACTCGTTCGCACGAAACGTAGCAATTATCACAGTCGCAGATACCGTACATTATAGTTTCTCAAAGGTTCTTATCATATGAATCACCACACCCCAAACTTCAAAATTATCTCCAGCTTCAACCTTAAAAGTAGGGTAAGCTGCATTAGCTGGTTTTAGCTCTATATAGCCATCCTTCTTGTGGGTTAAATCCAGATATTTCATGGTAAACTCTCCATTCCAGAAAGCCACTACTATGCTGCCATGGTGAGCTTCCACAGCTTTATCTATAATCACTCTGTCGCCATCAAATATGCCTGCATCCTTCATCGAGTCGCCTTCCACATCACCATAGAATGTAGCCTCGGGATGTCGGATAAAGTCACGATTAAAGTCAAGCGTCTCGTGTTGATAGTCACCCGCAGGCGATGGGAACCCCGCTTTTATGCCAGCATGCTCTAGTGCCAGTTGGGTTTCAAATGTACCTTTTACAATCTTGATATTTCCCATGCTTGTTTTTTTTGAATGCAAAGATAGGGGGTATTCTTTAGTCCTCCAAATATTTTAGGCATTTTTCAGTTTTAACTTTTGGTGCTTACAGAAAAATGTGCTACCTTTGCAAACAGTATTTTTAAAGCTAAGATTAGATATATGCCAAACCAACAAGAACGTGCTGAACTGCACAAAACCATATGGAAGATAGCTAACGACCTGCGTGGTAGCGTGGATGGATGGGAGTTTAAGGCTTACGTCCTGGGTAGCATCTTCTACCGCTTTATTTCAGAGAACATCTGCGATTACATCCATCAGATAATGACCGAGGCTGGGCAGCCTGATTTCGATTATGCTGCTATCGACGACGCGATGGCCGAGAACATCCGCAAGAAGATGGTAGAGGAGAAAGGTTACTTTATTCTGCCTTCACAGTTGTTCCAGAATCTGGTTAAGACAGCCGAAAATGATGAGAACCTGAACGAAAAGCTTACCAGTATTTTCCGTAGCATCGAGGCATCGGCCATCGGAACACCATCCGAGGATGATCTTCGTGGCTTGTTCAGCGATTTCTCGGTAGATAGTGCTGCCCTGGGCTCTACGGTTATCAAACGCAACCAGCTGTTGGCAAAAGTGCTGAACACCGTGGCGCAAATGGATCTTGGTACTCGGTACAACTCTACCACCAACGATACCTTTGGTGATACTTACGAGTTTTTGATGCAGATGTATGCATCCGAGGCAGGTAAGAGTGGCGGTGAGTTCTTCACCCCTCAGCAGGTAAGTGAGTTGTTGGCTCGTTTGGCATCGTATAATAATCCGCACATTAATAAGGTTTACGACCCTGCTTGTGGTTCTGGTTCGTTGCTGCTTAAATTTGCTAAGACTATTGGTAGGCAGAATGAAAACCTGAAATACTTCGGTCAGGAGGTTAATCCTACTACCTACAACCTTTGTCGTATCAACATGTTCCTGCATAATGTAAACTTCGACAACTTTGATATCCGTCTGGAGGATACTTTGTTAAAGCCCCAGCACATGCAGGATGCCCCGTTTGATGCCATTGTAAGTAATCCGCCTTATTCGCTTAAGTGGGAGGGCAAGGATAATGCCCTTTTAATCAACGACGAACGTTATGCACCTGCAGGTGTGTTGGCTCCGAAAAACAATGCCGACTTGGCCTTTACCATGCACATGCTTTGGCATCTCAGTGAGCGTGGTACAGCTGCTATCGTAGAGTTCCCAGGTGTGTTGTATCGTGGTGGCGATGAAAAGAAAATTCGTCAGTATCTTATCAAAAACAACTATGTAGATACTATCATCCAGTTGCCGGCTAACCTGTTCTTTGGTGTGGGTATTGCTACCTGTATCATTGTATTAAAGAAGAGTGCCAAGCCCGATTCTTCAGTACTGTTTATCGATGCCAGCAATATGTTCCAGAAGAGTGGCAACAAGAATGTGCTGCTTGATGAGCATCTGGATAAGATTATGCAGCTCTATAAGAATCGTCAGGACGAGCAGTATCTGGCCAAGCTGGTGAAGAATGATGATATCTTAGAGAATGATGCCAACCTCAGCGTGTCGAGCTATGTAGAGCAGGAGGATACCCGCGAGGTTATCGATATCGACGAGGTAAATGCCAAGATGTTTGAACTCTTTAGTCAGGGATTAAAGCTGCAAACTGATATTTTTAATATTATAGCTGAATTAAAAAAGCAATAGTTAAGTAAAGAGTTATGACTGTAATTAAACTTCAAGACGATAACGAAATTTATAGATATCGTAATATGCTGTTTCGTCTCTATCATGCATTTTCTGACTATAGAGATATGATTATTGAGAATGGTGGTAGCGATCCTGAAGGATGGGAGATGGATAAAGATCTTGAAACGCTCATCCGTTTGGAGGACAGATTTGTAGATCATTGGGGGATATCTGTTAGGGCTATAAATGTGCTCCGTTCTCATGGCTGCGATACATTTATGGATGTAGTACAGCTTACCGAGAAAGAACTTAAGGAAACGCCTGCCTGTGGCAAAAAGACCTTAAACGAGATTAAGGAACTTTTAGCCGAGTATGGTCTTGAGTTAGGTATGGATCTGTCTGAGTACAAAAGAATCAGGTGGATAGCATGCCTTCCCAATAAATCGTTGGCAAAGAAATAGGTTGATATAATATGGAGGCAATCATAATCACAATAATAGGCTGGATTATTACAATCCTTATTGCAGTTTATGCTGCAAAAAGCGGTTCTAAAGATACTACCAAAAAGCTGGCTGCCCTTGAAGGTTACACAAGTTTTCACATGAAACTTTTGGCGCTTACAAATATTTGTGTTATCTTTGCATTGCATAGACATATGTAAGAACATTGACGTTAGGTGTCAGTGGTTGTGATTTGCTAAAAAAATAGTATCTTTGCACCTGCATAGAAAATAAACACTGGTGTGTCACTGAGAACAACCGGTTGTGATTTGCTAAAAAAATAGTATCTTTGCACTGTCACAGACATTTCTATTCGTAAAAGTAGAGTTAACTGGTAGTTGTGATTTGCTAAAAAATTAGTATCTTTGCAGTGTCATAGACATCCCTCGCGGCTGGGCAGGTATGCCAAATTCTGTTGTGATTTGCTAAAAAATTAGTATCTTTGCAGTGTCATAGACATCTCGGCGTAGGCGTTCATCTGGTCTTTGTTGTTGTGATTTGCTAAAAAATTAGTATCTTTGCAGTGTCATAGACATCCATCCTGGTTCCGGAAAATGTTACGCAGCAGTTGTGATTTGCTAAAAAATTAGTATCTTTGCAGTGTCATAGACATCTATATCCTTTGAACTTAGGGAAATATCGATGTTGTGATTTGCTAAAAATTTAGTATCTTTGCAGTGTCATAGACATCAAACCCCGAAGCCAGCACTTACACGCATATGTTGTGATTTGCTAAAAAATTAGTATCTTTGCAGTGTCACAGACATTACGCTGAAATTCTCGCACTTCGACTCGTTGTTGTGATTTGCTAAAAAAATAGTATCTTTGCAGTGTCATAGACATCGGGTCGGCATACGTTCGCCACGTATATGTTGTTGTGATTTGCTAAAAAATTAGTATCTTTGCAGTGTCATAGACATCCAACTCGCCCTGTGAACTGCTATACGCGCGGTTGTGATTTGCTAAAAAATTAGTATCTTTGCACTGTCACAGACATTAACCGATGGTTTGCTGAGAGGTACAACGTGTTGTGATTTGCTAAAAAAATAGTATCTTTGCACTGTTACAGACATTTAAGGGTATGCACAAACTACGATCATCCGGTTGTGATTTGCTAAAAAATTAGTATCTTTGCACTGTTACAGACATTTAAGGGTATGCACAAACTACGATCATCCGGTTGTGATTTGCTAAAAAATTAGTATCTTTGCACTGTTACAGACATTACGAATTGATTATCTTGCTGATAATGAGACAGTTGTAAGTAAAATTAGAAAAAGAAAAATGTCTTTGAAAGAAAGGAGAGTTTTGCAACCCATAGCAAAACTCCCCTTTACTTTTTTATCATTTGAATGTAATTTCGCCAATTCGACTTACTTTGAGAGGTGCACAAAGGTCTTTGACCATTTCACCTGTAATTGCTTTCTGATTCTTAGATTGGGGACTTCCCTTGCCTAATTCATCTTGAATTATATCGCCTTTACAGAATAGCTCAGCCTGATCTTTCTTTAGGTGATAGATGACATTGGCAATTATTGACGGAACAAAGTTCGCGGTAGTACCACTACTATCCACAAATCTATAAACTCTATTTGTGTCAATATTCTCTTGATTAATATGCCCATCAGAGAGCTCGTCAGGTGTTGGAAGATATACCATATCATTAGGAGAAATACAGAATAGAAGTTTATTGCCTTCTTCGTCAGTATCATTAACTGGATGTAGTTTCATCTTCATTCTTGCAACCACCTCTTCCAACGGGATTGTTTTAAATTTTCTATTTCCATCTGCAGCCTGATAAACGGCAAAGAATAGGTTCGTACCAGCATCTGCAACAACATATTTTTTGCTGTTATTCCCAGTTCGTCCAACTTGGAACTTGTTGCCTTTTGGTTGAAACAATCGTACCTTAAGTATTGGTTTGTGCTGCTTACCATTATTATAAGCAGCAATGTTCTCATTCATTTTCTCCAATCCATCAGCTGAGAAAGCGTATTCTGTCTGCTCAAGATTTGCATTGAGATAGTTTGTGAGGATACGCTGTATACCTGTATCAGTGATTTGTTCGATGGTCTTTTCAATATCCTGTTTTTTTGTCTTTCCACTGAAAATGCTAACAAGATCGTTGCAGAAACGAGTGGCAACCATCATTTCTTTCTCATCAGTGTAGTAGAAAACCTTTACTTTGTTAAAGTCATACCCCTTCCATTCGTAGGCATAGTCTTTAAAATAGACTAATAGTTGTTTTTCGTTATAATGTTTGCTGATAAGTTCCTTTATTTTCTTCTTAAGTCGCTTGTCCACTATACGATTCACGTTCTTGAGTGCGTCTTTCAGCTTAGCGGTAGTGATGCGTTGTAGATTAACATGTCCATATACGGTGTCCTTATGCAGCGACTTGCGAATGGCAAAATGGTCGGAACTATGCTGAACCTGTTGTTTCTTCTCGCCATCCATGTATTTTGTATAAAGATTAGTGGCTTGGGTTAGTACACGAAGATTCTGCTTGAAACTTACAACAATTTCTTGAAGCGAATTGAATGTGTCTGACTTGAATGCACCCCATGGCATCATGAATTCTTTGTATACAGTTCGTTTTTTGCCATTGATAACAATTTCCTCACATCGACGGAGCTTGTGAGAAAGCGCATGCTTGTTTGCTTGGTTTTCGGGGAGGGCAGACTCGTTGTTAAGTAGGTTTACATGGTCCCTTGTGGTGCAAGCAATTACAATAGCATCAAGGGCATGGTGACGATGATCTATGCGTTTGATGCTGAACCCCTTTTGAAGTTCCAAAGGCATAGCAGGTATTTCTTGGCCATGAGAATTTAGAGCAGTAAAGCAATCTCTGCCTGTAATCTTGTTCAGTCGTTGGAAACGAGGGAGCACGATGGCATTCCATACTTCACCTAATCCCCAATCGCGTTTCAGACGTGTAGTGACAGAACCATTGCAAGTAATGACATTCTTCGAGATGGCCTCACGTTCAAGATTACCATCTTCATCAGTGGTTCTGACGATATTGGACAGCAAGCCCTTCACTACCTTACTAATATAGCGGCTATCGTTAAGTTGCCTTTGAATGAATTCAGCAGGAATGTCATCCATCAAGAGTTTTCTTCTTTTGCTATGAGCAAAAATGTCTTTTATTAATCGTTCGTACTGGTCAACTTCTAATACTCTTACCATTCTTCCAGATGCTAGCTGGACCGTCTGGCCGTGATGCCGTTTGATAAACTCATAACCCAGTTGATTGTCCTTAAGTTTATTGACTTCCAATTCGCAAATAACTTTGTTTGAAAAAGAATCATCAAAGTATCTTGATTGCGGGATAATGTGCTCTATCTCATAATCAGAAGTAAAGAGCTTTGAAAGTGGTATTGGTTGTCCTGTGTAAGGAGAACAATACTTCTGGTCTAGCCAACACTTGTATCTAAGTACTTGACTGCGTGATGGTTGTTTAGTGGGATTGGAAAGATTATTGATAATATCTTGAATCTCATCATCTGGCTCGTTATGGGCAAGTACGTCTTCTTCATAAATGCGTAGCAAGTCCTGTTGGCTTGGAGAGTGAGGACGAACATTATCTATCTTGTATTCTTCTGCTAAGAACTCAGCAAGAAGTGTTTTTATCCTAATGTTAGTATTTTCGTTTTGGAGCGTACGCTGAGTAATCTGTGCTCTTTTGTCACTCGGATTCTTTAAATCACGCCCCATCTCGATATGAATCTCGTCTATGTCACCATAGCGCTTCCATATATCCCTCACAACACGTAATGTTTCTAAGATAACACTCTCTACAATTGGATTGCGAAGTGAGTGTTGTTTGAAGTTGTTTAGATAGATATTAATGTCTTCAGGAGTTTTCCATTTTACGATTTCATTAGCCTCACTATGTTTTCCGTAAACAACATAGCAAGCTAACCATTCCGGCAATCTTTGATAGGAATGGGTGTTGCTCATCGTTGAGATGAGCAGTTTTACTCTCTCTGAGAAACCTTCCAAGCCATTACCTTTTTGAAACTCTTTAATACGTTCCAAGGTTACTGGATGCATATTGCCTTCATCCCAGAACTCCCCACAGCGCATAAATGGTAATAGTTTTTTTATTGCTTTCTCTGAATAAGCGCCATAGCCTTCATCAGGCAGTTTGATAGTTTTAATCTTTTCAATCGATTCCTCAGAAATACCAGCCTCTATCAGTTTATTGAATATCCCTTTTGAATTGTTAGATGTTGATAGGGATTTGTCTATTTCTGCTTTTGAAGTGGTAGAATAAAGCAGGTGCCAAATAGCCTGTTCCATTTCTCTGCTCAAAACCTCGCCTTCTTTCATCCTATTTATTATAGCATGGCGAGTGGCGTTCATGGGGTAGTGCTTGTCTGCTACATAGTTCCATCTAAACTTACTCTGTTCCTTCTTCTTGATGCCGAGATATGTTAATAATTCGCTTTGCGTGATATGGCCTTTGTCGTTTAGCCATGCAAATAAATGGCTCCAGCTGTTATTGTCGGGCAAAAGTTCGTTGGTTATATCTACATCTGTGTGGATATGACCATTGATTTCTTTGGTATTTGCAATTATCCGTAAGTCGGACAGAAATTTCCATATACGGTATTCTTGGAAATATGGATTTGATTTGGCAATACACTTGATCGGATAAGTACAGATTTCGCCAGTTTCCTTATCAATTCCCAGATGGCTTTCATAAGGACAATCGTCAATAAGCGACTTTTTGCTTTTTAATGGTCGCTGATAGAACAATACATCTTCTAATATTAAATAGACGAAATCATTCTTTGCAATATTGTTGCGATGGGACTCATTATTACGATATAGCTCGTTGATACATTGATCGTAGAGGCTGCGGTCTTTCAGCTCAGCATGGAATTCGCTTTGTTTTTGAAGAATCTTCTCTAACTCGTCCTTATAGAAATCACGTTCAATGGTTCTGACAAGTCCACCCCTTATCTTTTCAGACGGATTAGCCAATAGGGCGGCATATATATACTGGCCAACAGTCTGATGAGTCGCCTTAAGGTCTTGCTCTGTCTTAATCTTCAACAAAGCCCAGTCATCTTCATTAGGTGATTTTACACTATAGTCAATGCTCCCGTCTTTCTTTAGTTTTGGATTACCTTCTTTATCGAGCTTGGTGGTTACAATGATATTACGTTTCTTTCCGATCCAATTTAGTGGGTATTTGCTTTTTCTTCTATAAATAATATCGCTGTTCTCAAAACGGATATTGTACCATATGTCTTTCCCCTTTGTATCTTCATCTGGTGTGACACTCCTCACGGTTAGGCACATATACTCTTCTTTTTTGTCGTCAGTAGCTTCTAATACTTCATCTCGCTGTTGATTGTAACCTCGCTTCTGATTGAAATTAAGAATAATCCATGCAAGTTCTTCCTTGCTTATAGGGCTGGAAAGGGCTTTCTGGCGGAGATAATATAAAGTCCAGTCGTAAGGAATTTTTTTGTCATCTGCAGTCAGCTCAGGGTGATACTTTTTGAAATCTTCAAGCATTTCCTCAAATGAAGACAGAAATACGAACTCGTATTTTTTTTCTTCATTCATTTGCCATGCAATTTTGGGCTCTTCACCATCCAAAAATGCACCATAATGTATACGGTCATTATCTAAATCCCAACCTATTCTTGCATCATAGTGCTTGGGAAGGAATCCTAATAAGTGTAATAGTCTATGAAGTCTTTCTCTTCGAAGGAGAAAGCGCTCTCTCATTCTTCTGGCTGTACGTTTCGAAGTGCGTTCTGCAGTTTGAGATTTTGTATTACCGCTCGCAAAATCTCCTAAGGTCGCAGCGTCCATCGGGATTATTCTGCTACCAGATTTGATGATGTGACCATTGCCGTTTTCTTTCTCAACAACAGCCCATCCTATACTATTTGTACCTAAATCAAGACCAAGAATTCTTTTCATAATTTCTGAGTTTTTAATTATTTCTGCCACAAAAATACAAAATTCTTCTGAAAAGTTTGGTGTTTATTGGAAAAATCTCTATATTTGCAGCACTAATTTTTAGCAAATCACAATAAGGATTATTCCGTTGTGAAAACATTAGGTCCTGATCCATCGTCCTTTAACGGTGGATTTTTTCTGTACCAAAGTGTACGGTTATTTTTTTGTGTGAGTTAGTTAACATGTTGAACCTTTAAAACTATATAGGAGGGCTAAGATATGATAATAACATAAGATCTCCGTTTTTTATTTTGGGCGGAAAGTTTTATAACTCATACCGCCTGTGATTAAATTCTATCTTACAACCAATTAATAAAAGCCGAGACTGATAAAATGAAATTCAAAGTCTTTTTCGTCAGGTATGTACAAAGCATGCCTGATCTTTTCGGGAACGTCGTGCCCGTAGATGGTACCGATACTCTCAAACCCGTGATTGTCAACGACTTCTTGAAACGCAAGGAGCTAACTTTTATCAACCCTAGAAATGGTAAAACCTATCACCGACATTATGCTATTATGCCTCAGGGTAGAGTGGCTGTGATTGATGTTGGGAAATATGTGGATGGCAACTTTGTGTATGCTACCGTAGGCATTAATCTGAGCGGTAACCAGTACCAACCATATATAGTGATAGGATGCCACCATAAAAAGTTTAGCGATACAAACCTGATAGCTAATATGGTAACACAATCGCTTAACTGGGCGCTGGCTGGTACCAATACAACCGTAAAGCTTGAGGCCTGCCATAAGCCAATAGCCTGGGAAAAGGATATCTTACATTCGTATATGAAGGGTATGGATAACCGAATGTTTAACCCCATGAATGGCTTTGGATATGAAATGCTGGAAGAGAAATTTATGAGTATGGGTAAACGTAAAACTCGTCCACGAAACTCTCACGATATACTCGACTTCTTGATAGCAGGCTCAGAGGATGCGTTGCTGGCATGGTTACATAGCATGATTGACGACAAGAATCATCCTAAGGACATGATGCGACCTGTAAGGGCGTTGATTGAATTGAAACGTACCTATAAGATCTCTTACGATGCGTTTATCAAGGAGTTTGATAAAGTGGGGATGATATCGCGAACTACTTATAATGATTATATTAATCTGGCTAAAGATCCGTATTTTGATGACGAGAAGTACGCGAAGGTGATGCAATACGTTGAGGAATACTTTAGTTTCTGTATTAAGGGATAATCATCCGTTTTTACGTTTATATACTTTTATAAACGTTTGTTTCCGTTTTTATCCGTTCAAAAGGATATAAACGGAACTTTTTTTGTGCCTTGTGGATTATTCGCTTTATCTTTGTCCCCGCTTTAGCAAAAAACTATATTATTAACCCCGAGTGCGGGATTAGGCCTAAAACCGGCTCATTTTCAGAAAACGAATATGAGAAATGGAAAAGATTCATTCGAACAGCGACTGGATGATGCAGTAACTTACTTCTTAAACTTGGGCATGAACCTGAATCGCTCATACCAGGAGTTTTGGCCCACAGAACGTGCCACCACTATGTATGCCCTGCTTTTGGCAGGCCGCAGACTAAATGCCTTAATGGCGCTGGCTGTACGAAAGCAGGCGTGCTCGGTAGTGGATGTAACGGGGCTTGACCTGGTTGAAACGCGTGGCAGGCTGCTGAACCTGCTATCGTATCTGGAGCATGGCGACTGCGATCTGCAGATATCGTATAGCTATAACCAGGGTGCTATGCCTATCTATGTGCCCAGCGATATTGTGGAGGAGGAAAACCTTGACTTACAGTTTCCTGTGTATGAACGCAGTAAGGATTATACCCAAGCCAGGGCGCTGCTGATAACTAGGGCCAATGCCCACTACCAGGAGGTGCTAAGCTGCATAAAAGAGGTGATAGGGCAACTTGAAAAGCTGATAGATGATGCCAAGAACCTAAAGCGCAATCCCGAATTGCAATCAGAACGCATGGCGGCAATGGAGGCTTATTATGCCAAGCACCTTTGGCCCCAGCACAAGACTGAACTGGAAGCCCGAATAGATGCTGCGTTAAATGATGAGGATAACAAGGGGCTTACACCTACAAAGATTATCAAAGCGATGATAAAGGATATGAACGCCGATTACGAGCGCCACCACGATGACCTATCGTTTGATGATATGATGCGGCAGTGCCAGCATCGAGCCTGTATTAAGTGGCTGGAAACCAGCATAGTGGCTATAGCGATGAAAGCGCCATGCGATGCTTACGAGGGTAAGCTGTTTACCAACAAGGCTGCTTACGAGCTGGCCAAGTTGATGGGCAAGGCTTTCTATAACTACGTAGGTTTTGATAAGAAGATAAAGTCGTCGTTTGTTTGTGCGGCCATGATGGACTTCAAGCTGATGCAGAAGGATTGTAACAATACACGATTGGTGGTGGATTTTATTAATAACGAGTTGCTTGGTGATAACGACGATTTAGTAAATAAGGATGCCATTATTAAGCCTTTGCGTAAGTGTAGCGGCAAGCCATTCTGCACCATCGACGAAAACCATCTCAGGGATTTTACGAAGGATGAGTTTGCTAAGTATAAAGATCTGTATTGGCGCAGCTTCTCTATTATTAATAAGGTTATGGGGGTAGGCGATAAGATGACTAAAGCGCCTTATCTGAACGAGATTCATCAGGTAATAGATGGTATTGATGTGTTTGACTACCTGAGCGACGACGAGACGAAGCGACTAAAGCTACTAAGTTCCGTGCTTAAGCAGAAATGGGGCTAAAATCGAGGAATTTTTAGGGCTAAAAAGTAAAGGAGTTGTTAACTGCGGTTAATGGCTCCTTTTAAAATTCCTTTTTTCGAAAATTGTATTCCCAAGTCGAGGAATTTTTCAAGTTTGCATGTTTTTTTAGCCTACCTTTGCAAGCGTAAATAATAAACAAAATGTTTTACTAATTTAAAATAAATAAAGATATGAAAAGAAGAATTTTGTTTGTAGAGAACTATGCAAAGGTTGAGAAGGTGATTGCCCAAGACCTGAGTGATGATTTCGGCATTGATGAGCGTGCGGCGCGCATTATGAGCCTGGTTGGTGACGAGGTGAGCGAGAACCTGCTGAATAGTCTGGTTGACTGTCTGCAAAGCTTTTGTGGCGATATGCAAGTGGAGCTGGCTGAGAATCTGCTTGACTTTGCACTGGCACATGTGGTGCATACCACGGGCTGCAAGTCGGCCGACTATATATTGGATTATTGCTACACATGCATCGCCATGGAACATAACATTATGGTTGAACTTGAAAATTAATAACAGATATGAAGAAAGCAAGAAAGATGTTTACAGCCGAAACTTACATAAACCTGGCAACCAAAGTGAACGGCTATGCGCTGGATGTGGATGGCGAGGGGTATATGTATCGTAACATTCCCGATCTGTTAAAAGGATTTTTCCTGCATGTAGGATTGGGGCGCCCCAACGACATGACCAGAGAGGATATGGATAAGATGATTGCAGCGCTAAGAGATGGTACGGCTGTGATACAGATACAGCACGAGGCCGCCGCATTGCAGCGACAACTACGCAAGCAGAAGTTAATAAACAAGCAACTGGAAATGAAACTAAAAAAGTATGAATGGTGAGATAGAAACAGTAAGAAACGTTTATGGCATTAAGGTGAAGCGCTGCTGTGCTTCGTGCCAACACAAAACGGTAGATTACGAAGGTGTGCGCGTATGCAACCTGATGGGGCTTAAAGTGCAGCACAAGTTTAAGTGCAGCAGTTGGCAAATGAGCTACGGCTTGCAAAAAGCCGGTAATGCCCAAGGCGTAGTGCGCCACTTTATAACAAAACAGACAGTATTAGATTAAATTAGTAACTAACCGAGTCAATGGGCCCAACGACTCACTAAAAACAAAATTTTATGCGAAAATACATTGAAATCGACGAAGAGGTGCTTAAAAGCATCATGGAAGGAAAGTTTGTGCAGGGTTCATTGCACTATAACGAGCAGGCCAAGCGTATCGACTTTAATCATTATAAGCGTAAGAAACGCTTGAAGGATAAGGTAATTGCAATCCTGGAACACGGCTGGCTGAAAGAGAGCCCTAAGAGAGTGAAGTACTACATCTCGCTGAAGAAATCCATCGGAACAGCACGTATGATTGCTGCCATGGAACGTGAAAACCGCGTGGCCAGCAGCCACCTGATGGATCGTGAGATTGTAGATAGAGTTTAACAAGTAAAAAAGGAGGTTGAATGAGTTTTTGTTATCAAGAAAATACACATTTCTCTCAGGCTGCTCAGTGCAGCCGAGAGAACTTCTGGAAAGAGATAAAAAAGAACTCTACCAGATGGAAGATTGAAAGTCGCAGAAGCATACTGCAGGCTGTGGCTAAGCAAGACAAGGCTGCCATTAAGAAATGGCTGGAAAACGAGGATTTTCAGAAGTTCCTGGCGAAGAAACGTCATGCGAAGAAGGAGGCTGCGCGAAAAAAGTTCTTTGAAAAGAGCGATGAGGAACAGCTGTTGGCTTTTGCCCAGGAACTGAAGGATAACCTTACGGCCTTTATCTTTAGCTGCCGCGAATTTGATGAGAACGTTACTGCCAAGGGTGTGCCCTTTCGTCACCGCAGGTTGGCTGGCTGCCACCTGAACGGATTGGTAATGCTGGATATTGATCATGTGGAGAACCCCATGGAGGTGTGGGAGAAGCTGCAGCAGAATGAGGCGCTGATGGCACTCACCAAGATGGTACACATTACCAGCTCGAAGAAAGGTGTGCGCATTGTTTTTGCCGGCAATGCCAAGATTGGAAACCTGGCAGATAACCAGATTTGGTTTGTAAATGCCCTTGGTGGCTATAAACCCGATGCATCGTGCATCGATGCCACCCGAAACTCTTTTGCTCCCTTAGAGGAGGATATTTTATACATTGATGACTCAATATTTGATTATTATGACGAAGAATTTGACAAGAAATACACAGCTGATTATCGCGCCAAAAAGACGCAACCCTTACATTATAAATTTCCTGTTAGCGATGGCGCTGACGGCAGTAGTAACCCTGAAACTGCTGCTGTGGCCCACCAAGATGGCCAACTGTGCGCTGACCAGAGTAGGGAGGTGGATGATCATGAAGTGGAAATAAAGTGGCGTGAGTATGATATACAGTGTATTATTGATAAGCGCTATAGCGCAAAGTTGCCCTGTGCAGCCGATTCGAACAGACACAACGAAAGTCTTAAACTGGCAAGCGACCTGCTGGTGCTGTTTGATGGCGACCGAAAACTGGTGCAGCGGATACTTGAACGACAATCGTGGGTGCAGGAGATTATCGAGGAACGCGACGAGAACGTGGCACAGACGGTGGCATCGGCAGCAGAACGCATGGCGGACCGCGAAAAGAAGTACCTTACCCAATGCCCTTCAAAGGCTATGCAAGAGGCAATTAGCCAAGCGTGCGGCCAAACATGGAAACAGATTACGCAGGGCGAAACGACAGACACCGCCACCATAGACGAGGAAGAGATTGAGCAATGGCTCTGGGATTGGGGTGAGAAGATTGAAGCACTGTTTCCCTATTATCCTGCGCTGCAGGATGCCTGTAAGGGGCTGAAGCGCAACCAGTACCCTGCGGCCTTGGTAGTATCAGGCGCTCTGATGATGACGCTGATGACACGCTGCACGTACCGCTTCTACCACCGTCCCTCGAAGCTGCGCCGACTGAATGCCTCGGCTCTGATTATCGGCGATCCTGCCAGTGGTAAGAGTTTTGCCACCCGCTTGTACGAGTTCCTGGCAGCGCCCATCGTGGCTGCCGATAAGGCGGGTAAGGATACGATTAACCGCTACCGCGAGGAGATGAAAACCAAGGGGGCTAACAAGGAGAAGCCTAAGAAGCCTAAGGTAGTGGTGCGTGTTCACCCCTCGCGAACATCGAACGCCCAGTTTATCCAAGACATGGTGAATGCCGTGGAGAATGTGGATGGCACCGACATGCAGCTGCACATGCTGACGTTTGATACCGAGCTGGATAACACACTCTCAGTACAGAAAGGTGGCTCGTGGATTGACAAGCAGAACCTGGAGCTAAAGGCTTTCCACAACGAGGAGGATGGTCAGGCATATAGCAACATGGATTCGATTATGCAGGATTTTAACGTGACCTGGAACTACGTTTATACCGGCACGCCCATGGCGCTGAAAAAGAAGGTGAACGAGCAGAACTTCGGTAGTGGATTGGCTACCCGATTAACCTGCATCCCTCTGCCCAGCACGCACTTTGAAATGATGGATTTGGACGAGGAGGTGGATGAGGACAGCGATAACCGTCTGCTGGAGTGGGCCAAGAAGTTGGACAAGACCAAGGGCGAGCTAAGCATCAAGCGCATTGTGCGTACGATGTACGACTGGACAGCCCGTCGCATGGCCGATGCCAAGGATAACGAGAGTAAGGCGGATGAGATGCTGCTGAAGCGCTGCGCCTACCATGGCATTAACTACTCGGTACCCTTTATTGTGATGCGCCACTGGGGCGAGTTGCACCAAGAGGGTGACTACTGGTGTGGTGAGTTTGAAACTGACGAGATCGACGACCGTTTGGCCGAACTGATAGTAAACATCCAGTTCGCCTGTCAGCGCCACTACTTTGGCTCTTTGGCCGAGAAGTACTTCGACGATAAGCTGCGTGATGCAGCCACCAATCGTCGCCACCATCAGAAAACAATTGAAGAGTATAATAAGTTACCCGAGGAGTTCTCAATTGATGATGTGGCCAGAATCTTCCATATAAACATCTATACAGCTCGCACGAGAGTGAGACGTTTGCTGGAAGACAATGCCATCGAGAAGTGTGGCGAATATATGGACAACAAAGCCTGCAAGCATCGCTACAAGAAAAAGGCCACTCTGGTGTGCTAACGTTCTTGGACGAGCCAAGCTAATTCATTAATTCATTAATTCAAAATGCATTATTAAATGGAACAGATAGTACAGTTAAATAGTAAAGCAAATCTCTCCGAGCACTTTAAGCTCGGGGAGTTCACCAGGAGCAAGTATCCTGAAGTGTATAACATCCCCAGCCATGAGGCGATTGCGAATCTAAAACGGTTGTGTGTTTGGCTGGAGGTATTGCGAGAAAGGGTAGGGCATGCGATTGTGATAAACTCAGGTTATCGCAGTCCGCAGTTAAATAAAAAGGTTGGCGGGGCACCCACCAGTAATCACTTAACGGGCTGTGCCGCAGACATACGCACATCGGGCTTTAAGCAGGCGATAGAATATGCAGCGATACTGATAGCCTACGCTACAGAAAGTGATCAGGAGTTTGATGAGCTGCTGATTGAAAAGAATCGCTACGGGGCCGTGTGGCTACACTTTGCGGTGCGACCTAAGGAAAATCGCAGAAAAATTTTGTTTATTAATGCATAGTTCAAAAAAAATGCTTATTTTTGCAGGCAAAGACAATGCAAAATAATTATTAACCCAAAACACATTTTTGACAATGAAGAAACTGGCGTATATTTTTGTGGTGCTACTGGTGGGGGTGGCTGCATGCGAGAAAAAACTGCATAGAGTAAGCGATGTGGTGAAAACAGACAGCGTGATAAATGCACCCCTTTTGGCTGGCGATCCTGATGGAACCATCGCCTTGGCCGATAGCTTTGAACGTATAGGGGCAATCACCCATATCCATGCTTCTAACCGGCGTGGCGAGGCTTATCTCCAAAAGAGTATGATGACAGAGGCCGACAGGGAGTTTAATAGTGCAGTGGCAGGGACTGCTCCTAAGAATCAGTTCGACAGCGTGCTGTATTATTCTGCCACTAGCAACATAGTGCAGTATATGTCTTTACGCAGAAGTAACGACTCTGTGATAGCCCTGGCTGTGCCTACGCTCAAGGCTATGAAGGACTTTGAATATGCCCCGGAATTTGCAACTGAAATACTGGTTTGTAAGTCGATGTTGTATATGTATCTTGGAATTGCTCAGAGGTCATTGAAGAGATATGCAGAGTACGACAAGTCGTACGAGCAATGTTACCAGTACATGAGCCAACTGCTGGAGGTAGATACTTCGTGGGGAGCCTACTTCAATGCTGCAATGTGCTATCATAATTGTCTTTTGAGTTATGTGATGGATAAAAAACCAGATAAGGCCGCTCTCTGGCTTTCGCGAGCTGATTCTGTTGCCGAAAAACTCTTTGCTCATCCAGCTGCTATCGACCAATATAAGGAGCTGATTAAGTATAATCTTACTTGCGACCGTATTGACCTGGCTGTGCTTCAAAAGCGTTTCGACGACGCTAATCGCTATTATAATGAGGTTAAGAAGTCGCCTCAAGCCCAGACCGTTAGCGGGCAATATAAACTGATAGACTATCTGAGAGACCTGCATCGTTATGCTGAAGCTGCTGATGCCTATCAGTCCTTAGGCCCCATGATTGCAAAGAATAAAATGAATCCGTCGTTGGATTTTGCGGGTACGGTGGCAGACAAATTCAGGGTGAATTATATGGCGGGGCGTAAGGACTCTGCACTTGCGGCGGCCCTGTTTGCCTTCGATTATATCGACTCGGCCATAGTGCGCGAGCGCAACAACGAGGCTGCCAAGTTGGCCACCATCTATCAGACGCAGCAGAAAGACGAGGAGATAGCCCGGCAACAGATTGATATGAACCGCCAGCGCATAGTGGCGCTGGTAATAGTGCTGGTGCTGATTACGGCGTTCTTTATCGTCTACACATTGTTCCGCAGGCGCGCTGCCAAGCGTATGGCTGAGATGAAGGCACAGCAGGAGCGCATAGAGAGTGAGCTGAGAATTGCCCGCGACATACAGATGAGCATGGTGCCAAGCACATTCCCCGAATATGAGGGGCTGGACCTGTATGCCACGATGACCCCAGCCAAGGAGGTGGGCGGCGACCTATACGGCTACGTGATTAACGGGCACAACCTGTACTTTGCCGTGGGCGACGTGAGCGGTAAGGGTGTGCCGGCATCGCTGTTTATGGCGCAGGCCACGAGATTGTTCAGAACGATGGCTAATCAAGGCCTGATGCCAGCGGAGATATGCAACCACATGAATGCAGAACTATCGGGCGAGGACAACGTGAACGGCATGTTTGTGACCATGTTTATAGGCATGCTGAATATGGAGAACGGACACCTGCTTTATTGTAATGCGGGACACAATCCGCCAGTGATAGGTGGGGGTGAGAACAAGGGCGACTTCCTGCAGATGGAGGCAAATGCACCTATAGGCTTATTCCCCGAAATGGACTATCAGGGCGAGGAGATGGAGAGTATCAAGGGCCGCGCGCTGTTTATATACACCGACGGACTGAACGAGGCCGAAGACAAAGAGCAGAACCAGTTTGGCGACGAGAAGCTGCTGGAGATACTGCGCGATACGCACTTTGACACAGCAAAGCAGGTGGTAGAGACGCTGACAGAAAAGGTGGAAGAGCACCGAGCTGGTGCCGAGCCTAACGATGACATGACAATGCTATGTTTGCGAGTTAGTTAAAAAAATGGCTTTATTAATGCCTAAATAAAAAAAATATTCGTACCTTTGCCCCCGAACTTTAACGTTGTAAGTATGGACAAGACAAAGATAAACGAGACATTGCGCAAGAATGTGGCGCTGCTGTCGAAACAATCGGAAAGGGAGCTGGGTATGATGCCAGCCACCGTGGCACCACTGCCATCGGTAGAGCAGGTGAAGCGGATTGTAACGCTGGTAAAGAGCATTATATTTCCTGATTATTTTGAAAAGCGACAGCCAGAAGAGGCTATCCGTGCCTATCATATAGGTGTGTGGATGGAGGAACTGACAACACTGCTGACCAAGCAGATAGCACACGGACTGCAGTTTTGCGAGGATTGCGAGGCTAACAGCACCAAAGCCGAGGTGTATGGCATAGCTGAGGAGAAGGCGCTGGCGTTTATTGATGCGCTGCCAGAGATTAAACGACTGCTTTATACCGACATACAGGCGATGTTTGATAACGACCCGGCTGCACCTAACTTTGGCGAGGTGATATTCTGCTACCCATCGATGAACACGATGACGCACTACCGCATAGCACATAAGCTGCACGAGCTGCAGGTGCCCGTTATACCACGTATCATTACCGAGCAGGCGCACAGCAAAACGGGTATCGACATACACCCGGGAGCCACGATTGGCGAGTACTTTGCCATCGACCATGGTACGGGTGTGGTTATAGGCGAAACGGCCATCATTGGCAACCACGTAACGCTGTATCAGGGTGTGACACTGGGTGCCAAGAGCTTTAAGTACGATGAGAACGGCAACATGCTGAACATACCACGACACCCGATACTGGAGGATAACGTAACGGTATATTCGAATGCCTCGATACTGGGACGTATCACCATCGGCCACCATTCGGTGATTGGTGGTAACATCTGGATTACGCACAGCGTGCCGCCGCACTCGCGCATACAGCAGAGTAAAGCCGTGGATGTGGCTTTCCAAGACGGAGCCGGAATTTAAATTTGGCACGGATTACACGGCTCTTTTACAAAGAAACACGGCCTTAGTTGCAATTCTAAAGCCGTGTTTTAATATAATTAAAGCCGTGTAATCCGTGCCTGAAAATTACTCTTTTTTCTTTCCAAACTCGGGATCGATTTTTAGTTGCCCCGATACGATGTAGGTCATGACGCAGCAGACGACTACTATCACGAAGAAGGCGCGATAGCCGACGCTCTCCTGCAGGGCACCGGCAAACAGGCCTGGTATCATCATCGACAGGGCCATGAAAGCGGTACACAGGGCATAGTGGGCCGTTTTGTGCTCGCCCTGGCTATAATATATAAGGTATAGCATATAGGCCGAGAAACCAAAACCATAACCAAACTGCTCTAAGAAGATACAGATGTTGATGATAAGCAGACTGGATGGCAGGGCGCACGAGAGATACACGTAAACCAGATCGGGGATGGTGATGGCCATGACCATGGGCCACAACCAACGCTTAAGACCATCGCGGCTGGCGGCGATACCACCCAGGATACCACCTAAGGTAAGGCCGATAACACCTACGGTGCCCTGAACCATACCAAACTCTACATCGCTCAGGCCCAGGCCGCCATTGGCCATCTTATCAACCAGGAACAGGGCCGAAACCTTAGCCAGCAGTCCCTCGGGCATACGATAGAACAGCATGAAGCAGATGCCTACCCACACCTGTGGTTTGCGGAAGAAGGTAACGAGTGTGTTCCAGAACTCGGTAATGATGTCGGCAGCGGTTTTTTGTATGCGATGGGTGTCCTCGCTGGGGCGGGGAAGAGCCCAGCTGTGATAGAGCCACAGGGCGATGAACAGGCCGGCAATAAGGTAGAACACCAGGCTCCAGGCGTAGCTGATGCTACGGGTGAGCACCTGCAGCACACCTGCCAAACCTACCAGCAAGCCGGATGAAAAAATGGTGGCTATGCGATAGAACGTGGAACGGATGCCCACAAAATAGGCCTGCTCGTGCTGCTCGAGACCTAACATGTAGAAGCCGTCGGCAGCAATATCGTGGGTGGCGCTGCTAAAGGCTAACAGCCAGAAAAAGCTGAGCGAGCCTTGCAGCCAGAACGGGCCGGGGATGGTGAATGCCACACCTGCCAGGGCGGCGGCTATCAGCACCTGCATGCCGAGTATCCACCAGCGTTTGGTTCGTAACATGTCTACAAACGGGCTCCAAAGGGGCTTGATAACCCAAGGCAGATAGAGCCACGAGGTGTAGAGGGTGATGTCGGTATTCGACAAACCAAGGCGCTTGTAGATGATAACCGAGATGGTCATCACGGCTACGTAGGGAACGCCCTCGGCAAAGTAAAGGGTGGGCACCCAGGCCCAAGGATTACGTTTATTCATATAACTTCTTGATTTCGGCATTACGATAGTAGAACAGCAGGATATCGTTGTAAGGATGGCCTTGCTCGCCCATCACAGCGGCACCTATCTGGCACAGGCCTACACCATGGCCCCAGCCTTTGCCGCGAAGCACGAACTTGTCGCCATCTTTCTCGACATCGAAGGCTGATGAGTAGAGGTGGCTCTCGCTCAGGGCACGGCGGATTTCCAACTCCTTACCAATGGTGAGGGTTTTCTTGGTGCCGACAATCTTGAGTTTCCAGATGCGGTCGCTCTTGCCACGCTCAACGGGGATAAGGTCGGTAATGGTACCAAAGTCGATTTTGAGCTTACGGTTTACCAACTCCGACAGTTCCTGCTGGGTGTAGCTTACCGTCCAACGATAGAAATCGGGGGTTTCCTGATCGAAATCGTTGAGTACCTGCGAGAGGATGTGCTTATCGCTGGTGTTGCAGTAAGGATCGTGAAACGATACGAGATAGGGCTTAGGCGTATTCTCCCAGCAGTACTGGAACTCCTCGGTCTGTCCGCCGCAGCACTTTGAGAAACGGGCGTCGCAAATCTCGTCGCCATACATCAGCACCTGACCGCGAGTCTGGCTGATGGCCTCCTCAACATGGGTGTTGTTGGCGCGGGTGATGCCCTGGTAACGCTGGCAGTGGTCGTCGGCACACACATCAAAGATGGTATGATCCTCGCGATCGTACCAGCGGATAAACTCCTGGTCGCTCTTGGTGAACGAGAAGAAGTTGTCGCCACCGCTCTCGTGCTGCTTGCGCTTCTCGATCTGAGCCAACAGCCACGAACGTGAGATAACGGCATGGGCCTTGAGGAACTCAACACTCGAGGTGCTGCTCATCTCGCTGGAAATAACGCTGGTGAGATATTTCTCGACGGGCAACTCGTTGATGGCCACAATCTTATCGGCCTCGACCACAATGCGCAGGGTGCCTTCGAAGGTCTGTGTTTCCTTGCGCTCCCAGTGGAAGTTAACGCCGATGGTTACATCGTTGAGCGAGAACGAGGCATCGTCGGCCTGTGGGGTGAACGTGAGGTTACGATACTGGGTGCCACGCCACAGGATACCGCCATCGCTGAACTCAACCACCTGATCGCCAGTAATCACCTCGCCCTTGGCCATGTAAGGCTTATTCAGGCTGAACGATATCTTTTCGCCACTGACGATTCCTACGGTAACGTTGGGCTCTTTTTTAGTTGGCAATTGAGAATTGACAGTTGACAATTGGGTGGCTTTGAGGCGTTCGATGACCTGCTGGAGCTGGTCGGCTGGCAGCGATACCTCGTTTAAGATGCCCAAGGCTATCTCGGGGGTAAGGCGATCGAAATCCTCCTTACGTGGGGTAACCAGGAAACCTGCCATGTCGAGCGCGCCTGGCGAGATGATGTACTGCTCGCAGCCTTCCTTGTAATAGCAGTCGGGACGGTGTTTTTCGCGCGGGAATACCACTGAATAGTAGTCGGCATCGTGTCGCCAGCTTACGATGTTGAGCATAGGCTCGGGCTCGCCCTCCTTGATGGGCAGCGACTCGTACAAACGGCGGAACAGCTGCTCGTCGCCATACTGTGTTTTGCTGTGGATGAGCAGGGCGGGGCAGGGATACTCCTCGATGAGCGAGATGCCCTCCTCGTTGTTCAGATTCAGGATGGGTTTGAGACTGCGCGACAAGCGGCCCCAGGCCATCTGTAGGGGTAATACACCTGATGTGCCAGCCTGGAAGTGGGCATGATCGGGTGCCGAAGCACCACACTTGGGGCCATTATAGAATACCATCATCTGTGGGTACTCGGTAAGCAGCTTGTGGATTTCGCCATAGGCATTACGGATGAGCTGTGGCTCGTGCTTTACCGATGGGATGGTAAAGTGGATGGGCAGGATGGGGAAGGGGTTGACCAGCAGGTCGAACTGTCCGTCGATAGTTTTCTTGACCTGCTCCTTGGGGCGATTCTGCTCGCACAGGAAACAGGGGCGCTCGGCCAGTGTCTGCTTATCAATCTTAGCGCCTGTAGATACGATACGGGCGGGGTTGTACTGCACCTTCATGATTGAGGTGCCTACCGACAGCTCGCGGGTCTTTACGTTGCGCAGATCGTGATAGCGCCTGCGGGCATCGTCCCACTTCTCTAACTGGCGGTTGAAGAATCGCATCAGGGGCGAGTCGTTCAGCAGTTCCTGCTTGCCCTGCAGCATCTGCTGGCGCGCCATAATCTCTAACGAGCGCAACTGGTCCTTATACAGGTTGTTGGCGTTTACCTTGTCGATAGAGAGGGCGGCATCGCTGTTGCCACCCCAGCGGCGACAGAGATAGAGCTCGCTGAAGATACGGCCGATACGGTAGTGGCGCGAGAAAATCAGGCCCAAGGCATAATCCTCGCCATACGAGGTGTTGGGGAATCCTACCTGGCGCAGCAGTGGGGTGAAGAAGGCGCGTGGTGCACCCAGACCGTTGATACGCAGGGCATTGTTCGGGCCGTTCTCGTCTGTCCACTCGGCGTGGTCGATCAGGCCTGGTGGCAGGGTGTTCAGGTCGAAATCGCACATGCGATACGAACCAATCACCATGGCAGCATTCTGCTTGTAGAAGGTATCTACAATCTGCTGCAGGGTTTTGGGCGACGAGTACAGGTCGTCGCTATCCAGCTGCACGGCAAAGCGTCCGCAACGGTCGTCGTGGATGGCCATGTTCCAACAGCCACCAATACCCAGGTCGTTACGCTCGGGGATGATATGGATGAGTCGCTCGTCGTGGAAACCACGCAGCAACTCGGTAGTCTTATCAGTAGAGTGGTTGTCGACCACAATCACATTATACTTAAACTTGGTTTTCTGACTCAGGGCGCTGTTCACGGCATCGCAAATGGTTTTCTCGCGATTGTAAACAGGGATAACCACCGATGCCTCTACATCGAACTCCTGCTCGTTGAAGTCGGGACGACGATAGTACGAGGGGTCGATCTTGGCGCCGATGGCAGCCAGGTGGGCGGTGGCAGCATGCTCCATCTCGATCTGTACCTCGCGATTGCGTGGGTTCACATAGTCGAACTGCTTCTCGCCCGAGGTACGGGTATCGGTCTCCTGCTCGGTATAAAGCTTCTCGTTAATGTGGAAGATGCGGCCTTTACGGCTCAGGAACAGGCGCAGGGCATAAACAGCGGCATACTGGTAGGGATGCTCGTTGCTCTGCATGGCAAAGCAGTGCAGCAGGCTGGTTTTTACCAGGATGAGCGAGCCCAGATCGAAATCGTCGCGGATACTACCTATCTGATAGTCGATAACAGGGTGGGGCTGCAACTTGCCATCAATCAGGTCGTTGTGGTCGGCGTAGATCATGGCAGCATCCGAATCGGATGCGATACGCAGCATGCGATCGAGTGTGCCCTTGGGCATCTGTATTTGTCGTGGACGAATCTGCAACAGGGCGTAATCGGCCTTGGCATGTTCGGAAATAGCCTGTAGGGTGGTGCTGCTTGTCAGGTCGTTAACTACTATTTGCTCGCAATCGCTCAGAGCCTCGTCGGTGGCCTCAAGGGGTTGGTTTACTAGCAAACAGATATGTTGAATGGTCTTGCTTCCCTTGATTTGCGCTACCAATTGGCATGCTGTCTCAAGGTCGTTGCAAGGCAAAAAACAGTCAATTTTTTCTCTCATTACGTGTAATTAGTGATTTATAAAGCGCAAAATTCGTAATATTTTCCGAGAAAACCAAATAAATTAGGGAAATTTTTCTACCTTTGCACCCAAAAAGTAAAGATGTACGACGAAAAGAAGGTATTATTAGGCATGCAGCCTGGCGAATTGCAGCAAGTGGTAACCGAATTGGGAATGCCCAAGTTTACGGCTGCACAGATTGCCAAGTGGCTCTACCAGCAACATGTTGGTAGCATTGCCGATATGACCAACCTGTCGAAGGCAAACCGTGAAAAACTGGCCGAACAGTACGAGGTGGGTAGCATGGCGCCCATCGACTGTCAGCGTTCGGTGGATGGAACCATCAAATATCTGTTCCCAACCCGTAGTGGTAAGTTTGTTGAAACGGTGTATATACCAGACGGCGATCGCGCCACGCTGTGTGTATCGTGCCAGGTGGGTTGTAAAATGAATTGCTTGTTCTGTCAGACTGGTAAACAGGG
>JAEEGG010006693.1_pt1 | contig 26928 bp, 22 predicted proteins | sample 9134161 | NCBI WGS metagenome assembly JAEEGG01 (sample SAMN16246543, study PRJNA631951) | gut metagenome | biome: gut microbiome; feature: rumen; material: CR-attached | host: Bos | place: Iran: Karaj | collected 2018-10 | reverse complement strand
TCTACCTCGATGGCGAAGGCTACGACACCGAATCGACCGTCTATACCGACGAAAACTACATGGGCATCGGCAGTTCCGTGTTGGGCTGCGGCACCTCGTGCGACGCCGGTAAGGCCGACCGCCACTTTGTCATGCGCAACTATGGTAAGATGATTGAAACCGGCGGCTCCACGGAGAGCCCCGTCACTGGCACCACCCGTGACCTCTATTCGGCACAACTCTTCACTAAGGTGTTCATCGATGCCTCCCACATCTCCTTCAAGGGCCAAGGCAAGATGAACGAATTGAACGTGACAGAGAAATATAGTCTCTTCGAGATCCTTGACGAACGCACAGATAAGAAGGGCGGCGTCTACTTGCTCAACGGTTCAACCATGGTGCTCGACGCTCCCGCTACGCAGCTCAACAACTACACCAGCGGCACTTGCGCCAACACCTTGGTTGCCAACCCTGTTTGTTCCAAACTGCTTCACGACGACTTGGACGAGGCCCACCTCGATGGCAACGACAACAAGGTGCGCGTCAACAACGGTAGCTATATCGAGGTGAAGTATTTCACCAGAGACGCTTCGGACAATATCGTAGACACTTTGTACGGTCCCGTGGAAGGTTACACCCACATGATGACCAGTGCAAAGACTAACGAGGCCACCTGCGCCTATGCCCGACCGAAGAACGCCAAGAACAGTCAGATTGGCACGAGTTATGACAATCCCTCTGATGGTGGTTTCGTCAGCTACGATGACTATTATAACGTTTACCAAGAGGATGGCACCCTGGTAGAGAATGGATATGAATACGAACTGGCCTATGAAAACCACGCCCCGACCAGCAAAAACGACACCGAATATTTCCGTGTGTGGCGTTACGGCGGCGGCATCCACTATATCGAAGGCGTCATCAACGTGAATCAGGTGGGTGAGATTGGCGATCCAAACACTGCCGATTACCTCACCGTCGACGTCAGCATTCAGCTGCCCGCATGGCGTGACAAGAACGCCTACTACCGTTTCGACCGCACAGGCGATGGTCCGTATTACACCCTGATCGACTATGGCACCGATGTGCTCACCTACAACGCCGCCAGCGAGGGCACGATTCCTGGTTCAAATAACTGGATGTTTTTTAATTCTGATGCTGACGCACAGGTGACAGGTGCCGGTTCAGCGGACTGCCCCGAAATCGGCATGCTCGCCCAGAACCCCGACCAGAACTTCGGTCTCATCATCATGCCTGGCACGGCTATGGAGAGCGCCGATGAAAACAATGCCAACTACATCATCTGCAGCAGTTCTGACAGCTACATCGCTGAGAACATGCAGTACAACTGCAAAGATTACATGAAGATGCCCACGGTTACCTTCCGCCTCACCTATAAGAACAGCCTCAGTTCCAACACCACTTGGGACCCCGTTACCATCCCGCTGGTTCAGTGCTTGGAAGACGGCACTCCAAAAGAGACAGTCTACATCACCTTGACGGTGAGCACGGAGACGGTAATCGAGTCGACCTTCAACACACAGCTGTATGCCACAATGCAGGGCGAAGGTACCAGTAAGCACAAGCGTCTGCAAGGCACCATCGTGTTGCCCACCTTCGACACCGACGTGCATCCCGCCGAGGCCATGTTCTACGTGGAAAGCGCCAAGTTCACCCAAGGCACTGTAGTAGACGAGTATGGCACTCCTCTCGACCCACAGACAGGCTCGGTATTGTATAACGCCCATACCGCAGACATGGACATCAACAGCTTCGGTCTTACTGTGGTGGCCGTGCCCACGCCCGACATCATGGATGACTGGCGTAAGGTGCAGCCCGAATTTGACTGTGGCCCGCTCAGCAACGGAATACCTAAGACTTGGAATTACCTACTCATCGATCCAGGGCATGATTTCGGACAAGGCTTTTTGGGTTACGCCGGTGGCCGTAACGGCCTTTCGATCGGCTTCAACCTCTATTACTCCGACTTCCCGTCGGTCACCGAAGAGACCCTGATGGGCACTTTGGAGATTGGCGTTAAGTTTACGCACTATGCCGGAGGAGAAGATGACGACAAAGTTGGTCACTTCAAAGTCCTCGTGCAAGTGTATCGTCGCGGTGAAGGCGCCAATTTCTACGTGGACGGCATCAACGGCACCGACGACACGCAAGAGGGACGCGGCAAATTCCCCAACTACGCCGCCAAGTCAGTGGAATTCGTACTCAGCCGTTTGGGCTACAAGCCTGGCGACAACATCTTCGTCGTGAACACGGTGAGCATCAACAAGCCCCTGAAATGGGACGGTTCTAAGAAACAGGATGACGTGAACATCTGGCGTTATCCTGGCAACCACCCCCTGAAGTCTGATGTTGGAGTCATCGAAGGCAACTCGCTTAACAACGCCTTTACGGGCGTGCTATTCAACGTCAACAAGAAACTGACGCTGACGAGTATCAAGGTGGACGGCATCTATCACGAAGCCAATGCCACTACACATCGTCCCTTGATTTTCCCCACCACGCCCAATCCTTCGACTGAAGGTTCGGTCATCTTCGACGGCAAGGCTGATGCCCCGCTCTTCGTTGTCAATGCCGGCGGCGAGCTTCACTTGAGAAACGTCACTAAACTGTTGTACAACTACAACGGCAATGCCGGCACAGGCGAGAACGCCACCCTCGGCGGTGCTGTTTGGGTGAAGAAGGACGGTTTGATGACCATGAACGAAACTGCCAACATCCAGGGCAATATCAATGCCAACGGTGGTGGTGTCTACATGGATGGTGGCATGGTGGTGTCGAACGACGCCTATGTGTTCAACAATTTCAAGGCCCCGGCCAGCGCCAAGGCCACACAGGAGCAAAGCAACGTGTGGCTCACCAAGGGTGACGACCAAGACATGTACAAGGTGGTCCAGATCGGTTTGGTTGACGACCAGGCCTACAACAAATTGCTGAGCAGCGCAAAGATTGGTATCGATAAGGAATACTCCAACGACGCCTATAAGATGGACGACTATCTGCCTGTGGTCTACACGGCCCCGTCGACCATCGATTATCTCGAGGAACCTTACAACGCCAACCGCGCCAATGCAGGCGAAGGCATCATTGTTCACGACAAGGCCAAGTACAAACTTGAGAAGTACACGCCTAACAATTACCTCTACTGGCTGAGTACTTGGGTGACCTTCCAAGACCACAAACCGAACCATAGCATCGTTGACGGTGTTGACGAAGGCGGTTGGGACGGTGTTGGAAACATCCACACCCCGCAGCAGCTGGCATGGTTCATTTCGTTGGTCAACGGTGAGAACGGAGCCACTGCTAGCACTTTTGCAGGCGAGACCATCAAAATCACTGACGACATCAGCATGGACGGTCACGTCTGGGTGCCGATAGGCACGCCGACGCATCCCTTCAAGGGTACCTTCGAAGGCAACGGCCACGTCATCACCGACATGTACGGTTCATTGGTGCAAGCCAACATGGGTATGTTCGGTTACACTGATAGGGCCACCATCCAGGATGCTGTGATGTCGACCCGCTTCACTGGTACCAACGACAACTTAGGTACGGTTGTGGGCACGATGAACAGCGGCACGCTGAGCAACGTGGAAGGCGCAGGTTCCATCACCAACAAGTACACGGAAGGCAACATGGGCGGTCTCGTGGGCAACAACGTGGGTGGCACCATCCATTCTTCCTTCGCTGTGGCCGACATGACGGGTGGCGCCAATATGGGCGGTCTCGTGGGCAAGAACACGGGTAACCTCTATAACGCCTACTCCAATGTCAAATTTGCCAAGGCTGAAGGTCAGACCGCCAATATGACAGTCGGTGGTTTGGCCTATGAGAACGCTGGCATCATTGAGAACTGTTACGTCATCGAAGGTTCCCACTCAGGTGGCACCTTCAATGCCTTTGCTGCAAAGAACTCAGGCAACATCAACTTCTGCTATGCCGCCGACGGGACTACTAACTATGTGGGTTCAGGTACGCAGCCTACCACCCATGGCACCTACGACGTTGTAAAGGAACGTAAGGAATTGGGTTACCTCTATGACGACAACAAGGTCGAAAAGGTGGGTAGCGATGCAAATGCCTATATCACTGAGAAAGATTCCATCTACTACGATGGCGCCAAGATCTTGAAGTGGAGAGGTCTGGTCAGCACACTGAACCAATGGGTGGCTGGACACAGCGGTTATACGCCTTGGTACCGTCCCACCTCGGGCGACATCAACGGCGACCTGCCGGTGCTCGGTTTCCCGAAGGACAACAGCTTGGCCACCGAAGATGGCAAGTTCCTGTTCTATGGTTCCAATGTGAACTTCAACGGTCTCGACACCCTCTTCACCACCTTCAGCGACAAGGAAGCCGACATGTTCCTCTATGGCGTCGCCAAAGACGTGACCAGCGGCAACGGCAACAACATGCTCTACATCAACGAGGATGCAGTGCTGCTGCAGGCGCTTGCCGAAGACGCCACCACAATGGCTGACATCAAGGCCACCGTTGGTGTCACATTCGACAACTCCTCGAAGAAGGCCGTGGCCACTAACTCGGGTGCTGTTCTTGAATACGACTGGCACTTTATGTCGAGTGTCCTTAAGAACGCCCCGATTAACGCTGTTTATGGAGGCACTCCGGGCGGTTACCTGGGACAAGCCAACATCACCGAAATTGATGACAATAGCTACTTCCCGAATGGTCTCATCGGCCAGAGCGACGTGAAGTGGGACTTCTACGCCTACTCGGAGAAACAGTACCATTGGATCAACCTGAAACGCGACGACCACTTCTATCAGAATTCGGGTGACACGCTCCAGTATGCCAATGAGGACCAGTTTATCCCTGGCAAGGGCTATATGATGGCCATTAGCAAAGACAGTTACATGTCCAGTACTGGCAAGTTGAACACCGGTGGTGAAGAGGTCGTGCTGACCAACCAAGAAGATCTTGGGGACCGTGTGTACAACAAGGGTTGGAACTTGGTGGGCAATCCTTACCAAGCCTACCTCGACCTGTCGAAGATTCCGGACCGTGATGGCGGTTTCTACATCTTCGATGCCGACCAGAAGGTCTATGCTCCTGTGGTTGCAGGTCAATCCCAAAACGAAAGCATTCCTTCGACGGTGATCCACCCGCATCAAGCCTTCTTCATGCACACGAGCGAAAAGAGTGAGACATTCACCTTCAGCTATGATTGGGCTACTGATGAGAAGGATGAGAACGGAGCTTCTTACTACCGTGGCGGCGACAGGGTGAACTACCCGTTGGTGAACCTCTTTGCCGAGAACGAGCGTGGCAACCGCGATATGGTTGTTGTTGAGTTGAACCGTCCTGAGTTGGGTGGTGCCACCAAGGCCAATGGCCTGCGCAACGCCAACTTCCAGATTGCCGCCAGCCTCCAAGGCCATCGCTACAGCTTGCTCTTCACACCTGAAAACACCGATAAAGTGCCGGTGCACTTCACTACTGAGGAGAACGGCACCTTCACGCTAACTTGGAACACACAGAATGGCAACTTCACGAGCCTGTTGCTGGTTGACAACAAGACTGGCAATATCACCGACATGCTGACCAGCGACCACTACACCTTCAATGCTTCGACGAACGACTATGCCTCGCGCTTCTATCTCACCTACGCTTGCACAGGCGTGGAAGAGAACAACGATGGCGACGGCAGTTTCGTCTTCTTCGATGGTAGCCAGTGGGTGGTTGATGGACAAGGCTTCATGGATGTGGTTGACATGCTGGGTCGCACGGTCTACACCGAGCGTCTGGTGAACGAACATAACCGCGTCAATCTCAACGGTGTCGTTCCTGGCGTCTACCTGATGCGCGTGAGCGACGGCAAGAACACCATGGTGCAAAAGATTGTGGTGAGATAATAAGACACGAGACTATGAGACACGAGACGCGAGACCCTAAAGTCCGCGTCCCGTGCCCCGAGTTCCCGAAGTCAAACGATTAAACAGTTAACTAGTCAATAAATAAAAACACATTATACGATGAAGAAACTGATAATGACAATCGCAATCGCCACCGTGATGGCCTCGACCCCAGCCATGGCGCAGGTTTTCTTGGATGATGACGATGCCAACAACCGTGCTAAGGGTTCTTCTGATATGGGCGCCATCATTGCCGATCAGAACTTGGATATCGACCAATTTGAGCCTTATACTCCAGTGGGCGAAGGCATCCTCCTGCTTGCTGGTTTGGCAGGCGCCTACCTCGTTGGCAAGCGCCGCAAGGGCGATCAATAACCTATCTTGTTGAAATGCCCCTAGGGGCGACATTTGACTCATTTGCATTTTTTACGGCATAGTCCACCGTCAGGGCTATGCCTTTTTTTTGCAAGTCGGCGTTCTTTCACCTATCGTTTTTATGCCTCCTCCGACGGTTAAAACCCTAGAAACAGACACCCTTGCAATATTTTTGCCACATTTTTTCTTTGAAACGCCAACCGAATCGAAAAAAATTGTATTTTTGCAGCCCAAAAAATAGGATAAAAAGCAATTATAAATCAATAAAGGATAAAGAGTCATGTCAAAAGTTTGTCAAATTACAGGTAAAAAGGTCATGCACGGCAACAACGTTTCCCACTCCAACAAGAAGACGAAGAGAACGTTTGAACCGAATCTGAAAATCAAGAAGTTCTATGTGCCGGAATGGGATGAGTGGATCGTGCTGAAGGTTTCGGCTGCCGGTTTGCGCACCATCAATAAGAAGGGCGTTTATGCCGCTATTCTTGAAGCCTCCGAGAAGGGTAATCTGGAACGTTGGTAATTCATATTACAATGTAAAAGATATCTGAGCTGCTGTGCCTTGCGCAGCAGCTTTTTTGTTGGGTAAAGACCCTTTGCGGATAATAATCTAAAGCTTTTTCAGTTATCCATTCATGCGAGCCAAGTTCATACTCATAGCGTTGATGCTGCTTGCTTTTGCAGCCCAGGCCCAACACTTGCCTACGGCCACGGTCTACGGCAAGGTGACCGACGAGCAGGGTCATCCCATCGAGATGGCCAATGTGGTTGTTCCCGACATGTTGGTGGGCTATACGACCAATGCAAGAGGCTACTATGAGTTGTCGCTGTTGTCGGATACCACGCTCACCATCCACTTCTCGTTTATTGGCTATGAGCAGAAGCATGTCACAGTTCGCCTTAAGCAAGGAGAGAAGCGCAAACTCGACATGACGCTGCATTCCACCGCTACGGTGCTTCCCGATGCGGTTATCAGCGACCGTGCCGTTGATGCCTCCAGCCTGACGCGCCTCAACGCGAAACAGGCCACCTTGCTGCCTACAATGGGCGGCGGAGTGGAGACGCTTATCAAGACGTTGCCTGGCGTGGTGTCGAACAACGAGTTGAGTTCCCAGTATCGCGTGCGAGGCGGTAACTTTGACGAAAACCTGATTTATGTCAACGGCATCGAGATCTATCGCCCCTTCCTTGTCGGGTCTGGACAGCAGGAAGGGTTGAGTTTCGTCAACTCTCAACTGGTCAACAATATCGAATTCTCTGCAGGCGGTTTCGCGGCCGAATATGGCGACAAAATGTCGTCGGTCTTGGACGTGACCTATAAAACCCCTCGCGAGACGGCAGGGTCGTTGACACTGAGTCTCCTGGGCGCTGAAACTCATGTGGAGGGTGCCACTAAGAACGAGAAATTCAGTTATTTGGTGGGTGCGCGCTACAAAAACACGGCCTTGGCCTTGGGCATGATGAACACCAAAGGCGACTACCGACCCAACTTCACTGACGCGCAAGCCCAATTCAACTTCCAACTGAGCGAGAAATGGAACCTGTCGCTGTTGGGCTATTATTCCAAAAACAACTACATGCTGGTTCCCCAGAACGCCAAGATCAACTTCGGCACCATCGACATTCCGTTGCAGGCCAACGTTTATTTTGACGGTCGGGAAGTGGACGACTACACTACTGGACTGGGTGCGGTTACCTTGTCTTATAAACCTAATAAGGACATGAACCTGCGGTGGATTGCCTCTGCCTATTCGGCATACGAGACTGAGACGTTCGACATGCAGGAACAATACTTCTTCGGCGTCCGCAACACTTCCTTTGGCGCTGAAGATTTCGGAGAAGTCATCGACAACCATGAAGTGGGCACGCTGACAAAACACGCCCGCAACGGTTTCTATGCACAAGTATATAACCTCGACCACAAAGGGCTTTACGCCTTCGACCAATGCTTGCTGAAATGGGGACTCCGTTTCCAGCATCAGGATGTCGACGACGTGGTGGATGAATGGCAGATGATGGACTCGGCGGGCTATACGTTGCCCTACGTGCCAGATGTGATTGGCGGTTATCCTGTTGAACTGCCCGAGATAGGGATGGATTTCTCGCATAAGACCCACAACGTTCTTTCGGTCAATAATCTTGACGGCTTTGTCCAGAACTCGTGGACGATTCCCTACAAGGACAAGGGCGAGTTCGTCGTCACGGGCGGTTTGAGGGCCAATTATTGGGGCTATAATCACAAGGTGTATGTCAGTCCGAGGGCGGGTATTGCCTACAAACCTGAGAATGAGAAACGCGAAGTGGTGTATCGCCTCTCGGGAGGAGTCTACAACCAAACGCCGTTCTATCGCGAGATCCGCAATCGCGACGGCAGCCTGTACAAGGATGCCCGTGCCCAGCAGTCCTACCAGATTGTGGCAGGCAACGACTTTAAGTTCCGTGCTTTCAACAGGCCTTTCATCCTTACTTCCGAAGCGTATTTCAAATGGTTCACCCATGTCATCCCTTATGACATCGACAACGTGCGCATCCGCTACTATGCCGACCAGTCGGCACGCGCCTATGCCACGGGTCTCGACTTCAAGGTGAATGGTGAGTTTGTGAAGGGAGTGGACAGTTGGGCGAGCCTGTCGTTTATGGACACGCGCGAGGACATTCGAGGCGATTACTACTTGGTGGACGCCGAAGGGAAGCGTTTGCCTTTCTACAACCATTCCGACGACCAGGTAGCCGATACTGTGGCCATGGGGTGGCATTACCGGCCTTCCAACCAATGGGTGAACTTCTCATTGTTTTTCCAAGATTACATCCCTAATGCACCCACTTGGCGCGTCAATATGACCTTGACTTTTGGGGCAGGCTTGCCTTTCAATAGCGACAATTCCGACTTCTATGATCCGACGGGGCACTATAGGGCCTATCGTCGCGTCGATATCGGTTTCAGCAAGCAACTCATCAGCGAAGCCAGCAGTTTCAGCAAGGGCAATCCGTTACGCTATGTGAGGAATATGTTCGTCAGCGTGGATGTCTTCAACCTCTTGGACATCCCCAACACGATTTCCTACACTTGGGTGAAATACATTGACAACAACTATTATGGCGTGAACAACTATTTGACGCCGAGGTATGTCAATGTCAAACTGGTCATGGAGTTCTAAAGCAAAAAAGCGAGGCAAAGCCTCGCTTTTTTGCTTGGTTTTTAGTACAACCCCGCCAAATGGATCCATTCGCGGCCTTGGGCGCACATGTCTTCCACTTCTGCCACCGTCTTGGGTATGGGGCGGCCGAGGATGCGGTTGCCGTCCTTTGTGATGAGCAGGTCGTCCTCAATGCGGATGCCGCCAAAGTCTTTGTAGCTCTCCAACTTGTCGTAGCAGATGAAGTCCTTGAACTTGCCTTCAGCCTTCCACATGTCAATGAGGGTGGGGATGAAGTAGATGCCAGGTTCATCGGTGACCACGAACCCTGGTTTCAGCGTCTTGCCGCAGCGTAGTCCGCTGAAGCCCAACTTGGTGGAGCGTGGCGTGATGTCATCGTAACCTACATAGGTCTCACCGAGGCCTTCCATGTCGTGCACATCCATGCCCAGCATGTGACCGAGACCATGAGGCATGAAGAGCCAGTGCGCGCCATTCATCAAGGCTTCTTCCGTGTCGCCCTTCATCAGTCCGACGCCTTTCAGGCCCTCAATCAGGGTGTGGCAGGCCAGAGTGTGCATCACCATGTAAGGCATGTAAGGGCGTGTGTTGGCGGCCACGGCTTGGTTGGCAGCGAGCACGATTTCGTAGATCTCGCGTTGGCGCTGGTTGAACTTGCCGCCTACAGGTGTGGTGCGTGTGAAGTCGGAGGCATAGTAGTTCTCCGTCTCCGCGCCGGCATCGCAGACCATCATGCGACCTTCTTTCAGCACGTTGTGATGGCCATGGTTGTGTAGGGTCTGTCCGTCGACGCTAAGGATGACGGGGAACGACACGGGACCGCCTCCCGACAGTGAGAGGCCTTCTACCACACCGGCGATTTCTTGTTCGACCATGCCGGGTTTGCACATTTTCATGGCAGTGGTGTGCATGTAATATGCGGTGTTGGCAGCACGCTCCATTTCAGCGATTTCGAGTTCGCTCTTCACCTCACGCATGGCGATGACCGCTTTGATGAGTTCGAGGCTGGAATAATCAGCAACCTTATTGATGGGGCATCCGAGCCATTCGGCGCATTGGATCTTGGTGTCGCCGCGATAGGTGGGCAGCATGTGGATCTGGCGTCCTTTGGCGATGGCTTGTTGGAGGTATTCTCCAAAACGGTTGAAGTCGCGGCAGTCGGTGATGCCGATGCAGTCGCCTTGTTCCTTCAGTGAGGGCAGGGGACCGCACCAAATCACGTCGTCGATGGTGACCTCCACGCCGAAGAGAATCTCTTCGCCACTCTCGAAGTCGATGACACCGACCAGGTCGGGGTGGTTGAGGCCGAAGAAATAGGAGAAATTGCTGTCCTGGCGGTAGATATAGGTGTTGTCAGGGTAATTGAAGGGGGCCTCGTTGTTGGCAGGGAAGAAGGCAATGCCCTTCGAGATCATCTTTTTCAATGTGGCGCGACGGCCACTGTAAACGTCTTTATTGAACATATTTGTTGTTGATTTGTTGATTGTCTAATTGATTAAAACACTGCTGCACAAGCCCTTCTGATGTGGTCAAGGCGGTTCATGAAAGTGGTTTGGTTCATGGCCACTGCCATGTTGTAGCGGGCTTGCATGTTAATTAACAATTGTGGGCTGACACCCAAAGCGGCCTCCACGATAAGCGCAAAGTCACTCGTCACCGGTCGTTTGCCGTTCAAAATCTCGTTGAGCATGGTGTAGGAAACTCCGGTTAGTTCTGAGAATTTTTTCTGCGAGATGCCTCTATATTCAAGTTCTTCCTTGATTACATCTCCGGGGTGGGTGGGTATTCGATGGGTATTCATATTGTTGCCTCCTATTCGTAATGGTTTGTGATGTCCATAATCAAACAAATGGTTATAATGGGTTCGGTTTCGGAGTTGCTGACTTGGAATTCAAGCCTATAATGGTAGTCGATGCGAATGGAATAATGGCCTGAACTTTCCAAAGACTCGAAATTGAGCGAGTTAAGTGTAAACAATTCCTCAATTCGTGTAATGCCTGCCAAGGTATCAATTCTTTTCTGATACTTTTTCACCACCTGTGGCTGAAACCTATACTTCTTGTTTTTGGTTTGGCCATCGTTATACAATTCCTCTAAATACTCCTTGTCGAATCTAATTTCCATAGCTGTTTCGGATGCAAAAGTACAAAAACTATCCAAATCTTCACTAAATAAGTGAATTATTTTCTCATGGCATTTTCGATTTCCTCAATTTCTGTTGGCAATCCTTCAAACAAATTGATGGGTTCGCCTTCGGTGATTAATAGGTCGTTTTCGATGCGGATGCCGATGCCTTCTTCGCGGATGTAGATGCCGGGTTCGCAGGTGAGGATCATCCCAGGTTCAAAAGGCTTGAACTTGTCGATGCTGTCGTGCACGTCCAGTCCGATGTGATGCGACATGCCATGCATCAGGTATTTCCGTTCCAGAGGTTTGTTGGGATCTTGGCGCTTCACGTCTTCAGCGGTGAACAGTCCAAGTTGGATCATCTCTTGTTCCATCAGTCTGTGAGTGGTCTCGTTGATGAGGTTGATAGTTCCGCCCGGTTTATATAATTTGGTAATCTCTTTCATCACGCGGAGTACGGCGTTGTAGCAGTCGCGTTGTCTTGGCGTGAACTTGCCGTTGATAGGTATGGTTCGACTGAGGTCTGAAGAATAGTTTTTCAACTCGCAGCCGATGTCGAAAAGCAAAAGGTCGCCGTCGTTCAGAAGGCTTTGGTTCTTTGAGTAGTGCAAGCAGCAACCATTCTTTCCACCTGCGATGATGGGCGCGTAGGCATGGCCGGTGGCGTTGTTTCGCTTGAAGATATACTCGATTTCGGCCTGGACCTCATATTCATACATGCCTGGTTTGACGGTCTCAAGACAGCGACGGAAGGCCTTTGCGGTGATGCCGCAGGCTTGCCGTGTGATGTCGATCTCTTCGTCCGATTTCACCATGCGCAACGCATTCAGTATCGGGGCAGAGCGACCGTAGTTGTGCATCGGATAGCACCCTTTGACTTTCTTGGCGAAACGCTGTTGGATCGTCTCGGTATTGCATTCGTATTTCGGATATTCATTGCTGTTCAGGAAGATGGTATCGCCATAGCCTGAGAACGCAATGTCGTTCAAAGCCATCCAGAAAGCATCGCTGCCTTTGACGCTCTTTATTCCTGAGAGTTCGGCGGCTTGATGGGCGTTGAGCATCTCGCCCTGCCAGGTGGCTTTCACCTCATCGTAGGGCTCGATGAAAAGGACCTCGCGCATTGCCTCGTCAGGATAGTCGGGGGCGATGATGAGGTAGGCGTTCTCTTCGTTGATGCCGGTAAGGTAGAAGAAGTCGGACTGTTGGCGGAAGGGGTAGAACTCGTCGCCGTTGCGCGGCATAGCTTCGTTGGCGGTGAAGACGGCAACAGATTTCGGTGGCAACAGTGCCGAGAACTTGGCCCTGTTGTTGGAGAATAGTCGATTGGGGATAGTGTTATTCATGATGTGATGCCTTTCTTTTAGTCATACAAAGGTAGAAATTTTCCATGATTTATTGACGCAATCAAAAAAAAGACTACTTTTGTCCCCAAATTGAGATATTAAAGAAGTAAAAAACTAACCTAAATCTATAAACAAATGAAGAAAAACTTACTTATCATTGGCCTCTTGCTGGCCATGTCGCTGGGTGTCTCAGCACAGAACTCAGGCTTTGCCTTTGGTTTAAAATTAGGTCCCGGTTTCGACTGGACGGGTTCAACAACAGGTGCCGCTGTCAATGAGGGCGTGAGAACGGGTTTCGGCGTCGGTCTCGTGGCAGAGTATTACTTTGCCGATAACTATGCCATTGTCACGGGTGTCAATGTCAATATGAACCGTGGTCACTACAGCTTCTCTGGCGCTCGTATGGACAGCGTGGCTGGTTTGGTGACTTATCCTGTCGACAGATACTACAAGTCGACCGTTTACGAAATTCCCTTGATGCTGAAGATGGTAACCAATGAGATTGGTGACCTTCCGCTTCGTGTGTATGCCCAAGTGGGTGCTGGCATTGGTTATGCCCAGAAAGTCAAAGTGAAGGATAACTATGAAGGCTTTGCTGGCGATAGTTACATTGCCTCGAATAAGGAGTTCAGCAACTTGCGCACTTCTTTGAAGATTGGCACGGGTGCCCAGTACGCCCTTGATGAAAGCACGCGCGTTTTCCTCGGCGTGTATTTCTCGCACGACTTCATCAACAACATCAACTCCATTACGCCTAACCATTACAAGAACTATTACGATGCCGACGGCAATAACATTGGCGAACGCGAAACGAAGCTCAACATGCTTCAAAACCGCTTTGGCATCGAGGCAGGCGTCCTCTTCTAAATCCAGTTCTTGGTAAACAAAAAGAGAGAGCCGCTCAACGAGCGGCTCTCTCTTTGTTTGTTAGTGTTTTCGGGAATCAAAGGAACTTGTAACCTACGGTCACCATAAACATGTTCTGTTTGGTGTTGTCGATGTTGTTGAAGTCGAAAGTCTCGCCGAGGGAGGTCTCATTCAACTTGTCAAACATCTTGCTCAGACCGAAGTTGTAATTGATGTCGAGGGTAATTCTTTTCAGGATGTCAACACCCAAACCGGCTTGCACGCCCCAGGCGATGGATTTGGTGTCGAAATCCTTGTCGGTGGTAGCGTTATTCTGGTCCAGTTCGAATTGCTGGCCGTCGAGGGAATAGGTCTCGTCATACAAAGTCTGTGACTTCAGGATGAAGTTGGCCGTGGGACCCGCTTGGGCACGCAGGGTGATGATGTCGAGGTCGATGATGTTAACGCCAATCATGACGGGCACTTGAAGGTTCATTTGGTTCAATGTGAGGTTGACATTGGCTCCGGTAGGAAGGTTGAACAGGTTCTCGCTTTCTAGGCCAGTGACACTAGCGTCAAAGAGGTTGGAGGTCTTGAAATAAAGCATTTCGGGTTGGACATAAACGCGACCGATGGTGACGCGTCCAAAGATGCCTGCCGTGAAGTGGTTCGAGAAATCCGATTTGATGTTGGCCTTGTTGTACGACAACTTGGCGGTCTGGTAGCCGATCTTGGGACCGATGGCGAGGTCGATGCCTCCGCCTGCAAATGCTGCGCTGCCTAACATCAGGAGGGCGGCAATCAGTAAGAATGTCTTCTTCATTTTGAATTTGTTTTAGTGAATGATTAAGAATGATTTGGCGACAAAATTAAGAATCATTTTCGGATTTTGAGGAAATGTCGGCAAAATAAATTATCTTTGTAGGTCTAAAATTTGTTATTATGAGAAAAACATTGTTGATTATCAGTTTGGTAGCGGCGATGGCCATGGGCGCCAACGCTCAGACAGAGAACCTCAGGTTTGGCATTAAAGTGGGACCTACTTTTGACTGGGCCAGTTCGGGCTCTACGGCGGCCACCAACGAGGGTTTCAGGTTGGGTGCCAATTTGGGTTTGGTATGCGATTATTATGTCACGAGCTATTTTGCTGTTTCTTCGGGTGTGGACGTCAACATCCTAAACATGAAGTATACCTTTACCGACCGCAGGTTTGTGGAAGACTTTTTGGAAGAGACTAATGTGGCAGTGTCGCGCCGGTTGAATGCCGTCAATGTCGAGATTCCAGTGAAGGCCAAACTAAGTTTCGATGTGGCCGATTTGTTCAAGGCCTACGCCGAGGCAGGCCTGGGTTTGGGCTTCAATTGCCGGGATGCAGGCAAGGACAGTTATAGTTTTTATTGGGTGAACTATGAAGGGGGCGATAATTATGTCGATTGCACCAACCAATACCGTCCGTTGCAGTTGTCGATGCTATTTGGCTTGGGTGCCGAGTATGAAATCAGCCGCGACATCTCTGCTTTTGCCCAATTGACATTTGACCATGCTTTCTCCAATGCTTTTGTGCGTTCTTTGGAAAAGCAGACAGGTAGTATCATTCGCAACAATTATGTCGGCGTCGTGGTCGGCATTATGCATTAAACGAGACTTCTCTTTTGAAGGACAAAGAAAAAGCCTGGCGGGATTCCGTCAGGCTTTCTTGTTTAGGTTGTGTGTTGATTATTCCTTGTTGTCAGCTTCCTTGACCAGTTGGATGAGCACGCGGCGGTCGTATTCCGTCGGGTCGAGGATCTTCACGCCGCCGATGGGTTCGATGATGATTTGGTCCTCCTCAACACCCAGTTCAAGAAGCTCAATCTTGATCTTGTTGCAGCGGTTCTCCGAGAGGGTCTGGTTGTAGGCCGGCGTAGCAGTGGCGCTGTCGCAAGAACCCGTCAGACGAAGTTTGTAACCATTGTCAATGGCAACCTGGGCAATCTCTCTCAGGTTGACGATGTCTCTTCTCGACATCAGCTGATAGGAGTCGCGGTTGAAGAAGATGGAGAAAGGATAGCTGAGGATATCCTCGGACTGCACGTTGACGAACTTCACGATGGTGTCGTGTACCAGAACGGTGTCGGGGAAGCAGGGCAACAGTTTGGCGATGGAATCGTACTCCTTGCAGCAATCCTTAGGCAATTCGTACTCTCTGCTGAAGAAATAGGTGACGCCCAAAGAAGCGGTGTACATATTGTCGAATCTCTTGGGTCTTACGCCAGTGGACTCGTCAAACTCATATCTCCAGGAGTCAAGGGTCCATCTTTGGAATGTCCAGTTGAGGTCGAGGTTGATGTCGAAGTGTTCGTTGAGGCGGAAGTTGTTGGCCAAGCCTGCACCGAGAGATAATTCGTAGTTTAAACCGCTCTCTACGGAATATCCGTTGTGGTAAAGTTTGTAATCTTCGATCATAGATTTGATGGCGAAGAAGTCGTTCGAAGTGAGAGAGGCGCCGCCGCTGATGTAGAGCACGGGAGTCCAGATTCTATCGGGGTTGTAGTAACCTTGGAAGAAATCGATGGGGCTCACCATATAGTCGAGTCTCAAGTTGTGGTAACGCATTGAAGTGGCATAAATGGCATTGTCGCCAGTGCCTTCGACGATTTCCGGGTCATCGCCATAGAGGTATTGGAGATGCTCGAGATCTTCGTGTCTACCTCTGATGTAACTATTGATTCTAGTGTTGCTGTACATTGCTCTTAAACCTGTGCAGTGGTTAATCCACTTGCCGAAACCGACATTGAAACCAAACGTGGGCTTGCTCCAGTTAACAGCGGTATAGCTGTTTGCGTAATACAGGTTGTCGGGCGTTCTCATGCTGCCTTGGTACCAGTTGACCGTGCCGCTCGCCGAGATGAACCAATTCTTTCCGAACTTGGTCGTCAGGTAACGCACCGAGTCCACATGTCCTTCTGCCATAACCGTTGCCGACATGGCCAGGACCGCAATCATTGTAATAAATACTTTCTTCATCGCTTTCTATTTGTTCTATTTGTTATTGTTCAATGATAGTATACTAAAAATCGAGGCGCAAAAATAGGCATTTTTTCTTTACCATCGGATAAGAAATTGAAAATTTGTTTATTTTTCCCTTGTTTTATTTTGATGTGAGTCTTTCCAGCGTGTTTTCCACGAGTTTTTTCACATAGGGATGATAGTCGCTGGCGAATTTCTCGGTCACGCGGTTGGCGATGACTACACAGACAGTCAGGCAGTTGTGGCCCATCATTTTGCCGAGGCCATAGAGGGCTGACGATTCCATCTCAAAATTGCACACACGCCAGCCTTGGTAGTCGAAGGCTTCAATTCTGCGGTTGTTTTCAGGATAGGCGAGATGCATCCTCAAGGTGCGTCCCTGAGGTCCGTAGAATCCTGGTGCCGTGGCGGTCACGCCTTGGTAATAGCCTTGTGCCAATTTGTCGAAAAGCGTCTTTGAGCCTTCCACGACATAGGGCATGGGCAGGTCTTTAGGATAGTCCATTTGTTCTATAAAGGCGTCGCGCATGGCGATTTCGTTTACTTCCTTGTTTTTCTCATAAAAGTAGAGGAGACCGTCCAATCCAATGGCATAACGGGTGGCCACATAACTGTCGCCCACCTCGATGTCGGGTTGCAAGGCGCCGCAGGTGCCGATGCGGATAAGGTTGAGCGCGTGGTGCTCTTCCTTGGGCATGCGTGTCTTCAGGTCGATGTTGACTAAGGTGTCGAGTTCGTTCATCACGATGTCGAGATTGTCGGTGCCCATGCCCGTAGAGAGCACGGTGATGCGTTGCCCGTTGAAGTAGCCAGTGCGGCTGACAAGCTCACGGTTTTGGCGCTTCACCTCGATCTTGTCGAAAAATGAGGCAATCATGTCGACGCGACCAGGGTCGCCTACCATGATGACGTTGTCGGCCAATTGGTCGGGATGCAGGTTCAGGTGATATATCGCACCCTCGGAGTTGAGTACCAGTTGCGATGCAGGAATGGGTTGGTTCATAATGGATGATATTTGTCGGATTAAAAAGGCAAAAATACGAAAAATATTGAAATGCGCGTTGTTTTCTTTACCTGACAAAAAATGGTGTATCTTTGCAAAAATTGTATTTGTATGAAAGAGATAGTAGTTAGAAACATTTCCATTGGCGACGAACTGCTTATTGGTCAAGTGATTAACACCAATGCGGCGTGGTTGGGCGAACATCTTGCTGATGCTGGGTTTCAACTCGATTCCGTTTTGGTTGTCGGCGATACGGAAAAGGCGATTCTCGATGCGTTCAATGCTTGTATGGATGCCGACTTGGTCTTGGTGACTGGCGGGTTGGGCCCAACGGCTGATGATATCACGAAACCGACCGTATGCAAGTTTTTTGGAACTGAGTTGGAATTCTGCCAAAAGGCTTACGATAATGTGGTATCGCTGTTTCAACGTCGTGGTTTTCAGATGAGCGAGCGCAACCGAGGCCAGGCGATGCTGCCGAAAAGTTGCCAGTATGTTCCAAATGCCTATGGTACTGCTCCTTGCATGTGGTTGGAGAAGCAAGACACGGTGTTTGTCTTCATGCCAGGCGTGCCGTTTGAGATGAAGGGCATTTTCGTTGACGAGTTGTTGCCGCGCATTAATGCAAGGTTTCATGCCGTGCCATACGAGAAACGTGTGGTAATGACCACGGGCATTGGCGAGTCGTTTCTGGCCGACCGCATCAAGGAATGGGAAGAGAACCTGCCTGAGTTCCTATCCTTGGCCTACTTGCCGCAATATGGAATGGTGCGCCTGCGCCTGAGCGGCAGGCATGAGGATGCAGAACTGCTGCACGCGACTTTGGATGAGGAGGTTGAAAAGCTGAAGGAACTGATTCCAGAGTTTATCTTTGCCTTGCAAGATCAGCCTATTGAGCGCACGGTGTTCGACTTGTTGAAGAATAAGGGTTGGAGTTTTGCCTCGGCGGAGAGTTGTACGGGCGGCAATATAGCCCATGCCATTACCTTGATACCAGGCAGTTCGGAGGTGTTTAAGGGGGCAGCAGTAACCTATGCAACGCCCATGAAGACCAAGGTGTTGGGCGTTCCATCAGAAACCATTGAAAGGTATGGCGTGGTAAGCCAACAGGTGGTGGAAGGCATGGCCCAAGGCGTGCGCGACTTGATGGAGTCCGACTTCGGTGTGGCAACTACAGGTGTGGCTGGTCCTGGAGGTGGCACCGAGGAAAACCCAGTTGGGACGGTATGGATTGGCGTGGCTTCATCCCATGGAGTCGTCTCCAAGCGGTTCAACTTCGGACAGGACCGTGAAAATGTCATCAACCGGGCGACAATAACAGCCTATGAGATGCTACGCCAACAAATATTGGCCAATCTATGCTAGGATGTTGAGCATGACCACCATCCACTTGAATTCAGTACAGAGTGACAACCAAGTCCCGTTGGGGCGACAGAAGACACAATATGAAAAACATAGCAAAAACCCTATCAACACTTAGTCTCATCCTCGTCTTGGCTTCCTGCCAAGAACAAAGGCCTGCGTACAAAGACAAGCTTAATGTCAAAGTCGAGCCTTACGATCTTGAATTCGACCGCTACGAAGAGGTGCTTTTTAACCTCGACACGGCGAACTTCCAGCAAGAGGTGATGAGCCTGCAAGACCATTATAGTATTTTCCTAAGAGGGAACCTCGAGAATCCTGAAGCGGTGAAATACCTCAAGGATTTTGCTGTTGACCCTTTCAGCATTACTTTATTCGACAAAGTGAAAACAGTGTTCCCTGACTTGAGGCAAGTGGAACCCATGGTGGAGAATGTGATGGCGCATTTCCATTACTACTATCCAGATATTCAGTTGCCTAAAAAAGCCTTTACTTGTGTGACGGGAGTCTTGGTCGATGTGCCGCCTGTCCAAATTATCGAAGACCAGTTGGTGATTTCGTTGGATTGGTATCTTAACGGGGACGAAGTGTATGACCGGATTGGAATGCCAAAATATATGCAGGGGCGTACTAATCTTGAGGTTTTGGCCAAGGATGTTGCTGAACAGCTCTATATGTATTATCTCTGCGAATGGCGAAAACAGGGACAAGTTATCGATGAGATGATGTTTTGCGGTCGGCGCGACTTCTTTATAGAGGCGATGTGTCCCAAGATTCCCGACAGCGTCCTGCTCGGTTATTCTTCAAGCCAATGGCAGTGGGCAGTTGAGAATGAAGGCGCGGTGTGGGCCGACATCATAGGCAATCGCCGGCTTTACGACGCGAGTCTGGATGCCTATATGATGTTTTTCGGAGATGGTCCGTTCACACAGGCCTACAGCAACGACGCTCCATCACGCTTGGGTGAGTTTTTTGGGCTCAACATCATCCGCAGTTATGTTTCAGGCCATGAATTCCAACTGCAAAAACTAATGGAGCGCAAAGATCTGCAGGAAATGTTCCAGGATTCTGGCTATAAGCCGAAGAAATAATAGGAAATGCTGTGTTGATGCGTTTCTATTGTTTCGATTATTAATTTATTGATTTATAATTATATATCCGACAACAAACGACAACAAACGACTACTGTCGACTACAAACGTTTGTTCAACGGCTTTTTCTTGACAAGGGTTGCATCTTTGCGGCATGAAACTTTAAACATTAAGAATCATGCTAGTAAAAACATTTGGATGTGCCCTTTTCGGCATCGAAGCAATTCAGGTCACCATTGAGGTGAACATTGACAGAGGCATCAACTTCTATCTTGTTGGTTTGCCTGACAATGCGGTCAAAGAAAGCCAGCAACGCATAGAGGCTGCCATTATTAATTTAGGGTATTACTATCCCCACAAGAAAATCGTCATCAATATGGCGCCCGCTGACATCCGAAAGGAAGGTTCAGCTTATGACTTGCCCATCGCTATTGGAATCATGGCGGCTTCTGAACAATTGAATGCAGATTTGCTTGAGCAATTTGTCATTATGGGGGAGTTGTCGCTGGACGGCACGCTCAAACCTATCAAAGGCGCCTTGCCCATTGCCATAAAGGCAAAGCAAGAAGGTTTCAGAGGACTTATCATTCCCAAAACTAACGCACGTGAGGCCGCAGTGGTGGAGGGTTTGGAGGTGTATGGAGTGGAGGACATCCACGAGGTGGTTTCGGTCTTGAATGGCGAAAAACAGATCAAGCCCATGGTCATCGATATGGCGGAGTCGTGGCAAGATGCCAGTTGTGACTTGGATTTTAGCGATGTCAAAGGGCAGGAGAACATCAAGCGTGCCCTGGAGATTGCTGCCGCGGGTGGGCACAATGTCATTCTCATAGGCCCTCCTGGAAGCGGCAAGACTATGTTGGCCAAGCGCATGCCTACGATTTTGCCGCCTTTGACGATGTCGGAGGCTTTGGAGACGACCAAAATCCATTCCGTGGCGGGACTGATTGGGCGCAATGCGACATTGGTAAGGACGCGACCGTTTCGAAGTCCACATCATACCATTAGCGATGCCGGTTTGGTTGGTGGGGGCACCTATCCGCAACCTGGTGAGATCTCACTTGCGCATAATGGTGTGCTGTTTCTTGACGAGTTGCCAGAATTCAAGCGCACCGTGCTTGAGGTGATGCGCCAACCGATGGAAGATAGGATAGTCACCATCTCTCGCGCCAAGATGACCGTCGATTTCCCCGCCAACTTCATGATGGTTGCAGCCATGAACCCTTGTCCCTGCGGCTATTACAACCACCCTGACAAGGAATGTACTTGTAAGCTAGGCATGGTGCAGCAATACCTCAACCGCATCAGCGGCCCTTTGATGGACCGTATTGACTTGCATGTGGAGGTCGTTCCAGTGGCTTACAAGGACTTGTCGTCAAAGAGTGGCGGAGAGTCAAGTGCAGCAGTACGAGAGCGAGTGATCAAGGCAAGGAAGATTCAGGAGGAACGCTATGCTGAATATCCAACTATCCATGCCAACGCTCAGATGACATCACAACTCATCCAAAAATACTGCGACCTCGATGAGGCCTGCCGCAACATCCTAAAAAATGCCATGAACCGCTTAGGACTCTCTGCTCGTGCATACGATAGGATTCTCAAAGTCTCCCGCACCATTGCCGATCTAGACAGCAGCGAGAACATTCAGACTGGCCATTTGGCAGAGGCTATTAATTATAGGAGTCTGGATAGGGATAATTGGGGGAACTGATATGGAGTATTATCAGGGCAGTCTTAGACAATTTGCTGAAGAGTTGCTGGCTAAGGGTAGAGGTAATGGGATGATGGTTGAAGTTGCCCCTGTCAACGAATTGGTTATTGAGGATGCTATGAAGAAAGGCTTATTGTTTCATTCGATGACCATAGTTGTAACTCAAAACACCATTTTTAAATATGCCAATCATCCAAAGGAGAAAAAAGGAGCTGTTGTTCCAGTCAGTAAATATGACCTAATTGAAAAAGCATTAAAGACGCCACTTCATATTTATGAAGACCCCATCCAAAATGAAATTATCTATGTGTTTACATACCCATACGATGAAAGTAAGTTGATAAAAGTCGTGGTGCATCCTAACTACAAACTGAAACGAGGAGTCTTCATTAATTCAGCAAAGTCATGGGGTATAGTAGTTAGTGAGGCGTTTTATAATTCACAATACAGGATGATAAAATAAAAGGAATGGCATAGGCCATTCCTTTATTACTGGCGGCCGGAGTTGAACCGACAATCATCCCACCATGTGAGGCGTGAAGCTACCCGTTGCGGTCATCGACCAGTATTTCATTGCTGCAAAAATACACATTTTTCGTGGAAGAGCAAGTGTTGAAAATAAAAAACTCAAAATATTTGTTTTTACTTGGAATAGTGTCAAAATGTGTAACTTTGCACACACGAACAATACATACAAGACATGCTACAAAAAGGAACAAAAGCCCCTTACTTTGAAGGGCAAGACGAAAACGGCAACCTTGTCAAACTGACGGATTTCGCCGGAAAGAAACTGGTGCTTTATTTCTATCCCAAGGACAGCACCCCAGGGTGTACCGCCGAAGCCTGTGACTTGCGCGACAACTATGAGCGTTTCCTCACTTTGGGCTATAACGTGCTGGGTGTCAGTCGCGATAGCGCCAAGTCGCATCAGAATTTCATTGCCAAATATAACCTGCCTTTCCACCTCATCGCTGACACTGACTTGACCATCCTGAAAGCCTACGAAGCTTGGGGCGAGAAGAAGATGTACGGCAAGGTGACTGAAGGCACGTTGCGCACCACCTATGTCATTGATGAAGAAGGTGTTGTCATTGACGCCATCGGAAAGGTGGATACCAAGAATCACACTGCACAAATCTTATAAACTATGAAACGAATCGTCATTACTGCTTTTGCAGTCCTTTTTCTTTGTGGTAGTCTTCAGTTGAAGGCACAAAACGAAGATGTTACATTGTATTTCACCGCAGAGGAGATGCCTGACCTCATCAAGTGTTTGCCTCCACCACCAGATACCATTGGAATTGACTTCGCCCATGACATCATGCGATACATGTGGGGCAAGACGCAGCGCAACGACTCGGTTCGCGCCGCCATCGCCTATCGTGACGCCGTGTGGAGCTATGACGCGTTGTTTGCTGAGTTTGACGTGCCTTTTGGGCTCAAAATCTCGAAGGAAGGCACTCCGGAGATTTACAAATACTTGATGAACAGTCTCGCCACGATCGACCAGACGCGTGTTGTGCCGAAGGCTTTTTACCATCGTAAGCGTCCGTTTGAGCGTTTTCGCGAGCACATGCTCACGGTGTATGAAGAAGAGTTCCTTTCTGGCGAAGGTTCCTATCCTTCTGGACACAGTCAGCGAGGTTATACGGTGGCCTTGCTGCTTTCTGAAGTCAATCCTGCTCATGCTGACACCATTATGGCTCGCGGTTTTATGTATGGCGAGAGTCGTGTCATCGTGGGCGCACACTGGCAGAGTGATGTCGACGTCAGTCGCCTTGGAGGTGCCATAGGTTTGGCTAGGTTGCATACCAGTCCGGCTTTTTTGGAGCAACTTGGCAAGGCACAAGAGGAGTTCAAGCGCCTTACTGGAGCAGTGTTGCCTGCTGAGGATTGCAGCCAGTTCGTCAATTTGGCTGAGGTTGTCCCCGATGCCATTTTGGAGATTCGCTATTATAGTACCTATAACTTTGTAGGCACGCGTGTGGATGGTTATGAGGAACCTGTGGCATTGCTTACCCGTCAGGCTGCCGACAGCCTGCGTGCCGTGAGTGACGACTTGAAGAAACAAGGCTATCGTTTGAAAATCTATGATGCATATCGCCCGCAGTGTGCTGTCGACCATTTTGTTCGCTGGGCTGCCGATGTCAACGACACGCTCATGCGGCGCTATTTCTATCCCAAAGTGCCACGCAACAAGTTGTTTGAGTTGGGTTACATTGCCGAAAAGAGTGGTCATACGCGTGGTTCCACCGTCGACCTGACCCTTTTCGACATGGCAACGGAGAAAGAAGTGGACATGGGCGGCACCTTCGATTGGTTTGGCCGTGAGAGTCACCCTGATTTTGGCGGCAATCCCAAGACTGGAAAGTACACGGGCAATGCCCAAATCACCGCTGAACAATTCCACAACCGTATGATATTGCGCGAAGCCATGATGCGACATGGCTTTAAGCCCATCGGCGAGGAATGGTGGCACTTTACGCTGAAGAATGAACCTTTCCCAAATACGTATTTCACATTTCCAGTGAAGACAATAAAATAACAAAAAATGACATACTATATCCTTGACGCTTTTACCGACCAACCTTTCGGCGGCAATCCCGCGGGCGTGGTGCTGCTTGATTCTGATTGTTTCCCCGAAGAAAATTTGATGCTTCAAATCGCTGCGGAATTGCGTTATTCGGAGACGGCTTTCATCAGGCGGCACTCCGATAAGGAGTTTACTATCCGGTATTTCACTCCAAAAGCCGAAGTGGAATTGTGTGGCCATGCTACCATAACATCATTCTATTTGTTGCACCATGAAGGGTTGGCTTCGGGGACTTGCCTTTGCCACACACTTGCCGGCGATTTGCGTATCGAAGCAGGGGAGAGGGTGATGATGCAGATGGCCATGCCGCGTATTGAGGCTACTGTCGAAGAGACGGAAGAAGTCTATAAGGCATTGGGTGTCAGCGATTACCAACCATCTATGCCTGTTCAAATCGCCTATTCTGGCCTTCCTGACCTAATGATTCCCTTGCCCAATGTGGATACCTTGCAGGCCTTGAATCCCGACATGGAGGCTATCACTGCCATCACCAAGAAATATGATGCAGTAAGTTTCCATGTCTTTGCTTTCGCCAACGATGGCTACACTGCCCATGTTCGCGACTTCGGGCCTTTGTACGGCGTGCCTGAGGAATCGGCAACTGGCACAGCCAATGCGGCATTGACCTTCTATCTGCAACATAACGGATGCCTTGGCGCAGAAGCGGAATGTGCCTTCATGCAAGGTGAGGCCATGGGTCGGCCTTCGGTGGTGGCCACACACATCCGAAAGGATGGAACCATCTATGTGGGCGGCACGGCGGTCATTGTGGCAAAAGGTGAATTGTGTGTTTAGCCTATGTCGGAGCTGAAAACCATATTATCCGGCAGAATCAGCGGAGGCGATGCCCGAGCCTTGGCTGGTGGCGACTTCAAGGAGGAACTGTTTCAGTTGCTCTTCGATGAAGACAAGCGCACTTCTGACAATGCTGCATGGGTGATGACGCATCTGTCCAAGACCTCTGATGATTGGCTGTCCGAACGACAAAATACCCTCATCGATGAGGCCATGCGCACCGAGAGTACCACGAAGCGTCGTCTCATCATGAATCTCTTGGAAAGGACTCCGTTTCAGCAGGATAGCATTCGCACCGACTTCCTCGATTTCTGCTTCAATATCATCCTTTCCGACCAACCCATCGGCGTGAAGACTTTGGCCATCAAGCTGACTTATGCGCAAAGCAAATTCTACCCCGAACTCCTTGAAGAGTTCAACACGGCACTCCAGATGATGGAGCCAGAGGTGCTGCCGGCCGCGTTGAAGCATATCCGTGGCAAGATGCTGAAAAAATGATATCTTTGCACTTTCAGAAATCGTCAAACCATGAATAATCAATTCACTATCCGTCCCGCGAAGCCCGAAGAGGCAGGTCTGGTCCTTGAATTCATTAAGAAACTCGCCGTTTACGAGAAATGCGCCGATGAAGTTGTGGCCGACGAAGCCACCATCTATCTTTCCCTTTTTGTGGAGCATTCAGCCGAGGTGGTCTTTGCCGAGGAAGACGGCGCGGTCGTTGGATTCGCTTTGTTTTTCCACAATTTCTCCACCTTTGTCGGGCGCAAGGGCCTGTATCTCGAAGACCTGTTCATCCTTCCCGAGAAACGCGGTCAGGGTTACGGTAAGGCCTTGTTGAAATATTTGGCAAAGATTGCTGTGGAGCGCAATTGCGGCCGCATGGAGTGGATATGCCTTGATTGGAACAAACCCGCCTTGACCGTTTACCGCAGCATCGGTGCCGTGCCTATGGACGAATGGACCGTGCAGCGCTTGGACGAAATGGCATTACGAAAATTCGCTTTGGAGGATTGAATGTGACTACATACCTTTATCCGACCCCAGAAGGTTTCGATGACCTGCTAATGAGTACCGACGGCATGGTGTTGACGGGTCTATGGTTTGCAGGCTCGCGTGACGAAAACAAACATCCATTGGGCGTTGTAGAGACGCGCCATGGCACGTCTCTACCGCCCGTAATCCATGATACCTATCGTTGGTTGGACCTCTATTTCACGGGCCGTCAGCCCGATTTCACACCAGTCTACCACATGGAAGGCCTGACGCCATTCCGCAAAGCGGTGTTGGATATCGTATGTGAAATACCTTTCGGGAGAACCGTGACCTACGGTCAAATTGCGAAACGCATCGTAGAGACGTTTCCTGAAACGTCTCCGAAACCAAGAAAAATGTCGGCACAGGCGGTAGGTGGCGCAGTGGGTTGGAACCCCATCTGCCTCATCGTGCCCTGCCATCGCGTGATGGGTGCTAATGGCAAACTCACGGGCTATGGCGGTGGTTTGCACAACAAAATCGCGTTGTTGAAACTGGAAGGGTGTCTTTCGTAATCCTCAAAAGTTTATCTTTGCACTGAAATACAAATCAGGTTGTTATGGAATTCAAATGGGAGGACGGCTTCACTATAGCCACGAGAATTGAGGCA
>JAEEGG010006691.1_pt1 | contig 26930 bp, 19 predicted proteins | sample 9134161 | NCBI WGS metagenome assembly JAEEGG01 (sample SAMN16246543, study PRJNA631951) | gut metagenome | biome: gut microbiome; feature: rumen; material: CR-attached | host: Bos | place: Iran: Karaj | collected 2018-10 | reverse complement strand
ACTCATCCATCTCCTTCACATCTGCACACCACTTCTTGTGTGTGGCCGGGAAATGAAAACGATCTATCTGGAAAGGAATTTCCTCCTGGATGGCATCCACCGCGGCATCCAAGTAGGGTTTCGTTGAATAATAACTTAAAATTCTATGACATAAATCATTATATCTTTCCACCACCCGTTTTTGAAAAACAGGATTCTCCAACAATTTACGGAACAGCAGCGTAGAAATGCGAGAGGCGGGGTACTCCTCATCGCCATCGTAAGTAGCGTAGGCAAAACCGTCCCATTCCAAATGCTTCAATGCAGCATCCCCATCATAAAAAATCCATCTCCACTTTCCCATAAAATACTGCCAGCATCGCATGTTGTTGGCTGGCCAGTCTTCATTATCAATAAATATTTCAAAGATTTGATAATCAATAAAATTGTCAATGTCAATCAACCGGCAAGCCTCCTCGTAATTCTCATTTATAGAAAGGTCGGCAGTGGCCAGCCACGACATCATCTCCTGAAAATAGACATCCGTGCCGTTGTCGAGCAAGCTCACCCAGTTGGACATCAGGTTGTAGTAGTCCTCGTTGCCGCCGTAATGGTCTTTGAGGAAATGCTCGTCGGGTTTCTCCTGTATGAAGTAGATGCCCCAGTACTCGCCGTTGAGGTAGAGCACGGCGGGACGGATGGCGGGCACGTCAAGCCGCAGGTTGCGGGCAATCTGCTCAACCACCATATTCTGCACACCGGCATGGGTCCATGCGCACGCGAAAGGCTTCAGTACCAGCCGTTTGAAGGCATCCACATCGGTATCCTCGAAAATCCGCGCCCGGAAACGTTTGTCGCCATACTCCTCGCGGGCATACACCTTCATGCCCTTTTGCGCATACCGGCGGGAAGAACCGCCATGGGTACGCAGCCCGCACTGCTGGTTAAGCGACTGTCCATCTGGCAGATACAGTTCCAAATTCACCACACGCTCCCACTCGCGACCCTCCTGATAGTAGTTGCCGCTCCAGTCGTCGCCATTGTAGCAGGCACCCGGCACGAAGATACCCGTGGAGTCGTCGGTAAGGTCGTGGCGCGAGGCGCAGATCGACACCACCGGCAGGCCGTGACTGTCGCAGCCCAAATCTTGCACCAGATAGGTGTTCGTAACCACCTGCCCTACCCGCTGGCCAACGCTGTTGAACGCTGCGGCGCGCAGCACCACCACCCGTTGCACACCATCGTCTGGGATGTGGAAGTTGGACGGGGGGCACATCGGCACTTGGTACAGAGCCGCGTCGGAGAAGAGGCTGCTGGTGAGGGTGAGCGGATGGGTGTAGCGCCTATCGGCGGTGGTAGGCGGCTGTCCGTTGGTGGTGAAGAAGATGCGCAGGGCGGTGTCGGGGCAGGTCATGGTCACCTGCGGGGCGTGCTGGTAGAAGCCGCCGGCGGGCGACACCTGCAAGTTCTGCGCGGGCAGCCACGCAACGACCAGCAGCAGTACTCCCAACAAGGCCTGACGCGCTCTCATGGCGGGGCGCGAAACTACAGAGAGCGGTTGATCACCCCGTTGAACTGAGCCGTGGGGGTGACGATGATTTCGTTGAGGCAGACGTGCGGCGGACGGCTGAGCACAAACTCCACAATGTCGGCAATATCCTGTGCCACAAGCGGATCGTAGCCCTGATACACCTTGTCGGCCTTCTCCTTGTCGCCATGGAAGCGCACGACGGAGAACTCGGTCTCAGCGGCACCGGGGGCGATCATCGTCACCTTGATGCCGTAGGGTAGGAAGTCGGTGCGCATACCCTTGGTGAGCGCCAGCACGGCATGCTTGGTGGCGCAATAGACACTGCCGCCCATATAGACCTCATGGCTGGCGGTGGAGCCAAGATTGATGATGTGGCCGCTTTTACGTTCCACCATCCGCGGAGCCACCAGGCGGGTGACGTAAAGCAGTCCCTTGATGTTGGTGTCGATCATGCGGTTCCAGTCCTCGAGGGAGGCCTTGTGGATGGGGTCCAGCTCGACGGCGAGACCGGCATTGTTGACAAGCACATCAATCGGTTTGAATTCATCAGGGATGGAGTTGATGGCGCGTTCGCAGGCCTGCGGGTCGCGCACATCGAACACGAGCGGGAGCACCTTGCAGGAGGTGGTGCGGGTAATCTCATCCACCACCTTCATCAGTTTGTCCTCGCGGCGGGCGGTGAGGATGAGGCGGCCGTTTTCGCGGCTCATGGTGCGGGCAATGGCTTCCCCAAACCCGGCGGAAGCCCCAGTAATCATAATCGTTCTCATATTCGGTAATTTTTAATCAATAATTCCTAAAAATAGCCAGCAAAAATACGATTTTTTTTGTTACTTTTGCAGGTTAAAATAAAGGCAATCGCAACGGCAACACACGCGATGGAAAATATTAATAACAGATAATTATGAACGAAATCCAATTCATATTATACCAGTTGCCCGAGGAGGAGGGCAAGGTGCAGGTGGTCATCAAGGATGAGACCATCTGGACCACGCAGAAAGCAATGGCACAGCTGTTTGGAGTGGGCGTGCCCGCTATCAGCAAGCATCTGAAGAATATTTTCGAGGAGAACGAATTAAATGCCGATGTGGTTGTTTCCAAAATGGAAATAACCACTCAACACGGTGCCATAGAAGGAAAAGTGCAACGAAACGAAACCGCATTCTATTCCCTCGACGCCATTATTGCCGTGGGCTACCGCGTTTCATCGGCACGGGCAACCAAATTCCGCATCTGGGCCACCAAGATTCTCAACGAGTATTACCGACATCTACGCGGAATGCAGCATCGACTACGACCGAAACGCCCCCACCACCCGCGACTTCTACGCCATGATCCAAAACCGCTTCCACTATGCCATCACAGGACAGACAGCAACGGAAATCATCTACACCAGCGCCGATCACCAAAAGGCCAACATGGGGCTTACCACATGGAAAAATGCACCGGACGGCAGAATTCTGAAATCAGATGTGACCATCGCCAAAAACTATCTGTCGGAGAACGACATCAAACGATTGGAGCGTGCCGTTTCGGGCTTCTTCGACTATATTGAGGATTTGATTGAAAACGAAAACACTTTCAATATGTCGCAATTTTCAAAGAGTGTTAACGCATTCCTGTCATTCCGCAAATTCCAAATTCTTCCCAACAAAGGCCGGATTTCAAAGGAACAGGCCGATGCGAAAGCCGAAAGCGAATATGAGATTTTCAACAAGACCCAACCCATCATTTCCGATTTCGACAAGGAAATCAAACGACTGAAAGGAGAATAGCATAATGCCCTACTTCAACGAAAGCCAATTGGAACAGTCCATTATCGCCCTGCTGCAGGAGCAAGGAATATACGAAGAGTCCACCACCAACATGGCGGCGGAAGACACCGTTGAGTATAAATAAAAAATGTGTACTTTTGCAGGTTAAAATCACGACAACATGAAACCGACCAAGCTTTTCACCCGCACCCTCCTCTTCCTGCTGCTTTTCGCCATCAGCTTCCATGCGTCAGCCACCTACCTGTTTATCCCGATGGACCTCACGCAGAAGAACCACCTGAAGGCCTACGGAATCGCCTATTACGCTGTGAGCAAGGAGATTGACGTGAGCTGGCTGCTCAACTACCGCGGCGGCAGTTTCATGCTGCCCTACAACGCCGATGTGGCCGACGAGTGCTCCATCCGCGGCGTGACCTACGAGAACATCTCCGACCTGCAAGGCAGCCAGATTCTGGCCGACATCGCCTCGTTGGAGAACAACATGGACGAGATCCGACTCACCAAACTGCCGAAAATTGCCGTCTATTCTCCCAAAAACAAACTGCCATGGGACGACGCGGTGACGCTGGTGCTGACCTACGCCGAGATTCCCTACACGGTGCTATACGACAGCGAGGTGCTGAGCGGCGAACTGCCCAAATACGACTGGCTGCACCTGCACCACGAGGATTTCACCGGTCAGTATGGTAAGTTCTGGGGCAACTACCGCAACGCCAACTGGTACAAGGAGGATGTCGCCGAGCAGGAGGCCACCGCCGCCCGCCTCGGCTTCAGCAAGGTCTCCCAGATGAAACTCGCCGTCGCCAAGAGCATCCGCGACTTCGTGGCGGGCGGCGGCTACCTGTTCGCCATGTGCTCCGGCCCCGACAGCTTCGACGTGGCCCTCGCCGCCGAAGGCGTGGACATCTGCGACGTGATGTTCGACGGCGACCCCATGGACCCCAACGCACAAGAGAAACTCGACTACGACAAGACCTTCGCCTTCACCAACTTCCGCATCGTCACCAACCCCTACCAGTACGAGATTTCCGACATCGACATCAAACCCACCAACAACCGCAAAGCCAACGACTACTTTACCCTCTTCGAGTTCTCCGCCAAGTGGGATCCCGTGCCCACCATGCTCTGCCAAAACCACACCAACGTCATCAGCGGCTTCATGGGACAAACCACCGCCTTCAACAAAGACAAAATCAAACCTACCGTGCTGATCATGGGTGAAACTCCCATCTTCAACGAGGCCCGCTACATTCACGGCGAATACGGAAAAGGCACCTGGACTTTCTACTCCGGACATGACCCAGAAGACTACCAGCACTTTGTGAACGACCCGCCCACCGACCTCAACCTTTTCCCCAACTCACCCGGCTACCGCCTGATTCTCAACAATGTGCTGTTCCCCGCCGCCAAGAAACAGGTGAGGAAAACCTGATCTTATTCGGCCATCGGCACCGTTAAGGAAACTTTCACCGCCATATTTTCTTTCCACGACGACAAGGCATAAGGACCGTAGCGGTAGAAAACGCCGATCCCCAACGCCAGCAAATCCTTCACCGACAGCAGGTTGTCGATCATCAGCCCGCTCTCAAAGTAACCCTTCTCTATCGAATTGGTAGTAACGCCGCAATGGTGCTCGGGATGCCGCAGCCAGCCAAAACCGATGTTCTGGCACACCACAATACGCGGCGAGAATTTTCCTTCCCACATCTTTCCAAAATTATGACGGAAAAATATTGCCACATACGAGTCGGTGACAAACTCGTTGGGACGCATCACCGCAAACTGCTCCTGTCCGTAAAAACCGATCTTCTCGTAACCCGCCGCCATCACATACAGCAACGAATAGGGCAACGAACGGTCTAACCAGCCGCCCACAACCGACAATTCACTATATCCCAATATTTTATATCTTTGCAGATGATGGGCGCGAAAATTGATTTTGTTATAGTCGAAACCGCTGCCAAAGACATTACGGAAGCCATGCTCGTACAGCACCTGTACAGTGGGGTATTTCGACATCTCATAGAGCGAGAAATTGCGCGTGCGGTAGGTGGTCTCCTGATAGGCGAACCTCACCCCTATCCTCATATAACAATTTCGGTATGAATAACTTGCAGTATCGTAGCGCCCCACATCGGGCAGAAAGGCATAGTCGTACAGGGTGTGGTTCCACGCGTAGCCGCCGGCCACGCTGACCGAGAGATGCTTAAAAGGACGCATCTGCAACTTGGCGAAAAGGGTCCGACTCAAATCATATTTGGTGATGATCCAGTGACGGTAGTACTCGCCGTTCAGCATCCCCATCTCATCGCGCGACACGAGCTGCGTGGTACCGCTCTCCACAATATCGTTGAAAATACGGAGTTTGAGAATCAAATCGCGTTTGCGATACAACTCCCAGTCGGTAAGCGCCCCCCATTTCCAAGTCTTATCTTTCAGTCCATAAGCGAAATAGCCACCCAACTTGCAGAAGCGTGCCATGCGCTGGTTGGTGTAAAGTCCCAGTCCGAAACGCCAGCCCTCAATGTAACTGTAGTCCACAATGCGCGTCAGGTCGATGTCGATAGGACCAACGGGCAGGCAGCCCCGCGACAGGGAAGGCAGCAGTTCCAAGCGGCGTTGCAGCTTCAGCTTGCGCCCGATGCTGTCGATCACCTCGTAGGTTCGTATCTCTTTATCATTCAACACACTATCACGATACTGCTCCAAAAACTTTTCGCTACTTTTATGCGAGGCAATGACCTCCTCCACATCCACCACGCCGAAGTCGGAATTGCGGAGCGGCGGGTCGAGGACGATGTCTTTCACGGTGATGGTGGAGCGGCCGTACGACTCGAGCGTGTCGCCGCGCAAAGCGATGCGGGGAAGTGGGAAACGGGCGGTGAGGCGGTTGGGAAACCAGCGGCCGTTTTCAGCCTTGCGGTACTCCTGCTCCACCGACACGCGCACCAGCACGTTCTTGTCCACTGGCACGGCCTGGATGTGCGGCACGGCATAATCGCCGAGATGCACCCACAGCGTGCCCCGCAACGACTTGAAAGCCATGGAACTTTTGGGAGCAAAAGTGATCTTCACCAGCGTGTCGCCCTCCTGCGCCAACGTGTCTTCGATGTGGAAGTCGTAGCGGCGGGTGGCGCCAGCGGCCAGCGGACTGACATACTCCACCTGAAATACCTCCAAGTAGTCGCCAGCATACAGGTTTTGGAACTGGATGCGCGAAAAAATGAGGTTGAAGATAGAGGTCTGAATGCCGGAAGTGCGCGAGGCCACCATCTTCTCGTAATGGCGATTCGGACTTTTATAGAACACTTGGCTGACGCTCTCGCTCAGAAAAAGCAGCTGGCTGTCCAACTTTTGCAGACTATCGCTCAAATAGGTCGGATAAATCGCCATCTTGTGATAGGTGGTATATTGGAAAGCGTCGGTGCTGTATGCGCCGTTACGGACACGGTATTGGGCCACAGAGTCCATCAGCATATCGGCGGGATTGACACCACCATGCACGGTCACCCCTTCAATATTGTGATGCTGATCGGAATCCTCTTGGGAGAAGAGCAGTGAATGATGAAAGAATAAAAGCAGGACACAAAGCGACACAATATGTCGAACCGACAGAGGGAAGCTTTGCGGGAATGACATGGAAAGGTATTAGCGGCTCACTTTGCCCATGAAGTTGCCATTGGTTTCAAAGCGGTGAGCGAGGCCATCGTTATAAATGATGACCAGTGTACCGTCGGCCACGCGATGGATATTGACCACATTCTGCGGACGGCAACCCTGCTGCTCGATGGAGGTTTTCACCTCAGCGGGGAGGAACTGGGAGATGTCGGAAGAGAAGGACTCCACCTGCATCCAGCGGCCGTTGGCATCGAAGTATAGGATGATGTCGGAGTCGAGGTCGGCACGATAAGCGAACTCGCCGGCACTGGCATCGTACTGGGAGACGGCGGAAATCTGCGACTGTGGGAAGAAAGTGGCGATGGTTTGGGTGGCCTCAGCGGGCAGTTGTTGCTGGGCAAAACCTGTCAGGATGGCGAAAACGCAGAGGATGGTGGCGATGATATTTTTCATAACGAAAGTATTTACAATAATGCGCGGCAAAGTTACACAAAATTTTGGAAGTTTGGCGGATGAAAATAAAAAAAGCGACTGAAAAATTCAGTCGCTGTAGCAGGGGAAGAGAGATTCGAACTCCCATCAATGGTTTTGGAGACCACTATTCTGCCTTTAAACTATTCCCCTGAAAAGAACGGACAAGCTTTCACTTGTCCGTTCGGCTATGATGAAATTTAGAATTAGTCTAAGATTTCAGTCACCTGACCAGCACCAACGGTACGGCCACCTTCGCGGATAGCGAAGCGGAGGTTCTTGTTGATAGCGATCTCGGAGAGAAGCTTCACGGTGATAGTCACGTTATCGCCAGGCATTACCATCTCAACGCCATCGGGCAGATGGATTTCGCCAGTAACGTCAGTGGTACGGAAGTAGAACTGCGGGCGATAGTTGTTTTTGAAAGGAGTGTGACGGCCACCTTCTTCTTTCTTCAGGATATAAACCTCAGCCTTGAACTCTTTGTGAGGATGGATGGAACCGGGTTTTGCGATCACCATACCACGGCAGATTTCGTCCTTGTCGATACCACGGAGCAAGAGACCTACGTTGTCACCAGCTTCACCCGTGTCAAGGATCTTGCGGAACATCTCAACACCAGTAACAACTGATTTGAGTTTGTCAGCGCCCATACCGATGATATCAACCGGGTCACCAGTGTTGATGATACCAGTTTCGATACGGCCGGTAGCAACGGTACCACGACCGGTGATGGAGAAGACGTCCTCGACGGGCATCAAGAAATCTTTATCTTTGTCACGCTGCGGCAGCGGAATCCACTCGTCCACAGTGTTCATCAGTTCCATGATGGAGGGAACCCACTTCGGGTCGCCGTTCAATCCACCGAGAGCGGAACCACGGATGATCGGGGTGTTGTCACCGTCGAAGCCGTAGAAGTTGAGGAGGTCACGGATGTCCATCTCAACGAGGTCGAGCAATTCGGGGTCATCCACCATGTCAACCTTGTTCATGAAAACAACCATTCTCGGAACACCCACCTGCTTAGCCAGAAGGATGTGCTCACGGGTCTGGGGCATTGCACCGTCGGTAGCAGCCACAACCAGGATAGCACCGTCCATCTGAGCAGCACCGGTAACCATGTTCTTCACATAGTCAGCGTGACCGGGGCAGTCAACGTGAGCATAGTGACGTTTCTCAGTCTGATACTCAACGTGAGCAGTGTTGATGGTGATACCACGCTCTTTTTCCTCGGGAGCGTTATCGATAGAATCGAAAGATCTTACTTCAGAAAGACCAGCCTCAGCCAAAACCTTGGTGATAGCAGCGGTCAAGGTAGTTTTACCGTGGTCGATGTGACCGATAGTACCCACGTTAACGTGGGGTTTGGTACGTTCGTAATGTTCTTTTGCCATTTTCTTATAAATTTAATGCGTTAATAATTTACGTTTTTACACAAAAAAATGAGCTATTGGCGAGAGTTGAACTCGCGACCCCTTCCTTACCAAGGAAGTGCTCTACCACTGAGCTACAACAGCTTTTTGTTCTTGAGGGCCTGCGGTTTTCCGTTCCCTTTTTGAACGTGCAAAAATACAAACTTTCTGACAATTACAAACCTTTTTTTCAAAAAAAATCGAAAAAATATTTTATTATCTGAAAATCACTATTTTACACTCAATATTACACTAAAAAAAAGAACTATTCTCCCCTATCCGACCACTCTTAGCGTGAAAACACAGGGCTACTGTCGCACAATTTTCAGCAATTCGCTCCCGCCAGCCCTTTCCTGCACCCGCACCAGATAGATGCCCGACGGCCAGTTCCCGGTGCTGATGCGCTTCAACGATTCGGCAGAAAAACCTTTCTCGGCATACACCACCCGTCCCGAAAGGTCGAAGATGGTGAGGCTGACCTCACGGCACAACGGGTTGCTGATGAGCAGCTGGTCGCTGCAGGGGTTGGGATAACCGATATAGTGCGCCACGGACAACTCGTGCACCGCATCCGTGCGGTGGTCGAGCCACGCCTGGTAGATATTCGGGATGCCGTAGCCCATCAGCGTGTCGGGGGCGGTGTACTGGTGCGCCGCCTCGCGGATGATCTGCATCACCTCCAACGAGGTGAGCTGCGGCAGTGCCTGCCACAAACAGGTGGCCAACCCCGCCAAGTTCGGAGTGGCGCATGAGGTGCCATTGCCTGGAGCGATATATGTGTAAATCATATCGTTATCATCCTGATCCACATACGTATATGCGTTGACCATGTAGGTATCCCACCCGCACGAGGCCACATCGGGTTTCACACGCCCGTCGTAACTCGGTCCGCAGCCAGTAAAACTGGCCGGAATACTATCCACATTGATGGCTCCCACGCACAGAATATCCTCAGCGTCACCGGGACGGCTCAGCTTGTGCCATTCGTTGCTGCCCTCGTTACCAGCAGCCACACACACCACCATTCCCTTGTGCGCCGCCTTCGTCGCCGCCAAAGAAGCCACGCTGGTATGACCGTCGCAGCTGCTGTAGTCGAACACGAAGGTGCTGTCGTCGAACTGGGTGTAGCCCAACGATGCGGTGATGACATCCGCGCCCAGACTGTCGGCCAGCTCCGCGCCGGCCACCCAGAAGTCCTCCTCCAACAGCTGCTCGGTGAGCGGATCCTCGGTGCGGATGAACACCATGTTGGCCGCCGGCGCGGTGCCCACTAACGTGTCGTAGGTGGCATAGATACTACTCAAGATGATAGAAGCACAGGCAGTGCCATGTCCATGGAAGGCATACACATTGTCCATCCCGGGCACGAAATTGTACGTGCCCCAAATCTGTCCATTCTCATACAGGTTGGAGAGCAGCGGTGAGCTGTCGAAGCCCAGCCAGCCCGCATCCAGCATAGCGATCAGCATCCCTTCGCCATGAAAGCCCTCGGCATGGAGCAGATGTCCGTTGTGCAGGGCAATCTGTCCGTAACCTTTGCCGTAAATCGTGGTGTCGCTCTCTTGATTGATATCGGAAGTGATGCCATATTCGGGTGAGGTGGGCAGGTCGGAAAGGTCATAATACCCCACCGCCTTCACGCTGTCCACAAACGGCAGGTTGCGCACATAGCCCATGCAGATGGTGTCAGGACAGCAGACAACGACAGTGTTCAGCCAACGCGACACAGCCAGCACCCGCAGCTGCGGACTGGCCTGTCCGATTTCGTGCAAATAGGCAGGATGTACGGGCAGATCCTCCTCGATGACGGGGATGTTATAGCGAGCGCGCTTGTCCAAGCATCGCTGCGACAGGAACTGCTCCGGCTGGTCAATACTGTAGGGCGAATTGGCCTTATCGTGCAGATAGACGCGGTAACAGTTGACTTCCGTTTGGGCGGTGGCCGTCACGACAAAAAAGGCGGCGATAAGTATCAGGATGAACTTTTTCATACTTTTGGGGTGAAGATAATATATATAGGTAGAAAACCCGCTGCTATTTCATCATTTCAGCGTAATACTTATAGAAGTACGGAATGGTTTCTATACCTTTGAAGAAATGTTCCAGTTTGTAGTTCTCGTTGGGAGAGTGGATAGCATCTTCGCCGAGGCCGAAGCCCATGAGGATGGCCTTGGTGCCGAGGATGCGCTCGAAGCCGGAGATCACAGGGATGCTGCCGCCGCTACGGGTCGGGATGGGGCGTTTGCCGAAGGTCTGCTGGTAAGCCTTCTCGGCTGCCTTGTAGGCGGGCATGTCGATGGGCGACACGTAGGCCTCGCCGCCGTGACACGGAGTAACCTTCACTTTCACGCTCTTGGGTGCAATCTTTTCAAAATGTTTCTGGAATAACTTTGAAATTTTGGTGGAATCCTGGTTGGGCACAAGACGCATTGAAATCTTGGCACATGCCTTGGAGGGCAGCACGGTCTTGGAACCCTCGCCGGTGTAACCGCCCCAGATGCCACAAACGTCCAGCGTCGGACGGATGCCGGTACGCTCGATGGTGGTGTAGCCCTTTTCGCCGTGTACCGCACGCACATCCAGCGCTTTCTTGTACTCTTCGAGGTTGAACGGAGCCTTGGCCATCAGCGCGCGCTCGGCCTTGGAGAGCACCAGCACATCGTCGTAAAAGTGCGGGATGGTGATTTCGTTGTTCTCGTTCTGCAAAGAAGCAATCATCTGGCAGAGGATGTTAATGGGGTTGGCGACAGCGCCGCCGAAGATGCCGGAGTGCAGGTCCTTGTTGGGGCCGGTCACCTCCACCTCGAGGTAGCTGAGGCCGCGGAGACCCGTGGTGATGGAGGGCGTGTCGGTGGCAATCATACCCGTGTCGGACACGAGGATGATGTCGGCTTTGAGGAGTTTCTTGTTCTGCTTGCAGAAGTCGTACAGACTGCCGCTACCGATCTCCTCCTCCCCTTCCAGCATGAACTTGACGTTGCAGGGCAGCTGGTTGGTCTTCACCAGATACTCGAAAGCCTTGGCGTGCATAAACGACTGTCCTTTATCGTCGTCGGCACCACGAGCCCAGATCTTGCCGTCCTTCACGACCGGTTCGAAGGGGTCGGTCTTCCACAGTTCGAGCGGATCGACGGGCATCACGTCATAGTGACCATACACCATAACGGTGGGAGCGGTCTTGGAGATGATCTTCTCGCCATACACCACGGGATTGCCGGCGGTGGGCATCACCTCGCAACGGTCGGCACCGGCGGCGAGAATCAGTTCGCGCCAGCGTTCAGCACAGCGGATCATATCGGGCTTGTGCTCTTCTTGCGAGCTGATAGACGGGATACGAATCAGGCTAAAAAGTTCTTCCAAAAAGCGTTCTTTGTTGGCTTCGATGTATTTTTTTAAGTCTTTCATTTTTAGATTATTAAATTATTAAATATTAAATTATTAAATTATTCAAATCTCTTAAATCTCTCAAATCTTCAAATCTCCAATCTATTATTTATTGTGCTAAAAATTTGATATATAAATGATTAGGAATTAAATTCTGATACGGCTCGAGGCTATAGAAGGCCACACAGCGCGTTTTGGTAAGGTTTGAATGGCGTTCCACCAGTTGGGGACTGAGCACCCGGTTGAGGTCGCCGGACCCGTTCTGGAAGAAGTAGCGGCAGCTCGACAGTCCCGACCAGCGGCCGTCGGACTTGAGGAAGATGAAGAGCTGGTTATTCTCCATCACGCCGCCGTTTTTCACGGCCATCTGGTACTTGCGCAGGTTGGCGGTAGAGTCGGTGAAAACGAGGTAGTCGCCCGCACGCATGAAAACCGACGGGGTGCAATGCCGCCAGCCGGCGTGCAGCACTGGGGCGAAGTTGCCATGACCGAAGCGGTAACTGCCGCAGTCGCCCACTGAATCAAGGGTATGACCTTCGGGAAGGAGAGAGAGCAGACGGGCAGAATCCCCATCAAATTTTACTGCAAAATAGTGATAGGAAAGCGAATCAGCGAGTGTAAAACAATGTATTTCATCACTTTTCAAAACATCAAAAGCCTTCTTGGCATCCTCCTTCGAAGACGAAGCCGAACTGAAACGGTTGAGGTCGGAAAGGCGGAAGCAGGCATAGTCGATGGCCTCGGCGGGCACAACGCTGGCCGCCACGGGAGACGCATCGGGCTTCTGTCCCTCCAACTGTTTCAGCAGCGAGCCATCCTTCATGACGCTATACCCTGTGAGGGAAATCTCGCCGGCGGTCACCGTCATCTGGTAGGCCGACCAGTCGGCGAGTTGGGGAATGGCGGAAAGGGCGTCGGCAAATTCCGGCGCCACATTAGCCTTCTGGCTGGCTGCCAGTGCCGCGTGGTTCACCACCAGCCAGTTCTGCTTGGGGTTCTTGGCCATCATCTCCTGCAACGCCTTGAAACCCTTTTCATCGACTATGCTCTTGCGCTGGGCAAAGCAGTCGAGCGAGGCCTGCAGCAACTGCTCGTTCTCTGCCACCGTGAAGGCGCCATCGTGATAGCAGAAAAAGAAAGAGCAGTGGTGGGTATCCATCTGATAAACATGGAAATCTTTATACGTATGGAAATTATTATTATTGATTTCCAATACTTTAAGAAGATTGTCAAAATCCTTTTGGGACGTCCGGAGCGAGAGAAGCAGTCGGAGACGGCCCTCTATCTCGTGGGCGGAGCAGGCCAGCGTGGAACTGCTCGCCGGCTGTCCGGTAAACTGCTGCAGAAAGTACTGCATACCCTCGAAAGCGCCGAGCGGCACTGCGTCGGTGATGTAGCCGCGCAGAAAGCCCATCGCCTTCGCGAAGGACTCATAGTCGTTGACCTGCACCGTGAGGGCAGCATCAGCGGGCACCATCTCCATCGGCTCAGCGGTGCTTTTGCGCAAATGATTGGCATAGAAAAAGACTCCGGCACCCACGGCAGCAGTCAGGAGAATCAGGATGACCACCACCCATGCTTTCTTGTGGGATTTGCGGGGGGCTTGCTTTACAGTTTCTTCAGTTTCCATCTCTAAAAAAAATCCATTTACAAATAGGCTGCAAATTTACACGATTTTCGCGAAATTTTCGTTATTCTTTCCAAAAAATACGTAAATTTGCAGCCCAATATTAGCCACAATGAAAAGAATCCTTCTCCTTTTTATCCTAATCATCTTTTCATCAACGTTTTACGCGCAAACACCCGCCAAATACTGGGTGCAGTTCAAAGACAAAGAGGGCACCAACTACTCGGTGAAGCATCCCGAAGAGTTTCTGTCGCCCCGTGCCATTGAGAAGCGGCAGCGTTTCAACATCTCCATCACCGAGCAGGACCTGCCCGTCAGCGAGCGGTACGTCCAGCAGCTGCTGGCCATCGACCCGCAGATGGTTTTGCTCACGAAGTCGAAATGGCTGAACGGCGTGACGGTTTACACTACCACAGAGAACATCGCCGATAAGATTCGGAAGCTGGAGTTTGTAACGCTTTGCGAATGCACGGCGCAGATGAGCGCGGAGGAGAGTTTCGACTATCCCATCAATCCCTACACACCGCCCACACAACCCAAAGAGGTAATCGAGATGCCGAAAGAGGGCACTGACTTTGAGTATGGCTACGCTGGATGGCAGATCGGTGCCAACCGCGCACAGTGGCTGCATCGTCTCGGCGCACACGGCGAGGGGATGCTGATGGTGGTGATGGATGTGGGATTCCAAAACACCCATAAGATGCCTGCTTTCAATGCGTTGCGCGATGAAGGCCGTTTGTTAGGCACCCGAAACTTTGTGCAACCCGGCCGTTCGGTATTCATCAGCGGCTCGCACGGCACTGAGGTACTCTCGTGTATTGCCGCTTACCTGCCCGACGAGATTGTGGGAACCGCCCCCAAGGCCTCCTTCTACCTCGCCAAGACTGAGGACAGCCGTTCGGAGAACAAGATTGAGGAGGACAACTGGGTAGCCGGCCTCGAATGGGCCGACAGCTTAGGCTGCGACGTGCTCTCCTCATCACTCGGCTACCACAAGTTCGACAACAAGAACCAATCCTATACCTACGAAGACATGAACGGCCGTGTGAGCCGAGCCACGCAAGCCGCTTCGATGGCTGCCAGCAAAGGCATTATCGTGTGTATCAGCGCCGGCAACGAGGGCGATGAGGAGTGGAAATACATCACCAGTCCCGCCGACGCCGACAGCATCCTTACCATAGGGGCCATCACACGCGACTACCAGATGGCCGACTTCTCCTCTTACGGGCCGACCTACGACGGGCGTGTGAAACCCGACGGGCTGGCCATCGGCGCGCAAGCCATCGTGGTGACTCCCTCCGACAAGGTGGATGCCTCCTACGGCACCTCCTTCTCAGCTCCTATCTTCGCCGGCATGGTGACCTGCCTCTGGCAGCTCTTCCCCGACAAAACGCCCATGGAGGTGATTGACGCTGTGCAACGCGCCGGCGGTCTATACAGCGCTCCCAACGACCAAGCAGGGTATGGCATCACCAACTTTGTCAACGCCTACAACCATCTGGCACGGTCGTACGATGCCTCCGTCCTCACCGGCTTTGACGCGACCTGCAACTCCTCCCAATGCAACGGCATCTACTTCGCCCGCCTCGGAGCCAGCAGTTTCAAGGTCAGAGTCACCATTGACGGGACGAACTACCAAAGCGAACAAGTCATCCCCGTAAAAGGCAAAACGCAGGGTGATTTTGTGGTGAACAAATTCAAGATCAAACTCCCGAAGTGCAAAAAAGGAGAGTACTACGCCATCGCAAGAGTTCAGATTATCTGTCCCGAAGGCATCACCTACGAGCAGGTCATCGGCCTGCTTCCCAAATAGCAACCCCAACTCTATCCTCATCAACCCAAAAAATCTTCCACTATGAAAAAGATAACCCTTCTCATCGGAATCATCTGCCTGCTGCTGACGGCTGGCTACGGACAGAAGAAAAAAAGCGATCAGCCAGCGCCGGCAACTCCCAAAAGTCTGCTGGCCATCCTGAACTTCAATGCTTACTGCACCGACGAACAGCAGTCCTACATCGAGTTCCAATTCATCATCGATGGCAGCACCGCGCAGTACATTCCTGCCTCTGCCGACACCTACGCCGCGGAGATCGACATTGATGTGGAGATTCGCAAAACCCAAGGCGATGAGCAGGTGGGCAAACTCCACTACATCCTCGTAAGCCCCGAAACGCGGGACTCGGTATCGCCCGAAAAGACCTATTTCAGCGACGTTCGCAACGTGGCGGTGCCCAACGGCGAATATTACCTCTATTTCAAACTGAAAGATGTGCATGGCAGCAGCGACACCCTCCATTATGTGGACTACATACAGGTGAATTATCCCGAGAATGAAGTGTCGGTGTCGGGCGTCTCGCTCTACAGCCGCGTGTCGCGTAGTGGAGAAGGCGGGGTTTTCTACAAATATGAGATGGCTACCACCCCTCTGTTTCAACAATATGCCCCCGAAAATTTGTACGCTCTCCCACACTCCGCCGAGATCTACAACACCGACAAGGTGTTAGGCGACGGCACTTTCATTGTGAAGGCCGAAATTGCGGAACTCGGTCGCAGAGCCGCACCCGAATACACCATGACCAGAACCATGAAGACTGCTCCGGCAGCCATTTTCATGCATATCTTCAATATTTATATGCTACCCTCCGGCAACTATAACCTCAACCTGTACGTGATGGATGCCGACTCCAACGTGCTGGCCACCTCCAGCGCCTTCTTCCAACGCAACAACCCACGGGTACAGATCGACCTCGACAACTACGACAACGTGGTGGTGGAGAATACTTTTGTGGAAAAGATGACCGATCTGAAGCAACTGCAAAACGACGTGGCGACACTCTTCCCCATCGGCAACCGCGTGGAGCAGGACTTTTTCACCCAGAACATGAAAAAAGTGCCGCTGGAACAACTGCAACGCTACTTCTACAGTTTCTGGCTGGCCCGCAACCCCAGCGACCCCGAAGGGGAATGGCTGGCCTATAAGAAAAAAGTGGAGTTTGTAAACGAAAAATACGGCAGCAAAGTTATCGCCGGGTTCCGCACCGACCGCGGTCGCGTATTTCTGCGCTACGGACCGCCGACCACCATCACCGAGGAGCCTTACGACCCGCAAGCCTACCCTTACGAGATATGGCACTACTACGAACTCGGACAACAAACCAACGTGAAGTTCATCTTCTACAACCGCGACCTCGCCACCAACAACTACGAACTGCTGCACTCAGACTACATCGGAGAGATCAAAGACCCGGCTTGGCAGATGAAGTTGGTGAAAAGACTCAACCCGAACTCAAACCCCGACATCACCACACCTGATGACTACTGGGGCGGACATGCCGGCGAATACTACAAATACAACCGTCAGTAATGAAACGGGCTTTCGACATTGTGAGCTGCACCCTTGCCTCGCTGGTGCTGTTTCCCTTCGGACTCATCATCGCGCTGTGTATCGCGTGCGGGTCGAGGGGCGGCGTGTTTTACCGACAGACGCGCGTTGGGAAAGACAACAAAGATTTCAAACTTCTGAAATTCAGAACCATGCGTCCCAACGCTGACCAGCAGGGACTGCTCATCACGGTAGGGGCCGACAGTCGCATTACCCGCATCGGCGGTTTCTTGCGTAAATACAAGATTGACGAGTTGCCGCAGCTGCTCAACATCATCAAGGGCGATATGAGCGTGGTGGGACCGCGTCCCGAGGTGCGTCGGTACGTGGAGATGTACGATGAGCGCCAGCGGCGTGTGCTCACCGTGCGGCCGGGTCTCACCGACTACGCCTCGCTGAAGTACATTTCCGAAAGCGAGTTGCTGGCCGAAAGTGAAGATCCTGAAAAGACCTACATTGAGGAAATTATGCCCGCCAAATTGGAACTGAACCTCCAATACATCGAGAAACAATCACTAAAAGAAGACCTCAAGCTCATCTTCCAAACCCTGTTTTCCATTTTCAGGAAATAAGGAGGCGTTCATTGTCATTTGCAGGGAACATGGCAAACGACAATTCTAACGGCATATCTGGAGGTGGGTATTAATATGGGAATTCCTCGTAAACTTTGCCATCAAAGAGAATTCGTTCTGCAGCATCTTTGCCTTTGCGTTGCTTCCGTGTGGATTTTCCCTGATATTTTTCATGAGCGAGGTCGAAGGGTACTTGTCACTCATCGGGTCCACGCTGAGCCAGATGGAGAGGGTGGAGGTTCCGGCAAAGCCGGAATGGCAGTGCCGCGCCGGGGGAGGTGAAAATTGAGAATTGAAAGGTGAAAGGTTGTGGGGCATGGTGGGGGGGATTTGTTGATTGGTTTGGTGAGGTTTGATGGAGCGAAATTACAAAAATAAATCTACTCTATCTTAGTGCTTTGAGTTTCCTTTCTACGCTTAAAGAAATCATGCCACATAACGATGTCTTTATCTTGGGAAAAACCTAACCAATCTTCTCGAGTTTTAATGTCAAAAGCATATAACAGATGCGCATTAATACCGTATAAATCATATAATATGAGATTCGTGGCCCAATCATAGTTTTTATCATCCAACAATGAAAAAATCATCGACGTGTCCATTTGTGCATAATAGTCAAGTATTATCTGTTTGGGTTGATTTTCTATAAAAATATGATATTTCATAGGAGAATAAACGCTGTCCAATACGCTATATGAGGTAAATGTCATATTGAACCGTATGGTGCTATTCTGTATTATTGGACTCTGAGCAACAGCACGCATACTATTGTGCAAGAACAGGAAGACAAGAAAGATGGCGACTATGTGTCTATAAACCGCCCTGGCTTTGTTTCTCTCTCTGTATTTGAAATTCTCTAATTTTTTTCCCTTGTTCATAGTAGTGTTCTTTTGCGTTTCTACCATATTCATCTATAAAAAAGTCTGATTCTTTGATTTGATTAAATAATTGTCTTCTATTAATAACACCTTCTTTGTACTGACTTTTCAAGTCATTCATCAACTCATTATTGGGGAAAGAGTAATCTATTTCTGATGCTACAATGATTTGATTAGCAATCCCTTTAGCCTCTATTTGGATAGCGTTTTCTGAATATTCTTCGTATGAAATAACACCAAATCTAACATTCTTGTCATTTTTCTGTAATCTTTTAGAATTGATTATGTTTGTCATTTCGTGTGTTAGAGCAATTACATTCTCGCAATCAGAGTTACAATCATTAAGCGTTATTGTTTTTGCTTGAGAAGAAGTAGATGATTGGAGTCCAAAACTAATTATATCTGACAAGTTCTTTATTGTAAGCCCTGCTTTGTGAAACAATGTCCGAAAAGTTTTCGACTTGAACCCCATATTTACTATTCTATTTAATCTGGGGTCATCTACCTCCCTCCCATCCTCATCCACCAGCCGCACCGGATTGTTCGCACAATACGTGTACGGAGACGTGCTCGGGGTACTTGTCCGCCAGCGGGTCCACGCTGAGCCAGATGGAGAGTGTGGAATGGTAGTGCCGCGTACACAGCCCAGTTGCGACCGACATGGACAATGGATTCCAACAATTGTTCATAAATCAAATTTGAGCCGCCAAAGTTACAAAACTTTTGGTTATGTTTGCACCCAGCTTTAATTTTTCTTCCATCTAACTAAATCATTGATAAGTATGCCATCTACAATGGTTTATATTGAATTTACAAAAGAAAAACGGGACAGAACCGGGACAGGTATGCACGCACACTTTGCTGCGAAATCAACCGGAAACTGTATGAGGGATGGAACCCATTTCTGGAAAATGACGCTTACTTCAGCGGCACCTCGATGCAGAAGGGCATCAAGGAATTTCTGGAAACCAAAGGCAAAAATGTCCGTCCCGACACGTTCAGAAGTTACCACTCATATCTCAAATGGTTCAACGGTTTCCTGCAGAGGAGCGGAAAAAAACAGATGCCAGTCAAAACCTTTACAGAACGCGATGCAGAAAAGGCGATGAAGGAGCTTGACGCGCGCCCTAATATAGGGGCGGCCACCTATAACAGCTATCTGGAGTTTTTCCGCAACCTGTTCAACTACTTCATCAACCGCAACTGGTTGAAAGAAAACCCTTTCAATCGCATATCGAAACGGAAGGAAGAGCAGAAGCGCCGTGACCTCATCCCTCCTCATGTCCGACAGCAAATTGCGGACTATTTTGTGAAAACACAACAGATCCCCTACCTTTATATTATGCAGTTGTGCTACCGCTGCCTCATCCGCCCCAAGGAGATTCTGATGCTGAAAATCAAGGATATAGATTTTGTGGAGAACATCATCAACCTGCCCGCCGAGGTGGCCAAAAACCACAACGCCCGCACCATAGGCATTCCGGCCGAAATCATGGCCTACCTTAACAATCTGCGCAACCATGAACCCAACGAGTACATCTTCTCCAAAGGCTATCTTCCCGGCTCCGAGCTGAAGACCTCGAAGGACACGGCAAGGACATGGGCACAGATGCGCGAACAACTCAGTCTGCCGATGAAATACCAATTCTACTCATTGAAAGATACCGGAATCACCGAACTGCTTGAACGGGGCGTGCCGGCCAAATACGTGAAAGAGCTTGCCGATCATAGTTCATTGGAGGTGACGGAGCGTTATATGCACAAGACGGAAGCTAAGATAATATTGAAACACAACACGTTGGAGTTCTGCACAAGCATATAAAACTATTGGACTGCTTCTGTGTTCGCTTTTTCCAGCGGACCGTTAGGCACGCAATAGCCACCGTATTTTCTGCCACCAACGCGCTCAATCATCCCTTGTTTCCTGAGTTCAATGAGGCAGCGCTCAACGGTACTCTGTGAATAATGCGTCTCGGCGATGATGTCCGCCGAATGGCAGTTCGGGTGGCTTCCTATGAAGGCAAGCACCTCCAAAATTTTATCATCCGGTGGGGTTATCGGCTTCCGTTTGCCTGTCCGGCGGACCGTTTTCTCCTTGACGGCCTTATCGTCTGTCTCCGTCGGAGAATTTTGAATGCCTTTGTCATTTTGACCCTCCTTTTCCTCCACGGCCGAAAAGGTTTGAATACCCTCCCTTACCCTCTTAGCGACCTCATTACTGGTCCTGGGGTCCAGTGTGAATTTGGTGGGGGATTCTTCCCACGACATCTGTTTCATCGTCACTTTGTCGTCTTGGCATGACTCAATGTAGCGAAAAGGCACCAGTAGATTTTTGGTCAGACGGACGAACTCCTCCTCTCCCAACAACTGATCAAGATGCTTCATGGAGCCGAGCCGTGTGTAATGATTGTTCTGCACCGTAAAGACTATGGTGAAATTCTGTTGTTGGCGACAATAGAAGATGTCGTCAACGGGGACCAGTTGAACATTGCTGTCCTTGTCGGTGACATCCAGTTTGCGAAACTCCCGATAAACAACCTGCACCTCCTTTTCCAACAAATGGCGCAGCTGCTGCCGCTCCCTAAACAGATAAGGGAAAAAATTCAGGGCGAGATTGCGCCCGGCCGTAAAAAATAGGGTTGTTGAAAAGAAATTATAGAAACCGACATATTGGATGAGCTGAGCATTGCATGACATGATATTGGGGTAAGCAATGGCAAGGTCAATGACAGCAACCGCTAAAGCGATGAAAACCACTGCCAAACAGTATATAACGGACGAATACTTTTTGTAAATCTTCGGATAAAGCAGGAAATAATTGGCATACAATGACCCCAGCAAAAGAATCGCAGAGAGAGATTCCTTGAACAAACTTCCTGTAAATGGGCGTAGGATGGAATTGCGAACAAAAAGCCAAATCGTAATAGCGCAGAACAGGACATTCAGCAGAATAATGACGATTGTTTTCAGGTGTTTCATAGTGGTAAAATTTAAATAGATTTGCAAAAATAGTCAATTCTTCGATACCCATCTATCAAAATTGTCTTTTCCGTCTCACAAAGACCCACTCCGACGGAATAAACCGCAATAAAGCGAGATAATTTATAATATACTGATTATCAATATAATACCCCCCCTATTAAAACCAGCAAAAACAAACACTCGTCACATTTTTGGTGAGAGTGGACACATTTTTGGTGAGAGGGAATAAAAATCGCTCAAACTGGTTGTAATTTTGCAGTCGCAAAACCAACATTTAACCACTAATAAAAACTAAAAACTATGAAAAAAGCATTAACATTGACATTGCTCGTGGCCATATTGCTTGCAGCATGTGTGAAAGAGACCCACAAGGATATTGAATCATGAAGCAGATCATGCACTACAAAGCATACTAAATCCACAACAACAACGTTTAGATAAAAAGACACAGGATGACCAATATGACAATGCAGAAGAAAGAAGAGTGATTACAGGATCAGAACAAGCAACTGCATTAAAACATGGAGAAATAAAAGAAGGACAAGTCACACGAAAGAATCATCGCTCATACCCTTATTATGTAGACTCACCGACTTCTACTGGCACTGCCGTTATAATTGTACCTCAAGATTAACCACAATTCAGAACTATTATGAAAATTAAGCTTTTTATTTTCCTTTTAATACCATACATTTCAACATTTTCACAAGTTGACTGGCCAAATCATTGTATAGATAGTATAAGAATTGATTATATTTCTATGTCTGATTTTTATTTCGCACAAGTTACACCTTATGATTTTGACAATATGCTCGCACATCGTGATTCAAACACACATCGTGATCCAAAGAAGATAATAATTGAAAATGACACAATCTGCTTAAAAGTGGAAGCTGCTTTGAGTGAATTACAAAAGAAAACTTCTGCAAACGGTTTAGATGTTCGCAGAAGACTAACTCTTTTTTGTAACGGCGAATCCCCTATAAAAGTGTATATCAGTCAATTCTTCGTATGTGTTAATAATGTATTATATATTTATTCAGATGAATTGAAAAGTATTATCGAACCACTTATAGAGGATGAGTAGAATAGATTACAAATTTACCCTATTTCCGCAAACACTCTCTCATAGCCCATGCCGGGTGTACACCTACAACCGCCTCGACTCCGTCATCTGTCCCGAGACCCCTATCAACAACGTTTATTACACCTACGGCAGTCCCACTGCGACCCGGGGTCTGCGTGGTAGAATCATTCTGTTGGAGGATGCTTCAGGCTATCAGACATTTTTTTACGGAAAAATGGGCGAGGTTACGGAAAATATTCATACTTTTGCGCTCCCGAACGAAACGCAACCCTACACTTTCAAAATGAAATACTGTTATGACAGCTGGAACCGTGTACAAAACATCACCTACCCTGATGGTGAGGTGGTGAAGTACTGGTACGACCGGGGCGGCATGCTGCGCCGCATGGATGGACGGAAAGGCACGCAGTCTTTTAGATACATTGATGAGATTCATTACAACCGCTATGGGATGAAGGATGCGGTGTGGTACGGCAACGGCACACATGTGAAGTACAGCTACGACACGCTGCTGCGCCTGTCGCTGTTGGAGAGCTGGGATGTGCTGGGGATGATGCAGGAGGTGTCGTACAGCTACGACAAGGCGGGCAATATCACCGGCATACAGAACAGCGCGGGCATGGCTGCCAGCGGCTTGGGAGGCGCCTACACCATGAGCTACGCCTACGACAGCCTGTACCGGCTGCAGGGCAGCACCGGTGGGCTGAACGGGATGAAGAACTACAGCTACTGTCTGGACATGGCCTACGAGGCCAACGGGCGCATCCTCCGCAAGAGCCAGCTGGCGCGCACGTTTACCAGCACCTCGTCTGACACGCTGATGAACTATGCCCACCTGTACAACTATGGCACGGCACCCGTGAACAACCGTGTGCAAAGCGTGGCCGACACCGTGGGAGGTGGTCCCGCACAGACATTCAGCTGGGATGCCAACGGCAATATGCTCACACATATCACAAGCATGGGAACAAGAACCCACTGCTGGGACGAGCTGAACCGCCTGCAGGGCAGTTCCGACAAGAGACACAGTGCCTGCCACCTGTATGACGCCGGCGGCGATCGGTTCTACAAGTTCTCGGGGACACCGGATATCATGTACGTGAACGGACAGTGGTACACCTACCTCAACTTCTCCGACCCCACACTGTACGCCTCACCCTACCTGGTGGCCACTAACAAGGGCTACACCAAGCACTACTATGCCGAGAGCGAGCGCATCGCCAGCAAGATAGGCGGCGGCGGCCTGCAGAACCTGCACGCCGTTTGTGATGAGCTCTACACCGACAACACCAGCGCTGGCTCAGCACATGTACTCCCCCGTCCGTATGCCGAGCTCCCTGCATTGGACTTTGAGGCCAAGCGCGACTCCAGCAAGATGCATCTGAAGCGCCTCGCCGGTTGTATCGAGGGTGAGATGGGCGAGATAAAGGAGAATATCCTTGTGGTGCTGAACCAGTATCAGACCTCTCCTCATTCCGAAGACGAATGCTACTGGTACCACCCCGACCACCTCGGCAGCGCCAGCTGGGTGAGCGATAAGGCTGGCAAGGGCATCCAGCACCTGTACTACCTGCCGTGGGGCGAAGAGCTGGACAACCAGCGGGCCACCGACTACGCAAGCCGCTACACCTTCTCGGGCAAGGAGCGTGACGAAGAGACCGGCTACGGCTACTTCGGCGCAAGATATTACAACTCGGATTTGAGCATCTGGCTCTCCGTGGACCCGATGTCGGACAAGTACCCGGGAACGTCTCCGTACACCTACTGCGCAGATAATCCGGTGAAACTGGTGGACCCGGACGGAAGGGAAGTTTCTACTCACACAGATAAGGATGGAAATGTCATAGCTGTATATGATGATGGCTACTTGGGGATATTCAAGCATACAGATAAGGAAGTAACGGCATTTCACAACGGAACAACATTTGAAAATGATTTTGACGAGTTGGTCGGGTATACTTTATGCACCAAATCTTTTAAAGCCGGTGATAAAATTGATTATGGTTCTTACGAGGCACGCGACTGGATAAATACTTTTGAAAATTCCTTCGCAAATTCCTTAGTTAATTATCTACCAAACTTTACTTTTTATATTTTGAATGCAGGTAATGGAGGGACTTACGATCCCAAATCATATCTTAGCAATGGCTCTCAAATTTCTGACGGCATCTATTTGAGTCCGAGGGATTTGGGAAATTTTGCAGCAGGTCGATTTGGACGGATCATGAACTTAAGCAAGGTTCGAACACTCGCATCGTTTGGCGCATTTGAATTGGCTCATAACAATAAAACAAAGTTCCTTTTTCAATACGATTCCTATTATAAAAAAGCACAGAATACAAAAGGTGATAATTTATTTTTTCCCCAACAAGTGACCTATGGAGAGAAATCCATTTCAAACTATTTTCAAAGACTAGGTTATGAAAACATAAAGACCATAGGGGATTTCAATTCAAATTTTGACAAAATATGGGAAGACTAAAGTTTTTGTTAGTACCTGTTCTTATTGCTGTTTCGTTCAATAGCTGTCAGCATCACTCTGACAACATGTCCTATAGTGTGCCCTATCAAATCTTTCCGATAGATTCTTCATCCCAATTATATTTGTACTTGTGTGATGAATGGGGAGAAAAATGTATTCTCGTTTTATATGATAATAACTGGTTTAACTCCACGACTATCGCAACAGATGCGATTCCATACATACAAGAAATAAAAGGGGATACCATCATTCTGGCGTTGGATTTGTTCACATCTCAAGCACCAGATACGTCTACGCATCAAATTGTTTCTCCATCTCATATATCTAATCTCGGGGGATATTCCGTTTTATATGAATACCATTATAGCCTTCATGGTGAGGAATTAGATATAGATTTAGGAAGCGGGACGCAAGACTATGCACAGAATGTTGACAGGGCAATCGTAAGGAATGATAGTGTTTTATTTCTACATCATGGGGATACCGTATTATATAAGTCTCAACAAGAAGTTTTTTTTCATGCGCATGGCAATAGATCTGGACAATTTTGCTGTTGTACTATTGACAGTACAAGTATGATAAAAAAATGGCATTTTTTTAATCCAACAAAAGATGTCGTTGGGGATTATATGCGTGCACAGAAAATAATTGAAAAAAGTTGAAGATTGTATTAAGTAAACTCATAGTCAAAATTCCCCTACTCTTGCCCCATCAAAAAAACCATCCCGACCAATCAATTGTTCCGCAAATCAAAATCCCCGCCCATGCCCGCCCACCTGTCCACTTCCAGCTCCACTTTCCCGCCCCCTCCCGCGGCGCGGCACTACAACTCCGCCCTCTCCATCTGGCTGAGCGTTGATCCGATGTCGGACAAGTACCCCGGTCTGTCTCCGTACACCTACTGCACAGATAATCCGGTGCGGTTGGTGGACCCGGATGGAAGGGAGGTGCATCTACGTGGAGATGCTCAACAAGAGGGAATTGACTACTTACAGGCACTATGCCCCCACCTCAATTTTAAAATAAAAGGGAAAAATAATCGATTGACCTATACCTTTAAGGATGGGGTGGGAATGGCGGATCTCACATATGAAGAACAAAAGTTATGTGAAGTGATTGATTGTGATAATGTAAGTATCATGTTAGAAATTACTAATTCTGAAATGTTTGCTGAATCGACTAGAGGTGTTTATCGTTCTGATTTGGGATGTGCTTTTGGAGGAAGCAAATACAAAAATAATAGTACAGCCAAGCGGCCTCGAAGAAAATACAAAAAAAATGGCAGAGCCAATGCAGAACAACATATTTCCTTAAGCATGGTGAAAATTTATTATGAAAAAAAAGATATAGGCAAATTAATAGCACACGAATTGACGGAAGCATTTTGGGGAGGAAAATACGCCATTAAACACAGATCTGACACTTGTATTCCGTGGGACGAAGAAACAGAATGTCCAGCTTACAATTATGCACACGGGCATGCTCTTCCACAACCTGAAACACGTTTTGAAAAAGTGGGAATCCAAAGAGATACATTTGATTTTATTTATAATTATTTTAATCAAATTAAACAAAAAATGGAGTCTGAACCGTGATACCTCAGTTCATGCAGATGTCATTTGTTAAAATTATTGAAATAATTTAACAATTAACGAAATGAAATTATTCAAAATATCAACTGTTATATTACTGGTTTCATTTTCTTTTTTGAACTTGACCAAAGGGCAAATTCCCAGCCGTGAGTCTTACT
>JAEEGG010006690.1_pt1 | contig 26932 bp, 25 predicted proteins | sample 9134161 | NCBI WGS metagenome assembly JAEEGG01 (sample SAMN16246543, study PRJNA631951) | gut metagenome | biome: gut microbiome; feature: rumen; material: CR-attached | host: Bos | place: Iran: Karaj | collected 2018-10 | reverse complement strand
ACAATTCCTTCGGCTGCACCGCCGTGGGCCTGGCCACGGTGGCGGACTCCCTCACCACCATCCGGTACATGTGCTTCGACAAGAAGCTCTGTACCACCCGGGAGCTCTACGACGCCTATATGGCCAACTGGGAGGGATACGAGCCCCTGCGGCAGAAGATCCTCTCCACTGTGCCCCACTACGGCAACGCCGATCCCTACGCGGACGAGCAGATGAAATGGGTGGTGGACGCCTACTATGACATCTGCACCGAGTGCTACAGCCGGCGCTGCCGGATCTTCAAGGGCGGCCTCTACAGCGCCGCCAGCCACGTAGCCCAGGGCTATACCACCTGGGCCACGCCGGACGGCCGCAAAGCGGGCGTCCCCATCGCGGACGCTGCCTCCCCCGCCCAGGGGCGGGACTGCTGCGGCCCCACCTCCGTTCTCTCTTCCGCCCTGTGCTTTGAGCACGGAAAATTCATGAACGGCCTGGCCCTGAACATCCGCATCCACCCCTCCGCGCTGAACGGGGAGGAGGGGATCTCCAAGCTCCGGAACCTCACCCAGACTTACATGGACATGGGGGGCATGGAGGTGCAGTACAACATCGTCTCCTCCGAGACCATGCGGGCCGCCCAGAAGGACCCGGATACCTACCGGGATCTGGTGGTGCGCATCGCGGGCTACTCCGCCTACTTCAACGAGCTCTCCCTGGACTGCCAGAACGACCTGATCTCCCGGACGGAGAACAACTTCTGAACCGCTTGACACCCTCAAATCGGACCCACTTCGTTGGGCTCCGATTTGAAAAAGGATTGCATCGCCGCTGCGCGCCTCGGCCGTACACTTCGACACTTGCGGCGATAGATGTATTTTGGGGCAGAAATGAATTCCGCCCCAAAATGATTCTGTTTCTATTCGCGGCTTGCGAGCCGCGAACTCTGCGAGGCTGTTAGAAGCTTTGTCTACAGCCTGACGTCCCCCGCAGACGATTCTGCGGGGGACGTTTTGCCCTTTGGGGATGGCTATTGACGAAAGTGGTATAATGAAAGAAATATCACCCTACGAGACGGAGGCGGACGCCATGGAAGCGAAGCCGATCCTGTGGATCGTGATCCCCTGCTATAACGAAGAGGCGGTGCTCCCCATCACTGCGCCCATGTTCCTGCAGAAGCTGGAGGATCTGGAAAACGCCGGGAAGATCAGTCCCCGGAGCCGGGTGCTCTTTGTGAACGACGGCTCGAAGGACCGGACCTGGGAGATCATCCGGGAGCTGGCGGAGAAGGACGAACGCTTCCTGGGCATCAGCCAGAGCCGGAACCGGGGCCACCAGAACGCGGTGCTGGCAGGTCTCATGGAAGCCCGGGATCAATGCGACATCACCATCTCCATCGACTGCGACGGCCAGGACGACGTGGGCGCCATGGACGCCATGGTGGACGCCTACCTCGCCGGCAGCGAGGTGGTGTACGGGGTCCGGGCCAAGCGGGACACGGACACCTGGTTCAAGCGCTTCACGGCGGAGGGCTTCTATAAGCTCCTGGCCGCCATGGGGGCGGAGGTGGTGTTCAACCACGCGGACTACCGGCTGGTGAGCAGCCTGGTGCTGAACCACTTCGCGGATTATGAAGAAGTGAATATCTTCCTCCGGGGCATGTTCCCCCTGGTGGGCTTCCCCAGCAGCAGCGTGTATTATGACCGGGCGGAACGTCTGGCCGGGGAGAGCCATTATCCCCTGAAGAAGATGCTGGCCCTGGCCTTCAATGGGATCACCAGCCTCTCCGTCAAGCCCATCTCCCTCATCACCGGCCTGGGGATCGGGGTGAGCATCCTGGGGGTGATCATCGCTGTCTGGGCCATCGTGGAGGCCATCCTGGGCAACACCGTGGCAGGCTGGACCTCTACCATCTGCGTGGTCTGTCTCCTGGGGGGCATCCAGCTCGTGAGCCTGGGGGTCATCGGCCAGTACGTGGGCAAGACCTACCTGGAAACGAAACGCCGGCCCCGGTATATCATCAGCGAAAGAACGTGGGAAAGCCACGAAAGGCACTGGATAGAAGAATGAATTGCGCCTGCGGCGCGTGAATTGATGCTGCGCATCATGAATTGCGCCTGCGGCGCGTGAATTGATGCTGCGCATCGTGAATTGTGCCTGCGGCGCGTGAATTGATGCTGCGCGTCATGAATTGTGCCTGCGGCGCATAGAAGGAGAAATTTCTGTGGCGGATAATCAACTTGTTTCTTTGTCCAAGAGCTTTGCGGTCACGATTATCAACATTACCGAAGAGCTGTGGGATCGCCGCAAGGCGACCGGAATCATTAACCAATTGCTTCGGAGCGGTACCGGGATCGGTGCCAACATACACGAAGGCAATTACGCTGCCAGCAGAGCCGATTTCATCAATAAGTTTCAAATCGCATTGAAAGAATGCTATGAAACGGAGTATTGGCTGGAGATCATGCATGAGGCAGCAGTCCTCACTGATGAGGAGTTTCAAAATCTAAACGTACGATGCAGCAAGATCAGAAGAATGCTGATCGCCTCCGTCAACACGGCAAGGAATCGCGCAGATTAACAGAAAATCACCCGGGGACCGGATACAGATCTGCACCTGGTAAGATGAAAGTAGACACTGAAAAGTGCCTACTTTCATTTTTATGTTGTAGAATAGGAGAACGGAAGGGGAGAAACGATGAGCAAGAAAGGCGTACCGCATCGGAAATGGAGTAAGGAAGAAAAGCTAAGGATCATTCAGCTTCATCTGGAAGGACACATATCAATCGAGAGGATTGAAAAGGAAGAAGGAGTAAATCACAGCCTTGTTTCCGCATGGGTGAGGAAGTATCTGGAGGAAGGCGAAAATGCTCTCGAGCCACATAATGGGAATCCATATGCTGCCTTGCATACAAGCAAATCATTGAGTGAGGTAGAACGGCTTCGCCTGATCGTAGCAAAGCAGGAAGTAGAAATAGCCCGGTTAAAAAAAGGATATTGGGTGGAAGGAGCTGGTGCAAGCAAGGAGTACGTTACTGGCAGCGGAAAGACTACGAAGTCATCGAAGAACTCAGAGTGAAGTATCCTGTAGACTTTCTCTGCCGAATCATGGACGTCAACCGTTCCGGCTATTACAAATGGCGGAGCCGGAGAGGGACGCAGAACCGCTATGAGAAAGACCGCATTCTTTTAACGCAGCTCCTACAGGCAGCTCATGAAAAGCATCCCTCGCATGGTTACCATCGTCTTGCAAAAGACGTCTTTGACGAGACGGGGTGGGTGTTTTCAGACCATTTGGCCCACCAATGCTGCAAGAACGCCGGTATTCACTCCAAGGCCAGAAAGTACACCTACAAGCCGCCGGGAGAAGAAAGCCATATCTTTGCAAACGAGATTCGAGGCCATTGGAACGCAACAAAACCCGTTGAGATCGTCGTTTCCGACATGACGATGTTGAAGGTCGGGAAGAAGTATTGGGAATGGACAATTCTGCTGGACACCTTCAACAACGAGATCCTCGCTCACAGTGTCACCGACGTTCTCGGCAGCAACAAGCCATATTACGATTGCCTTGCTGTTCTTAACCGTTTAGCGGGAAAAAAGGAAGAGCAGAAGCCCCAGGTAGTCTTCCACACCGACCAGGGAGCTGTCTACTCTTCCAAGGCTTTTTGCCAAGCCCATACACAGTATAACATACTTCGTTCCATGTCGCGAGGGGGAACCCCTACAGATAATCCAATTATTGAGGCATTAAATGGTTGGATGAAGGAAGAACTCTATTTGGACTTCGACCTGGACCATGCACAGGATGTGCCGGCGCTCCTTGATCAGTATGTTTCATACTTCAACTACCGGCGCCGTCATGCTGCTCTGGGCTACAAAAGCCCAGTTCAGTACAGGACCGAACTGGGCTTCTCTTAGCTTCTTCTTTTTGTTTGTCTACTTTTGCTTGACAGCTGCATCGGATAACGGTATCCTGCAGTGTTTTTTTTGCACGGCGAAGGGCCTGCGGCCCGACGCCGTTTTTTCGATTTGCGGGTCAATAATGACCCACAAGAGGCGTCGGTTTTATTTAGGTTTTCGGGGTATCACCCCTTATACTATTGTTGAGGGCGGCAGTCGGAGGTCACGAAAGGGTAGGGAAAGTGAAGAAAAGTCATATCGGCGATCCGGCCGGTATGCCTGCGGGGGGCTGAGCGCATCGCGGCTGAGACTGCTTCGGTACTGTGTGCCGGACCGGAAACGGCAAAAGAAACGCTCTGCCTCATGGACGAGGAGATCGTGTGCGTTACGGGCATGTTTTGCGAAAGGTACGGAAGCTGAATGGTAAATGACTTTTCACGCATCGGGTTTGCCGCGGCCTCCGACGGCGATCTGAAAAAGCTTCACTCCGATAACGTCCGTTTCCTGATGAAACGGATCGAAACGAAACGTGGAACGGCGGAGGTGCTGTGCACGGGCGGCGCGCCGGAGCTGTGGTTCTACGGCGGGAGCGGCGAAAAGATACGTCCGGAGCTTTGCGAGCCGTATCTGAGCTTCGGACAGGAGCACAGTGTCGGCACGCGCGGTCTGTACTTATGCACGGAGAGCGTTTGTCCGGTGCTCGAACTGAACTATGGAGTCGGGGAGAGCGGGCTGACACTGCATATGCTGCTGCTCGATCATCTTAGCGGCGCCGTACGTCCCGGGGAAGACTGTATCGCAAGACCGGCGCTTTTCGCGCAGACGCTCCGGATCTGCGAGGATCGGGATGACTTCGCGGCGAAGCGGCCGAGTATGCCGGACTGTCCCTCTGTCGTCACGTGTTCGGATACCTTGTGGGGAGGGAGAAGGGATCCGCTGGCGGTGATGACCGGATTTGCGGCAGCCTCGGAGCTGCGTGTAAATCCCCTGAGCGGTCTTGCCTACGCGGTCCTGACTCTGGACTGCTTCGGCTTCCGCTTTCCCATAGCCGCGGATCCCGCTCAGCTGGACGGAGGTCTTCCGAAAGCAGGGAGCGTCGTTTCGGGTATGTTCCGTATCTGCGGGACCGCTTCCGGAAAGGAAACAAAATGAAGGGCTCAGTCAGCATGGATCTGCTCCCCTATATTGAGTCCCGGGCTATCAGGGAGCATATTGCCGCCAGCGGTCACCGGTTCAACGCCATGGAAGCGGCGGTGCTGATCCAGAACAACGAAAGCATCTCTCAGAGCGATCGCATTCCATTGTGGCGGGAACTTCTGTACTGCTCGGAGGATATGCCGCTTCCCGTAAATGCATGGTTCCCAAAGCCGATGACTCTTCACGAATGGCTGAAAGAGGACGTCTGTTTTTTCGAGCTGGCGAAGGCACAGTTTGAAAAAGAAGAAGCGGACGCCGTCTGGCTTGCGGACGGTGATCGGGAGTTTTCTTCCTTTGCCGCTTGCCTGGATGCCCTTCGCGCAAGCGGCAGTTACGTGCAGAAGGTCTGGCTTGAGAGCGGCGCGGCACGGACGATCGAAGCGATCCTGCTTCCCGGAGGAGGGTACGCCCACATCGACGCAGATCACAGCGGCTTGCCGAAGCGTTCTTCGATCATGGGTCTGTATTCCTTCTGGATCGACGTGCCGACTCCGTTTCAAAAGGGAGATCTGCTCAAGGGCAAAGACGGTGAGCTGTGCATCCTCCTTGACGACGAGCGCCGGCACATGACCGGGAAAGAACACCGGGAGCGTGAGATAAGCGGCTGTTTCCTGGATATGTGCGTAAGCGTCGCGATCCTCGGAGACGGAACGACTCCGGGACACGATCTTTCCCCCGTGGAATACCCGTATCTGCTGCTGGATTATCCGAACAACAAAAACAACGCCGCTCAGCGCGGCGAACGATCAGACAGGAGGGCTCAATAATGGCTCAATATATCGTATCTATCACCCTGGGAACGCCGAAATACGAAAACCGGAGAGATCTGGTATACCTGGAGCACTGCACATATAACCACCTTCATCAGGTGTTCGACGACTACGCCTCCGCAAAGGCCGGTTTCAGAAGCGCGATCTCCGCATACGCGGAAGCCCACTTCGGAAACGAAAACAGAATCGGGGAGATCTTTGAACGCCCCGGCCGTCTCAGATATAACGGCGAGCGGTTCGGCTGGCGAAGGAAGCCTCTCCGCGAAGTGTGCGATATGACGGAGCGCCTGCTTTCCGACCCGGATTACGAGTGCCGACCCGATGAAATCGGGCACTTCAGCAAAATGGAGTATCTGGATCCCGGCTACGTGATCCACTGCGATGAGGAAACGGTGTTGATCGCCTTGGACTCCCCCACGGTTTCCGTACAGTACAACGTCCACGATATGTCGGATGAAAACAAGTACTACTATCTGTCGATCCGCGTCGGCGATGAGAACAGCGGCAGAGCGTTCGACGCATTCAATGCCTCGATGTGCCCGATCACACTCAGCGGCGTGCAGGAAATTCGCCGCCCGCTGCTGGAGACTCTCAAGAGAGAAAAAGAGATCATCAAGCGAGCTGCCCTTATGGGCGGTTGAAGACAAAAAAAGAGACTTTTCATATTTACGGAGGTTAAAATGAGCGCATTTGAAAAAGTGATCGGATACGAGTCCATCAAAACCGAACTCCTTCAGATCTGTGACATGATCCACAACAAAGAACTCTATCAAAGACTTGGAGCAAAACTGCCGCAGGGCCTCCTTCTTTACGGAGAACCGGGCCTGGGCAAGACCCTGATGGCCAGGTGCTTCATTGAAGAGAGCGGGTTGAAAACGTACGTTGTACGGAGGAACAAGGGCGATGACGACTTCATCGGGGAAATCACCGAAACCTTTGCCAAAGCGATGCAGGACGCTCCGTCTATCGTTTTCCTTGACGATATGGACAAGTTTGCCAATGAAGACGGCGACCACCGTGATGCTGAAGAATACGTTGCGGTGCAGGCCGGGATCGATGAGGTGAAGAACTGCGGCGTGTTCGTTTTGGCAACTGCGAACGAAACAGGCAAGCTGCCCAGATCGCTTGTGCGTTCCGGCCGTTTCGACAGGAAAATCGAAGTCTGTCGTCCCAATGACAGGGATGCGAAGCTGATCATTGAGCACTTCCTTTCCGACAAGAAGGTTTCCGATTCACTCAATATGGAAGACCTTTTGAAAATGATCAGTTACAGTTCCTGCGCTGAGCTCGAAACGATCCTTAACGAAGCCGCTATCCACGCTGCCTATGAGAGAAAAGACTGTATCGGCATGGATGAATTGGTCAGAGCCGTCCTCAGAATGCAGTATGAATCGCCGGACAATTACACCAAGACTTCCGCAGAGGCATTGAAAAAGACCGCTCTGCACGAAGCCGGTCATTTAGTCGTGTGTGAAGTGCTTGTCCCCGGCAGTGTGGGACTTGCTTCCCTGTGCTCCACAGGAAGGAACGACAGGGGAGGGTTTATCCACCGCTGTATGGATCTGGACAGAAGACCGCATTATATCCTTGTATCTCTGGCTGGGAAAGCCGCCGTGGAGCTGTACTATTCCGATTCCAGCGCCAGCGGATGCCAGAGCGATATAGAGCGTGCGTTCACGTATATCCGAGATGGTCACTCTGAAAACGCCACGCTCGGGTTTGGAATGGTCGACGTTGCGACAAGGCGCTTCTCTGAAACATCGGAGAGTCTGAATGCTCGCAGCGAAGCGGTGACCCAGGCAGAACTTGAACGGTACATGATGATAACAAAGGACATCCTGCTCAAAAACAGGGCTTTTCTGGAAGCGGCTGCAGCCGCACTGGAGGAGAAGGAAACGCTGCTCTATTCCGATATACGTGCGATCCGATCCGGCGTCGCGATTACTGACGTGGCTGTTTGATATAACGATACTTGCCAAGGGATGCTGCCGCAAGGCAAATATTACACAAAATCTCCCGGGAGTTCGGCTCCACACGGCAAAAACGCCGATCCGTCTTTTTCATCCCATTGACAAAGCGAAAATCCTGCCGACGAAGGTCGGCAGGATTTTCGTCTTGTATTCTTCTTTTTTCGGCCTTCAAAATCCGTTCTTCATTTTCCCGACGGGATCTTATGAATGAACGCCGAAGACTTAAGACTGAAAAAAGAATAATTGCTGCGGGATCGGACGTTTTCCGATATGCGCTTTATTTCCTGTAATCGTAAAAACCGATGCCGCTGTTGACGCCGGTCTCTCCCCGATCGATCTTCTCTTTCAGGAGCTTTCCGATGAGGTTGGTGACCGTACCCTCCGTCTGAGCGTCCGGCTTCATCCGGTTGATGTTGTAGGCCGTCTCCAGACCCACGACGTCCAGGATCTTGAACGGGCCGGCGGGCGCGCCGGTGGCCAGCTCCCAGGTCTTGTCGATGGTCTCAAAGTCAGCCACGCCGGTGGCCAGCAGCGCCTGAGCCGCGCTCAGGAAGGGGACCAGCATGGAATTGAGGATATAACCGGGCTGTTCCTTATGCAGCTGCAGGGGGATCATGTTGATCTCGTCGGCAAACGCCACGGTCAGCTTGTAGATCTCGGGATCGGTGCCCGGATGGCCCATGACCTCGGCGGTGTTGTTTTTCCAGATCGTGTTGGCAAAGTGAAGCGCCAGGTACTTTTCGGGACGGCCGGTGTACCCGGCAAAGGCGCTGGGGAGCATGGTGGAGGAGTTGGTGAGCAGTACGGTCTTTGCCGGCAGCAGATCCTTCATGGCGGTGTAAACGCCGATCTTGGCCTTCGGATCTTCGGACATGGACTCGATCACCACGTCCGCGTCCGCCAGGGCTTTGGTAAGATCCAGCTCGATGTGGATGCCTGCAAAATTCTTCTTTGCCTGCTCTGCCAGGGCGTCGATGGCTTCCGCCGTGATCCCTTTCCATTCCCGGATGAGCCCTTTGGGGTAGAGATGCCCGCCCATGGGGTTGCCGATATAGGCCTTCGCCCCCAGCAGATCCTGAAGCATCAGCGAGGAATACCGCTCGATCTTCGGCCGTGTGCGCTCGATGGAACCCTCGGAACGAAGCCAGAAGGTCACATCCTTGCCCGTATAAGCGCACATGAGTCCGATCTGGGTCCCCAGCACGCCGCCGCCGACCACGACCACTTTGTTCAGTTGAGACGCCATATTCATCATCCTTCCCGTGTAATGATCCGGTCCTATTGACATAGAACGACGGAAAAAATATAGTGTAATGGTACTTTAGTACCGATCTGAATTATTATATGTCACTCAGCGGATTTTTCAAGCCGACTGCACGGCAACGGTACGAAAACCGATAAAAATACCGGAAGGAAAGGGGCCGGGAGGATATGGGAGGAAACGCACGCACAACGGAGTTTTTGAAGGAATGTCTGTCTGATTCGCTGATCAAGCTCATGAAGACCAAAAGCGTGGATCAGATCACCGTCTCGGAGATCGCGCGGACAGCCAGCGTTGGCAGGACGACCTATTTTCGGAACTTCAAGGCAAAAAACGAACTGATATCCTTCAAGCTGATCAAGCTTTGGGAACGCTGGGCCGAACAGAATGAGCTTGAGATCCGCAGCGACTTTTCGCTGACGAACACGTCGGCCTTTTTCTTCTTCAATTACAGCATTCGGGAGCTGCTGGTGCTGATCTATCGGCATGAGCGGCAATCGACGGTGTATGACGCCTTTCAGACGGTGCTGTATCCCAAGCACGACGCGGATCCGGCGGCGTGCTATAAAGGCAAATTCTACGCTTACGCTCTTTTCGGGCTTTTGGACGAGTGGATCCAGCGGGGATTTACAGAATCGCCCGAAGAGATGATCCGGATCTCCGGGAGCATTTCCGTCCGCTGAATCGCGGAACGGACTGCTGCGGACTTGAATATTGACATTCATGTTCGCACATTTATAATTAAAATGCGGCTTCCGCTGCGGCGCAAACGCGCAGGCAGGAGCCGAGTGCCGACGTATTATCCGGGCCGCGGCCCGGACCGAAGGGAGCAAGCCGAAATGAGCGATCTGCATCGCCTGCTTGACGGACTGACCGGATGGACGCCCCCCGGACTGCCCGCCGACATTCCCCACGGCGACATGCCGGGAGACAAGGTGCGCATCGGGGAGGAGCACGTACGCAAGGCAAACGTAATATTCCCGGCGCTTGTCCGGGAACTGAAAAAAACGAAAAACGACAAGGCCGTCGCGTCAGTGTTCGGCGGCTCCGGCGTGGGCAAGAGCGAGATAGCGTCGGTGCTGGCGGCCTATCTCCGCGCCGCCGGGATAGGCTGCTACGTCATGTCCGGCGACAACTACCCTCATCGCATACCGATGTACAACGACGCCGAGCGGGTCCGCATTTTCCGCACGGGAGGCCTTCGCGCTCTGGTGGACTCCGGGGAGTACGGCGACGGCATTCAAAAAGAGCTTTCCGCCCTGTGGGAAAGCGGAGCAGACGCCGATCCCGCCGCCGCGGCGGAGCGCCCGTGGCTGAAAACGTATCAGTCCGCGGGGCGGGCCGGGCTCGCCGGATATCTCGGAACGCCGACGGAGCAGGATTACGGCGAGGTCAACCGGATCATTGAAGCGTTTCGCTCCGGGGAAAGGACGGTCTTTCTCAAACGCATGGGCCGCACGGAGGACGAGCGGTGGTACGGCGCCGTGGACTTCTCGGACGTCGGCGTTCTGCTGCTCGAATGGACTCACGGAGGAAACGAGGCTTTGCGCGGCATAGACGTTCCGATCCTGCTTTACAGCACTCCGGACGAGACGAGGGAGCACCGCCGTCTGCGCGCCCGGGACGGGAACACCGACAGCCCCTTTACCTCAATGGTGCTCGAGATAGAGCAGCGGGAGATCGAGCGCGCGATACCGAACGTTAAGATCATGCTTTCCAAGAGCGGAGAGCTTTTGAAAGGAGCGGAGGAATGAAGCGCGGCCGCAGCAACGGCGTGATACTCAACGCCTACCCCGACAGCATAGGCAGCCGTCTGTCCGATATGACCGCGCTGCTGAGGCGGGAGGAGCTGAAAGGCTGCTTCAGTTCCTTCTACATCCTTCCCAGCGTTTTCAACACCGACCTGGACAGGGGTTTTTCGCTGATAGACTACGAGCTGGACCGCACGATGGCCTCTCCGGAGGACCTCATGGAGCTTGAAAAGCTCGGGATAGACCTGTTCATGGATCTCATCTGCAATCATATTTCCGTGCTGTCAAAGCAGTTCCGGGATATCGTCGCCCGCGGCGACGCTTCGCCCTACCGCGACTTTTTCATCGACTGGAACAAATTCTGGCAGGGACACGGGGAAATGACGGAGGAGGGCTATATCCGGCCCGATCCCGACGTGATAGAGGGCATGTTTTTCCGCAAGCCCGGCCTGCCCCTGCTCATGGTGCGCTTCCCCGACGGGCGCGACGTGCCGTACTGGAACACCTTTTATCAGGAGGTGCGCTACAGAGCGCCCGACGCGGTCGAGCTCGTTTCGGAGCTCGGGATGCAGTATTCCGAGGCCGTCGAGATCTCGCGCCGCTGCGCCGAGGCGCTCGGAGAAGGGAAAAAGCCCCGGGAAATCGACCTCGGAGAGCTTTCGGCATGGAAGGGCCCCGTCGTTTCATATCTCGAGGCACACCGCAGTTATCTCGGACAGATGGACCTCAATATCCGCTCGCCGCTGGTAACGGAATATTACCGCGAGACGCTTGAAAAGCTGGCGGGCTACCGCGCCTCCGTGATACGTCTCGACGCTTTCGCATACGCCTCGAAGGAGGTCGGGCGGCATAACTTCCTCAATGAGCCGGAGACCTGGGACCTGCTCAGAACCATCGACGGCATCGCTTCGCCTCTCGGGCTGGAGCTGCTGCCGGAGATCCACGCCGATTACGCCGCGGGAACGTACCGCGTGCTTGCCGAAAAGGGCTACCGGGTTTATGATTTTTTCCTGCCCGGACTGCTGATCGACGCTTTCCGCCGCGGGAACGGCGAAAAGCTTGCCGAATGGGGCCGCGAGATCGTCAGCGGCGGCATACGCACGGTGAACATGCTCGGCTGTCACGACGGCATACCGCTGCTGGATCTCAGGGGCCTGCTGCCCGAGGAGGACATACGGGCCGTCATCGATACCGTCGTTTCCCGCGGAGGTCACGTCAAGGATCTGCACGGCGCGAAGAACGTGTATTATCAGGTGAACGCGACCTATTTCAGCGCCCTGGGCGAGGACGAGCGCAGGATGCTTGCCGCGAGGGCCGTACAGCTTTTCATGCCCGGCAGGCCGCAGGTGTGGTATCTCGATCTCTTCGCCGGGAAAAACGACTATGAGGCCGTGCGCCGCGCCGGACCGGGCGGACACAAGGAAATAAACCGCAGCAGCATAGAGCTCCGGCTCGCGGAAGAAAAGCTCTCCGAGCCGATAGTACGCGATCAGCTCGCGCTGATCCGCGCCCGCAGCGGCGATCCGGTATTCACCGAGGACGCCGAAATAAGCTTTGCCGACGAAGGCAGCGTTCTGTATATACGGTGGAAAAACGAGAGCGGCACGGCGCTGCTGCGCGCCGATTTCGCCGACGGCGGCTTTTCCGCCGTCATAGCAGACCCGGACGGCAGGGAACGCTTTCGCTTCGGGCAGTGAGAAAGGATACCGATTATAATGAATAAGACGGAAATTGCCGCGATGAACGCCCGCAACTCCGCGGCGCTCGATGAGATATGCCGTACCGATGCGGTCATCAGAAACGTATCGAAGCACCGCCTGCCCGACGGCAGCATCGACGTGAAGGGCAATCTGAAGATATGGAACGACGCTCTCGCGCGCTTTGATCCCATTCCGCTCTGGCCGGACGGCGCTCCGGGCTTCCGCGCCGAGCTTGAGCGGGAGCACCCTCAGCCCTCGATCATATTCGTTCCCGGGAGGAACGCTTCCGGAAAAAAACGCGGTACGGTCATCGTCGCCCACGGCGGCGGCTTTGATACCCGCACGGGCTGCGAGGGCATGAACGCCGCGAAATACTTCGTCGACGCCGGCTTCAACGCCGCCGTGCTCACATACCGCATAAAGCCCTACGACCGCAGAGACTCCATGGCCGACATGCAGCGCGCCATACGTCTGCTCCGCGCGTATAAGGATGAGCTGGGCATAACGGATAAGGTCGCCGCGATGGGCTTTTCCGCCGGCGGGATGCTCGCGGCCAACTGCGCCACTCATTTCGATCCCGGCAAGGCGGACTCGGAGGACCCGGTCGAGCGCATGTCCTGCCGTCCCGACGCGGCGGTGCTGTGCTACGCCGCCTTCGCGTTCGCGGGGCTGCCCTCGGGCATGTTCGCCGATCCCTTCTCGGATACGGTGCGCAATCCCTTTGTCGAGAGCAAGGCCGATCTCGTTTATTTTGCTCCGGAGGTGAACATCACTCCGGAAACTCCGCCGTTTTTCATCTGGCAGACCAACAGCGACGACCCGCGCCATTCCTTCACGCTGGGCCAGGCGCTGACGGCGGTGGGCATACCCTTCGAGATGCACCTGTTCCCCGAGGGCGTCCACGGTCTCGCCCTTGCCGACGGGCACAACGATCTCGCGATGGAGCTTCCCCATGTGGGCCGCTGGGCGGCGCTGTGCGCCGAATGGCTTGAAGAACAGGGGCTGTGAACACATATATTATTTATTGATAAATATGAAAGGGATGTACGATCATGGGTAATTTCGAGAACGCGAAGGTAAAGGTCAAGCAGGGCTGGCTCCAGGGCTATACTTCCGGCAGACTGAAAATATTCAAGGGCATTCCCTACGCCGCGCCGCCGGTGGGAGAGCTGCGCTTCAGGCAGCCCGCGGATCCCGGAAGCTGGCGCGGCGTCCGCAAGGCGACGCAGTACGGCGCCGCGGCCGTGCAGCAGGTCTCGGAGATGCCCGAGATGCCCGCAAACGTACACGGCGTGCCTCAGATGCTGGCTCCGAGCCAATATGAGGAGGACTGCCTGTATCTGAACGTGTGGACCCCCGCCGAGACGGCCGGGGCCAAACTCCCCGTATTTATCTGGATCCACGGCGGCGGCATGGTAGCCGGCAGCGGCTGCGAGGTGGTCTGCGACGGCGAGGGCTTTGCCAAGCGCCGGGACATCGTGGTAGTCACGATCAATTACCGCCTGGGCCTGCTGGGCTTTTTCGCTCACCCGGATCTGACTGAGGAGGCCGGAGGCACCTCGGGCAACTATGCCCTCTATGACATGCGCAAGGCCTGCCTGTGGGTCAAGGAGAACATCGCGGCCTTCGGCGGCGATCCCGAACGCATCACCGTGGCAGGGCAGTCCGGCGGCGCGGCGGGAACGGGAGTGCTCCTCGCTTCCCCGCTGATGAAGGGCGTGATACAGAGAGTATCCATCGAGAGCGGCCCGATCTATTGGGGCTTCATGCAGCCCGAGAAGCGTGAGGTCATGGAGCGGCGCGGAGTCGAGTTCATGGAGCGTATAGGCTGCGGGAGCATAGAGGAGCTGCGGAAGCGCGACGTATGGGAGCTGTTCGACGCGTATTCCTCCCGGGGCGGAGGCGGCCCCAACGGCGGCTTCAGCTTCTGCGTGGACGGAGAATTCCTCCCGAAGAGCTACGGCGAGCTCATGGACGCGGGAGAGTTCAACGACTTCGACGTTATGATAGGCTCCTGCGCTCAGGAGTTCCCCGTGGTGAGCGCCGACAGGTTTACCGTTGAGGAATTCCGCGCCTATCTGGAGGACGCCTTCCCCGACAATGCCGGGAACATGAAAAAATGGTATCCGGCGGAAAACAATATCATGGCCGCAAAGCAGGTAAGCACCATATCCTCGGACATGATGCTCATGGGCAGCGTAAAGGTCGGGCAGCTCTGCAGCAGGTTCGGACGCAATGCGTACGTATGGCTGATGAGCAAGGAAAACGAGACCGAGCGCGGACATAACGACGGCTCGCCCCACTGCGCCGAGATGCCCTATGTTTTCGGCCGCGTGGACAAGGGCGAGCGCAATCCCTTCTTCGATTACCACTGGGTCGGCGCGGATTACGACTTTATGGAGCTGATACAGGGCTATTGGTACTCCTTCGCCGCCACGGGCGATCCGAACGGCGAGGGACGGCCCGAATGGCGGCGCTGCGGCGAGGGCTTCGATATCTGCGAGCTGTGCAACGATACGCACATGCTCGAAGGCGAGCGGCTTGAAAGGTACCGCTGGTATTTCGAAAAGCTCTCGGGCAGCGATTATGCCGTGCAGCTTTTCGGCCTTCCCCGGCTGACCCCGAAAAAGTGATCTGCGGCCGACAGGGGAAAAAATGACCGCTTCGGCGGCGGACGGAGGATTATCATGGGCCTGTTCAAAAACAAAAGCTGTCCCGCCTGCGGCGGAAAGCTCGGCATACTGTCGTTCCGCGTCGCGGACGGAGTGAAGATATGCTCCGCCTGCGAGACGATGCTCCGCGGCAGTTACAACATCACCATACGCGGCGCGGGACATTATGACGAGCTGCAGTCTTTGGATATCGGCAAAGCAAAAGATATCATCGAAGCCATGAAAAAAGAGCAGAGCAGGGATATCGCCGAGCTCTCCGGCAGATACGGGAGCATAATGACAGTCACGGAGGTTTTCACCGTGCCGAAGGAGGGGCTCGACGAGGGCGGCGGGGAGATCGCCGCGCTGGGCGGCAGGTGCGCCGTTCGCGGCTTCTGCGAGGCGGGCACGTTCGGGAAAAACGACCGGGTCCTGCGGCTGCGCGGGAGCGAGGAGCGGGAAACGGCCGTATTGGCTCTCGTTCCCTGCACGGGTGAGTATTCTTTCGAAACGCTGCTGATCGCGGGAGCGCATAAGGATACCGTCGATGCGAACGCGAACGCGTGGCTGGTGCTGGATATCGAGGCGAAGGACGTGCGGCCCGGGGATAAAATAGTCAGGGCATAGAGAAATGAGCGCTTTGTTTTACAAAACCGATATTTTTAAGCTTATCGAAAAGACCGCCGATAAAGCCGTGGAAGAGCTGCTCGTGCGGCCTAAGCACGGTTTGGTACGTAAGCGCCTGCGGAGCATAACGGAACGCATGACCGCTTCGGTAGGCGAAAAGAACGGACTTACCGCGCAGGAACTTTTCAACAGACTGCTTGAAGGAATGGCGGATTATCTCCGCGAATATCCCGCGCCGTCTTATCGCAGACAGGACTTATGGGACTTCTGCGACGGCTGGGCGGGCAGGATCGCCGCGGAGCTCGGGCTTACGTATTCGCCCAAGCTGGAGGATGAGATCGACAGGCCGGCCTGCGCAGACACGGGCATTGCCCTTGTGAAAGCCCTCCATGATGAAAAGGGAAAGACAAAATCGGAGCTGGCCGCGGAACTCGGCGTCAGCGAAAAAACGGTGCAGACCGATCTTCGCGCGCTTGACCCCGGCCTGAGTGCGGTAAGGCGCAAGCCGGATGTCCTTCGTGTCGGAGGCCAGGAAATGCGGGTCAAGGTCGAATGCGTCAAAGATCCGAAGAGCGGAAAACGTTCATATTATACGAAAAACAGACTGCATCCGCTTATCCTGCAGCTGAACACCATGCAGGTAGGACATCTTCTGACGGCGCTGGGAAAAAAGAGCGACGATGAGGGAGATATCGTATGCCGGGAGCTCGCCATATACGTATGGGACCAGCTTTCGAAGCAGGCGCGTGAACGCGTACGGGAAATATACGCGGCCGGAGACAGTGCGTTTTCGGCTTTCCTGGACGAGATCGGAGAAGAATACGGCGAGTGGCGTTCAATGGCGTACCAGACCGAGGACGAGATGCGCAACGGTCTGGATATGAGGCTTAGTTTCGAGTCTGTGTGGAAAGCGGGCGTCACGGTAAAAAAGATGACTGTCAAACGCGGCGGTGAAAAAACCGTGCTTCGCGGCGTGCGCATCAACTGGGACCCAGCGGACCGGAACCGCTTCTGGGCCATCCCCGCCGACGAGTGGCCGGATGAGGAACACGCATTTGAATTTCAGGAGAATGAAGTGTCCGGCTATCCCGAGTTTTGCGACTGAGATCCGCCCGGACTGGAATAAAAGCTTCCAACCCGCGTTTTCCTTTTATGCTATATTGCGGCCGTAAGGCGAAACGCCGAATATACCGAAAAGGAGAACGAAACAATGAAATGCACTTTTTACCGTCCCGAAAAAGTCGATCTCGGAGAATGGAATGAGATCAGGAAAAAACTGCTCGCCGATCTGAAGGAGCTGGAAAGCGGCGCGGTCGGCGAGAAAGAGGTACGGATATATCTCGACTGTCTCCTGCGTCACGCGGAGCCTCTTGAACATGAGCCGAGAATGAGCTTTTTCGGCTTCGACAAACCGGATACGATGCCCTCGGACGCCCGCGTGGATTTCTTCTATTGGCCCGGGTATATCGCCGCCGCCGTCTTTATGAGGGCGCTGACGCTCTACCCTCGGATCGCGCAGAGCGCCGAGCTAACCGGGCAGCCGGGCTCTCTCGATACCGCGCAGGCCATGAGGATCATTTCTTCCTGCCTGCTCGGCTGTACCGGCCGCAGATTTGAAGGAGACGGCTTCCGGGGAACGGTCGGTCAGCTTGAGGCAATGTTTTTCTTCACGGAGCACGGAGCGCAGGACTTTTTCAAAAGGTATCCGGAGCTCTGTCCGGAGTTCGAAAAATGCTATACGGATATCCTCGAACGCGTCAGACGCTCCGTGGAACGCGGAGAATTCAGAGACGACATGGGCAGTGACGTCACCGACGGCGGGAGAGCGCTGCTGGAGGCTGCCGCCCGGAATGACGCGTCCGTTCTTCCGCGCCGCAGTCCGGTATTCGTATACGGTACGCTCATGAGCGGACAGAGCGCGTCCGATATGATGAACGGCGCGGAATATCTCGGGAACGCGGTTTTGAGGGATCACGTCATGTACGGGCCGGGCAGCTATCCGGGTATAGTGCCGCGTGCCGGGGAGACGGTGCTCGGCGAGGTCTATATCGTTGATAACGACACCCTTCGCCGGTTGGACGGATATGAAGGCGAGGGCAGCCTCTATACCCGCGCCGCCGCTTTGACGGAGCTCGTCGACGGAAGAAAGATCAACGCTTACGTATATCTGTACAACGGCGAAGTAAGCGGAGAACCGGTACGCGTACGCTGGAACATGCGGGACGACGAGCCGGTGTGGTACGCCTGCTACGGCTCGAATATCAGCGCGGAGAGATTTTCGTATTATATCCTGGGCGGGACCTGCCCCCATAACGGGAAGCCTTATGACGGCTGCGCCGATAAGACGCTGTGGAAAAGCAGCATGATCGCCGAAATAAGCGGAAGAATGTATTTCGGCAATCACAGCCGCTCTTGGCAGGGCGGGGTCTCCTTTTTCCTGCCCGGCAGGGCGGGCAAGACCGTGATGCGGCTGTATCTGATCACCTTCGGTCAGCTCAAGCAGATACAGGAGCAGGAGGGCCCCTCCGAAAAATGGTACGGTAGGCTCCTGTATTTATTCGGCATTAACGGCATACCGGTCTATACCCTTACCTCGGAGCAGCGCCGCGAACAGACGGAGCCGGGCGAGAAATACCTGTCTTTTTTGCGTGAAGCACTGATAAACGAGGCCGGGATGAGCCCGGACAAAGCCGAAAAATATCTGAAGAACTGCGCCAAGCCGCTCGACCCCGTCGCGCGGAAAAGAAGAGGCGTTTCAGGAAAAACCGACGGCTGGGCGGAGCCCTGCCGAAAAAAACGAAATGACGGGACGAAACAGTGAAGGAACAGATCGATCTGCAGGAACATATCACCCGGGGCGTTGAGAAGATAGTCTCGGATACATTAAAAGCCGCGCTTAAAAACCCGAAGGAAAGCGCGTTTCTGGCCTCATTCGCTCTTGCGAGCAGAAAGGCCTCAAAAACGCGCATGAAGCTGGAGCGGGAGGGACTGCACGTGCCCGGCTTCCTTATAGCGAGCATAACGAGCAGCTGCAATCTGCACTGCGCGGGCTGCTATTCCCGCTGCAGCGGCGCCACGGACGACGCGCCGCCCGAAAAACAGCTTACGGCAGAGGAATGGCTGAGCATATTCCGGCAGGCCGAAAAGCTCGGAGTGAGCTTTATACTCCTCGCCGGGGGCGAGCCCATGCTGCGCCGCGATATCATCGAGGCCGCGGGCGGTATGCGCGATATCATATTCCCGATTTTTACAAACGGCACCTTTTTCGACGAGCGGTATTTCGAGCTTTTCGATAAGCGCCGCGGCCTTATCCCCGTGCTCAGCATCGAGGGCGGCAGGGAAAAAACGAACGCCCGCCGCGGCTCGGGGATCTACGAGGTCGTATCGTCGAATATGGATAAACTGCGCGATAAGGGCATTATTTACGGCGTATCCGTCACGGTCACGACGGAAAACGTCGGCGAGGTCACGTCGAAAGAATTTCTTGACCGGCTTGCCGAAAACGGCTGCCGATTGGTGATATACGTCGAGTTCGTCCCCGTGACCGACGAGGCCCGCCATCTCGCCCCCGGAGACGGGGAGCGCAGACAGATGGAAGAGGCGCTGAGCCTGCGGCGCGCCGACTGCGGCGATCTCGTACTGCTGTCCTTTCCCGGAGACGAGCTGGCAATGGGCGGCTGCATGGCGGCAGGGAGAGAGTTTTTCCACATCAATTCCCACGGCGGGGCGGAGCCGTGTCCGTTCTCTCCGTATTCCGACGTGAATGTGAAGGACAGCTCCCTGCGCGAGGCGATAGCCTCGCCGCTGTTCCGCGCCCTTCGCGAAGAAGGTCTTCTCAGCGGAGAGCATGAGGGCGGCTGCGTCCTTTATGAAAGGCGCGATAAGGTCGAGGCGCTCGCAGGGGTGAAACGATAAAAAAAGACGGGCAGCCCGAAAATCAGAATTTTTCGGGCTGCCCGCATATCGGGATTCACAGCTCTCGGTATTTTGCCATCGTCTTTCTGAAAAGCTCTTTGGTCGTGGGCGGGGTGTATGTGACGGCGTTGGCTCCGGCGGCTACGGTCTCGGCGATGCTCGCATCCGTTTTGCCGCCCGAGGCGATTATGGGCACGTCGGGGAATTCCCCGCGTATCTTCGCCACTATCTCCGGCGTGTTCGCGCCGCCCGCGACGTTCAGTATCGACGCTCCGGCGGCCAGCCTGCTTTTTATATCGGTCCTGTCGTTTATCACCGTGATTATCACGGGGATATCCACCTCCGCGGCCACGGCCGCAAGGTTCCGGTCGGTGATCGGCGCGTTGAGCACGACGCCCATGGCGCCCCGGCTTTCGGCGTCCCTTGCCAGGGCGACGGTGCGCGGCCCCTTTGTGGTGCCGCCGCCCACGCCGCAGAATACCGGTATGTACGCCGCCTGTATGATCGCGTCTCCGATAGTCTGCTGCGGGGTGAAGGGATACACGGCGAATACCGCGTCGGCGTCGCAGTTGCGTATTATGGCAAGATCGGTGGAAAAAACGAGAGATTTGATGCGGCGGCCGTTTACCGTTATACCGGTGGCCTTGCATATTTCCTTCGGCATTTCGAGGATGGTATGACGCAGACTGCTCTGGACGTTCGGGGGTGTACGCATGACGGGCCTCCTTTCCGGCGCAATAAAACAAAGCTTTCTATACGATAATTCTGATCGTATTATAAATCATAATTGCGAAAAATTCAACATGAGCTCACGGAGAGACGAAACGGGGGAGAACGGAAATGACAATACAGCAGCTCAATTACGTCATAACCATATCCGAGATAGGCTCGCTGAACAAGGCGTCCGAGGTGCTGTACGTATCGCAGCCCTCGCTTACCAGCGCGGTGAGGGAGCTGGAAAAGGAGCTCGGGATAACGATATTCATACGCAGCGGCAGGGGCGTGAAGCTGACTGCGGAGGGCGAGGAGTTCATACAGAACGCCAGAGCCGTGGTGCAGCAGTACGACGCCCTTGCGGAGAAATACGCGCCGGGCAGCACGGTAAAAAAGAAGTTCGGCGTTTCGGCGCAGCACTATTCCTTTGCCGTAAAGAGCTTCGTGGAGATGGTCAAGCAGTTCGATACCGCAGAGTATGATTTTGCCATACGCGAAACGCGGACGCTGGACGTGATAAACGACGTGATCAGCTCCAAAAGCGAAATAGGCATCCTGTTTCTCAGCGAGTTCAATCGCAAGGCGATGGAGAAAATACTCAGAAGCGGCGAGCTGGAGTTTCACAGGCTTATAAGCTGCAGCGCGTACGTGTATTTATGGAGCGGTCATCCTCTTGCCGGAAAAAGCTCCATACGCTTCGAGGAGCTTGCGGACTATCCCTGCCTGTCCTTTGAGCAGGACGCGGGCGGCTCTTTCTATTACGCGGAGGAGATCATGAGCACGAGCGAATATCCGCGCACCATAAAGGCCACCGACCGCGCCACCATGCTCAATCTTATGGTGGGCCTGAACGGTTATACCCTCTGCTCCGGAATAATCTGCCGGGAGCTCAACGGCCCCGATTATGTGGCGGTGCCTTTTGAGACGGAGGGCGATCCCTCGGCGGGAAAAATGGAGATAGGCTATATCGTCAGAAAAAATACCGTTCCGAGCAGGATGGGAGAGCTGTATCTGAAGGAGATACGGCGTTATCTGGAAGAACAGGCTATAGATTGAATTACAGGCAGACTGCGGACAAAGCGTGCTTTTCACCCTTCTCTCTCGTTATATAAGAGAAAAGAGAAGAGATAAAAGATAAAAGATAAAAGATAAAAGAATCGGTGTTTTGCTCCGCAAAACGCTTGAAAAGTAAGCAGTTGAATTTTGCCCCTTTTGTCGGTAAGGTCCGAAGGACTTTGCCGACAATTTAGTTATAGATCAAATCTATAGGTGAGTATATAAACGCGGTATTAGACAAATAAGTCAAGCAGAGTTATACTCAACGCGAAAAGAAAAACAAAAGGAGGACGGAGAAATGAAAAACAACGCGGCATATATCTGCACTGCATACGAAAGAAGCATGCGAATGTGCATGCGCCGGTCTTTGATGCCTCCGTACGAACTCCCGGCGCGCGGCTGAGCCGCCGTCAAACCGCCATTGGAAAGATCACCGGGAGGCACGCAGCGGCTTCCCGGTTTTTTGAATTTTTAATATAAGAAAGAGGATAATACGATGAGCAAATACAGATTTGAAACCCTTCAGCTCCATGTAGGTCAGGAGCAGCCCGATCCCGCCAGCGACGCCCGCGCGGTGCCCATTTACGCGACCACCAGCTATGTTTTCCATAACGCCCAGCATGCCGCCGACCGTTTCAGCCTTGCCGACGCGGGCAATATCTACGGACGGCTCACCAACTCCACTCAGGGAGTATTCGAGGAGCGCATCGCGGCTCTCGAGGGCGGCTCGGCCGGCCTTGCGGTGGCCTCCGGCGCGGCGGCCATCACCTATACGATACAGGCGCTGGCTGCCAAAGGCGAGCACATCGTAGCTCAGAAAACGATTTACGGCGGCACGGCCAACCTTCTGGCTCATACGCTCCCCCTGTACGGCATAGACGCGAGCCTGGTGAACGTACACGATCTCAAAGAGGTGGAAGCGGCCATACGCCCGAACACGAAGGCTATATACATCGAGACCCTCGGCAACCCCAACAGCGACATTCCCGATATCGACGCGCTGGCAGCCCTCGCCCATAAGCACGGCCTGCCTCTGGTCATCGACAATACCTTCGGCACTCCGTATCTCATCCGTCCCATAGAGCACGGCGCGGACATCGTGGTCCATTCCGCCACCAAGTTCATAGGCGGCCACGGCACCACTCTGGGCGGCGTGATAGTCGACGGCGGCACCTTCGACTGGGCCGCCTCGGGCAGGTATCCCTGGATCAGCGAGCCCAACCCCAGCTACCACGGCGTAAAGTTCACCGAGGCGGCGGGCAAAGCGGCCTTCGTCACCTATATCCGGGCAATACTCCTGCGCGATACGGGAGCCTGCATTTCGCCATTTGCCGCGTTCCTGCTCCTTCAGGGCACCGAAACGCTCTCTCTCAGGCTGGAGCGTCACGCGGAGAATACAAAGAAGGTCGTGGAATACCTGCTCAGGCATCCCAAGGTGGAAAAGGTGAACCATCCCTCGCTGCCGGATCATCCCGACCACGCCCTGTATGAGAAGTATTTCCCGAACGGCGGAGCTTCCATCTTTACCTTCAACATCAAGGGAGGACAGGCCGAGGCGTTCCGCTTCATAGACGCCCTCGAGATATTCTCGCTGCTGGCAAACGTCGCGGACGTGAAATCCCTTGTCATCCACCCCGCCACCACCACCCATTCCCAGCTGACGGACGAGGAGCTGGACGCCGCGGGCATCAGCCGGAACACCATACGCCTGTCCATAGGCACGGAGCATATAGACGACATCATCGCCGACCTCGAAAAGGGATTTGCCGCCGTCTGATACGGCGAAAGGAGGGTGCGCCCATGCCTATAAAGATACCGAACGGGCTTCCCGCAGCCGCGGTGCTGAGAGAAGAAAACATCTTCGTCATGGACACGGACAGGGCGGTGAGCCAGGATATACGCCCTCTGCGCATACTGCTGCTGAACCTCATGCCCACGAAAATAACGACCGAGACTCAGCTTGCAAGACTTCTCGGCAATACGCCGCTGCAGATAGAGACGGAGCTTATAGCGGTAAGCGGACACGTGCCGAAAAACACGCCCAGGGAGCATATGCTTGCCTTTTACCGCAGCTTTGACGAAGTAAGGGACGAATACTACGACGGTCTTGTGATCACCGGCGCGCCGGTGGAGCAGCTGCCTTTTGAGAGCGTGGATTACTGGGATGAGCTCTGTGACATCATGGAATGGAGCAAGACCCATGTTTACAGCACCTTCCATATCTGCTGGGGCGCGCAGGCGGGACTTTATTACCATTACGGCATACCGAAATATGAGCTGGAGGAAAAGCTGTTCGGCGTATTTCCGCACAGAGTCACGCATAAGGGCTCCATCCTTTTCCGGGGCTTTGACGACGTGTTCTGGGTGCCGCATTCAAGGCATACCACGGTAAGACGCGAGGACATAGCCGCGGCGCCGGAGCTGAAGATCCTTGCCGAGAGCGAGGAGGCGGGAGTCTACGCGGTGTCGACCGACGGGGGGAGGCAGGTTTTCGTCACGGGCCACGCGGAATATGACGCGCTGACCCTTCACGAGGAATACCTCCGGGACAAAAAGGCCGGGCTGAGCATTAAAAAGCCCCTGCACTATTATCCGGACGACGACGAAAACGCGCCGCCGCCCTGCAAATGGCGCTCCTGCGCCAACCTGCTTTTTGCAAACTGGCTGAACTATTTCGTATATCAGCTTACGCCGTACCATATCTCCCTCATAGGCGAAGGAAGCTGACTTCCTCTGCAAAAACGGCGAAATAATGATAGAGCGGACGGCCGCGGAACGATAAGTACGTTCCGCGGCCGTCCGCATTTGCCCGAAATGCGGGGAACATGCGCCGAAAGCATTTTTTTCTTGTGCAGAGTGATCCGTGTTGGTATAATATATATAATCATCGGCAAAGCCGCCGCGGAACAGCGGCGGGACAGCTGCCGTAAACGATAAAGAGTGGAAGAGCATGAGTGTTTTTAACGTCATTTCGCTGCTCGGCGGTCTTGCCATGTTCCTGTACGGAATGAGGCTGATGAGCAACGGACTGAAAGAAAATTCATCCGGAGCGCTGAAGATCATCATGGAGCGCGTTACCGGCAGTCTTTTCAAGTCGTTTATTACGGGACTGCTCGTGACGGCGGTGATCCAGTCGTCTACGGCCACCATAGTCATAACCGCCGGCCTCGTCGCGGCGGGAGTGGTGGAATGCAGAAAGTCCGTGGGCGTCATCATCGGCGCCAACGTCGGCACCACGGTGACGGGACAGATAATACGCCTTCTGGATCTGAACGCTTCCGCCACGTCATGGCTGCAGCTGCTCAAGCCCTCCACGCTTGCGCCTTTGGCGCTTATAATCGGCGTATGCATGTTCATGTTTGCCCGGCCTAAAAAGCACGCGAGGGTGGACGGCATCATAATCGGCTTCGGCATTCTTTTTTCCGGACTTCTGAACATGACCGAGGCGGTCGGGTCGCTGTCTTCTTCGGGGCTGTTCGAAACGGCGCTGGCAAGCCTGGGAAAAAGCCCGGTGATAGGCTATCTCACCGGCGCGGCCATAGCCTTCGCCCTGCAGAGCTCCTCGGCGGCGATAGGCATACTTCAGGCCTTTTCGGTATCCGGACAGCTGAGCTTCAAGGCGATCTATGCGGTCCTTGTCGGCATTTATTTGGGCGACTGCGTGACGACCGCCATAGTCTGCTCCATCGGCGCAAAGCCCGGGGCCAAGCGCGTCGGCCTCATAAACATCATGTTCAATCTCAGCGAGACCGTGCTCGTGCTTGCCGCAGTAACGCTTATCCACCGTTTCGGACTGCTCGACGCGCTGTGGGACAAACCGATATTTTCCGGCGGCATAGCCAATACGAACACGGTATTCAACCTCGGCTGCGCTCTGCTGCTTTTGCCGGTCCACGGCGTGTATGTGCGCCTGAGCAATAAGCTCGTAAAGGAAACCTCCGTAGAAAATCTGAAATATGAGGAGAAGCTTTCCGAGCTGAACAAGGCGTTTTTCAGCACTCCCGCGCTTGCCCTCAGCAGCTGCTACGACGTGCTCGCGGAGATGTTCAGCCTCGCGCGCGGAAACATCGAAAAGGCGATAGGGCTGTTGTACGGTTATAACGAGGCCGCCGCGGCGGAAATAGAGGAGTGCGAAACGGCCGTAGACCACATGACCGACCGCGTGAGCCAGTATCTCATGAGTCTGTCGCCGCACGTCAGAAGCAGCGAGCAGATCAGGATAGTCAATCAGTATTACAAGGTCGTGGCGGAATTCGAGCGGCTGAGCGATCACGCGGTGAATATTTCGGAAACGGCTGGGATATGCTTCCGGAACGGCAGCGCGTTCTCCGATACCGCGCTGGCGGAGCTGGAGGTGCTGACGGAGCTGACTTACCGCAACCTTGAATACGCAAAGCTCGCTTTTGAAAAGCGGGATATGGAGGCAGCGATGCATATCGAGCCGCTGGAGGAGGTCGCCGACGATCTTATAAGCGCCATGCGGGACAATCATCTTTCAAGGATGCGGGACGGGAAATGCGACTTTTTCGCGGATACCTGCTTTACCAACCTGCTGTCGGATATGGAGCGTATCTCCGATATATGCTCAAACATAGGGCTTGCTACCGTCATGCGCGTGGAACACACGCTCGAGGGAGCGGAGCACGAATATATCTCCGTACTGCATCAGGGCAGGAACGAGGCCTTCAACGACGAATACCGCAGAGCGCACAATGAATTCTTCGGTAAATTCGCTGCCTGCGCCGACGCCGCGGGGCAGTAATCTGTTATGAAACATATAGGAGGGAAGAAACATGGCCGATAAAGAAATACTCGTGATAAAAGTGAGGATCGATCCCGCTGCGGTCACCGCGTTCAAGGGCCCGGCGGGAGAAGTGGTCGCCATTCCCTTTACGGGGGAAGCGGAGGGAGAAATATTCAACGGCGTCGTACGCCCCGGCGCGGTGGATACGCAGAGAGTCAATCTGTCCGGCGTGCGGCATATGTCGGCGCGTTATATCCTTGAGGGTACCGACAAGGCCGGAGAGCACTGCCACATCTTCATAGAAAACAACGGCTGGTTCGAGTCGATGTCGATGCCGTTCAAGACCGTGCCGACCTTCCTGACGGACAGCAGGACCCTCGCGCCGTATCTGCACAGCAACAGGTTCCGCGGCGAGGGCCACCCCGGAGAGGGCGGGCTGCTGCTGATAAAGTACTTTGAGGTGGAAGCATGACGGCGTGAGCGCGTCTTATCCCGACGGGGGGAAGTGGGCTCTGCGGGACTCTATGAGTAAATGCCGCCGTCTTTTCCCGGATCACACTTTCTTTGCCACAGTATGCGCCGGGCGCACTGCAAACGCAGCGCGCCCGGCGGTTTTTGATTTGATTAGGGCAAAGGGAATTGAACCCTTGCCGGTTTTCACGGGCGCATGAACGCCCATGCTTCGTTGAAAGCCTTG
>JAEEGG010006687.1_pt1 | contig 26937 bp, 22 predicted proteins | sample 9134161 | NCBI WGS metagenome assembly JAEEGG01 (sample SAMN16246543, study PRJNA631951) | gut metagenome | biome: gut microbiome; feature: rumen; material: CR-attached | host: Bos | place: Iran: Karaj | collected 2018-10 | reverse complement strand
GTGTCACCAAGGTAGGTAAGTTTATCCGTAAGTACAGCATTGACGAGCTACCACAGCTCTTCAACATATTGAAAGGCGATATGTCCATCGTAGGCAATCGCCCGTTGCCTCTCTATGAGGCTGAGAAACTCACCATAGACTCCAGCATCGATCGCTTCATGGCTCCAGCCGGTCTTACCGGCCTGTGGCAGGTGGAGGAACGCGGCAAAGGAGGTATGATGTCAGCAGAGGAGCGTAAGCAACTCGACATCACTTATGGCCAGACCTACTGTTTCACGTTGGATATGAAAATCATATTCCGCACACTGACGGCATTCATCCAAAAAGATAACGTATAAAAACAAATTAATAGCATAATCCATATCGCAATGAACAAGTTTAAACGATTGTTTTTAATTGTAGCGGCCTCCGGAATCGGCGCCTCTGCTTTCGCTCAGTTTGACGAGAGCGGTATTGCTGCCGGTTTCTTCGACTCCAGTAAGGACAAGGACATTAATTTCTCAGAGTTCCATCTGCCCCCATTGGCAGTTCTATTAGAAAACGCCAAGTCGAATCCTCAGATTCTGACTCTGGAAAAAGCTAGACAAATAGCTGAGGCAGAGGTCGCTAAACAAAAAAGAAGCATATTTAGTCATATCAATGGTCATGCTAGTTATAGTTATGGTAAAGGTGACATGTGGGGAAACAACTCCTCTACAGTTACAAGCTATATGATGTTACAATACCAAGGTACGGAGTCTTCTTATTGGAATGTTGGTGTAAGTGCAAGTTTCTCCTTAGAAGATATCATAGACTATGTGCCTTCTATTAAGCGTTCTAGATTGGAAGCAGACCAAGCAGTCTTAGCCAAAGACATAGCCTTTGATCAGCTTAAAATACAGATAGCAACACTATTTGTAAAAATCACAAATGACTTAGTTTCTCTAAAAACGTTAGGAGAAGCGGCAGCCGCCTATCAAGGGGCTGGAGCTTTAAATCGTGAGGAATTTGAAAATGGCAACATGGAAATTGAAGAATTTGCCCACACTAAATTATATGAGAGCGGCCAAGTAAGTGGTTATCAACAATTGCAGACATCAATCACCACAGATATTCTCACATTAGAGATATTAACTCACACGCCGATTATTACCAACTCTACGACAGAAATTACGCTTGACACTCATGTAGTCAAGTCCGATAAGGAAATCGCCAAGGAAAACAAGGCGGTAGAAAAGCGCATTAAGAAAGCCGTAGAAGTTGACGAAAAAAAGACCAAGGCTTTAGAAAAAGCAGAGAAAAAAGCAGAGAAAGCTGCCGCTAAGGCTGCAAAAAAACAGAAATAAAACAAAAAGACATTACAACTATGGATTTATTCAGATATATCGTCAGATTCTTATATAAGATACGTTGGTATCTCATTATTTTACCGTTGATTGCACTTGTGGTGGCTTGGTTCATGACTCGTAACATGGAGCGTGTATACGATACCAATACGACAATTTATACAGGTATGATTACCGCCTATAATATTGAAGGAGGTTCAGGAACTGCTGGTGGTAATGCCCAGACCAACATGAAAAACCTCATGTTGTTGATTACCACTGATGTGACTATCCATGAGGTGTCCCTTCGTTTGTTCGCACGTTGTATGATGTACGGAAATGTCAACAAAGATAATAATTACATTTCTGCAGAGCATTTCCGTCAACTGAATAACAGCGTCCCTGCAGATGTAAAAGCATTGATTAACCATAACAGTGAAAATGCTACCTACGCAAATCTAAAGGCATACGAAAAGCCGACTCAGGATAACTATTTATTTGGCCTAACGAATTATCATGGTTATTTTGGTATCAACAACATCACAAGCCGATTAAAAGTGGTACAACTGAACCAAAGTGATATTATCGATATTGGTTATTCTGCCAACGATGCAGGAATTGCCTATAACACCTTGGATATTTTGAACGAAGTCTTTGCACGTCAATATGCGCAACTTCGTTATGGTGAGACCAACAACGTCATCAAGTTCTTCGAGCGGGAGGTGGCACGTCTATACCGCATCCTAACAAATGCAGAGGATGATCTCATTCGCTACAATGTTGAAAAAAGAATCATCAACTATGCTGAACAGACAAAAGTATTGGCTGGTATGGATGGTAGTCAACAATATTCAGACAATGATCTATTGAAGGCGCAAGCAACCACACGTGCTTTAATGGACTATTTGGAGCGTCAGTTAGGCGATCGCGCCAAAATTATCAAGGCTAATAAAGATTTTACCAATCAAGTAACAGATATCTCTCGCATCCAATCCCGTATATCTAATCTCCGACTGATGAGCAGTGAGGGCGGTGGAAGTGGTGTTGAATCCCAATTGGAATTGGCTAAAGCAGAAAGGATGCTTCAAAATGCCACAGACAATGTCCGTAGTTTGATTAAGGACATTGAAGCTGGAACCTATAGCACAGAAACAGGCGTTAGAGCCAACGAAATGATAAGCAAATGGTTGGAACAAGTATTATTGTTAGAAAAAACAAAAGCTGAATTAGGCGCACAAGACATCATGCGTCAAAAAATTGACAAGCAGATGCTTTATTATGCGCCAATTGGAGCGACCTTGGGTCGAAAGGATCGTCATATCAGTTTTATTGAAGGAAACTACATGGAGATGCTGAAGGCTCTAAATGCAGCCCGTCTCCGTCAGAAGAACCTACAGATGACGACTGCAACTCTACGTGTACTGAACCCGCCATTGTTCCCCATGAATGCCCAGCCGACCAACAGAATGATGATTCTACTTGGTGCATTTGCACTGACATTCTTGTTGACAGCATTGTACTTCTTCATCATCGAATTGCTCGATCGCACCCTTCGTGACCGTATGCGCTCAGAACGTATCACCAAGATTCCCGTTATGGGATGCTTCCCGAAGGAGAGCACACTTCGTTATCGTCGTTTTAATAAGACGATTGCAGACATGGCACTCCGTCAGCTCAGTAAAGCACTTCTTCCCCACTTCAAGGAAGGCCAGCAAAATATTCTCAACTTGTTGTCTACCGATGCTGCCAATGGTAAAAGCTACATAGCTCAGGAATTGGAGAATTACTGGATTTCTATAGGCTTGCAGGTTCGTCGTCTAACCTACGATGAGGACTTCTTGGCGGAGGATAGCCGTTTCATTATGGCCAATGATATCAAGGATATCTGTCCTGACATTCTGCCCAATGAGATTGCTATTATTGAGTACCCGAACCTTGACGACAATTCAATCCCGTCTGGACTTCTGAACATGGGCACGATTAACTTGTTGGTCACCCGTGCCAATCGTACCTGGAAAGATGTAGATCAGAAAGCACTCAAAGAGCTTCAGTCACAGTTAACGAACCAAGATACGCTATTCATGTATCTCACAGAGGCTCAGCGTTATGCTGTGGAGGAATTTGTTGGACAATTACCGCCATATACCAAGTTTAATAACTTTGTATACCGCATGTCTCAGATGGGGCTCACTGCTATTGAAAATAGTCACGCAAAATAAATGGCAAAAGTTTATTCAAATAGACTAATCGAGTACACTCATGATAACGGAGGAAGAGTAGCATTACTCTTTCTCCTGTTTGCACTTGCCATTTACGAATTCATTAATGCTGGCTTCAATGCTTTCGCAGTCATATGCCTATCCCCATTAGCTATATTGTTTTGCTATGTGGCATTTAAATGGAAAATGGGTGTTTTCTATTTACTGATTATTCTTAACTGGTTCATCATGAACCGAAACTATGCGCCTCCATTTCCAAGATCACTGGTTGATGAAATGCTCGAATTGTTACTGATTGCAATGGCAATTATTGACCTCAGGGATACACCACATTTTGGTCGTGCATGGAATTTTATGCTATTCGCAGTGATGATCTGGTGTGGATTATGTACCATTGAAGTCTTAAATGACACATGTGGATTAGGAATCAATGTTGATGCATGGTTTACAGGATTTAGGTTGATGGCGCTCCATCTAATTTGGATTGTTTTCGTGTTTTCGCTATACGTCTCAAATCCAGAAAGATTAAATACCTATTTAAGAATCTGGGCATGTCTATCGCTATTCTCAGCGTACTGGACATGGAAAATGATTAATATTGGATTAACGCCAACAGAACAAGATTGGTTATATAATAGTGGTTACAGAACACATTTACTTAATGCAGGAACACTTATCAGATATTGGTCAACATTTAACGATGCTGCAACATACGGTTGTAATGCCAGTGCATCAGCTATAGCTTTTGTGATTTTTGGAATTACTGCAAAATTTAAATTTGATAAATTCTTTTATATTTTTACTGCAGCTGCAGTAACTTGGGGAATGTTCCAATCAGGAACAAGAACAGCTATCATAACAATGATTGCAGGCTTTATTGTATTCTTGTTTTTAGCCAAATCAGCAAGAATATTAATTCCAAGTGCAATCATTGGAGGATTTCTCTTATTTATTCTAATCTTTACCAATATAGGCAATGGCAACCAATCGATAAGAAGAATGAGATCAGCCTTTGACAAAAAGGACGCATCTGCTAACGTTCGTGATATTAACAAGACTGCAATTGCTAAGTACATGAAAGATGCGCCATGGGGAATAGGAATAGGTATGTATTCAAAAGATATTCCAGCCAACAACAAATTTAAAATACTGTCAGATATACCACCTGATTCAGAATATGTGTTTATATGGGTCAGAACAGGTCCAATAGGAGTTACCATATTTACTTGTTGTATGGTCATGATACTATTAGGAGGATGTTATGTCGTTTTGTTTAGGCTTAAGAATCCAACACTAGTAGGTATTGGAGGTGGGATGTGTGCAGCATTTGTATCTATCCATTTAGGAGGATATGCCAATCAGATTCTATTCCAATATCCAAATGGATTAACCTTCTTTGGAGGAATGGCCATCGTATACATACTCCCCTATCTTGAACCTGCATGGATTCAATACGAAGAAAAGAAATCTGCCAAGATCGAAGAAAAGAAGCAGTTAAGACTGGAGAAAAAAATAGCATCAAGAGTGTAGATCATTGAAAATTGAGCATTGGAGATTAAGGTTTCTATTATCACCATCAATTACAATGGACTGGAAGACACCTGTGCATTGATTGAGTCCATCCCCTTCAATGAAAACATGGAGGTGATTGTGGTTGATAATGCCTCTAAAAATCAAGAAGCAGAAACTATTGCACAGCGACACCCACATATCAAAGTTATCAATAGTGACCGAAACCTTGGTTTTGCTGGTGGTAATAACCTAGGCATACAAGCTGCGCATGGGAAATATCTGTTCTTGATTAATAACGACACCATCTTTAAGGAGTTCAACATCCAGGCTTTGATTGACAGAATAGAATCATCGCCAAATATTAGTATAGTTTGTCCTAAAATCCGTTTTGCCTGGGGTAATAATCCCATTCAATTTGCGGGGTATTCCAAACTCTCAAGAATCACTATTCGTAACCATGCCATAGGCTTCAATGAAGTAGACCATGGACAAAACGACACTGCTCACCCCACGCCTTATGCTCACGGTGCAGCTATGATGATTCGCCGAGATGCTATTGAGACTGTAGGTCTGATGCCAGAATGTTATTTCCTCTATTACGAGGAATTGGATTGGTCTATGATGTTTACCCGTGCTGGCTATCAAATATGGTATGAACCAAAATGCACAATTTATCACAAAGAGAGTCAGACTACTGGCCAAAACAGTCTTTTGCGAACATACTTTATCACTCGTAATCGGTTGCTATTAGTCAGGCGCAATCCAAAAGAGTTCAATCAGACTCTTGCATATTTCTACCTATTCGGAATAGTCGCCATTCGCGACATCCTCAAATATACTTTCACTGCACGTTACGACCTGCTTAAAGCCACCATCCAAGGCTTATGGCATTTTATAAAATATAAACAACAAACTAATTAAAATGAATATATCGTTCTGGGGTATAATGATCTGGGGAGACTTACTCCTATTTTTCATAGTAGCAATGACAGTTCTCTATTTGGGAGTCTTTGCTATTGCTGCTTTATTTAACCGTCACCATGATTCTCCCAGATCTAAGAAGCAGAACCGAATTGTAGTCCTGATTCCCTCATATAAGCAGGATACGGTTATCGAACAAACTGTCATTTCCATCCTGTCACAGGCCTACCCACAGCGCATGTTCGACGTTGTTGTCATCTCCGACCATCAGCAAGAAATGACCAATATGCGTCTTGCCCAATACCCTATAACCCTACTCACCCCCAACTTTGAAGAGAGTACCAAGGCAAAATCGTTGCAGTATGCCATTCTCAATTTACCAGAATTCAAGATATATGATATCGCCCTCATACTTGATGCTGACAACATCGTTGAACAAGACTTCCTCGCCAAAGTGAATAACGCCTTTGAAACAGCTGCAACGAAAGCCATCCAAATGCACCGTATCTCCAGAAACAGAGATACAACCGTTGCTGTATTAGGTTCTATTTTCGAGGAAATCAACAATGCCATATTCCGTCGGGGCCACATCAATGTAGGGTTATCGTCTGCATTGTCTGGCTCCGGTGTTGCATACGACTTTGCTTGGTTTAAGGCTAATGTTATGAAAGCACGCACGGCTGGTGAAGACAAAGAATTGGAGGCTCTGTTGCTCCGTCAGGAATTCTTTATCGACTATTTCGATGACATTTATGTATATGGAGAAAAGAAGCGCACCACAGCAAAACTCAACCAGCAACGTGGTCGTTGGGCGGCAGAACAATTCCATAATTTCGTCCGGAACATCAAATTCTTGCCAGGAGCTATCTTTAGGAAACAATATGATCTGGCAGACAAAATTATCCAGTGGATGCTCATTCCCCGCACCACCATGGTAGCCATCATCATATTTATGAGCATTGTACTTCCATTTATATATATGACGATTGTGATTAAGTGGTGGATACTCGGTGCCATTGCCCTCTTCATCTTCGCTTTAGCAACTCCCGATTATTTGGTTGCTGAGATGTGGGAAAAAACTTTCTTACGTGATCCCATCTCTCGTCTATGGCAACATGTAAAACCTCGTTCCTCAACAAAGAAAAAATGATTTGGACTATACTGCATAGTATCGATATAGTCTTGTGGATTATCATAGCAGGATCAGTGGCATACGTCGTATTCTTTGCCGTCATATCCCTGTTCTATGAGAAAGAAGACCTGTTAGCCGAACATGCAGCAGCCCTAAGCAACAAACAGAATGAATTCCTTATTCTCTACCCCGCCTATAAAGAAGACCGTGTGATTATCAATGCAGTGGAGAATTTTCTGCTACAGGACTACCCTACTACCCAATACACAGTGGTTGTCATTTCCGACCACATGCAACCCGAAACCAACGACTATTTGAGTAAACTTCCCATCACTTTGCTCACACCAACCTTTGAAAAGAGTTCTAAGGCCAAAGCTATGCAATATGCCATCAGTGAGGTACAAGGTGATTTCGACCAGGTCGTAGTACTCGATGCCGACAATGTGGTACGTCCTGAATTTCTGTCTCAACTCAATGGTTTATGTACAATATATGATGCAATCCAATGCCACCGCTGTGCTAAGAATGCTGACAATGATGTGGCTGTTCTCGACGGAGCCAGTGAGGAAATCAACAACACCATCTTCCGTAAAGCGCACAACCGTCTTGGTTTGTCCTCTGCTCTCATCGGTTCTGGCATGTGCTTCAGCTATGAACTGTTCAAGAAGAATGTATTCCAACTCTCCACAGCAGGTGAAGATCGTGAGATGGAAGCAATTCTACTCCAACAGGGAGTGTTTATCAAATACGCTCCTGATATTCATGTCTTCGATGAAAAAGTTAGTAACCAGGATAATTTCCAGCGTCAGCGCATGCGTTGGATGACAGCTCAGGTGCAAAGTCTGTTCAGTAATCTCCCGAAGATTCCAGAAGCTATTGTTCATGGCAAGATCAACTTTGTGGACAAAACCATCCAGCAGGCCCTCATACCACGTTCTATTCTCATTGTCCTATTGGCAAGTATTTCCATCTTTATGACCATCTTCATGCCGACATGGTGCGAGAAATGGTGGGTACTTTTTGCATTGCTAGGGCTCTCACTCTTCATAGCCATCCCCCGTCAGCTCCGTTTTCGTTCCTTTGCCAAGGTTCTTGCTATTCCCGGTCTTGTCCTCCGCATGCTCAAGAACCTTCTCCATATCGACCGCAAAAATACAGATTTCATCCACACCCAACACGGTTGATACAAAAAACGTCATTATAATTTGGATAATTGCGTATAATTTCATATCTTTGCAGAAAAATAGATTCAATGGAAGAGAGACATTATCCTGTTGGAATACAGACTTTTTCAGAAATCGTTCAAGGAGGTTATGTCTATATTGACAAAACTGACTTGATGTGGCGTATGCAGAATAAGAGAAAGTATATTTTCTTAAGCCGACCACGCAGATTTGGCAAGTCTCTTTTGTCATCAACATTGCATTCATTCTTTGCAGGTCAGAAAGACCTGTTCACTGGACTGAAGGTTATGAATCTGGAAAACGAATGGATGTCATATCCCGTTATTCATTTAGACTTGAGTATAGCCAAAGGGAAAACATCCGCTATGGAATTAAAAGATTCGTTGATGTGGCTTATGAATCCTTTCTGCGAAGAGTATGGGTTCGGCGTAAAAGAAGATACACCAGGAAAGATGATTTCAGGACTCATCACTCGGGCCAGCCAGAAAACAGGTAAACAGGTAGTCATCATTGTCGATGAATATGATGCACCACTTTTAGATGTCTTGCACGAAGATAATCTTGATGAATTGCGTAAGGTCATGCAGGAGTTTTATACCCCTCTCAAGGCCTGCGAGAAAGACATAAAATTCTGCTTCATTACTGGTATTACAAAATTCTCGCAACTGAGCATTTTTTCCACTATCAACAACCTGACAAACATTTCCCTATGGCCAGAGTTCTCTGCCATTTGCGGCATCACAGAGAACGAACTTTCAGAGCAAATGCAGGAAGACATAGAATTGATGGCCAACAGAAATCGTCTGAGTGCGATGGAAATGCATACAAAGCTAAAGACTCTTTATGATGGCTATCATTTTTCTGAAGACTCTGAAGAAGTGTACAACCCTTTCAGTCTATTGAAGGCCTTCGATAGCAAAAAAATTGGAAATTACTGGTTTGAAAGTGGCACACCTTCTTTTCTTGTTAAGGAAATGAAGTTTTTTCGAACAGACATCATGTCTCTCGACCAACTGGAAGTACCGTCTACAGCCTTTGACCAGCCTACGGAAGATATGGAAGATGCACTGCCACTTCTTTATCAAAGTGGATATCTTACCATCAAGGGCTACAACCCGGAAATCGACATGTACACACTTTCTATCCCCAACCAAGAAGTACGCATCGGCTATACGAGAGGACTTCTACCATCCTATATAGGCTTAAAAGCTGCCGAAGTACAGACGGGCTTTGCTGCCAAATTCTGGACTGCACTGAAAAAGAACGATATCGAACTTGCCATGAGAGAGATGAAATCATACATGGCCGGCATTCCTTATGTTGAAGGATTTAAGAAAAAGTTATCTGAAGCAGCTACCGTCGAAGGATTCTATGAATATACGATGTATCTGATATTCTCCATGCTTAACGTCTATGTACGAACACAAGTAAAATGTGCTGGAGGACGTGCTGACATTGTTGTATGGATGCCTGAAAAGATCTATATTTTTGAGATAAAGGTATCTGAATCATCAGGAAAGGCCGTGAATCAAATTGAATCCAACGGCTATGCTACCCCATTTATAACAGATGGTAGGGATATAGTAAAAGTTGGAATCAAATTTGATAAAGAAACAAGAGTACCAACCGAATGGACAGTCAAATATGAGTAACATCAAGATTTTCATCTGTGCCCACAAGGAAGTTCCCCTACCCCAACACCCGTATTTCCTGCCCGTTCAGGCAGGGGCAGCATTGCACGATCTCATCCCTGGCTACCAGCCAGATAATGAGGGGGAGAACATCTCATCTAAAAATCCTCATTTCTGTGAACTCACCTGCCACTATTGGGCATGGAAAAACCTAAAGGATGTCGATATCGTCGGTCTCAATCACTACCGCCGTTACTTTGACTTCAAGCAGAAATGGCCTCAGTTCTCTGCCGACAAGCATTTCATTTCGACAGATAAATTCCTTAATCAGCCCTACATATTCCCTAATATTGAAGAGATATTACAGAAATATGACATTATTCTGCCGGTTGCTCGCCACTGGCGTGTAAGCAACACACAGCAGTATGAGGAATACCACATAGCTAAAGACTGGGAAATGCTTCGTCAAATTATCAAGGAACGTTCCCCCCAATATAGTCCTGCTTTTGAGAAAACAATGGATCATAACAACAAGTCTGTTGGCTACAATATGTTTATCACCTCATGGAAACACTTCGATGCCTATTCTGAGTGGCTCTTCGACATTCTTTTTGAGGTAGAACGTCGAGTTCCCCCCATCGATGATCCCATCCAAAGTCGCATTTATGGCTATATGAGTGAACGTTTGATTAATGTTTTTTGTGAGCATTATAAGCTTCGCATCAAGAGCGTTCCCCTCATCATGCCGATTGACGAGTTTCAGCCTCATTTGAATATCAACAATTTTCATGCATATTACCGTAGAATACTTAATGATCTTAAATTCTATTTAAGATAGTTACTAAGAATGGGAAATAGAACAAGAAAAAGCATCCTGAATGCGGAAGTAAATATCATTTTCTATTTACTTGGAACATTTGTAGCCTTTTTCTCACGCAAAATATTCTTGGACTGCCTCGGTGCTGACTTCATTGGTCTCACTGGTACATTGATGAGTATTCTAAGTCTTCTAAACCTGTCTGAACTCGGTATTGGCCTGAGCGTAAGTTATTTCCTCTATAAACCGTTGGCAGACAATAATCAACAAAAGATCTCTGATATCCTATCATTACTTGGATACTTATATAAACGTATCGGTCAATTTATACTTGCATCAGGAATTATTATTAGTATTTTTTTTCCCTTGATATTCATTAATAATTCGATGCCTTTAAGTATCGTATACTTCGCTTTTTATTCATTCCTATGTTCTAGTGCTATTGGCTATTTTATCAATTATAGACAAACGCTGTTAGATGCTGATCAAAAAATGTACTTGGTTTCAATCTACAGCCAAAGTTTTAGTCTCTTGAAATCCATTATACAGATTCTATTAGCCATATATTATAAAAATTTATATATTTGGGTAGCCATTGAATTTGTTTCCTCTTTAGTTCAATGCTGGGTATTAAACTGGAAAATCAATAAAGAATATCCTTGGATAAAGACAAACAAGAGTCGAGGTCCCGCCCTATTGAAGGAATATCCTGACGTCCTCAAAAAGACGAAGCAAATTGTCATCCATCAATTAAAAGACTTTCTCCTTACTAAAAGTGATGAAATCATGATCTTTGCCTTTGTTTCACTAAAAATAGTTGCGTACTATGGCAATTATGTCATGATTATCACGAAATTATCAACCATGTTCCTGACATTTTTTAGTGGGATGGCGGCTGGTATTGGCAATTTGATTGCGGAAAGCAATAAAACACACATTAATAATATTTTCTGGCAACTATCATCCATGAAATACATCTCTGCAGGTATCCTTGTCATTACATTGTCTTTCCTCATTAATCCTTTTATTTCATGGTGGTTAGGAAGTGAGTACGAATTAAGTGCAGTAATAGTGATACTTTTTATGATTAATTTGTTCTTTATGCAGACAAGGTCTATAGTTGATATGTTCAACCATTCATACGGACTCTACGGTGACGTATGGGCAGCATGGGCAGAGGGCATCATAAATATCACAGTTACTATTGCCATTGCATTCAAATGGGGAATAATCGGTATCCTCATGGGGAAAATTGTCAGTCTATTTTTAATTGTCGTCATTTGGAAGCCATATTACCTATACTCCAAAGGATTCAAAGAGTCTGTTTGGGGTTATTGGAAGGGAGTCATTTCATATTATTTTTGTTTTGCCCTTGCGTTTGCATATCTTATTCTTACTATGCATCTGTTCAAAAACGCTCCTGAACCAACATTAAAATCTATGATTTTTTTTGGCTTAACTGAAGTCATACCATCAATTATCATATATCTTCTAACACTCATAGTAATAGGTCGTGGGACAAAAGAACTACTAAAACGAATTCCTTTATTAAGCCGTTAATGAAATCATAAAGTAATAATGCGATTGCATTATCGACGACTACTCAGATGAAAGATTCAACCAACTTTCTAAAGAATCTTTTATAACTAAATAGAAAAGAATTATAATAATCCTTTATTTTTAATTTTATATTACCTTGTATCCGTGCTCGTTCAAAGAAAACTTTTGAAATTGTATCATTAACAGGTTTATTATCTACTATTGGAAAATTCTCTTTCAATGTCATAAAGTGACCTGGATTGTTCATAGTACACCTAATCAATGCATCTTTATTATAAGTCAGTCCTTCCCTCTGAATACGATACACAGACATCTGTTCGTGCATACCACGCAATTTCCCGACCATAGCACATGACAAGATTACAAATATGTCATAATTCTGTATAAACTCAGAATGCTTCAATTGTGAATAAAACTCCATAGCCTCCTTACGACATAAGACAGAAGCTGTAGGTATAGTCCAATTAACAAAAATCTCTGTCGGGGCATAGTCTCTGTCCTGTATATTTTCACAGTCAATCCACGCATAAGTCTCTGTTTCAAATTTTTTCTTTGCGCTATGGAAACACATCGAATAGTCCGGATTACTCTCTAAGAAATGTACTTGGCGTTGAAGTTTTTCCGGATCTGTCCAATAGTCATCACCCTCACAAAATGCAATATATTTACCCCTTCGATGCTTTTCGTTCATGATTGCCACAATATGTTTCAATCCTCCTTTCTGCCATTGATTTTCTGTTTCAATCATCGGTTTGATGATATGAGGATACTTCGTTGCATAATCACAAACTATATCGGTTGTTCCATCCGTTGAGGCATCGTCGTGAACAATTACTTCAAAAGGGAAATTAGTTCTTTGCATAACAAACCCATCCAAAGCATCTCTGATGAAATTCTTCTGATTATAGGTAAGACACCAAACTGTTACCATCGGTTGTTCCTGATTATTCATCTTCTCCATCATCGCTTCACTTCATTTAAATAAACCCTTGGAATTCTATTAAATGCTTTACTGTTAACAGTAACACACCCTTGATGTGCCATAAATGCCATTTTAATCCCTAAATCATTAACTATCTGAAATTCACGATCCCCAATTTCATGGGGAGTACCATAAGGATATGCAAAATTAGAAACATCTTTCTGGATTTGTTCCATAATCTTTATTATACCATCTTTTATTTCCCTTTTTGCATCTTCCAATGATAATTTGTTTAATGCAGGATGAGATATCGTATGTCCACCAATTGTACAAAGCGGATGACGCGACAATTCGCGTACTTGATCCCAACTCATGCCTTTTTCCCGAACAGGTGCGAACCAATCTATTTCATAGTCAGAGAACATACTTATCAGTTCCTCTCTCAAATGATTTTGATCAAGACACAAAATTCTTTCTCTTAATATCCGAAAAGTATCCCATCTCTCTTGGAATGTCCTACACGAAAACCTTTCCTTTGTATTAATAATAATTTCATCGTGAGTCAATATCAAATTCTCAAGACTATCCCACCATAAAATGGCTTTCTTGTCTACAAAATCTGTTGCTACAAATATAGCGAATGGCACATGATATTTCTCAAAAATAGGAAGAGCATTTGTGTAATTATCCAAATAACCATCATCTATTGTAAAAACGACAAATGGTTTGTCAGGCCTTTTGACAGACATCATGATTGAATATAATTGATCTAATGAAATAAAATCAAATCCCTCTCTTTTATATTTCAGAATTATCTTCTCAAGAAACGATGGAGAAACCTTCAAATCTTCATTCGTTGGAATCCTATTTGGATCTTTTTCCGAGATATGATGCATCATGTAAACTACGCCCAGAGCCCCTTCTTTCATTAATTTATTTCTGCAGATGGATGTCAACATCGGATATTGTTCTACAACAACACATCGTCTGTAGAACCTTTCGATATTCTGGGCTATCTTTCTTAAAAATATCATAATTCTCGTATTTATTTTGCAAAAATACAACTTTTTTAGAAATAAATCACTAACTTTGCGCAATAAAATAATAACTCGATGAAACTTTCTATTATTACAGTCAATTATAATGATGCTGCGGGACTTGAAAGAACCATTAAGAGCGTTATATCTCAAACATTTCACGATTATGAATTTATCATCATAGATGGTGGTTCCACAGATGGAAGCGTCAACATCATAAAAAAATATGAACAATATATAAACTATTGGATTTCTGAACGAGACGGTGGTATCTATCCGGGAATGAACAAGGGGCTTCGACAGGCTAAAGGAGAATATGTTAACTTCATGAACGGAGGTGATAGTTACCATTCAGCCGATGTACTTGAAAGAATCTTTTCCTTAGATATTAATGCTGATATTATTACAGGAGCACATTTTGGCAGCCCACACCCAAATGTTGGGAAAAATGGAATATCCCTTCTTTCGCTCTACACCGGAGCTGTTGACCATCAAGCATCCTTTATACGACGTGAAATAGCGCTCCGCCATCCATATGATGAGAATTTCAAGATTGTGTCCGATTGGAAATTTTTCATTCAAGCACTTATTTTTGACAATTGCTCTTTCTACTACACAAACACCATTGTCGTTGATGTTGATATGACTGGTATCAGTAACACAAACCAGAAACTTGACAGAAAAGAGCGTGAAGCAGTTTTGCATGAGCTCTTTCCAGAAAGACTATTACAAGACTACCAATTATTGTCATCTATTCATCCAAAAATGTTAGAACTTGCCCCTCGTATTAGTAAATCACAAAAAATTCTAAAGATTATAACAAGAATTGCCATAAAATTGCTGAAAGTCAAGGGTATTTGACGGGTATATATTGGTTATATTTTCTCATGAAAAAGTCGACTACTATACTTATGGTATCTATGTCTTATTGAATGCTGAATATCCAATAACTTTTGAAATAAAGAAGCAAAGAAAAACATATTATGAGCTGCAAGCCAATATTCAAAACGACGTTTCCTGCTAAATTGCCTATATTGCCAAATACTCCTATGAGTTTCAGGAAACAAATTCAGCCAAGTCTTATTTGTTTCTTTATTATCAAAGGACGTAATCAATGCACTTTTCATAGAAAACTTACGAAATTGGATTTCTTCCTCATACTTTTCATAGTTTCCCGTTTCTTTCATTAAAGTCTCTATTCTGCGAGCAACCTCTATGACACTCTCGATGCTCTTCTCTGTATGTTGAAAAGAACCTGAATCTTCTGTATGTCTATAATGATATAAGGGCGCATCAATACCCAAAACTTTATGAGCTTTAAGATATAGGTGTAGATTAAACAGAAGATCTTCTCCTGTATCAAGTCCTTGAGGAAATGTAATATGATTATCTTTTATCAGGCAAGCACGGGTCAAAGACGTACATAACGAAGGAAAAATATCACCATTGAGAAGTCCCCTGATATTATCATCCATATTATCAGAATAATTCTGTTTATAAATGCGCTGATAGTTAAAAAACTCATGGGTAACATTGCATCCTACGATATCTGCATTTGACTCTTTCGCCTTTTGATATAGTAATTCAAGCATATTCTTGTCCACCCAGTCGTCACTATCCACATGAATAAGATACTCACCCTTCACATTGTTTATACCTGTTTGACGAGCAACAGCCCTTCCACAATTCTTTTCAAGTCGAATCATTACGACTTGAGCTTTACGATATGGGTACTGTTCAATTGTTTGCTCCAAAACTGACATACTATTGTCTGTTGAGGCATCATCAACAAAAACATATTCAATATCATCAAGCGTCTGTTCGAATAAAGAGCAAACACAATCATGAAGATACTTCTCACGATTATATATTGTTATAACAATCGAGACCTTACAAGTATGCATATATAGAATCTATTAACACTTCTTTTTGCAAAAATACAAAAATATTCTGATAACCGAAACATATTTTCAAAAAAAACACTACCTTTGCATTACTTTTTATTCACATACGATCATTTTTACCAATCAAATAATGAAAGAATTACTAAATCTGATTATACCACGAGGAAAGACTGAGAAGATTATTTTCTTCTCTACTCTTATATGGTTCCTATGTTTTTCCTTATTCTTCGCCCTTACTGTTGACTTTTCTTACCATCATGAACTGATGGGATACGACAGCGACTTTTATATCGGAGGGGAAACCCATAAAGTCATGCTAAATAAGATAATCTCATGGAACTTGCGGCATCCACTTTACGTAATGATCAACTATCCTATCCTACTGATTGACACCCTATTACCATCAACATTACATTGGGCTGTCTTTGCAGTCTTTTCGTCCATTATGATGGCTGGCAGTAATCTATTCATCTACAAGGTATGCAAGATTTCGTTGGTCGGTGAATCTGCCACTTTAACATCAGTCATTCTCTTCCCAACATTTGCTCACATCATGTTACTGTCCAGTCTAGCAGAGACCTATGTATTAACCATTTATTTCGTTTTATTACTCATCCTATTGGCACTGACTAAAAAATCCACATCCTTATCTGACAATATTATCTTTGCCATCCTCACTGGTACAACTTTGACGAATTGCATATATTTCTTCTTTATTAAGATATGGGAGAAGAGCGGTCAGTTTTGGCAAGCAGTCCTTACAACTTTGAAATCGACTTATCTGTTTATTCCGTTGTTTGGAGTCACTTTCATTGGTCTGGCTTTCCGGTATTTCTTCAAACATATCCCCTTGATGGAAGCAATTCTGAACGATACACACAAATTCGTTCACGATAACAATATTCAATTTACAATAATTTGGAACCACTATTTCGCTGATCCTTTCTTGTTCCATTATACTGATCAAGTTGTGCATACCAGTAATGCAGAGGTTCTACCCGCCTACCCATCCTTATTCTACCACATCTCTATCATATTTCTGCTTTTATTCGCCCTATGGGGTGTTGTAAAAGCCAAGGCAATACTACGCAATATATGTCTTAGTTTCTTTGCATATAATATCATCATCCACTTTATCTGCGGATATGGTAACAATGAACTTCAATTGTTTTGTGGACATTGGCTGTTCTTTGTCCCACTCTTTTTGGCTGTTGGTCTGAGTACCATTAGACAAACCCTCATACGGAGGTTTTTCCAATTCTTGATTCTCACATGCGCAGTATTCTTCGCTATACATAACGCCTACTGTTATATTACGAGCATTCAAGCATGTTCTTTATGAAAAGATAAATTATGAAAGATTATTTCAAACTCCTTAGAATTAACCAATGGGTCAAAAACCTGTTTGTTTTTGCGCCCCAGTTCTTCAGTAACAGTCTGTTCTTCAAAGAACAAACAGAGGCATCTCTTCTTACATTTCTATCCTTTTGCTTCATCAGTAGCTCTATATATTGCTTGAATGACCTGCATGACGCTGAGGCAGACCGCCTTCACCCGAAAAAATGTAGGAGACCTATTGCATCAGGAGCGGTGTCAATAAAAGAAGGTTATATACTAATGGGATTATGTGCATTACTATCCTTTGTTATATTATCATTTGTAAACAGTCCAAAACAGTTATACCTATATATTATAATAGGCGGATATTGGCTGATGAACATAGCCTACTGTCTGAAACTGAAACATTATGCCATTATTGATGTAACTATCATTGCCATTGGTTTTGTTTTACGAGTACTGGCTGGTGGCTTTGGTACAAATATATGGGTATCTGAATGGCTGATATTGATGACCTTCCTGATTGCCTTGTTTCTGGCATTCACAAAACGCTATGACGATTTCAGCATCTTTGAGCAGACTGGTACAAAGCCAAGAGTCTCAATCACCGGTTATAACAAGGCATTCATCAATGAAGCAACGTCTATTCTAGCATCTATTACTGTGGTCTGCTATATCATGTACACTATGTCAGAAGAGGTTACAGCCAGGATGGGAACTCACTATATATATTTGACATCTGGTTGGGTGTTAGCAGGTTTATTTCGATACCTGCAGAATATGATTGTATATAATCAAAGTGGTAGCCCGACCAAATCACTTCTCAAGGACCACTTTATTCATATATGCATTGTTGGATGGATTCTATCTTTCTTCGTTATCATATACATGTAAAATAACAGGATGGCAGTCTCTAATCAAAATCAACGTCTGTCCAATGCCATCACATGGCTGAGGTTTCCTCTGATATTCCTCATCATTCTCCTGCACTGTTATTCGGTACAGAGGTTGGAGGGTAGCCATGAGACCTACTTCAAGGCCCTTTATCCATTCTCACTTTGGCTGGGCGAAACTGGTGTTCCTGGGTTCTTCTTCATTTCTGGTTTCTTGTTTTTCCTAAGCAAGAAGACCTATTTTCAGAAGTTGCATACCAGAGTCCATACACTACTGATTCCCTACCTGTTATGGAACCTCATTTTGTTGATACTATATCTTGCTGCTTGGGCAGCTGGATATCCACAAAATATTAATGGCAGAAGCATAACGGATTATACTGTCATGGATTACCTCAGACTCTTCTGGGACAGAGGCTCGTATGACAACGGCAACTTCGTCCCCCTACTTTGTCCACTATGGTATATCCGTAACTTATTAATCATGTCTATACTCTCCCCAATCCTATATTATATAATAAGGTACACGAGAGAGGCTTTCATATTGGCCATCACCATCTGGTGGCTGATATCCTATCATAATGCCTTTATCCCACAGACCATACTATTCTTCAGCCTTGGTGCCTATTTCAGCATCTTCGACATCAATCTGCTTCAGATGATTCATAAGCAAAAGAAGATATTCTTCATCATCTTCACCTTCTTCGCCATCAGTGACATCGTCAGCCATACGATATACCACACACCTGTCAATTTGCAAATACACAGGCTCTCACTTATCTTCAACATCCCAGCATTGCTTATATTAGCAGATTGGAGTATACAACGTGGCTATAACAGCAGGTTGCTTCCTAATGCCGCATTCATTGTCTTTTGTGTACACTACCCGATTGTAGTCGCACTTCGAAAAATATGTATAGCTCAATTCGCTAATGCGACAGATTCCATACATATCCTTTTCTACTTCGTATGTGTAATCATCTCAACTCTCTTAAGCATCGGCCTCTATCTTCTCATGGACAAGTATCTTCCAACTATCAAGAGGATCTTATCAGGCAACAGATGAAAAAATTCAAATATTTCATATTACTATTCATATTCTTTGTATGTGCCATCATCGTTTATGGTGCATATCACTACTATGCCCCACCCCATCTTAGGGAACCATATCAGATGAAGAAACCAGATGACACTCTTCGCATAGCCTATATCGGTGACAGTTGGGCGTTTATGCACAAAGATCATGATTGTCAGATTGCACAATTGTTAGAAGATTCATTACATCGACCAGTAAAAGTACATTCATACGGCATCTGTGGATTGACAAGTAAGGAAATATACGAGAATCTATTCGACAATTCTGATTTCAAGTGTTTTCTGCAGAAGCGTAGTTATGAGTATTGCTTTATTTCTGCAGGCATCAATGACACTTATAGAAAGATGGATACAACTTACTATCAGCGAAGTATGGACGGCATCATTAAATTCTTTCTGGCTAACAATATACATCCTATCATTCTTGAAATACCTGACTATGATATCCAAAAAGCATATAAGAATCAAAAGACAAATAGACAATTACTTCGTCACCTCTCCATGTTTTTAAATAGTACCCCATTAGACTGTAAGCAACTGTTTCGTCATGTCCTCAAAGAACTTGTAAATAACAAAAGTTATAATGACAAAATCAGTATTATTCGCTATCAATCATGGAATAATGACTATAACAATGACCAACAAATACTATATCAAGGAGATGGGATGCATCTGAATGATGATGGTTATCAAGTTCTTGACAGTATCATTGCCAAAGAGATTCTGACAACAGAGCATAATAACGTGCACCAGCCGGAGTAAGATGTCTGCCATCATAGGTGATGAAATGGCGGTCGGGGGTAAAAATCGGAACTGTACTATCTGGTTGGAGGGTAAGATATTGAAGATTCACATACTTATCTTGCCATTCGTCCTTGAGTAATTGATTAACTGCGTAGAAATCATGGTGAATGGTAGTACGCTGTAAGAAATAGTCATGAATATGACGATTCTTGTAAAAGATACCATTACAAGTTCCATGATTCTTAGTACCAATGCCCCAAATCTCAACACCAGGTTTGATATTACTCCAAATCATATTAGGAACATCATGTTTCCAACCGAAGAAATAGATACAGTCACATTCTCGAACACGACTCATTGGACAATCATCAAAAGCATAATGATAAGATATCTGTATCTTGTTGGAGTCTGATGATTCCAACAAGATATTGGCGAAATCACGAGCAAAGCTATTACCAATAATAAGAACTTTCCGTTTTGAACTCTCAAAGGTAAACTCACGGTCATATTGATAGATACGATCAGTATATCGCTCAAACACAGTGGGATCTGTCGACCCCTTATAAAGATCAAGTTCTGGAACATCTCTCACCACCCCACCCTGACGATAAATCCAGAAAGCGAAGGTACAAATAAACAGAAAAGATGATAATAGGCACAGACGAGATATTTTATTGATACGAATTCTCTTTTCTAACAGATGATAGGACAGCAATGAGAGCAAAAGCGTAAGAACAACCACCTCAAAAAGCACCACGGGCGAGATTTCATCAGCATAGAAATAACGATAGAAAGCCAACAGTGGCTGATGCCAAAGGAACAAGCTTAAACTCATCCTGCCTAATGGTACAATCAACTTCGACTGTCTGGCTAAAACAGTTATTCGATTCTCCTCCCCATTGGCATATATATATAATAAGGAAAATGCCACCGTCAATATCACCAACATCTCGCGAGGAAGGAAACTCTCACGGATAGTATTAGTTCCTCCCACTAAATTGTAAGGCATAGCCCGTTCTCCAATCGTGAAAGCTCCAAAGAAAATCATCAACAGCACCAGAATAAATGACAGATATGACATGGTAGCAGATGATCTCTGTGCTCTCACAGCAATGATTCCGCCCGCAGCAATTTCAAAGAAGCGGTAGGGAAGCAGATAGTACTTGTTTCCGATGGTGTCGATGGGTAGTAGATAGAGTACGATGGAAAGCAGTGCCAGAATAACAAGTATAGTTTTCATCCGCTGGCGAAAGAGCAACATCAGCAATGGAAATAGCACGTAAAACTGAAAAAGCACACCGAGAAACCATGTATGCATCAGCACTTTATGATAGATGGCGGCCCAATAGTTTTGGGTGGTTATACTCTGAAGGATGTTGTTTGCAAAGACCGTTGTTGCCAATGCCTCTTCACTAAGGAAACGCAGATCCATTGGCAACATTCCCCAATAACCTACGGCCAAAGATAAACCGCATACTAACAACACCAAGGGTAATAGTCGAAAGACTCTCTTTTCCAGGAATTGCCAATAGTGGAAACGACCATCATTGATCTTATCCATAACCTTTGGCACTATCAGATAACCACTCAGCACGAAAAAAACATCCACACCAAGGTATCCGCTCTTGCACCAACCTGCATGATAGAGCACCACGGCAATGATGGCCAGACCTTTCAGCAAGTCCAAGTCATGACGATAAACCATTCTTTAATTCTTAAGTTTAAAACCCATCTCTACAGCCATTCGGAGGACGGTCTCAATCTTATCTTCCGAGAACTCATCTGGATTAGAAGAATGGGTGCCAAAAATGACAAATCCATTTTCTGCTTTGGCACACTCCAGAATATCTCGAACCTGTATCATATCCGTCTCTTTGGTGATAAACATTCGACCAAATTGGAAAGTTGTGGTATCTGGATTTATAATATTTGCACCCATGACCATCTTCATTCCTTGATTATTTATGGCCTTGCGAATAACATAAGTATTATTAGAACCTGGAGTGACAACCATTCGGATAAGCTCAGATGAAGCAATTTCATGTTCTTCCATAAAAGCAATACTTCTTTGGATGTCATCTACTATCTCATTATACGTCCATTCTTTCCACCGCCCATGATTATAGCCGTGTAAGGCGATGCCATATCCTTCTCTATGCCATGCCTTCAGCGAATCACAACGAATACTGTCAAGGAGAGCCGGAACCACCGCATAGGTTGCCTTCACCCCTATCCGCTCACATATCTCATGGATTTTAAAGATTCCTATGCCCGAGTCATCATCGATCAGCATGAATGTCGGTTCCCTATGGCTATCTTTGATATGAAAACTGTTCAATAGCCACAAATAAACCGTCTGTTTTGTCAGATTACCAGTCATAATAGGACGTCTGACATAAACGAACAGCAATAACACAGGCAACAAGCCTGTGACAAAAAATAACAAACTTCTTTTCACATAGAATAACATCAGACCGCTATTTGTTGATCTCGATATTCAATCTTCGTGAAAAGATATCGGCACCAAATTGGTTAAAATGACTCACATCACAAAAAAGGCTGACGTCCAAAAGCTCTTTATCACGTATATAATTGAGATAATGGCACGAATACTGTTTTTGAGCATTCTGTGTTAATTCTTTCATTTTTCCAATAAAAGCTTTGTCATAGTTCCAATATTCTCCGTCTCTATTTGGCATTGCAACTAATACACATTCTAAATGATGATCAAGGCAATACTGAAATATTTTATTAAAATATGAGAGTTGCAAATTATATATTGATGTAGAATATTTCACATAATCATCTTCATGAGCTTTTCCTGGCGTAACAAATTGTCCTTTATTTGTAAGATGTGGCGGTTCTGGCCTATTATCGTCAAAGAGAGAGAGGATTATCTTTGGAAGATTTTTGGTACCTATAAGATATGGATAAATATAATTGTTATAAAAATTATTTGAATAATCTAAACTATATTCTTCTGGGAAATAATGATGGTAGACATAATTACGCGTTTCAGAAAAGACGCAAAAAGAAACATAGTCAAAACAAATTACTACTCTTTTAAGTTTAGGGCAACATTCATTTGCATATAGAAGTTTATAATATATTTGATTGTAAGAGTCATTATCATGGGCAAAGTTGTATCCACATGGGCTTACTAAATAAGGATTAATACCACGATAGAACTTCGAACTGCCAAGATAAATACATTCAATAGAATCTCGTTGGGAATACAAACCCTCAAATTGCTGCTCTATTTGCTGTTTTGTAGTCTGACCATATAAGATAGACAGGATTTTTGAGCTAACTAGATTATACAACCCTATAAAAAGAATCGTATAAATGATGATAATAACAATATTACTAATGTACTTTTTCATCCGGAATCTTTAAAACTGAAAATAAATAAACTGCTTACTGTCGATATTTCCAAACAAAACAATGAGCGTAACTATTATAAAATCAGAAAGTCTAAGGTTTATAAATCCATGACTACCTACTTTCTGCTGTAAAGGAAAGTCCTTTTCTCTATCTCTCCATTCTGCAATTAATATATATATGGCAAAAAGGAATCCAATATATACAGAACTACCCCCTAAATAAGGTATTCTTATTATTGAATCCGATATAATACCCTTTGAATATGAAATGGCATCTAGGATGGTAGTGGCACGGAAGATAATAAGACCAATGGAAACCATAAAATAGGTTCCAATCATTTTCAGGAAATCTTTTCTATTGGGTAAACCATAATGATTCGGTCGCAATTTCTTTTTCTTTCCAAATGATCCAGAAAGAATCAGAGGTATATAAAGCAATCCATGGTAAAGGCCAAAAATAGCAAACGTCCAATTGGCTCCATGCCATAATCCAATTAAAACGAAATTTACAAGAATGGCAAAGATAATACCCAAATTATTCAAATTCCTGAATGCAATATTGAGAGGTGAGAAGACATAGTCAGTAAGCCATCCTGTTAATGAGATGTGCCAATTACGCCAATACTCTGCAATATTCCTGGCCAAGAATGGATGATTGAAGTTCTTGGCAACATTAATACCTAATATTTTGCCCACTCCGATGGCCATGTTTGAATATCCATCAAAATCTGCATACATTTGAATGGGGTAAAGCAAAGCCATTAACAATAAAGTAGAACCATTCTGTGATGAAAAGTCCGACCAGATGGAGTCGGTTGCGATTGCCAGATTATCCGCAATACACATCTTTGTAAACATACCCCATAGAATCTGACGGGATCCGTCAAATGCCATATCATAATTGAAAGATCTCTTTGCTTTGAGCTGTGGAATGAACTTGTTTGGCCTATCGATTGGACCACTTAAGATGGTTGGAAAGAATGCAACATAGACACCAAATTCTATAAAATCAGAACTGGGCTGGATATGTTCACGATGTATTTCTATTACATAGCTAATAAGCTTAAATGTAAAGAAACTGATGCCAATTGGAAGCACAATATTGAGAGTCGTCCATGAAACATATAGTCCGATCCCATTTAGCAGTTGAAAGAACGATTCAGCAAAGAAATTCAAATATTTGAAGTAGAGTAGTACACCAACACCAAGCACAACTCCCAAAGTTGTGATATTGGAGGCGACTTTGGTCTTTCCCTTCTCCATCTCCATTTTTAGCCATAGCCCAATTACATAATATACGACTGTTGCACCAAAAAGAAGTGGTATCATCTTCCAATCTGCAAACCCATAGAAGAAATAACTGGTTAGCAATAACCATGTATTCTGAAACTTTGGTGTATTCTTATTAATAGGTAAGTAGTAAACTACAAACACTACTACAAAGAACAGCAAGAAATTCAACGAATTGACGACCATTATTAATATTTTATATTCTCTATTTTATATCACATTCGACTTGGCGGTGCAAAGATACGACTTTTTTTCATAATAAGAACATAATATTTCTTTTTTATCAAAACAAGTCTTATCTATTTATTTGTATGTCCAGTCTATAGGAAAAAAAATCATTCAACATCAGAATCCACAACAGCTGGCTGATTTCATTCTTGTTATCAATTTTGAATTTCAGTATTATAAAATAGCAAATTGTTTATATACACTATATTGTCGAAAACACCTATATATAAAGTGGAAATGGAGTATTTTTATATACACTAAACATACATTATGTCTACACTAAAACTACACTGGAACTACACTAATTAGACCAAAAGCAGAGCAGGATTCCTGCGTATATAGTATGTATCTGAAATGAAATTATAGTGTAGATATAATGTAGTTATAGTGTAGTCCTAGTGTATGTATAATGTATATAATTCAATTCGTATATATTTGTATATCAATTACATAATAAAGATTTAGTGTATATAAATCTGAATATACTCTTCTGGTTCTAAGCAACTATGTTGTTTAAGAGCTCCATTTGTAAAGAAAATTCACAAAACAAATGCTTGCTCTTTTCAAAATTTCATCTGTCTGATTTACAGCATATTACGAGTCCTAAAAGAAACCAGGCAGGAAACTCCGACTTTCAAGGCAGGAAACTCCGAGAAAGGTGCCTTGAAACTCCCAGAAAGGTGCCTACTTTCTCAGAGGAAGCCTTTTCCGTAATCAATCTGTAAAATAATTTGATTTAAACAACCCTGCTTCTTTAAGCCTATCGACAATAGCATAGACGGCAGTAAGGATTGCAGCCTTTAGCAGTGGGGCCAGAAGATAATGAATTGACAAGGCTGGTGTGGAGGTGCCGAGAATGGTGAAGAAGGCAATATCGATGAAGGAGAAGAAAAATACATAATGGGACAGATAGATGAAATAGGCGGAGTCACAGACCAGCGATGGAAGTCGCTCGGTGGTGGATGAGAGTATTCTTGATGCCAGACAGAATATGGCGACGGCTCCAACAAGTCGGAAGCAGAGCATCAGGGAGGAAAAAGCTGGCGTGTTGTATGTCAGCATCATTGCTATCGCAAAAGCAATCGACAAAAAATAGGCAGGCCTTTCGAATCGCCTCAGTTTTTCAAGCAGATCCGTTCGTCGGACACTGAAGAATGCGCCAAAGGTGAAGAAATAGACAGCATAGGCGGAAAGTCCCGGGATGAAAGCACAAATGCCTGAGAGATAGAAGATGGTCAGTAGGGCCAGAAGCCAAGAACCAAACTTTCGGACCCCTATATATATAATAGGTGTAAGCAACGAGACAACCATCAGGTCACGCAGGAACCAGAGCGGCATATTGGCAGGAGCCGTCATCAGTTGTTCCCGTCCGAACCAGTCGGTCTGAATGCCCGCTGGACACCAGAAGGCCCAGAATATGCTCCAACTGAAGGTTTTCAGTTTGACGGCCATCAGCAGATTCCATATTATATATGGTATCAGCAACGTCTTGACTCTCCTCAACATCTTCGCCTTATAAACCTCGAGATTCCACTCTGTAACATTCGAGAAGAACAGATAGCCAGACATGATGAAGAACACAGGTACAGCCATCTTCACCAGCGTCTGGCTCACCAATAACTTCAGGAACTCATAGGTATTCCATTCCGACGCCAGCAGCGAGAACCCTTCGGCCACTTCGCCATAGCTATGGGCAAAGGTGACGAGCACAATCATCGGAAAACGCAACTGCCGGATGATCTCGTATTGGGAATTATCATTTCTGCCGTTCATATTTTACTCCGAAAAGATAATGACCAAGGAAGGAATTGAGACGGATGATA
>JAEEGG010006685.1_pt1 | contig 26947 bp, 23 predicted proteins | sample 9134161 | NCBI WGS metagenome assembly JAEEGG01 (sample SAMN16246543, study PRJNA631951) | gut metagenome | biome: gut microbiome; feature: rumen; material: CR-attached | host: Bos | place: Iran: Karaj | collected 2018-10 | reverse complement strand
AAATAGAAAAGGCGTATTTTGACAAACGTCGCATGAAAGAGATATTCTCTTATACTGGTTGGAATTTACTCGGGTCAATAACTGGTTTGTTTAGGGGACACGTCAGAGGCCTGATAATTAATATGTTCTTTGGCGTGAGATTAAATGCGGCAGAAGGCATTTCACGACAAGTAGGAACACCGTTAAATATGGTGGTGACCAGCATGACTCGTGCTATAAATCCTCAAATAATGAAAAGTGAGGGGGCAGAGGATCATGAGAGGATGAAATATTTAGTTGCTATTGGATCGAAATATTCTACATTCCTTTTTGCCATAGTCGGTATTCCGGTCTTAATAAACACCCCTTTCTTATTAAATGTTTGGTTGAAGCAAGTTCCTGATTATGCTGTTATTTTTTGCCAATTGACCATCATGGCTATGCTAATGGAAAAATTCACTTTTCAGATAGTTCATGCCATCAACGCAGTTGGTAGGATTCGGAATGCCCAACTAGCTGGTATATTAAATGAATTTATAGTTATTCCTATTGCATATTTACTATTTAAGAATGGTTATCCACCATATACAATCTATATATTGACGCTGTTCTCAATATTTTGTGGGTCGTTATTGCGCTTCTATTTTGGATGGAAAGTGGCAGGGATTAATCCGCGAACATTTATAGGGATGGCCGTTCTACCCGTTCTGTGGCCCATCATTATTGCCACATCTCTTTCGATAGTGCTACAGATGTTTATTGTTGAAGGTTGGATTAACTTTATTGTTGTTTCATTTTTATTCTGTGCTGTTTTCCTGTTTTTGTTTTGGCTAATTGGAATGAGACAGGAAGAACGTCAGCGCTGGATAAAAATTGCAAGACAATTTAAAGATAAAATTAAAAGATAGAAAGAGTATGCAAGACAAAAAAACAATAATATTTTTATGCCATTTTTCTAATGCTGACGTTAGAAATCAACTCGATCTAAAAGAATACACTTTTAGGAACGCACTATATAAATTGCAAAACAAAGAGACTTTACATTACAATGACTTTGCAATATGGGTATCGGATTATATTAAGGAGTTCGAAAAACATAACGAATACGAATTCCATATAGTCTCACCACACAAAGGGATGAAACGGAATCGTCAAGATTTTCAACAGAATGGAATCTATTATCATTTCTTTAAGTGTGACAGTAATTATATATGTGACTGGCTCAACCATCGTTTTCATTTAGAGGAGAAGAATAACTACCAAAAGAATAGGGGTCTTATAAAAAAGATTGCCGACGGGATTCGACCTGATTTGGTAATACTTTGTGGCGCAGAAAACCCATATTATTCAGTAGGAGTCTTGGATGTGCAAGATAAACCCATATATGTGATATTACAGACACTGTTGAATGATCCTAAACGTATAGAAATGAAAGTTGGTACTGCCTATCGAAGGAAGGTAGAGAAAACCATTTTCAGACATTCGCGCTATTTCAGTGTCACTGGAGAGAAACCTATTGCTAAAATTAAAGAGTTTAATAGCAATGCGGTCATACTTCCTTCGGTTTTCCCCACACATAGGCCTATTATTGAAAAGTCCGAGACTAAAGAGTTTGATTTCGTGTTTTTTGCAAGGAATGTATCCAAAAATAAAGGAATAGAGGATGTGCTCAAGGCTATGTCTATTGTCGTTAAATCTCATACTGATATGTCCTTAAATATCATTGGGGACTGTAATCCTGATTATAAAGAGCAACTGGAGGACTTAATTGTAGTTGGAGGTATAGATAAAAATGTGCATTTTGCGGGCTTCTACCAGCAAGTAGAGGAAATGTATAATCATGCAGTAAAAGCCAAAACTGCTGTTTTGCCAGGTATAACGGCCGCTTTGAACAGTACCATTCGGGAAGCGATGTTTATGGGATTGCCAACAGTGTGTTATCGGACAAGTGCAACAGATATTATTAATAAAGATAAAACCTGTTTGTTGGCAGCACCAATGGGTAATGTGGAAGAACTTGCAAGACTTATGTGCATGTCGATTGAAAAACCTGATATGGCTTTAGAAGTTGAAAGGAACGGAAAAGAATATGCAGAAAGAGAATTTAGTAATAGAGCCATTGTGGATAAGCTATTAGAGAATTGCAGGTTAATAATCGAAGAAAAGGTATGAAGTTAACAATAAAAGATTTAACAAGATTCCTTGGCAAGAATCTTATTGCTGTTTTAGGGAGCAACAAGGATGCTTATGTAGATAATCTTGCTGATGTAGAGCATACGAATGAGCATACCCTTGATTGGGTAATGCCCAATAAAACAAACAAACAGGAAATAGTAGAGGCAAGTAAGGCCAAGTGTTTGCTTGTTGATGCGGCGGTTTTATACACCGAGACACTTAAGGAACAAGGTAAAGTCCTCATGGTTGTTAAAGAACCCAAACGCTCATTGGCAGAGATTGGTAATCAGTTCTTTGTAGAAAAGCCACAGGCAGGTATCCATCCAACTGCTATTATTTCGAATGAGGCTACAATCGGTGAAAGTGTTTATATCGGCCCGTATTGCATAATCGGCAAAGCTATAATTGGCGACAATTGTGTGATAGATAGTAATGTTCGCATATATGATGGTGTTACTATGGGCAGAAACTGTTCTATCAAGTCTGGTGCAGTACTTGGAGGAGAAGGCTTCGGCTTTGAACGTGACTCAGAAGGAAATAAATTCAGATTTCCACAACTGGGTCATCTGATTATGGGAGATGATGTGGAAGTGGGTGGTAACACTTGTATCGACAGGGGGGCACTCTCGGATACCATTATTGGCGACCATACGAAGATAAATAATCTCTGTCACATTGCACATAACAATAAAATAGGACGTAATGTTACGATAACAGGATGTGTAAATGTTTCAGGTTCAAATACCATCGAAGATGATGTATGGATAGCACCTAATGCCTCAATCAAGGGCTTTGTACATATAGGAAAAGGTGCTGTAGTGGGTATGGGAGCAGTCGTCACGAAATCGATACCGGATAACGAGACATGGATTGGAAATCCCGCCCATAAAATGGACCGGAAATGAAAGCTGAAGATTTGATGTACATCGTTTATTGTTTTTGTGGAATAATTATAATGGGTTTATTATAAGGAATTAAGTTACTATGGGAATAAAATTTACAGTACCCAATCTGTATCTCTTGGTAGTGTTTGTTATGACCTTTAATGCTGTTCAATATTGGCCAATACCCGGTATTGTCATCATATCAATGGCTATCGGCATTCTTCTACCATTTAGTACGAATAAAAAGTTCTTTTCAACAAATCTTGTTGGGTGGTTGTTTCTATATGTGCTTATTGTTTGGTTGAATAATGTAGCTGGGGATGCATATTTGAGTAACACTATGATGCTGCTCCATAGCTTTATGGGGTTGTATGTGTCTTTTTCGTTGACCTATTATGTTTATGAGAAGGGAGATGTTAATCTGCAACAGTGGGTTATTTTTATCTTAATATTTATCTTATTATGGACAACGATTGCTACATATATTTTTGATAAGGAATTCCCTGGTATTGTGCGTTTGTTATATCGACAAAAAGTAAAGGGCGGAGACGAAGTGGTTGTTATTCCCAAATTTTTTTATATGATGGGCTTGTCAAGTTATTCGCAACCTCATGCTTTACCTATATTAATACCAGCCTTTGTTATGGGGCTTAGGAATAGTAACGCAAAGAAACTAATTAGGCTGGCAATGGCAATAGGTCTCGTTAGTTGTATGATGTTGCTTTATTTTTCTGGCGCTTCCGGCGCTCTGACAGTGGGTGTAATGATTTTAATCTGTTCTCTTTTGGTTACTAAGGGCTCTACTACAAAGAACCTATTCAGGTTGATGTTCGTTTTACTCTTATTTCTTCCGTTTATCTTGGAAGCCCCGTTCGTGTTGGGCCTGCTGGATTGGTTGGATGGTTTAGTGGGTGATGAAAGTTTTTTCCATGTAAAAATAATGGACATTGAAGATACAATTATATACGGAGATGCTTCTGGTGATGTTGAGGCGCGTCAAGGTAAGTACGATAAAACCTTGGATGCTATTGTTGATAATTTGATGATTGGAACGAATGAAGGTAGTGGAGGTCATTCTGCGCTTTTTGATAGGCTTGCATCATTAGGTTTGGTGGGCTTTATCCCTCTTATAACCATGATGATACTTCAAATTAAATATGCAGTAAAACATATAGACCGTCAGTATTTGTTTTATTATTATTTAGGGGTATTAGCTGCATTTTTAATGATAACCACAAAAAATATAGCAGGGTGGGATACGTGGTTCTTCTTATTTACCGCGTTGCCATTTATGGTAGATTTGAATAGTAAAGGCTTCCCTTCTTTCTCGAAACGCACTAAAAAACATCATAATTAAGCATGAAGACGGTTTATTTTATATATAATTCCTATAAGCCCAATAATGCCGCTAACAATCGAGCAATGGCTTATTTGAGAGCCTTGTCCACGCTGGATTTTAAGATTAAGGTCTTGTACATAATGCCCGATGAACGATTTAGTCGTATAACGGATTCATTGCCAGGAATTAGTATTGAATATTGTTGGGAGAAGAATTATATTAAACATCGTTTGTTTAAGAACTTCTCATATTTCTTATATCTATATAAAATATATCATCGTGTTCAACCTGGTGATATTGTGTATTTGTATGGTGGTGTTGATTTATTATGGCTACTCACTCGAAAGGCAGGTGTGAAGGTCTTTTATGAGCGAACAGAACATCCTTTAGTACATCCAGCCAAAGGTCGCCTATGTCATCCTTCAATAAAGAGATACCTAGGCTACTGTAGGAAGGTAGAAGGCCTGTTTGTAATAACGACATGCCTCCGTGATTATTTTGTGGATAATGGTATCCCAGCAGATAAAGTGACCATCGTAAATTCCATTGTTGACACATCGCGTTTTGAAGGCTTGGTAAAACAACCTTCCGAACCTTATTTCGCATATTGTGGTAATGGAAATAACCGGAAGGATAAGGTAGATGAACTGATTAAAATTTTTGCACGTGTAGCCAATAGACACTCAAATATTAAGTTTTATATCATTGGACCGACGAAACAAGTTTATAAAGATGAGCAGGACAATGTACAACTGGTTCATCAACTTGGCTTAGACAATCGGGTCGTCTTTACTGGGATGAAGCCTTCAAGTGAGATTCCTCAATTGTTGGTGAATGCTACCGCATTGTTTCTTACGAGACCCGATACATTGCAAAACCGAGCAGGCTTTTCAACGAAGTTGGGTGAATATCTGGCATCAGGAAATCCTGTTGTAGCTGCGGGCGTAGGCGATATTCCAATGTATCTGAAAGACCGCCAAAACGCATTTGTTTATAGCCCTGGTGATCAAGAAGCTTTAGAGGGTGCAATGGAATTTATACTTACCCATCCAGAGGATGCACATCGAATTGGAATTGCAGGTCGTGAAACGGCTCATCGTCATTTCAATGCACTTATCGAAGCCAAAAAACTTATTGCGTTATTCCAGTGAAAAGCCGTATTAAATAATAAACTTAATGATATGAAAAAAATAGCAATAGCAGGGTATCACTATTCCGGATGCGGAGTTATAGATGATCTATTCAGAGAGTTTGACAATGTGGCACAGCCTATGTCTGAATGTGAAAGCCGCTATCTGCAGGAGGCGGATGGCGTTTCAGATTTGGAATATCACCTTGTTGAGAACCCACATAGAAAAAAAATAGACTTGGCAATAGCACGTTTTTTACGTTATTGCAAAGTGTCGGAAAAAGGATACGAAAGGGTATATGGCCCAAATTGGTATCAAATGTGCGAGGATTATGTCAACAGCCTTTTGAAGTTTAAATATCAAGGATATATACTAAGCCATTTACGGGAGAAGAGCAGCTATTATCCATTTTATGTTAAGTGGATGACAAGGTTTCAACGGTTTGTTCCTAAAAAATGGCGGAATTCGCCTCGGCATAATTATTTCCCCAACGAGATGATATATCATGCAATGCTCTCAGAAGAAGAATTCTTGTCAAAGACACAGGCATTCACTGAGCGTCTTGCCGAAAGCATGATAACAAATAAAAAGGCGGAATATGTCATGGTTGACCAGATGTTTGCTGGTAATAATCCCGACAGGTATCTTCGCTATGTAAACGATGTGAAAGCATTTGTTGTGGATAGGGATCCTCGTGACTTGTATATTAATCAAAGGAATATGGATGACCACATGTTACCGGTAGATCCTCACCAGTTCTGCGTACATTTCCGAGATATTAGAACTAGGATAGGAAAAGAGAACCCCAACGTGATGTATTTGATGATTGAGGATATGATATACCATTATGACGAGATGGTTCCTAAAGTCTTGGAATTTGTTGGTATAGACGCCTCGCACCATGTTACTCCCAAGAAGTATTTCGATCCCTCAATTTCTGTTAAGGGAACACGTACATGGGAACGCTATCCTCAATACGCAGAAGCTGTGAAAGTTATTGAGAGAGAACTCCCTGACTTTTTATATCATTATTAAGACTGATGAAATATGAAAATACTAATAGCAGGTGATTACGTGCCTAGGAATCGTTTAGCCCCGCTGGTTAAAGAAGGTGCGTTTGATGTTCTTTTTGGCGAGGTAAGAGACATTGTTAGGTCTGTTGACTATTCGATGGTGAATTTTGAGAGCCCTATTGTAGAAGAAGGTGATATCCCTATATCAAAATGTGGCCCCAATCTTCAATGTACGAAAGATGCAGTAGAGGCCATAAAATATGCAGGGTTCAAATGTGCCACTTTGGCCAATAATCATATCCGTGACTTTGGAGACGAAGGGGTGTCACGAACCATGCAGACTCTCAAATACAAAGGGATGGATTTTGTGGGTGCAGGTAAAAACCTGGAAACTGCGGGTGCAATTCTGTACAAACAAATATGTGGTAAAACCATAGCAATAATCAATTGTTGTGAAAACGAATTCTCTATTGCCACTCCCAACCTCTATGGGGCAAATCCTCTGAATCCTGTGCGGCAGTATTATGCTATACAAGAGGCCAAGGATAAGGCTGATTATGTTTTAGTAATAGTGCATGGTGGTCATGAGCATCACCAGCTTCCAAGTCCGAGAATGCAGGACACATATCGTTATTTTATAGACTTGGGGGCGGATGTAGTAATAAACCACCACCAGCATTGTTATAGTGGTTTCGAAACATATAAAGAGAAGCCCATCGTATATGGTACGGGTAATTTCTGCATGGATAAGAATCCCGTAAGAATAAGACAAATATGGAACTTTGGGTACATGGTTGTTTGGGATACCGAACAGCCTTCTTATATTCAGATAATACCTTATGAACAGTGTGGCGAGACCCCGGGAGTACACCTGCTCTCTTCTGATGCTTTTGATGACAGGTTACAAGAAATTAATAAAATAATAGTCGACAGAGAGTTGCTGATAAAAGAAACGGAAAAATACTATTCTGAATCTTCTAAAACTGTTGTAAATATACTTGAACCAATTCAAAATAAATTTATAGCAGGACTCCAACATCGTCATTTCCTCCCATCTTTAATAACAAGGAAATGGCTTCTTAAACTCCAGAACTATGTTCTATGTGAGTCTCATCGAGATAAAATGGATTATTACTTTAAAAATCGATAATATAATATGAATATAAAGTTATTGACTCAACCGGAAGCGGTACGTATTTACTTATTGAAAAGATTTAGCTGGATGATACCAGCCAAGTATTATCTTGAAATGCTATTTCATGTGCGAATGGGTTATAAACTCAATATAAAATCCCCGCGAACATTTAATGAAAAATTACAGTGGCTGAAATTATATGACAGAAAGCCAGAATATCCTAATATGGTTGATAAATTTGAGGTAAAGGAATACGTTAGGGGTATTTTAGGTAACGAATATATTGTACCTCTTTTGGGCGTATGGGAAAAGCCAGAAGACATAGAATGGGGAAAACTGCCAAATCAGTTTGTTCTGAAAACGACACATGGGGGCGGATCTACGGGTGTCGTAATATGTCCTGATAAGAAATCCTTTGATAAAGAAAAGGCGATATCTGTTCTGAACAAGAGCATGAAAGATAATATTTGGTCTGAGCTTCGAGAATGGCCATATAAAAACTTACATAAGAGAATTATAGCAGAGGAATATCTTACGGATCAAACAAATAGCGTTAATGGCGATTTGAATGATTATAAATTCTATTGTTTTAATGGAAATGTAAAATATTGTGAGGTTATAACGGGAAGAAGAACCAAGAAGCAAATAGACTTCTTTGATTTAAATTGGAATCACATGGATTTTACTTTCAATGGCTATGATTTTGCCGATCAACGACCACAGAAACCCAAATGTTTTGATACCATGGTCGAGGTGGCTGGCAAACTGTGCAAGGACAAACCTTATTCGAGAATTGATTTGTATGTAATAGGAAATAAAGTGTACTTTGGAGAAATTACTTTTTACCCGGCTTCCGGATTCAGAGGATTCCATCCAGATGAGTGGAATATACGCTTAGGCGATATGATAACATTACCAGTAAAAACAAATAAATAAAAATTATTATGGATTATAAAGAAGAAGCTATTAAACTAATAGAGGCTAATAGAATTTCTACAACGGAAGTAGGTGATGTTTTGGGAAAAACCGGTCAGATAGACGGTGTTCGCCCTCTGATTCAAGGTATGTTTAAAGCAGGCGAGGTAAAATTCATCTATGCTATAAACAACAGCAACTACGAGGTTCACCAGCAGTTGGCTGAATCAGATGATATTGAAGGAAAAATCCTGTTTGTCTATAATGTTAATTGTGACCGATCTGTATTTGGGGATTTGGTGAGCAAATACATCATGCTTTACAAACGAGCAAAAGCCATTGTTATCAATGGAAAGTTGCGTGATGCTCACTCATTAATAAAGGAAAAATATCCCATCTGGCTTGAAGATGTGAGCCCTATTGGATGTGTAAATAAGATTAACGGCCCAGCAATTGACGAAACCTTATACAAAGAACTTAAAGAAAAGTATGATGGTTCTATTATGGTATGCGATGATAGTGGCGTAGTGATGATACCAAAGGAAAAGATTAACGAAGAGTTAATTAAGAAACTGAATTTCATTGAGCTACAGGAGGATATTTGGTTCTATTGTGTGGATACACTCAAAATGTCAACATATGACACGGTTTGCAAAAAGAAATATCTAGAAGAGGATATCCTTCCAGCAGCCATGTATGAAAAATTGAAGGAATTTCAATAATGTTTGTTTATGTTGACTAAACAAATAAATGTAATGATGGATAGAGAATAAAGACCGTAGCAAGTATTATAAAAATGGCATTTAACTCTTTCTCATTCTGGTTTCTATTTCCATTCATTTTTGTGTTCTACTGGGCGATACCTGCCAAGTGGAATATATGGCGTAAGGTTTGGCTTCTTGTCGTGAGCTACTTGCTCTACATGAACTGGAAACCGAGTTTCGCTATCATACTTTTAGGTGTTACTCTGATAACTTATTTGGGCGGAACATTGTATGATGGTGGGAAAAAGAAGAACCTAATATGGCTGTTGACATTACTGGGTATTCTGCCATTGTTGGTTTTCAAATACTATAACTTCCTCAATGACTCCATATCGCAAGGGCTTGCGGTCATTGGGTTGAAATTTGCATTGCCGGGACTGAATTGGGCCATCCCTGTCGGTATCAGTTTCTTCACTTTTCAGGCTGTAGGGTATATGTTGGATGCATATCGCGGAAAGACCAAGGCTGAGAAGAACATCCTTGATTATTTGCTGTTTGTGTCTTTCTTTCCGCAAGTCACCTCGGGACCCATCAGTACAGCAAATGAGCTGTTGCCACAGTTAAAAGCGACGCACAAGTTCAATTATGAACAAGGGAAACAGGGGTTGAAGTTCCTATTGTGGGGCATGTTCATTAAGCTGGTGATTGCCGACCGTTTGGGCTTGTTTGTAGATACGGTTTATGCCAATTATATGCACTATAATGGTGCCACCTGTTTTGTGGCTAGCGTATTCTATACCTTGCAGATTTATTGTGACTTTTCAGGTTATTCTTTGATGGCCATTGGCATTGCACGGACCCTTGGTTTCAATTTGCACGACAATTTCAGACGGCCTTATTTTGCCATAAGCATTACCGACTTTTGGAAGCGTTGGCATATCACCTTGACCCGTTGGCTCACACAGCACATCTACATCCCGCTGGGCGGTAACCGTTGCAGCAAAGCCCGAAACTATTGGAATATCTTCGTGACCTTCTTGGTGAGCGGCATCTGGCATGGTGCCAACTGGACATTTATCGTCTGGGGCTGCGTACATGGTGTTTTGCAGATTCTTGAAAAAGCCTTGGGATGGCAGAAATATGAAGGAAATAATGGTTTTGTAAAAGCCATTAGGATTCTTGTGACTTTTCTGCTTGTGAACTTTGCATGGATTTTCTTTAGAATGCCGAATATTGGCGATGCTTTTGAAATGGTTGGAAAGATGTTCACAAATATAGGTATTCCCAGTTTGTCCGATTTTGGAATGAAAGCAACTTTAATGTCTGCAATAGGTTTGCTCATTTTGATATTTAAGGATTCAAGAGACGAGTTCTTTAGAGATAGGTTCTTGTTTCTTGACAAAAAAGTTGAGAGTTGGGTGATTTATGTTGTTTTGTTCTGCTTAATATTGAATTTTGGCGTTTTGGACGGAGGCCAGTTCATTTATGTTAGTTTCTAAAGAATGAAAAAGTATATTGGTCATATTGTTCTATTCTTTGCCATCGTATTAGCCATTGATTTCGGGTTTGGGAAGGCCTGCGATTATTTGAACGCACACGCCAAAGGTGGTGCTACCAAACAGATGTATGACCTTTGCATGAAGGACCAATATGACATTTTGATTATGGGATCCTCTAGAGCACATCATCATTATATTCCTCAAATCATCGAGGATTCTTTAGGAATGAGTTGTTACAATGCCGGACATGACGGCAATGGAATTATATTGATGTATGGCATTTATCAGATGATATTGAATCGATACCAGCCTAAACTCATTATCTATGATGTGGAACAGGCATTCGATCTTTATGAATACAAACCTGACAATAAATGTACTCGATATTTGGCAGAGCAAAAGCCGTATTATAATCAACCTGGAATTGGCCAAATCTTTAAAGATGTGGCGAAAGAGGAATACTACAAAACATATTCTGGATTATGTAGATACAATTCTGTTTCCATTCCATTGTTGATTGATTATTTCACCACTAGACCAATGGATTCCAAGGGTTATAGTCCATTATGTGAGGAAATGATGAAGGAACCCGAAAAAGAGGGGCGAACTGAAAAATTAGTAATTGATTCTTTGAAGTTCAATTATATAAAAAAGCTCATTAAAGATGCAACTGAAAAGGAAATTCCATTGTTTGTAGTTGTCTCTCCTAAATATGGGGCAGAAAATTCTAACACATTCCAACCAGTAAAAGAAATTTGTGATACTTATAATATTCCAGTTTTGGATTATTATGCTGATTACCAGTTTATGATGCATAAAGAGTGGTTTGAGGAACCGATGCATTTAAATGATAAAGGTGCAGAGGTGTTTACAAGAAGACTCGTTGGAGACATTAGTTATTTGCACAAGGGATTTTAAGTTAGATTCTCATATTGACCCAACGAATACCATAATAGTGTATGTCTGGAAACAGGGACGAAATACTATAAAACTGTAGAGTTGCTTATTTATGTAGTTCTATATTATTCATTGGGCTTTCCAATTATATGGATATGATTGTTATATTCACAAAATATGATAGCTTTGACGCATCTATTTGAAAAAAGATTTATAAGTAATCTGTTTAAAATTGGCGGGTGTTATTGACAATTCTGTGAAAAATAGTGGTTGTAGTAATATGGATTTAAGTCAGAATCAGTTGGTTAATGTAATGCTTGAATTTGTTCGAGCAGCAGTGTTAGATAGAAATCCTATTATTTCTAAAGATATAACTATTGATTGGGACGTGTTGATGGACAAGTCATCTGCTCATGGACTATTGGCATGGGTATGGGACGGGATATGTAGATTACCCTCAGAACTGCAACCGCCTCGGCAACAACGTATTAATTGGGGTCTTTCTGCACAAGAAGTACAAGAAAGGTACTTTTTGCATAAGGAAAAGGTATTGCAGATGGTTGATATGTGCAAGGCAAATGGAATGAAGCTGTTGTTGCTAAAAGGTATTGGGTTATCAAGGTATTACCCGAAGCCATCTTTGCGGCAGTCTCGTGATATTGATATCTATCTATTTGGCGATTGTGAGAGAGGTAACGAGTTGCTATTTAATGGAGATGTGGAATTACATGGGAAACATTATGTATATTGTAAAAATGGGCTTCAAATTGAAAATCATATACAAATGTTCAGTAATGTTTCCCCTTTGCATAAAAAGGTTGAAGACTACTTAGAGACAGCAATCGGGGACAGTTATTTGGCGGAGGATGGATACTATATGTTGTCTCAAGAGAGTCTTGTGGTTTATTTATTAATGCATTCACTTATACATCTTTGTCATCAGGTAGACCCTATAAGGATTCAAAATATAGTTGATTTTGGAATGGTATTAAAAAAGTATGATAATGATTTGTTGCCTCACTTATATAATTTGTTGGAATCATTTAATCTAAATAAAGCATTCTTATTATTCGTTAATCTATCAGAATGGGCACTTGATATCGACTTATCAAGATTTAAGCAAGGTCTCCCCAAGACATCAGATGATTATCATTCTGCGGTTAATTTGATTATAGACGATAAAATAAGGCATCCATCATTCAGCAATCTCCCCAAGTATCGCAAATTGTTTCAAAGATGGTTTTATTACAAGCATGTAAGGTGGAGATATAAATATATCCCATCATTTGGCTCAAATAGAATTAGAATGTATATTAAAGATTTAAGTAGTGATGTCATTAGATTATTATTGGGGAAAGAGTAGTGAAATGATTTATTTAAATTGTGATATCATTAGGATCTCTTAAACCATTTAACCTTTTCCACTTCGGCTATTATCTTTAGGAAAATCTATTATTTATAAAAAGGAGCCCTAGATTAATTCTTAAAGATGAATGTGATTTCAAATGTCGGACATGATTTGATCTGGTCTACATAAAGTATCGAATTATATAGTAAAACCGGGCAATTAATATTAAAAACATTGGATAAATCCCTGCATTTTCAGTGCGGAAACTCTCGGTTTCTAAAAACATCTATAATGCTTGTTTGTCTTTGTCATATTAAGTTTATATGTTGTTTTGTTTGTTTTGATAGTTTGTTGTCAGATATAAGGAAATTTCATTTCATTCTTAAACCTTTGGACTTTCAGTCCAAAGTGGTTTATCAAGTGTCTTCATAGTGATGTATGTTAAGACATCAGAACACCGAACGTAACTCCATCAAAAAGGGATGTGTTTGCTAAAAGGGACCTCTATTACTCACTTTTGAACACGAATTGCACGAATCTAACGAATTTATTATCTGAATCTTTGTGCAGGTATGATAACGAATAAAACGAATTTATAGAAGTCCCCTAAAAAATGATTTAGTTGTATTTGGATCTATATTAGTCATTTGGTGGATATAGCTCCTTTTTATAGAGATATTTATAAAAAGTAAGAATATGAGTTAATGCATCTCGAATGCTGAAGGGGCAAAAAAAAAATGAGAAATGATTAAAGGAATATCAAGACAACATGGTTTATTGAACACTCTTTCCATTAACAAAGTATTGCATGCCAACTACCTCCGATAATTCACGAATAGCAAAAAATACAATCCTGCTATACCTTCGCCAATTACTAGTATTAGGTATTTCTTTATATACTAGTAGAATTGTCTTGGCAACATTGGGTATTTCTGACTATGGTATTTATAATGTTGTTGGAAGTGTTGTAACGATGTTCACTTTCGTTCGTTCTGCAATGGGGAACGCCACTAACAGATACATAGCATTTGCACTTGGAAAAGGAGATGAGGGAGACTTGAGAAGGATTTTTTCGACATGTATATTTGTACATATCATACTGGCTTTCATAATATTATTATTGACCGAATCCGTTGGCTTATGGCTGTTGTATAACAAGTTGGAAATTCCATCGAATAGATTGGATGCAGCGTTTTGGGTGCTTCAGTTTTCTATAATTACTTGTGGAATTGGGGTATTATGTGTGCCGTATGATGCTGTAATAATTGCTCATGAAAAAATGGGTGCTTTTGCAGCCATGTCTATTTTAGATGTTTTCTTGAAATTGGGTTCCGTATTTTTACTCAGCATATTCGGATATGATAAATTGATTATGTATGGCTTTTTCTTAATGTGCATTCAAATGTTGAATAGAATAATATATAGTGTATACTGTAAAAGGAAATTTTCTGAAACGCGACATGCCAATGTTAGAGACAAGGCTCTGGTAAAAGAGATGTTTGGTTTTGCGGGATGGAACTTGATTGGAAACTCTGCTTCAATTGCTTGTACACCCATTTTGAATGTCTTCCTCAATATGTTTTTCGGTCCAGCAGTAAATGCAGCTCGTGGTGTTGCTATTCAGGTCCAGAGTGCGGTGAAAAGCTTTATTTCAAACTTCCAACTAGCTGTTGTTCCTCAAATTACAAAAAACTATGCTGCTGGAAATCTTCAAAGGATGCATACACTCATCATAAGTTGCTCTAAACTATCCTATTTCTTGTTTTTATGTATGGCACTTCCCATTTGTTTGGAAGCCAATCAGATTCTTTCTCTTTGGCTGGTGGAAGTTCCTGAGCATACTGTTAGTTTTTTACGATTGGTCTTTTGTGTGATGTTGGTGGAATCTTGGGAACAGCCGTTGCATACAGCGAATTTGGCAACAGGAAAAATCAAAAAATTCCAAACATTAAAAGGAATAAGTTTATTGATGATGTTGCCGTTAGCATATATAGCATTAAAACTGGGTGCACCATCTGAAAGTGTCTTTATCATACAATTTCTCGTGACTTTTATATCATTACTGATCCAGTTGTTTATACTTAGACCACTGATTGGGATTTCCTTAAGACGCTATTTTTCTGAAGTGTTTTTTAAGTCTTTTATCGTAACCGTAATTGCGGCTATTATTCCATTTTTGATGTTTAGATTTATGCCTTATAGTATTCTTTCTATGATTGTAATTGTATTGATAAGTGTGTTGTCGGTTCTTGTTACCACATTTTTCTTAGGTGCAAATAAAAGCGAAAAACAATTCATTGTTGAAAAGATAGGTGGTGTTGTTAGAAAGAATACCTGATAGTGTTGTTTGTTGGCGCATTACAAAGTCAATAGCTTGTACTGGTGGGCATAAGAGCGGCAATGAGGTGTGTAATACTATAGATGACCTACTTACAGTGGTTAGAGACCATAATCATTATTCCGACTATGTGGTGTAACAATATATATTTTTGAGAAAGAAATCAGCATACTTGGAACGTCGTTAAAATATGCAATCTATAGAATAATGGGATGTGAGACTTTGTTGCGAATATAAAAAAAAGACGAGTTAGACAAGCCGAGGTAGCTTAATAAACAGAGCGGTCGAGCAGTATTCGACAGGTGGGGGTGTAAGTCCTTCCCTCGGCTCAATAATAAAGGAACGCAGATTTATTCGAAGCCTGTGTGGATTAATAGGAGGACGGCTACGCAGTATGTAACAGATGGGAGTTCGATTTCTTCTGTCGGCTCAAAGAGGATTAATAGACAAGCCGAGGTAGCTTAACAAACAGAGCGGTCGAGCAGTATTCGACAGGTGGGGGTGTGAATCCTTCTCTCGGCTCAATAATAAAGGGACGCAGATTTATTCGAAGCCTGCGTGGGTTAATAGGAGGACGGTTACGTAGTATGTAGCAGATGGGGGTTCAATTTCTTCTGTCGGTTCAAAGAGAATTAATAGACAAGCCGAGGTAGCTTAACAAAAAGAGCGGTCGAGTAGTATTCGACAGGTGGGGGTGTAAGTCCTTCCCTCGGCTCAATAATAAAGGGACGCAGATTTATTCGAAGCCTGTGTAGGTTAATAGGAGGATGGCTACGCAGTATGTAGAAGATGGAGGTGCGCTTTTTTCAGCAGGCTCAAAGAGGATTAATAGACAAGCCGAGGTAGCTTAACAAAAAGAGCGGTCGAGCAGTATTCGACAGGTGGGGGTGTGAATCCTTTTCTCGGCTCAATAATAAAGGGACGCAGATTTATTCGAAGCCTGTGTGGGTTAATAGGAGGACGGCTACGCAGTATGTAACAGTTGGGAGTTCGATTTCTTCTGTCGGCTCAAAGAGGATTGATAGACAAGCCGAGGTAGCTTAACAAACAGAGCGGTCGAGCAGTATTCGACAGGTGGGGGTGTAAGTCCTTCCCTCGGCTCAATAACAAATTACATGTTTTCAGCAATTTAACCAAATATTAAATCATAAATGGTATTAATGTGAGATAAAGAAAAACAAGAAGATGGATTAAAGGGTAACGGAGTATTGAAAGAGTAGCCTCACATTTTAATATTTTTCACATGCAATTAGATTACCAAACATTTTTCCAACAACAGCAAAGGTTGAGAAATATCCCTTTCAACCAAACCAAAAATTGGCTTGAGCATTCTCGTGGGAACAATATTGAGAATGTCCGTTTTTTTGTGGATTCCATAGATGAACCACATATAGCCTGTTATGGCTATTTAAGTAACAGAAAACCTTTTGGTCGGCAATTGAATATTGACGGAATCAGCAAATCGGCAGACATCAACTCCGACCATATCCGTTCCTTTTTCAAAAGTATCATAGAAGAAGGTTATTCCATAATACATTTATCAGATATTGATGAATATAACCCGAATTTTGAAGTAGGGATTCGCCGTGCTGGACTTGTTAGACCTTTAGGTTTACATCTTTGCCCCATGTCTATGATAGTTGATCTTCAAAAACCATTTCAATTCCATCGCAATTGGAGACGTAATGTAAAAAAAGCTATGGAGCAAGACTGCCGTTTTGTGGTAAAAGACAATCCAACTATGGAAGATGCTAAAGAATTTGTGCGTTTGTTCGGGGAGTTAAAAGAGCGCAAAGGACTTCGTTTTTCTTTAACTCCTGAGAGGATAATGGTTTTATTAAAAGGAAATTATAAGATTTTTTTTGTTGAGCGAGAAGGTGTGAATATATGTGGTAGGATTAGTTATATCAATAATACATCCATTTATGATGTTTATGCTGCCAATTCTAATGAAGCTATTTCTGTAGGAGCAGCGTACCTGATACAAGAAAATATATTCCAATATTTTAGAGAACGAGGTGCCGAGAGATTTGATTATGGACGCATACCTCCAAGTGCAGGTAAGATGGATAATATTTATATTGCCAAGAGTTATTCTGGAGGACATCCAATTGGATATAATGGAGAGTGGGGTTTTTGTGACAAACAATGGAAAAATTATCTCTATAGTTGGTATATGTTTGGTTTTCGAAACAGAACCATGTACTAATCTTTAATCGCTCTTATGTAACAAATGACTGATTTTTGTCAAACATTCTCAATGTCGCGTCTCTCTGAGACGCTGAGTAGTAGGGTTATCCTTGGTCCCACACTGCGTTCCTAGTGTGGGGTTATTAAGATTCAGCATCATCGATGCTGTTGAAGAATTAGTCAAATATAGCATAAGAGCGTCTTTAATAAGATGGAAAAAGAGTTGTTTAGCATAAAGAGGATTCTTAAGTATATTCAGTTGAGAATCTTTCACATTAATGTTCATAAAGAACATTACCTACGTTTAAATATTGACATTAATAAAACCAATGAATTGTTGAAAGGCTTTGATCTGGATGTTAAGGAATTGGTGTATGACGATTTTTTAAACGGAGACCCAAACGTGTTTAAGGGAAAGAAGTTGGAGGTGTACAAGCGACGCTGCCAAGACCCTACTTACAAAGCTTACGGTATTATTGAAAACGGCCACTTGATATATTCTACGTGGGTATCACTATATAGGCTGGGTATGTCGGTGGAAACAAAACCAGTTTATTTGGCTCCCAATGAAGGCTATTTGGAGGATTCCTATTGTGACCCTATTGCACGTGGGCGTGGACTGCACTCCAAAATGAATAATTACCGTATCAAGAAAATATTTGAGGCTGGGAAAGACCGAGTGATAGCTATAGTGCAAGAAGGCAACACACCTGCTTTCAAGGTACAGTTCAAGAGTGGTTTTGAAGAGATTGGCACTTTTTATCATGGATACATTCTTGGAATCAAGTTCAACACATTGAAGAAAGAGAAATATGGCAAGAAATGAGGACATTATGTAAATCAGCTGAGATTCTCTTTGTATGATATGCATTGTATAAAAGGTTCCTGTTTTAATAACAAAACGTCACTCGTTTTAATTTTAAGCGACCCAAAAAGTTAAAGAACAAAAAGCTAGATTTGGTTTTGTTACGTATTTACGAAAGATTATTGGGTGAGTACTTTCAATGGTTTTAAAGGAAAAAGTTTAAGTATTTACATTCTTTAGTAAGGATAGCGTATGATGCAAGAGCTTGGAATCGAAATCATCTTATTATGGTATGGACGAAAAGAACAATATTGTTTTTGGAGCAATCATAATGAATTCAAAGGCTAGGTTTATTGTGAAAAATCATTTGAGGGTTGCTTTTGGGCTTATTATTATTCCAGGAAATCATCCACTAAAGTGGGATGGATTTTTTACTATTTGTAAGTAGAATAAAGCCGTTATTATAGAACACGATAATATCTGTACAAAAAAGATAAGCCATGAATTTCCTTCAAAAAGTAAAATATAATCAAAATTGGAATATCGGTTTTTGCGAACAGACTCCAGAAGAGTTAGTTCAAAATAAGATATTAAAACCTATTCAATGGATGAAACATCCATACAATGATCGTTGGTTTGCCGATCCATTTATCTTAAAAGTAGCTGAAGATGAGGTTGTTGTATTTGTGGAAGAATGCCCTATAGAAAAGCCAAAGGGTATTATATGTGAATTAGTGCTTGATAAGCACACTAAACGGTTGAAACAAAGATATGTGTTGTTGGAGTTAGATACACATTTGTCTTATCCTGCAATAATAAAGCACAACGGGAAAAAGTATGTCTATCCAGAAAATGGGGCTTCGGGTAAACTGAATATCTATGAATACGATGAGCTAAAACATCAGCTTGTCAATCCTGTGTGCATTTTGGACGAGGCGGTGGCGGATGCTACTATTATAGAACATCAGGGACGATATTTGATGGTGGCTACAAAATATCCAAAGACACAAGAGGGAGCCTTTTTATATCATTCCGACTCATTGTTTGGCCCTTTTGTTCAGATGTACGAGAAACCAATACAATCGAACCTTAGTTGCTCAAGACCAGGAGGTAATTGGTTGGCTATTGGCAATCAGTTGTTCCGTCCTTCTCAAGATTGCGTGAAAAGATATGGTTCTGCATTGTCGATAATGGAGATTGATATGGAAAGAAGTAACTGGGAAGAAAAGGAGGTAACACACATTTTACCAATGAGTCACAGATACAATTTAGGCTTACATACGATAAACTATTCGGATGGTATTTGTGTTGTGGATGGATATGGATATTATTATTTCTTATTGGGGCGAGTCTACTACTCACCTTTTCTTAGGTCTCTTTTTGAAATCGATAATAAGTAGTTATTATGAAGGCTTATTATTTGGTATTTGTCCTTTCATTTATCATCCAATGGATACTTCCGTCAGCAACTGATAAACAATATAGGTGGAAATTGTTTTTTACATTCCTACCTTTATTTGTGTTTGGTGCAATTAGGGTTGATTTTGGGTTAGACTATCCTGCATACGAACGAATTTATGATGAGATGCATGGATATGAAGAATTTCATCTTGACAGTACAATGCATGCAGAAGTGGGGTATCAGTGGTTGAATCGCATTCTACCATCATTCCGATCTTTGTTGGTGTTGAATGCATTCTTGTTAAGTTTTGCATTGGGTTTTTTTTGTTACCATAATATACCCAAACAGTATCTATTTCTTGCTTTAATACTAATCTATTTGAATCCAGAGAAAAATATTTACGGAAGTTTAGTCGGTATTAGAAATGGCCTTGTTGTAACATCTTTTTTGATTGGATTTGTTCTTGTGCAGAAGCGAAAGATACTTCTTGTTTCTCTGTTGATACTATTGTTATCAACAATTCATAAAAGTTCGGTATTATTTTTACCAGTAGCATATATTGTTGCTCGAAATAAACCTATTACAAGAGTCGAAGTAGTAGGATGGATTGTTGGATTTGTAATATTAACAGCATTAGGAACAAGTGGCATAGTCGATATTGTTGATGTTATTATATCAAATGAATATCTAGATAGATATGAAGGTTACTTAGCCAAAGGTAGTGTAAATGGCATTCTTATGGTATCCTCAAGCTTGGTGTTGTTATTGGTTTTTGTAGTGTTTCTTTTTTACAATCGCAATTGGCTTTCGGAGAGCGACAATTCTATTATTAGAATGGGACTATTATATTTAGTATCAAGTGTTATGGGAACACTCGCTGGTAGGGCGTCTTATTTTTATGATATGTTTTTCATTGCATCTGTAATTAAGATTGTTGCTGATACAAAGATTGCAATGTACTTACGTATAGTATTGTTTTTATTTGTAATAGCAATATGCTATTATTCCATGTTTGTGGTATGGATGGGTAGTGAATGGTGGAATCACGCTACATACTATAGTCTTATTGGTTCATGGTGATTGTGAAAAAAGTTTTGCTATAACAAGTTTGCGACAGGCGGGACTAATAGTTTTTTACAAAAATAGTAGAATAGTGTGGATGCCTCCCTTTGTGTAATTAACGTTTTTTTTGTCATGGCACACCAGGGAATGTATAGGGATCAACAAAACAACTGACATTTTTTGCCAAGAGAGAGTCTTCGCAGATTTGACTTTTTCACGATATGATAATAAGGTTGGTTTAGAAAAAGTGGCAAATGTATTCGCTAAGATGCTTGATAGAATGACTCAACATTTGCTGTTTAATGTTATTAGATTACTCTTCCGTCCTCGTGGTGTGTCCGTGTGCATTCCTTCTCCTAGATTCCAAGGTAATGATATGAATATTGTTTTCACTCCGTACTTTAGTGCAATTATTATACGAAAAACTAGTTTTTTTATTGTGTTTCCACCTATTCATTTGTCGAAATCAACGTTTTCTGTTTATATCTGATTTGTCTTATTTGCAATACTCCCTTTTACGATATTTATCCTTACAAATGAAAAAACAAGTAAACAAGTCTAGACGAGTTCTTTTCATAATACCATCCTTTGCTATAGGTGGAGTCACTTCTAGTTTATATGCGCTAATTGCAAATATAGACCGAAGCAGAATTGGGGTCGAAGTCTTTTGTCGACATCATTTGGGCCCTATGAAAGAGCAATTTGAACGTTCTTGTGATGTACTACCTGAGAACATTTGGTTATCTCTTTATATTGCCGAAGGTGGCGTTATAAAAAAAATTGCATGTATAGTATTGGGGGCAGTTCGTGTAATAATGCGTAAGATAGGTGTTAATATCATCCCTCTTTATTGCCGAATAGGAGGGAATAAGATACGTTCTGCTGAATATGACGCTGTTATCTCATTTCACGAAGGTCTTTCCCCGATCGTTTGCTATTATCCAGCCAAGCACCGTATTGCTTGGATTCATTGTGATTACAGCCGTCAAATAGAGATGACTGGAAAGAACGAGCAAAAAGAATACGCTCGTTTTGATAAGATTGTTTGTGTCTCAGAATATGCCAGAAAAGTGTTTTCAGATATTTATCCCTCTTTAGCGCCAAAAACACTTGCTATACATAATGTTATGGACATCAACGGCATTATTAGAAAAGCTGCTCTATCGGATAATCTTGATGCAAGATTTGACAATTCGGTTTATACTATACTTTCTATGGGCAGATTAGATCCAGTTAAGCAGTTTAGTCTTATACCACAAATTGCTTCACAAATCAAATCGTTGACAACGGTTCCATTCCGATGGTTTATTCTCGGAGGTTCACGAGGTTTTGATGAAGAAGAATTGAAGTTGAAAAATGCTATTGCCCAATTTGATGTCGAGAAAGAAGTGTTCTTGCTAGGTGAAAAGAATAATGTTTATCCGTATTTGGCCAAGTCAAATTTATATGTTTGTACTTCTCAATCAGAGTCATTCCCCTTGGCTATCAATGAAGCCAAAGTTTTGGGTATACCCATCGTGTCAAATGCTTTTTCCAGCATAACTGAATCAATTGAAGATGGTGTGGATGGTTTCATAACTGAAATTGATAAGATGCCACAAATAATTGTGCAAATGATGACTCAGCCAATGGCCTTAAAGAAGGGTTCTATTGATAACACCAATTCATTGTTCGGTTTCTATAATCTTATTGAGAACTAATGAAGAGTATCATCATAGCACATCTGTACAATCCTGGTTCTGCTGCCACCAACCGAATTGCCGCCTATGCCAAAAGCTTTGTTGAATTAGGTAAAGAAGTGATTTTGGTGTTAGGGTGTGGAAAAAAGCTTGCATTACCAACAATACACGGCGTTGAGGTGATTGGAGTTTTGGCTGCCACACATCAACTCATAGGTCTCAAAATGGCAGCGAAGGTGAAAAGCCATTATACAAAAGAAACCGCTATACTTATATACGGATCACCTTTATTGTGTTTGTTTTTGCCTCGTTGGCGTTACAATATTTTCTTTGAGTGTACGGAAGTACCTCTCTATGGGAAATCCAATGGAGTGAGGTTAAGACTCAAAGAAAGTTTTAAGCTTTGCTTGGCAAAACGCGCTACTGGTATGTTTGTAATCTCAAATGCACTAAAAGCATACTTTGTTCAACGAGGTATTAAAAACATTTCTGTAATAAATATGTTTGTTGACGCATCGCGCTTTGATATAAATGCTCCAGAAAACGTTGGAAAACATATTGCCTATTGCGGCACAGTAAGCCCTTACAAGGATGGCGTGGATTGCTTAATAAAAGCGTTCCATCTATTTCGTAAATCACATAAAGATTACACACTCAAAATTATAGGACGTTTTGAGAATGAAAAATCAGAACAAATAGTCCGTGAATTGGTCAAAAGTTTAGGATTAGATAATGCCATTGTATTTACAGGGTTGGTTTCAGCCGATGACATGCCCAAACTTTTGAAAGGAGCATATATGTTGGCTTTGGCTCGCCCAAATAATATGCAGGCTCAATATGGGTTCCCCACCAAACTAGGTGAATATTTGGCCACAGGTAAACCCGTTGTGGTAACAAGGGTGGGTGAGATTGGCGACTTTTTAATAGATGGAATGAATTGTAGGATGGCTGAGCCAAATAATCCTCAGGATTTTGCGGAAAAAATGTCTTGGGTGGCCGAAAATGAAGAAAAAGCTTTGACCTTGGGAGAAAAAGGAAAACAATTAACCAACAAAGAATTTTCTAGTCTTGAACAATGCAAAAAAGCATTGGAATTCATGGAAAAGAGTGTCAAATAACAAATAAACTTCATCAGATGACCATCGCTATCTTAGCATCTTGGAGCCTCGTACAAGCGGACAATGATATTTACATCCCCACAACACATTATTTATATTTGGATTATGTGGCTATGATATATGATAAGGTTTATTTAATTAGCCCGCTTTCTAGAGAGGCATCCGATAAGAAAGGGAAGGGTTTGGACTTTCTAAATGTCGAAGTGGTACCCTTACCTTTCAATGGCAGTTATTTAGGTGCGTTGAAGAATTGGAGAGCCTATAGGAATGCCTTAAAGCAAGTCTGTGATAAAGTGGATGTGGTATATTGTCGAGTGCCTGACCCATTCTCATGGATGCCGGTATTGTTGTTCAAGAAGAAAACTATCATGCACTTTGTGGGGGATACTATTGATGCTACACGGCACAACGAGAAATGGAGTTGGTTGAAGAAGAAGGTGATGGTTGTAGGTTATCTTCCAGATTATTGGCTTACCTTGCGGGCAGCTCAAAGAAGCTGGGTATATACCAATGGGCATCATTTAGCCGATAGATTGAAAAAACGCCATATCTATGCTATTCCTGTTATCTCTTCGACGGTTTCAGAAAAGGACTTACACGATGATTTTAAGACATTGCCGATTGAAAAAGACAATGTGACTATTACCTATATTGGTTATGTCCGTTTTGCAAAAGGAATGAATTGTCTTATGGACTTTTGTAAGCTACTTCGAGATACTGACATTCAGTTCTATTTTCATCTAATAGGTGATGGAGAGATGTTCGCTGATGTAAAAGTTTTTTTAGACAAAGAAAACCTTACAGAAAAGGTAACTATGCACGGTCACATTGACAATAAAGATGAGATGAACAGGATTCTTAGAAATTCAGACCTCTTTTTTTTCCCATCATTGTCTGAAGGCTCTCCGCGAGTGGTGATAGAAGCGATGTCCCAAGGCGTTCCAGTGCTTTCTACTCCAGTTGGTTCCCTTCCGAGTACATTCAATGATAGAGAAACGATCCGATTCTTTGGTTTTAATGATGCAGAAAAAGCTGTGACAATCGTTAAAGAGTATTTGGCAAACCCATCTCTTTTTGAGACTCAACGGCAAAAAGCCTATCAAATGGTAGTCGAGCATTTTACTATTGAGAAATTTCTTTCAAAAGTTTTCAGTTATGAAGCATAAACTACTGCTGGTTTATTCATGGTTGGTTAGAGTATTGTTCTTTTTCTTGCCCGATATTCCAATTATTATGCGGTTTAGAGGATGGCTATATGGTTTAGGAATGCCGCATCGAGGCAAAAACTTTCAAGTAGCACATTCCGTTATCCTTAATACTATAGAAATGGTATCAGTAGGAGAAAATATCTATATCGCTAATTTTTGTTCAATAATTGCCAATGGAAATATCACTATAGGCGATAACACCTTGTTCGGCCCAGGAGTAGTGATCTCGTCTGGGAACCATAGATTCGAGAACGGACATTTCAGTAAACAATCAGACAAAAAAAGTGTGGTAATAGGAAAAAATAGTTGGGTGACTGCAAATTGTACAATTGTTGGCGGTGCTGTTTTGCCAGAGTGTAGCATTTTGGCCGCCAATTCGGTTTTAACTAGCAAGCTCGAAGAATCCCTATCAGGTTGTATTTATGGAGGGACACCTGCAAAACTTATCAAGAAGTTATAATAGATGCTTACCATTATCTGCCCCATCTACAACGAGGAGAAGTACATCTCCCGTTGTATAGAGTCCATTATGGCTCAGGACTATCCCAAAGACGATTTGGAAGTCCTCTTTGTGGACGGCATGAGCACCGACCGTACAAGGGAAATCATTGCCTCATATCTGCCGCAATGCCCATACTTGCGTGTGCTCGACAATCTGCACAAGATTGTGCCCTACGCCATGAACAAAGGCATCAGCGAGGCCAAGGGCGACATCATCATGCGCATCGATGCCCACACCTTTTATGAACCCAACTATTGCTCGGCCATCGTCAAGCAGCTGAAGGAACTGGATGCCGAAAATGTAGGCTGCGTGTGCAAGACGGATGTGCTTAACAAGACACCCAAGACCTTGGCCATCCGCGAGGTACTGAGCAATAAGTTCGGCGTAGGCAACTCGGCTTTCCGCACAGGCATCGACGGAGTGAAAGAAGTGGATACAGTGCCATTCGGATGTTGGCCTAGACGTGTGTTTGAGAAATACGGCCAATACGATGTGAGGTTGGTGCGCAACCAAGACATAGAGCTGAGCAAGCGCATCATCAACGGCGGTGGCAAAATCTATATCATCCCCGACACCTTCTGCACCTATCTTGCACGTGAGACCTTTACTGGGTTGGCAAAGAACAACTTTGGCAATGGCAAATGGAACATTCTCACAGTGTATTACACCAAACAGATGAAGTCGTTGTCGCTGCGACATTTTATTCCTCTGCTGTTTGTCTTGGGTGTTATCCTGCCGGCTTTTGTCGGCATCTTCTGGCATCTGGCTTTGCTGCTTTCCGCTTTGGTATTGCTGGCCTATCTGTTGGCTTTGGGAACAATAAGCGCCAAATTGGCCATCACGAAGAAGTTGAATTTCTTATATCTCCTCTGGAGTTTTATTACGTTACATTGTAGCTACGGATGGGGCTCGCTAATAGGGATTCTTTCATTGCCTTTTACAAAACGATAATAACCCATGTTCCTCAAATACCTTTTTGACCGAATCGTATCCTTTATCGGACTTGTCGTTCTTTCTCCGATAATGCTTATAGTGGCCATCCTCATCCGCATCAAGATGCCAGGAGGCCCAGTGTCGTTTAAGCAGAAACGTGTAGGTAAGGATGGCAAACTCTTCACTATGGTGAAATTCCGATCAATGACAGTTGGTCACGGAGGCTCTTCAGTTAGTGTGGCTGGCGAAAACAGGATTACCCCCTTAGGTGCTAAACTACGAAAATATAAATTGGATGAATTGCCTGAGTTGTGGAATGTGATGAAGGGAGATATGAGTTTTGTGGGGCCCCGTCCGGATGTGCCAGGTTATGCTGACCAATTGAAAGGAGAAGAACGGGAGGTGTTAAAACTGCGTCCTGGTATTACTGGACCGGCATCATTGAAATACCGAAACGAAGAAGAGGTCCTTGCTACAGTTGATAACCCTCAGGAATATAATGATACCATCATATTCCCAGATAAGGTACGGATCAACCGTTATTATCTACATCATTATTCTTTTTGGATGGATATTAAGATGATTTTTGCAACTGTTGTAGGTCGTCATATCAAGTATGATGAAGAAGTTATCTTAAATACATAATCTTGAATTATTCTTTCATTTGCTTTGCGTTGGCTTGAATTGTGCGC
>JAEEGG010006678.1_pt1 | contig 26962 bp, 21 predicted proteins | sample 9134161 | NCBI WGS metagenome assembly JAEEGG01 (sample SAMN16246543, study PRJNA631951) | gut metagenome | biome: gut microbiome; feature: rumen; material: CR-attached | host: Bos | place: Iran: Karaj | collected 2018-10 | reverse complement strand
ATATAGCAAGAATAAACATCAGTTTTGGATTTAGTTATGAAATGTCTCGGCTGAAGTTGTCTGATGAGCAGATTAATCGTTATGGCATAAATTTTGGATTATACTTTCCAATGAAGAAAGGCAAGACAACAATAGGAGTGGTATTAGAATATGGACAAATAGGAACAACAAGAGCAAATTTATTGAAAGAGAATTATTTTTCTGCCAGCATCAATGTTAGATTGCACGAAAAATGGTATCAAAGATTAAAGTTAGAATAAAAAATAGGAAACGTTAAATATAAAAAAAATAAAAGAGATGAAAAATTTTACGAAAAAAATGGTTGTGGTAGCGGTGATAATGGGAATGCTTCCATTAGTAAAATCGCAGAATTTAACACAAAAATACGGTAGCGATAGTATAGAATGTGTTACACAATTATCGTTATATCGTGAAGTGTATAAACAAAAAAATTACGAAGAAGCCTATCCATATTGGAAATGGGTGAAGGAAAATTGTCCAATGTCATCAAAATACATCTTTGCAGATGGTCCGAAGATTTTAGACTATAAAATCAAACATGCAAAAGATAGTGTAGAAAAAGAGCAATTTATTGATGAATTGATAGATTTGTATGAATTGAGAATCAAATGCTATCCGGCAGATGAAGGGCTTTCATTAGGAAATATCGGATATTATACTTGGGCATACAAAAACAAAAACCAAGTTTATAAGAATGTTTACGATGTTCTCGGTCAAGCAATTGATTTGACAGGCACTGCGACTTCAGCAAAGATTTTGAATACATATTTTATTGTAGCAGAGTTCTATATGGCCAAGGAGAAACTTCCTACCGAAGTTTTGATAGATGCATACGATAAAATTACTGAAGTGTTAAATGTTCAAATTGATAGCAGCGAATTGAAATGTGAGGCAGTTATGCACACTATCTATCAATTGAGAGAAGATTTGGATAGCGGACGTATATCCGAAGAAGATTACAATGCAACTTACGAGGACAGGGCTGCTGATTCTACCAAGGTTTATAAAGATCTTGAACAATATACCAAGACGATGAGCAATTTGGATTTAAGATTCTCTAAATATGCAAGTTGCGAGGTGCTACAAGAGATTTACGGCAAAAAATTTGCTACCAACAAAGATGAGCGTACTTTAAGACAGATTATCAAATTCATGTCTAAGCAGAATTGTACTGACAACGATTTGTTTGTCTCAGCTGCAGAAGAATTGTACAAATTACAGCCGACTGCAAGTGTAGCTTACTATATGGGTAGTATCAATATGAAGAAAAAAGATTACAGCACATCTTTACGTTATTTCAACGAGGCCTTAGGAATGTATGAAAAGGAATCTGACAAGATTAACACCTATATTATGATTATAGAATGCCAAAAGAATTTAGGTCAATATTCAGCAGGTAGAGAAACTGCCTACAAGATTTTGAAAATGAATCCTACAGATGGCAGAGCATATTTGATGATAGGTGACTTGTATGCAGCTTCAGCAGGTGTTTGCAGTGGAATAGATTTGCCGAGAGCTGTATATTGGGCAGCAGCCGACAAATACAACAAGGCAAAGGCAGTAGATCCTTCCAGAGCAGAAGAGGCTCAAAAGAGAATCAATTCTATAAGTGGTCGTTTCCCGACTGTAACCGAAGTGTTCCAACATGGTTATCAAAAAGGACAAACTTATAGAGTGGAATGCTGGATAAATGAAACTACGACAATTAGATAATGAAATTTGTTGGTAAGCATCAACTACAAATACTAGCGATAGCCGCAATAGCGGCTATCGCCGTATTTTGTCATGCTTGCAAAAACGATATTTCGGTTGTACAATCGCTTACATCTAAAGAAAAGTCACCCGATGAAAAATCCACCCAACTACATTTATATTCCACCGAAAACGGGCAGACAAAATATGAATTGTTTTTCGAGGAAATAGATCATTATACACAGCCGGAAAAATACTATTTAAGTACAAAACCGTTTCAGGTGGATGTTTTTGATGAAGAAGGGAATAGAACACTCACTTTGACAGCTGATTTTGGTATTAATTATGAAGCCAAGAGAATGATGATTGCCAAACGCAATGTGGTAATTCACAATTGGAATACGGGAGATGTGATTGAAACCGAGCAGTTGATATGGGATATGAATACACATCGTGTTTATTCCAATACACAGATAAAACAAACCAAGAAAGACGGGTCGGTTTATATCGGTGATGGTTTCACTTCGGACGAAAAAATGGAATCGTATATGGTGACAAACCCGGTAATTATTTACTATACGAAGGAAGAAGATTGATGGAGAGCAGTAAGAAAGTAAAAGAAGACAAACTGGTAGTTATAGGTGCAAGAGAACACAATTTGCAAAATATATCTGTTACTATTCCTAGGAATGCCTTTGTAGTGATAACAGGTTTGTCGGGTAGTGGAAAATCTTCTTTGGCATTTGATACCATTTATGCAGAAGGACAAAGGCGGTTTATAGAAACTTTGTCGCCGTATGCCCGCCGATTTGTCGGTGACATACAACGTCCTGCAGTGGATAAAATTACGGGTTTGAGTCCGGTTATTTCCATAGAACAAAAAACCATTAGCTATTCGCCTCGTTCAACAGTGGGCACGATTACCGAAGTGTATGATTATTTAAGATTGCTTTATGCAAGAGTGTCTACTGCGTATTCGTATATTACCAATGAGCCGATGATAAAATACACAGAAAATCAAATTATTGATTTAATCAAAGAAAAATACAAAGGGATGCAAATTGTCTTGTTTGCTCCTTTGGTAAGAGGCAGAAAAGGACATCATAGGGAGATATTCGAGCAGGTGAGACGATGGGGTTTTATTAGAGTTCGGATAGATGGTGAGGTAAAAGATGTTTATGAACGTTTACAAGTAGATAGATACAAAATTCATAATATTGAAGTAGAAATAGACAAATTGGAGGTCGGTCGGCAGTCTGAAAAGAGATTGGTGAATTCTATCAAAACGGCTTTGCAATATGGCAAAGGCACGTTAATGGTGATGACGGCGGAGGACTCAAAAATAACGAATTACAGTCGTCATTTGATGTGTCCTACCAGTGGTATTTCCTATTTAGATCCGGAGCCGAATATTTTCTCTTTCAATTCTCCATTTGGTTCTTGTCCGCATTGTCATGGTTTGGGATATGTGACAGAAGTGGATTTGAATAAAATGATTCCCAACCCCAAGAAAAGCATCCGAAAAGGTGGCATAGAGCCATTAGGAGAATACAAGCCGACATGGATATTTAAGCAAATAGAAGCCATGTCGCAACGCTATAATTTTTCCTTGGACGCTCCCATAGAAGAATTGCCGGAATCGGCATTGAATATGATTTTCTATGGTACGGAAGATCCTTTGATGATGAAGAATGATGTTACCGGAACGATGATGTATTCTTCTAATTTTGAAGGAATTATAAATTTTATCAAACAAAATGTGGACGACAATTCTGCCACTATTCGCAAGTGGGCAGCCCAATTTATGCATACAAAAGTATGCGGTGAATGTCAGGGTGGCAGATTGAAAAAGGAATCCACTTTTTTTAGAATCGGCGGAAAGAGTATAGTAGATTTGGCAGCCATGGACATTGCCGATTTGCACAAATGGATGAGTGGCATCAATCGGTATTTCAACGACCAACAAAAAGAAATAGCCAGAGAAATAGTCAAAGGTATTACCGAGCGATTGTCATTTTTGATAGATTTGGGTGTTGATTATTTAACATTAAACAGACCTTCACAGACACTTTCCGGCGGAGAAGCACAAAGAATTCGTTTGGCAACGCAGATTGGCTCAAAATTAGCCAATGTATTGTATATTTTGGATGAGCCGAGTATTGGTTTGCACCAAAGAGACAATCAGAAATTGATAAATTCTTTGCAAAAGTTGAAAAAAAATTCCAATTCTATTATTGTTGTGGAACACGACTACGATACCATGAAGGCGGCAGATTATATTGTAGATATTGGTCCGGCAGCCGGTATCAATGGAGGTAAAGTTGTTGCACAAGGCACTTTTGAAGAAATTTGTCAATCTAATTCGCTTACCGGAGACTATTTGGCAGGCAGAAGAAAGATAGAAGTGCCGGCAAAAGTAAGAAAACCAAATGGTTCGTTTATAACTTTGAAAGGTGCAAGCGGCAATAATTTAAAAAATATCACTGTCCAATTTCCATTAGGAGTATTTATTTGCGTAACAGGTGTTTCCGGCAGCGGAAAATCTACACTGATAAACAATACTTTGTATCCCATTTTAAATCGCTATGTATATCGGTCTGACAATAAAATTTTGCCGTATGAAAGCATTGAGGGAATGGAGAATATCGACAAAGTAATAGAAATCAATCAACAGCCGATAGGACGGACGCCGCGTTCGAATCCTATTACTTATATAGGTGTTTTTGATGAGATAAGAAAGTTGTATGCAGAATTGCCGGAGTCGAGGGTGCGAAACTACAAGGCAGGCCGATTTTCTTTCAATGTGTCCGGTGGCAGATGTGAAGCCTGCAAAGGAGCAGGTGTAAAGACGGTGGAAATGGGATTTTTGCCGGAAGTTTATATTCATTGTGAAGCTTGTAATGGAAAACGTTTCAATAGGGAAACTTTGGAGGTGCGTTACAAAGGCAAATCTATCAACGATGTTTTGGAAATGACATTCCAAGAAGCCTATGTTTTTTTCAGCAGTATTCCACATATTGCAGAACGGTTAAAAACTGTGGTAGATGTGGGTTTGGGTTATCTACATTTGGGACAAACATCTACAACTTTGTCGGGAGGTGAGGCACAAAGGATAAAACTTTCGGCGGAATTGAGTAAAAAAGAAACTGGAAAGACATTTTATATTTTAGATGAACCTACCACAGGATTGCATTTTGAGGATATTAGAATATTGTTAAACGTGTTGAATCAATTGGTAGACAAGGGTAATACTGTTTTGGTGATAGAACACAACATGGATGTGATAAAAACAGCCGATTGGATAATCGATATGGGACCTGAAGGAGGAAAAAAAGGCGGAGAAATTTTGTTTGAAGGACCTCCGAGTAAAATGGCAACTTCAAAAAAAGGTTATACAGCGCAATTCTTGAAAAATTATTTGTAAAAAAATATTACTTTTGACAATTAGAAAATAAGTGAAATAAAAAATTATAAAGATATAGAAATGAGAACGTTAATAGTTGGAACAGGTTATGTAGGATTGGTAACAGGGGCATGTTTCTCCGAAATGGGCATACCAACAACATGTATAGATATCAACGAAGAAAAAATCAATAATTTAAAAAAAGGCATTTTACCCATTTATGAGCCGGGCTTGGAAGCGATAGTAGAAAAAAATTACAAAGCCGGACGATTGGATTTTAATACTTCATTGAAAGATTGTTTATCGGATGCAGAAGTGATATTTACGGCTGTCGGCACACCTCCTGATGAAGATGGAAGTGCAGATTTGCATTATGTGTTGGAAGTGGCAAAAACAGTCGGACAAAATATGACCGATTACAAGTTGGTGGTTACCAAGAGTACGGTTCCTGTCGGTACAGCCAAATTAGTAAGACAAACCATACAAGAAGAATTAGACAAACGAGGTTTGAATATTACTTTTGACGTGGCCTCCAATCCGGAATTTTTAAAAGAAGGAGATGCTGTCAACGATTTTATGAAGCCTGATAGAGTGGTAGTAGGTGTGGAAAGCAAAAAGGCTGAAGAAATTATGTCAAGGTTGTATAGACCATTTTTGTTGAATAATTTCCGTGTGATATTTATGGATATTGCCTCTGCAGAGATGACAAAATATGCTGCCAATGCGATGTTGGCAACAAGAATCAGTTTTATGAACGATATTGCCAATTTGTGTGAGCGTGTAGGCGCCAATGTGAATATGGTTCGTAAGGGTATTGGTTCTGACACCCGAATCGGCAGTAAATTCTTGTATGCCGGTTGTGGCTATGGCGGTTCTTGTTTCCCAAAAGATGTAAAAGCATTGATAAAGATAGGCGAGAAAGTCGGCTACAAAATGAAAATTATTTCTGCAGTAGAAGAGGTAAATGACAATCAAAAATTAGTGATGTTCAACAAATTGAACAATTACTTCAAGGGAGATTTAGAAGGGAAAACTATAGCTATATGGGGTTTGTCGTTTAAGCCGGAAACAGATGACATGCGTGAAGCTCCATCATTGCAAGTAATACCTAAATTGTTGCAAGCCGGTTGCAAGGTAAAAGCCTACGACCCTATTGCCATGAAAGAAGGAAAAAGAATAATAGGCGACAAAATTACTTATTGTAAAGATATTTACGATGCTGCTAACGAGGCAGATGCATTGTTGGTGATAACAGAATGGAAAGAATTCCGTATGCCGACATGGGAAATACTTAAAAAAATAATGCGTCAACCTATTATTTTTGACGGAAGAAATATCTATGATCCAAAAGAAGTAAAAGCAGAAGGATTTTATTACGAAGGTATAGGATTTTAATATATATAAGATGATAAAAAGTAAACATTTCTTGTTGTTGTTATGGTTTGTTTTGTTAGTGGGAGAAGTCTTTTCTCAAAATGGTATTGTTGCTAGGAAAGGACTCTCAGCAAAACAAAAAACCATAGAGATTTTAAGAGAAGAATATCCTTCTGCATTCCAAGAGGATATTAATGAGTCAGTAGTTCCGAAAGATAAAGAGGAAGTCTATGGAGAAGCATGGAAAGAATTTCTACAAAATTTAGGTAGTTATTTATCTAAAAATGGTATGAAATGGGAAGATAATGGTAAGATATATAATATTATTTTTGTTGAAAGCAACGGAACTATTGATTACTATTTTTATCGTTTTAAGAATCCAAGTGTCCCTTCAAAAAAGCAAGTCAAACAATTTAGGGCTTTAGTAAAAAAATACATAAGCACTCATTCATTCAATTATACGGCAAACAGGCAGTATAATCAATGTGGAAGTGTTACATTTGTCGATAGGTAGGAATTCAAAAATAATCAAGAACAATGGTGGCATACAATATTTTTCTTTATATCATGATAGCTATAGCTATAGTGGTATTTGTGTCTTTATATTTTGTAAAAGCCGGTTACGGCAAATTTATCAGCGACAAATGGGGTTGGATGATCAACAACAAGTTGGGCTGGGTGCTTATGGAAGCGCCGGTATGTTTGTTAATGATAGTATTTTGGTGGGTAAGTGACAGAACCTGGGAGATAGTTCCTTTGGTGATATTCATCATTTTTGAAATCCATTATGTGCAAAGGGCTTTTATCTTTCCTTGTTTGATACGTGGCAAGAGCAAGATGCCTATTTCGGTGATGTTGATGGGAATTGTTTTCAATATTGCCAATGCTATCATGCAGGGTTATTGGATATTTTTTCTTTCTCCTGCCGACAAATATACAGCTTCGTGGTTGGCAACACCACAATTTATCATCGGCACTATTTTATTTTATACAGGTTGGTATGTTAATTTGGATTCAGACCGCAGAATTAGAAATCTGCGGCAACCGGGCGATACCAAACACTATCTGCCGCATGGTGGCATGTTCAACTATGTTACTTCTGCCAACTATTTTGGCGAATTGGTAGAATGGTTAGGATTTGCTATTCTTACGTGGTCGTTTTCGGGTTTGGTATTTTTCATTTGGACTTTTGCCAATTTGGTGCCACGTGCCGATGCCATCTATCAACTTTATCAAAAAGAATTTGGAGCGGAAATGGAAGGAAAGCGTTTAAAAAGAGTCTTCCCGTTTATATATTAAATTTTGAAAAAAAATAAGTAATGGAATCAAAACTTTTCACCCCTTATCAATTGGGTCCGATAACATTGAAAAACCGTGTGATTCGTTCAGCGGCTTTTGAAAATATGTGTGTTAATAATGAGCCTACGCAGCAGTTGGAAGACTATCATGTTGCAGTTGCAAGAGGAGGTGTAGGCATGACAACGGTTGCCTATTGTGCGGTGGAACGTTCCGGTGCCAGTTTTGACGGACAACTCTATGTCCACGATGAGATAAAGCCCGGTTTGAAAAAACTCACCGATGCCATTCATGCAGAAGGTGCCAAAGCCAGTATACAGCTTGGACATTGCGGCAATATGACACACAAAGCCGTTTGTAAATGTACGCCTTATGGCCCTTCTAATGGGTTTAATCTTTATTCACCAACATTTTATCGTGGCATTACAAAAGATGAAATTCATCGCATTGTAGAAAGTTTCGGAAAGGCAGTGGATTTTTGTCGTGAATGTGGTTTCGACTGCGTGGAAATACATTGCGGACATGCCTATTTGATTTCACAATTTATCAATCCGAGTTTGAACCGCCGTCATGATGAATATGGTGGTTCTTTGGAAAATCGCATGCGGTTTATGAACGAGGTGTTGGATTGTGTGATGCAACATGCCAAAGACGATATGGCTGTGGTGGTAAAAACCAATATGACCGATGGCTATAGACGCGGAATGTCGATGGAAGAGGGTATGGAAGTGGTGAAAAATATTCTCTCACATGGTGTTCATGGCATTGTATTGTCGGCAGGTACTGTCAGCCATACGCCTATGCTGATACTCGGTGGGGCTATGCCATTGAAGGCATTGGCATATTATATGGATATGAAAAAATTCTGGTGGTTGAAATTGGCATTGTCGATTGGTGGCAGAATAGTTATCCCAACCGTCAAATATCGTGAATTGTATTTTATGGATTGGGCAAAAAAATTCAAAAACGAGTTTCCTGATGCCAATTTTATCTATGTAGGCGGCATTCAAGGGCGGCAAAATTGTGAAACGGTGTTGCAAGAAGGTTTTGAATTGATGCAAATAGGGCATTTATTGGTCAACGATCCTGCTTTTGTCAATCACATGAAAGAAGGAGATGAAAACTATCGTTCGGCTTGCAAACGCAGCAATTATTGTGTAGGAAGAATGTATAGTTTGGATATGCAATGCCACCAATGTATGCAAGAATCATTGCCGAAAAAATTACAAAAAGAAATTGAAAAAGCAGAAAAAGATAACAACAAATTATGGTAGAAATAACAGGAAAAGTAGTACAGATACTTCCCAAAACATCTGGAGAAGGGAAAAACGGAGCGTGGACAAAATTGGAATTTGTGATAGAAACTTTTGAGCAATATCCAAAGAAAATTTGCATACAGGCATGGAACAACAATGCAGTGAATTTTGAGCAGTTTTATCCGGTGGGTACAGTTGTCAATGCTTCGGTAGATATAGAATCGCGTGAATGGCAAGGCAAGTGGTTTACCAATATTAAAGCATGGAAATTGACACCTGCCAACGAACCATCGGTGGCTACGGCACCACAGCAGACACAAGTGATGTCAGTTTCAAAAGGTGATGACAATCCGCCTATGTCTGACGAAGAAATTTATAGCAACGATCCGTTGCCGTTTTAGTTATTCGGTTTATATTTAGGTAAAAGGATAGTAAAAGTAGTGCCTTCGTCTTTTTTAGATTCAAAGGTAATGCTACCGTCTTGTGAGGTGATAATGTTTTTTACTATAGCCAGTCCTAAGCCGGTTCCTGATGTTTTTGTTGTAAAGTTAGGTCGAAATATTTTTTCTTGAATTTCATCAGGTATGCCTATGCCGTTGTCGGAAACCAATATTTGCCACATTTTATCGCCATAAGATTGCACTTTGATGTTTATGATAATATTTTTTTCTCGTTTAGCTTGTATTGCATTTTGAACTAAATTGTTAAAAACACGTATCATATTGCTTTTGTCGGTTAGGATAAAGCACGGGTTGGTTTCATAATTTTCCAAAATAAAAACATTGGCATTGTTTTTATTTTGGTACATGTCCACCACTATTTTTATGATATCGCATAAATTTACAATCTCTTTAGAGTTTTGGTCTGCCGAAGCAAATCTAGAAAAGGATGATGCTATTTGAGTAAGAGCATCGGTTTGTTCTATCACCATATTGAAATAAGCATCTAAATCTTCATTGCTTACTTCGTTGTCGTTCCATTTTCGTTGGATAAGTTGTGTTTTCAGCCGTATAGGTGTTAAAGGATTTTTTATTTCATGGGCAACTTGTTTTGCCATTTCACGCCATGCTGTATTTTGCGAAGTGGACTCTAACAATTCCGCACTGTTTTTAAGTCTGCTTATTAGTTTGTTATAATTTAATACAAGTTTACCCACTTCGTCATCGCGGGTTTCCGGTAAAAAGTTTATCGGGTCTCCCAAATTGATTTTTGACATGCTGTCAGAAACTTGCATTACAGGTTTTATAAGCCAACGAATGAGCATGATAGAGGCACATAGTATCAATATAATTACACCCAGACATATAATTAAAAATTTGATAACTAATTGTCCTTGTCTGGCATCCATGACATTCAACAAAGGTATTATTTGATAAGGCATGGACATGTATCCTATAATATTGCCAGTTGAACCTATAATAGCTTGAGTTATATAATTATATTCTACATTGTACAACATGCATTCAGAAGTAACGGACAACAATTTGTCTTCTGTCATTTTTACATATATCAAAGGGTCTATTTTTGTACTGAACAATATGCCTTTTCCATAACTTAATACATTTTGACCTTTTTCATTGTAAAAAAGCAGATCGATGGTATTAAAATTCATTTGACTTAATTCATTGTCTATCAAAACTAACGCGGTTTCATCTAAATTATCGTCCACTTGATTTTCTCTAATAGTTTTTTCTACAGATTGGTGCAGTCTGCTGATGAGATTGGTTCTGATTTTTTGAGTACTGCTTTGATTCAAATTGTTAAAAAATATGAAACAGAAAATCAATACAATAAGAGTAATCAAAAAGGCAATAATAAGCACATATCTGTTTAGCGTTCTTTGTACGGTATTGTTTAGTTTTATATTTTTATTTAATGCCCATTCCATGCTGTTGGGAATAATAAATAGTAGGCATTGTAGTAGCATAAGTATGACAAAAAACGATATTTTTTCCCATATTGACATTTCATCAGTAACAAGAAAAGTGGTTTTATTTTGTATAAAAACACTATGGTTGTATCCGTTTTGAGTGAATTGCATGCCTGAATATAAGGTATCCAAATGATAATTACTAATATTTTTTTTGTATCTTAAGTTGGCATGATTGATAATATTGTATTGCAATTGATTTCCTTCATAGCAAGCGAAAGAACAATTGGCACCATTTCGTTGTAGAGTTTCGTCTGTCAAAAGAGATCCTTGTATAAGATGTCGCAATAATACAATTAAATAACCCTTTTCTAATGAATCTACTTTAATGGGAACTTTTATCATATATTCCGATTGTCCGAATCCCACACGACGAAAACTTACTTCATTGGGTAATGCAAGACTGTCTATACGGACAAAATTGTCTAATTTTTTCTGCATGGTTTGCATTTCTTGCGGATGGTCGGTATGATAGAGATAAATATTGACATTGTATTTTTGCGTGTATTCACTTAAATATTTATCTATAATAAAATGCTTGATTTCGCTTTCCCGTATTTGGTCGGAAATAAAAAATTCCCGTATGGTGGTATCTGTTTTCCAGTTTTCCGCCAATTCTGCAAAATTATAATGGGTAAAAGGATTGTTATTCGACCCTAACATTTCGGTAAGGGTTTCTTTATATGCTTGACGGCGAATATTGATTTGTGTATTTCCTACAGAACAAATCATAATGGCGACTAAAATATAAGGACCCCATGTACAAAGTAAATCAAATCCCTTTCCTTTATAATTTTTAAAAATAAGCAAAGCGTAGGTAAGAATTGCCATGGTGAAAGAAACTTCATAACCATGGAATAATTTCATTTTGGTAGCATATATCAATATTGCCAGCAAGAACAAGGTGAAGGTGGAGATTAGTATTGTCAGAGATATTTTGGTATCAGATACAATATCTTTTACCAAAGCTATGATTTTGTCGCTAATTACCAAGAGTGTCCACAAAGCAAATAGCACGGCTGTTAAAACGATAAAAGAAAGAATATCGTAACTATATATCATAGTAGGGTTGAATACCACTATGCTATCTCTCAATGCTCCCACAGCCACATAATATAAAAATGCGTCAAAGGCAAAAGCTGCTATTAATAATGCAATAGCAATGACGATTTTTCCCCATTTGCGGGTTATGGTAGCCGTATTGATATGGAAAAATGAATTGAAAAAGATGGCTAAACCCAACATGGCATAGGTGTTTAGTAGCAACTCTCCCAAAGAAGAATAGGTGGAAGAGTAATATACCGATGAAAATAGGGTCGTAGAAGGGTATGGAAACCATCTTAACAAAAGAACAAGTATCATTACCAAAAACATCATGCCAATTACAAAAATATTGCGTTTGGCACCGGGTTCTTTCGGCATAAGAAAACCTATTAAAGATAGAATCAATAGTGTTATCGATAATATCCATAAGATGAAAAACAAAAGTGATTCTACCGTGTGTTCATGTATGTCGGGTAATATTTTTAATTGAAATACAGCTTGTCCGTCATGATTGTATATGGTTTGCCCCGCACCCTTGTCTAAAGGATAGATTTGTATGTTGAATTGCTTTTTGAAAATATTGTGTCGGTTGATTTGATCAAGTAAAATGGCCCCGCAGCATACCCTTTGTCCGTCCTGCACTTGACAAACATAAAACCATTCACCGTTGGCATAATCCAATTGTTTATAGGTATATTCATTATAATTGAGCGGAAAATTTTGCTTGTCACTCGACCAAGACAGCAATTGAGCACTATCGTATATGACAATTCTATATTGCGACAACATATTGTTGCGTTGGCAATATTCATATAAATTTTTGATATTCAGCATATTTGTATCCCGTACCAATTCGTGGAGAGATTGATACAAGGCCGTTTCTTTTTCAAGAAATTCTCTCTGATATGCTTTTTGTTGGTTTTTTTGGAATGCTTTGATATTGCTGCTATAAGAAAAAAATATGCAAAAAGCCAGTATGACCAACCCTATAATAAGATAAATCCAATTGGCTTTGTTGGCAATGTTTGATTTATTGAAAGTCATAGCAATTCTATATTGGTTTGAAAAACGTGACCAAAATGTGTCCAAATTTGTGATATAAAAGAAAAATAATTTTGCAACATATTTATATTCAAATACTTACAAAAATATTTCGTACCCCTGACAGGAATCGAACCTGTATTTAAAGTTTAGGAAACTTCCGTTCTATCCGTTGAACTACAAGGGCAATAGAATATGCAAAAGTACAAAAAAGTTTTCATTTATAAGTAATAGAAAAGAGTTTTTTTCGTTTGAAAGACAATTGTCAATTAAAAATGATACTTTTGCAACCCAAAGAAATTGAATGATGAAAAAATATTTTGTAAAAATAGTCGCTGTATTTTTTATAGTATGCTTTAGTGTTCAGGCAATAGCACAAAACAATTCGCGGGCTCGTTCCGATGCCTTCAACCAACAGCAAAGAAAAATGCTGCAAATGTTGCAGATGTTGAATTACTATTATGTAGATACCATAGATATGTCCAACATAGTGGAAAAGGGTATCATCGAAATGTTGAAAGAGTTGGACCCGCACTCGGTGTATATTGCCAAAAAAGACCTCCAAAAAACGACAGAGCCTTTGCAAGGCAATTTTGAAGGAGTCGGCGTACAATTTCAAATTATGAAAGACACTTTGGTGGTGGTGCAACCGGTAAAAGGAGGCCCTGCTGAGTCAGTCGGCATTCAAATCGGTGACAAAATTATCACCATTGACGATAGTGTGGCAGTCGGCAAAATTTGTACCAACGACTGGGTTTTTAAGAAGCTAAGAGGCAAAAAGGGCACCAAAGTTGTGGTACAAGTAAAGCGTGGCAACAATCCTGATTTGCTGACATTTACCATCATCAGGGATAAAATTCCTATCAACAGCATAGAATCATATTTCATGGTAGATGACAAAACCGGCTATATAAAGTTGGAACGCTTTTCACAAACCACCCATACAGAATTTCTTGATGCGATGAAAGTGTTGAAAGAGCAAGGTATGGAAAATTTGGTATTGGATTTGCGTGACAACGGAGGCGGCTACTTGAATACGGCAATTGAAATGTCAGACGAATTCCTTTCCGGCGACAAATTGATAGTTTATACGCAAAACAATCAAGATTACAACAAGATAAACTATAATGCAAAACAGGAAGGTTGTTTTGAAAAAGGTCGTTTGGTGGTGTTGATAAATGAATATTCCGCCTCGGCAGCTGAAATTCTTTCCGGTTCCATCCAAGACTGGGACAGGGGCATCATCATCGGCAGGCGGTCGTTTGGAAAGGGTTTGGTGCAATCGCAATTAGGATTGCCGGACGGTTCCTATGTCCGTTTGACAACTTCTCGCTATTATATTCCGAGCGGACGTTGCATACAAAAACCTTACGAAGGAGTGGAAGACTACAGCCGCGATGTTATCAAACGTTACAACAGCGGAGAATTGATACATGCCGACAGCATTCATTTTCCCGATTCTTTGAAATTCTATACCGATGGCAAGCGGGTTGTCTATGGCGGTGGCGGCATCATGCCCGATATATTTGTGCCTATCGATACTACCAAAGTTTCCGACTATTATTGGCAGTTGTTCCGTAACAATATTTTCAATCAATTTGTATTTGAATACCTTACAGAGGCCAACAAAAAGCAAATTTTGAGTCAATATGCCAATTTTGAAGACTTTAACAAAAATTTCCAAGTAGATAAGCAAATCATGTCGCAATTTTATGCCTTTGCCAAAAAAGAACATATAAGCGACAGCCTGAAATTTGACATGAAGGCCTATTTAGAAGGTTTTATCGAAGCCAACAAAGATACTTTGGGAAAAGTTTTTGAAAGTTATGCCAAGGTGAAAAATACCGACCAATTGAAAAAAATGTTTGTGGAATATGTTGACAAGATTCAAGCGGACCACAACCAACGAGAACAAGATTTCGACACCGACAAGTACATCCAACGTCAAATAAAGACTTTGATAGCCCGCAATATCTATTCAGCCCGGGAATCTACCAAAATATGGCTGGAAGATGATGAAATGTACAGAAAAGCCCTCGAAGTTATCAATGACAAAAATACGTTCAAAAAATACAAAATTAAATATTAGCGATAGGGTATAGTTTCAAGAAATAGCGGCAGTTCTTGTTGAAAAAGTAGCAAATGAAGATATTACACATTCCTTCTTGGTTTCCACAGGTTGACAATCCTCTTGACGGCAATTTTATATTGAAACATATTGCCACCACTGCCGCCGACACTACTGCCATAGTGCTTCATCATACCAAAGGGCATGTGGATATACCGATTATATCGCATGATGGCAATATTATTTTCCATCCGATTGAAGTCAGCCATAGCATGTCAAAATGGCAATTGTATAAAGCCTATGTACGGGCATTTGACGAAATTGTGGCTCGCTATGGTCGTCCGGATGTGATTCACTTGCATGTGGCATTGCCTTTGGGATTTTTGGCAGCACGCCTTAGCCGCAAATATCGGATTCCGCTTGTTGTCAGCGAACATTGGTCGGTCTATTATCAAGAGAATCGATTTTTATTGACAAGTCTGCAAAAATTAGCCTTACATTATATTTTTCACACGGTACAGCATATTACTACCGTTTCAGAATATTTGCATACCGCCATAGTAGAAATGCTTCCGGAGGCAAAAAATATTCCTTATACTATTGTCAGCAATACTGTCAATACCAATTTGTTTTGCACAAAACCTTGTCAACCGCATGGCAAGAAACAAATTTTGCATATTTCCAATTTGGAGCAAGAGTCCAAAAATATCATGGGAATATTGCATGTGATAAAGCGATTGTCGCAGCAAAGAAGCGATTTCGAACTGAATATCATCCATGATCTTGCCAATTTGCAGGTGGAGCAGTTTATCCGGCAGGAAAATTTGGGCAATTGCGTACATCTGTTAGGTAAAAAAACAGAAGAGGAAGTGGCGGAGGCTATCCAAAATTGTGATTTTATGCTGCAATTTTCCAACTATGAAACGCAGTCGTGTGTATTATTGGAGGCTTTTTGTTGCGGCAAGCCTGCTGTGGCAACGCCTGTAGGTGGCATTCCTGAAATTGCCACTGCCGACAATACTGTTTTTACCGAGCCCTGCAATGAAGATGATTGCTTGGAGAAAATTGCCTTTATGTTAGATCATTTCCAAGACTTTAATGCTGAGGAAATACAAAAGCAAGCCGCCGCTAAATGTGATAGTGCTATCATCGGCAAAAAGTTCCTCAATATCTATCAGCAAATGGTGCAATAAAGGGTTTGTGAATTGTTAACGGCAAAATTCTGCCACAATTTCTAAAATTTCGTTCCCGTATTTTTCAAGTGTTTTTTTGCCGATACCGGCAATGGAAAGCAGGTCTTTTTCCCGTCGGGGTTTGTTTTTGGCAATGTTGACAAGGCTTTCTTGGCGGAGAATAGAATAAGGGGGTATCTTCAATTCTTTTGCTTTGGCTTTTCTCCATTGCAGCAAATGATTATATAGGTCAAAGTCCTCGTCGTGGCTGGAGATAAAATGAGTGGCGAAAAATGTTTTTGCCTCGTCGGCAGAAAGAGGTCGCGGTGAATAGCTTTTTTCCAAATCTTCTTCTTTTATCACCGCTCTGCCCTTGGTGTCAAGATAAACCTTTATGTCAAACGGTTGATATTGAAATTCTTCCAAGGTGGCTTTTTTGATATGATAGTCATCTAAAAGTCGGTTGAATAAATCTTCAAAATGAGAGGCGGTGTCCATGTTGTCGATTTCTACATGTGTTAGTTGTTGTAGCAATTGTTCAAATATCTTTTTGATTTCTACAGAAAAATATTTGCTGGCAGCATGAATTCTTTCTTGCAGAGTCTGTTCGTTTTTCGCATCGTCGGTATGGCGGAAAAGATAGGTATATTGTTTTTTGAATTGTTCGCAAATAGGTACCAAGGCCTGCAACGATTGACAGGTGTTTTGCAATTTTTCCAACAACATGGGAAATGCTTGCTGCAAGTGCTTGGCAAAATAGTCTGTTAGATTTTTGGTGGATTTTATAAGCGACTGAAAGTCAAATTGTTCATTGAGCAATTCATAGTAATATTCTCGTTCTAAATGGGCAATCTGTTGTTGATCGACAGGGTGTTCTTTCATTTGGCGGGTGAATTGTTCTACAGTGGCATTGCTGATGATGGCATGGGCTTGAATAGGGCTGCTGAGTATTAGTCCGTCTAATGTGCGACAGCGACTCAGTGCTACATAGACTTGTCCATGAGCGAAGGCTGCGGCTGCATCTATTACCACGTTGTCGAATGTCAGCCCTTGGCTTTTGTGGATAGTTATCGCCCATGCTAATCGCAGAGGGTATTGTTTGAAAGTTCCTTCGACAGTCTCGTGTATTTCTTTGGTTTGGCTGTCTAATTCATATTTGGTATTTTCCCAAGTTACCGGGTCCACCACAAAGGCTTTTTCTCCTTCTCCTTGGCATTTTACTTCTATAGTGTCTTTATTGATTTTGGTAATGCTGCCGATTTTTCCGTTGTAATAGCGTTTCTCCGAACTGGAATCGTTTTTGACAAACATTACTTGTGCTCCTTTTTTCAAAGTGAGGCATTTGTCGGTGGGAAGGGATGAATCGGGAAAATTACCTTGTATGGTTGCTTCAAAGGTATATGCTCTTTTGCGGATGGCATCCAAACAGGCTTGGTTGATTTGATGGGCTTGTGCGTTGTGGGTGGTTAGTTGAATAATGTTTTTATGTTTGTTGGGATTGAAGTCCGGCAGATAGCGTTCGTTCAGCATCTTCAAGGTCTCCACATCTGTCTGTTGGTTGCGAATGCGATTGAGCAAATCTACAAAATAGGCTTCTTTTTGTCGGTAGATATGTTGTAATTCAATGGTGATATAAGGGGTTTTTTGCAAGGCTTTGCTTCCAAAGAAAAACAGGGAACTATAGTGTTGTTCAAGCAGTTGGCGTTCTTCGTTTTTGGCAACGGGTGCCAATTGTTGCAAGTCGCCAATCATAAGCAGTTGTATGCCGCCAAAAGGTTTGTTGCGGTCTCGGTAGCGACGCAGCACCAAATCTATCAAATCCAACAAGTCGGCCCGCACCATCGAAATTTCGTCTATCACTATCAAGTTGAGGCTTTTTATGAGGGCGATTTTGGTTTTTGTAAAGCGAATATCTTTAAAAAACAGTGCTTCCGAGCCCGGAACATAGGGGGCAAACGATAGTTGGAAAAAGGAGTGAATGGTAGTGCCGCCGGCATTGATAGCGGCTACGCCTGTAGGTGCCAATACCACCATCCGCTTGTGTGAAGTGGCTTTCAGTTGTTGCAAAAAGGTGGTTTTTCCGGTGCCGGCCTTGCCGGTTAGAAAAAGGTTGGTGCCGGTGTATTCAATACACTTTCTTGCTAAGGCTAATTCCGGATTGTCATCTTCAATCGGACGGCTTACCATGCTTCATCGTATTTTGTCCATATCAAATCACCGATTTCCCATGCCTTGTCAAGGGCTTTGTGGGCTTGTTGGTTGGTATATTTTGTCAATATATCGATGCTTTTGGCAGGCTTCTTTTCATTATACACATTGAGGGCTTGTTGTTCTATGCTTGCTTGTTGTTGCAGAAATTCTTTTTGTAGCGGCAACAAGTGTGTGTTTAGTTCTTTTCTAAATGTACCCCAGCGTTGTGCACATAGTGTTCCCAAACGATTAAAACCCCACCATGCCGCCTCTTTGCTGAAACCTGTGATACGGGCATCGGTTTCATATTCTTTAGGCAGACTTGTTACCGAGCAATAGATAGGTACATATATCGAGGAGGCTACGTTGTCAAGGGCAAACCATAGCAATCCTCCGATTTCGTCCGGCAGCCAGTCGCGGCATTGGATAATAGTGCCATAAACGGTAAATCTGACCGCGATGGCACGTTCGCCAAGGGCATGCCAGCCGCCATTGACTTTGTGAAGTTTGAGTTCGTCATAACCCATAAAAGGATTTGCCAATGGGGAAATAATGGTTTTTCCGCTATCGTTGGTCACTGTGATATTTTTTCTCATATCAAATTCGGTGCCTTCGTAGTAATCTTTAAAAATATTCATCATTTCTTCCAAAGTTACCGGATGGTCGGGTTTTACGGAGAAAGGATAGTTTTCTGCATTAGGGTCTAAATGCAAAGAAGGTGCTACCAAGTCAAACACCCGCCATTCTCTGCGTCTGCAGGCGAGCATGGTTCTGCTTTGCGGAGCATATACATAGCAGAAAACAAAGGGTTCGTCTTCTTTCCACCAGCCGCTGTCTTTTGCCAAAGAAAAAATATTGTCGGAATACAAGAAGTTGTTTTTGTCGTTGGTGTCTATATGTTTGATAGTACTTGCATTGGCATTGACGGCTACATGGTCGTCGGGTACACGTTGTGCCACCCAGATAGCTCCTTTGTTGCCTTTTCCGGGACCATACACTTCCAGATGCCATACTTCGTTTTTGTCGGCAATGGTCAGGCATTCGCCTGCATCTATCCAGCCGTATTCTTTCAGCAATTCGCCGGCGGTGAGAATACCCTGCCGGGCGGTGGAGCATCTTTGTAGTATCAGTCCGCAAAGACGCTGACAGTCGATGAGGCCGATGTCAGATTTCAGTTCACTTCTGCCACCGATAGTCGATTCGCCGATGCCGACTTGTTTTTCGTTCATGCACGGATAAGCGGTATTGACATAGGCAAAAGTATGGGCTACTTGAGGAATGACGCCTACGCTGTCGTCCCGATAGCTTTGCATTTTGGTGCTGTTGTCCCAAAGACGTCTGTACATGGTGACAGTTTCACCGGCTTTATGATTTTGTGCCGGCACCATCATTATATTGGTACGGCTGCGGTGGCTGTCGTCGGTGTGAGAAGTCCGCACAGATCCGTCAGCGGTAGCTTTCTTGCCCATGGTAACAGAGGTGCATTCGTCATTAAAATCGGTCCATGTTTGAGCACCGACTGCTGTGCTTAATAAAACTATGATGACAAGGAAACTATATTTTTTCATTTTTTCTTGTTTTTAGACATTATATATGGAAACATATTTTTTTACATCGTCTGCTGTAACTTGCTTGTTGCACAAAATAGCAAAACGTTCTATTACATTTCTAAATTCACGAATATTGCCGCGCCATGGCAATTCTTGCAAGGCTGCAATGGCTTCGTCGGTGATGGTTAATAAAGGGGTGTTGTCGCTTTCGCTCATTTGTTTCATAAAATGTTCTGCCAGCAAAGGGATGTCTTCAATACGCTCTCTCAAAGGCGGCACATGAATTTGAACGGTATTTAAACGATAGAAGAGGTCTTCGCGGAAGTTTTTGTTTTTGATTTCTTCCGGAAGAGATTTATTGGTGGCAGTAATTACGCGTACGTCAACGGGAATTTCTTTTTCTCCGCCCACACGGGTGATTTTTCCTTCTTGCAGGGCCCGCAAAATTTTTGCTTGTGCAGCCAAGTTCATATCTCCGATTTCGTCTAAAAACAAAGTTCCTTTGTCTGCCAATTCAAAATCACCTTTACGTTGTTTAACGGCAGAGGTAAAAGAACCCTTTTCGTGTCCGAACAATTCACTTTCTATCAATTCTGAAGGGATGGCGGCACAATTCACTTCTATCAACGGGGCGGTGTTGCGGTGGCTTTTTTCATGCAGCCAGTGAGCGACTAATTCTTTGCCGGTGCCGTTTTCTCCCGTTATCAGTACGCGGGAATTGGTAGGTGCCACTTTCTCTATCAATGCTTTCAAGGATTGAATGGCGGGAGATTCTCCGATGATATCATATTTTTTGTTGATTTTTTTCTTTAGTTTTTTGGTTTCTATTATCAAGTGTTCTCTTTCTAAGGCATTCCGTAGCGATATCAATAGCCGGTTGAGGTCGATAGGTTTCTGGATAAAGTCGAAAGCTCCTTTGTGCATGGCATCTACGGCTGTTTCTACATCGCCATGACCGGTAATCATAATTACAGGGATGGCGTCTTTGTATTCAAAGGCGTCTAAAAATTCCAAACCGTCCATGCCGGGCATTTTTATATCACACAACACTACGTTGACTTCGTCTTTTTTCAATATATCCAATCCCATCTTTGCGTTTTCGGCCTCAAATACTTCGTGTTTTTCATATTCGAGTATTTCGCGTAAGGCTTTGCGGATATTGGGTTCGTCGTCTATGATTAAAACTTTTGCCATAATGTTTCTATTTGTAACATTAACAATTCTTTTCTATTTCTGATATTACATCTATCATCACATTCCAGTCGAATTTTTTCTTCTCTTCTCTCATGGCCAAATGAAAGTTTTGGTATTGATTTTCGGAGAAGAATCTATAGATGGCTTTTGCGATGGCTTCGCTTTCGGGTGCCACCACATAGCCCACTTTTCCGTCCGGAACTATTTCCGCCAAAGCTCCCACATTGGTGGTGATGATAGGTTTTTCAAAGTGATAGGCCACTTGTGTTACGCCGCTTTGTGTGGCACTTTTGTAAGGTTGCACTATCAAATCGGCGGCACTGAAATAAGTGGAGACTTTGGTGTTGGGAATGAATTCTGTATGGAGAACAATTTTGTCGGCGATATGCAAGTCGGCTATCTGTTGCAGATATTTTTCTTTGTTGGCATAAAATTCGCCGGCAATAATCAATTTAACAGGCATGTCTTTCAACAGCGGGTTGGCCATGGCGTCTAACAACAGGTCCAGACCTTTGTAGTCGCGGATAAAACCGAAAAACAGCAGGTATTGATAGTCGGAACTTAGTTTTAATTCTTTCAATGCCACTTCTTTGTCGATTTTTCTGCCGAAATTGTCATACAGCGGATGCAAGGTGTATTGCATAGGCTTTTGTGTGGTGAAGGTTTTCAAATCTTCCAGCACTTTTTTCGACATGGTGACAAAGCCATCTACACTTTTGGTGAAATATTTGGATAGCAGGTGGTCGAAAGGTCGTTTTTCGTGTGGTATCATGTTATCGACTATGGCGACGACTTTGGTTTTTTTGTTGCGTCTTACAATTCTGGAGATAGTTCCCAAGCAAGGACTCATAAATGGTATCCAATAGCGGACTATCGCCAAATCTGCCTGCATTTTTTTGATGATACGGCCTGTTTTTATCCAGTTGAAAGGGTTGATGGAATTTATCAGCACGCTGATTTGCAATCCCTTAGGCGGATCTTCTTCCGACAGTTGTGTTTTTCCCGGAAACAAAAGCGAAGGATATTGCAGGCTGAAGGTAACTATTTGCACCTCATAGTCGCGTTCTTGGTAGGCGTAGGCCAAACGTTCGTTAAAAGTGGCAATGCCACCGCCCCGCAAGGGGTAGGCACTACCGATAATCACCACTTTTTTCTTTGCTATTTCCATGCGTCTTCAGTTTTTTCTTTGATAGCATATTGATTGCGGTTGGCAGAGTTGCGGGAAATGAGTTCTCCCAAAAATCCTGCTAAAAACAGCAAGGCTCCCAATATCATGAAGAACATCGACAGGTAGAAAAACGAGCTGTCGGTGATATAAATGGCGTTGAGGCATTTCATCACTATCAAAATAATCAAGGCGATCATTCCCAATAGGAAAGACAGGGTGCCTATCAAGCCGAAAAAGTGCATGGGTTGTTTGCTGAATTTCGACATGAACATAATCGACATCAAGTCTAAATAGCCGTTGACAAAACGATTCATGCCGAATTTGGTGGTCCCGTATTTTCTTTTGCTGTGGTGCACTGCCAATTCGCCTATTTTGTTAAATCCCGCCCATTTGGCAATGACAGGAATATAGCGGTGCATTTCGCCATATACTTCTATTGTTTTCACCACTTCGCTCTTATAGGCTTTCAGTCCGCAATTGAAATCATGAAGTTGTATGCCCGACATTTTTCTGGTTGTCCAGTTGAAAAATTTGGAAGGAATGTTTTTGGCTATCTTTGAATCGTAACGCACTTTTTTCCAACCGGATACCAAATCGTATCCGTCTTCTTTTATCATGCGGTACAAGGTCGGTATTTCGTCCGGACTGTCTTGAAGGTCTGCATCCATGGTGATGACCACATCGCCGGAGGTATGTTCAAAACCTACATTCAAGGCGGCCGACTTGCCATAGTTTCTTCTGAATTGAATGCCTTTTATCTGTGGCTTGTCTTCGCGTAGTTGTTGTATTACTTTCCACGATTGGTCGGTGCTGCCGTCATCTACAAGGATGACTTCATAACTAAAACCATGTTCTTGCATTACACGGTCTATCCATGCGGTCAATTCCGGCAATGACTCTTCTTCGTTGTACAAAGGAACTACTACTGATATATCCATCATTCTTCTTTTTTTGTGTTTTCTATATTGTTATTTACTATCGGTGCGGGTCGTTTTTGCATCAGGGCGGCACAAAACAAGGCTGCCATGAGCGGAAATATCATATTCTGCAAAAAATTTCCTACTACAATGGCAAAAAGACCGGCTTCTTCTATGTTTTCTATTTTTTGCATTTGTTCTTGTGCACTTATGTCGGATTGCTCTATCAAGGCAATTTGTTTGGCTTTGTGCTTGGCAATCATATCTTTGTCGATACATTGCGACAAAACAACAAGGTATAATGCCATCAACAAAGCATAAACTATTGTCATCAGGGCTCCGCTGCCAAATGCCTGCAAAGAGGTGAAGGTGTCTTCATTGAGGCGGCTTCGGTAGGTTTTGATGGTTTTGTACACCAACACGATAGTTATCACAAGCGATGCAATAGCCAACACTTGCCGCAGTCCGTTGTACGCCTCCGCTACAACATAGCGTCTCAACAGGTCTATGCCTATGCCTATTGCGGCGGCTACGGCTCCCCATGTTAAACTAATGCCTACTATCTTTTTCATTGTCAGTTTTTTACATACTCATTCCACCATCACAACTGATGACTTGACCGCTGATATAAGACGAAAGGTCACAAGCGAGATAGAGGGCGGTGTTGGCGACATCTTGTGTGCTGCCGATACGTCTCAAAGGAATGGTTTTTATCCATTCGTTGCGAATTTCTTCTTTGATTTGCAGGGTCATAGGCGTTTCTATAAACCCGGGTGCAATGGCATTGCAACGAATATTGCGTGACCCCAATTCTTTGGCAATCGACTTGGTGAAGCCGATAATGCCGGCTTTGGAAGCTGCATAGTTGGTTTGTCCGGCATTGCCATGCAAACCCACCACCGAACTCATGTTGATAATGCTTCCGCTACGCTGTTGTAGCATCACCGTTTGCACCGCTTTGGTAAGATTGAACACCGATTTCAAATTTACATTGATAACGGCGTCGAAATCTTTTTCTTCCATCCTTAGCAGCAAATTGTCTTTGGTGATGCCTGCATTGTTCACCAGAATGTCTATCCGGCCGAACTCTGCCGCCACTTGTTTTATCAGCTCTTGTGCGTCATCGTATTTTGAAGCGTCAGAAGGATAAAATGCCACCTTGTTGCCATAGGTGAGCAGTTCCTTTTTCAGTGCTTCCGCGGCATCGTCGGCTTGTAAATCGGTGAATGCCACATGGGCACCATGTCGGGCAAATGTGAGGGCAATGGTCTTGCCTATGCCTCTGGAGGCTCCTGTTATCAAGGCTGTTTTTCCTTCTAATAGTTTCATAGCTGTTAGTGTTTCTTAAACTTGCAAAAATACAATTATTATTTGACATACAGTGCCAAAAATGAGAATATTTTATTTTTCTGCAAGATAAAATCTTTTGAAAGGACTTTTATGTCAATTTTTTTTCTATTTTTGCATTTCTATTAAATGTTTTTCCCTACCGCCCGAAAGGTTTTGGCTGCAGGTGAAACAAATTAGAAATAAAAATATTTTTGACAAGATGAAAAAGAAAGGTTTAAGTTTAATCATATTGATAGCGGTGGTAGCCGGAGTGTGCATTATCTCTTGTCCGGACAAACAAAAACATTTGGATGCTATCAACAAGGAGTTAAAGACTTTCAATAGTCAGGCTACTGCCTCGGATGAAGACGCTGAAGCGGATGCCCTTTCGGCTACATTGAATAGTTTGGCCAACAATTTCACTTTCTGGGGTATCAAGCAATCTTTGGAAGTGGACAACTATTTCCTCTTTAGTACCGGTAAAGTCACCGACCGCAACGGAAAAGCAAAAAGGCTGTCTTTCGGCATTTGCGGACATGTCTTCACCACCTTCGACAAGGAAGATATCGATGATTGGATCAACAACCTTTAGCCTTCCGCACAAAGGTTGAAAAGGAAAATGATGGCATAAATTATCCCATAGCCATCACTTGCATGCATTTCACCAATGCATGCACGAGGATAACCGCTATACATAATTCATCTAATTCAAAGTAAATGAAATAGGCAGTCTGTAGGCGACACGGACATTTCTGCCGCGTTGTTTGCCGGGTGTCCATTTGGGCATGGCCTTGACGACTCTGATGGCTTCGTCTTCCAATTCTTTTTGCAAATTCATGGCAATAGTAGCCGGTTTGGTCTTTTCTTTACTGTCAATGACAGGGACAAAACGAACGGTTTTTACCTCCGTGATACGTCCGTCCGCTTCCACCACAAAACCTACCAATACTCTGCCTTGAATACCGGCTTCCCGGGCTTGTTTGGGATAAGATAAATTGTCTGACAGGTATTTAAACATAGCTTTATCCCCGCCCGGAAATTCCGGCATTTGCTCTACTACTATAAATATTTCGTCTTGTGTCTCCGGCTTGTCTTGTCCGTATCCAAAACTGCAGACAAGTGCCAACAGTGCTGTAAATAACATTTTTTTCATAGTATCAATTATTTAAATTCTATCTTGCAAAGGTAATAAAAAATAATGAAAAAATTAAGTTTTTTGAAAAAAAAATAGTTTAAAATTCGAAATTTTTTTGTATCTTTGCAAAGTAGAAAGATATGTCCGATAATTGGTAAATAACTACAAATGAGAAATATAAAAAATGAGCAATATACAAGCTATTAGAAAATTGGAACAAAGCATTTATGACATTGTACAAGACTATGTCAATGAATGTTATAACGATGAAGACGTTCTCGCAATTTGCAGCCGTTACGGACAAATTTCTTTGTTGGCAGACCACCGTGAAAGAATAAAAACAGGAAAAAACATGGAGATTTTTCCATTGAGCGAATTGGTCCGGCAAGATGACCATGGCATACCGGAACCCGACAACGACAAAATTTCCGATATCGCCAACAAGTGGCTGTTTTTAAATTGAGAAAAAAGCAAATTGCACTTTTTGAATATCTTACCAACATTTTACATGTCTTTTTTATTAAATAGATATTGTTAAAAAATTAGAGCGATAAGAGTTATCTTTTGAAAAAGATTTTGTATTTTTGCAATTTAAAATAGGATTATTTTGCAATGACATGCACTTTCAAAAATGACAATGAAAATAAGGGAATTGACTCCTTCTGCGGATTAGGCAGAATAAAGTGTATGGTTAGGGCAGAAATTTTTTTTATATTTATGAGATAAAAACATCTATGAAAACAAAAAGAACAAATGTAAAAAACACAATGCAGATACACTCTCAAGCAAAAGTTGAATTTTATAAGACATATTTAGAGAGATATGTAGCAATTTTATGTCAATCTAAGTTTGTTAAACATATTAGAATATATGATGTATTTTGTGGCATGGGCATCTATGAGAATGGAGGAAAAGGTAGTCCCATTGTGGCCTATGAAACTATCAAGAGTATTTATGATGCCCATAATATTACTAACGAAACTAGGATTTCTCTTATCATCAATGACAAGTCTGAAACAAGAATTGCAAAAGTAAAAGAATATATTGATTCTAATAGACATTCATACTGTAATGTTCGTCCTTATAATCTTGAAATAAATCGGTTGTTTGAAACAATTGTGCCAGAGATTAACGATACGCCAATAGATACCCGAAATTTAGTATTTATTGATCCTTATGGTT
>JAEEGG010006675.1_pt1 | contig 26968 bp, 22 predicted proteins | sample 9134161 | NCBI WGS metagenome assembly JAEEGG01 (sample SAMN16246543, study PRJNA631951) | gut metagenome | biome: gut microbiome; feature: rumen; material: CR-attached | host: Bos | place: Iran: Karaj | collected 2018-10 | reverse complement strand
CGGTGCACAGGAAGGTCACGAAATTCGAGGCACCCGCTTCCAGTACGATCTCAGAAATGCGCTTCGCGCACAACGTAATGTAGTTCAGATGATTAGCATCCAATTTTTTGATATCGAGGAACAGTTTAGTGTGGCTGTTCTTATCCATAACTACCCCAAGGAATTCCTTGAGGGTAGGGACATCCTCTCCATTCGCCAGTTTACCGGCACTGCGAATCTGGGCGACAGTGTGGTCCCATGGCGTCAATCCATTGATTTCGTAATTCGTATTGGCATGTGCCACTATCACATCATTGTCGGCCGTGTAATAAACATCGCACTCACACCCGTAGATACCGGCATCTATGCAATACCTGAGTCCGGCTATCGAATTATCCGGCAATTTCGACTCCGCAGAGCCGCCCCTATGGGCGACAATGACATTGTCAGCAGGCAAAGGCTTCAAACTTCCGTCATCTATAACCTCCGATGGCTCAGGGATTTTCGACCAGTCAGGCTGGGATGGCCAGTCTTCGTCCTTGCAGCTCATGAACAGGACTGCAAGGCCGAGACAGAACACAGAATATCTTAATGGTTTCATAAGTTGTCTATTTTGAATTATAGTTCTTCACACAACGTAATGCGGTTGCTGAACCTTCTCCTACAACATGGGTCGCCGCAAATTGTAGAATCGCACCCTGCCCTGTGACAACCACTCTCCAGGAACGATGTCTCGCGCCGTCTCCATTGGAATCAGCCATGAGCGGAATCGATGCCATGAATCCAGGTTTAGAAGTATTGTCATCCGGACCATAAGCCCATCCGGAAGAAATGAGGCGCCATCCGGTCGGGAACATGTTCCATCCGAAATCTGCAGCGGCCGTCGACATGGCCGGCTTGGTACCGAGTGTGGTATTTGCCTCCCAGTCAGTTCCATACAGGAGCGCTGCCGCATTAGGGATCTTGAGAACGCTCGCTATCTTGTTGTAGCAAGCATTGGCTGCATCCACAGGATAATCAGATGCTTTGGCAATGCTTGTGGCGTAAATCAGGTCTTTCCAGTCCTGCATATTTGCAATATGCCAACCGAAAGGACAGATACCCTGGATCTGGATCTTCAGTGTAGGATGCTCCTCTTCCGCCTCTAGGTCTCCGGCATGGCTGGCTTCATAAGACACCAACTTACTCACAGGAACACATTCCAGAGTCATTTCCTTGCCCACATCATCGACATACTCTTCTCCAGGCTCACCTTGAGGGAAGTTGATCCACTGGGCAATCTCAAGACCGCCACGGGCAGCACCTGTTATCATCTCGGTTTGAGTGTAAAGCCGACCGAACCTGGATGCCATCGTCCCATTCCCATCCTTACAGAGAAGCTCCACGATCGACCCTCCATTCTCGACGGTCTCGTTTTCAGGAGACCTCACAATGGCTGACGTCGTACTGACAATCGGATAGGCGCCCATACCATGTCCAGGAGCAAGACCTGTTCCTATCTTGTATGTTCCGGTGTTAGGACCACCATCCCAGTGCAAGCTCACGGTCATCCAAGTCTTGAACCCTCCGTCTTCGGTTGGATAGTCCTTGACCGGATAATTCGGAAGTTCGCTGTCCGGCATGCAAGAACTGACCTTGACAACCCTGTCGATCTTCCATGTCATTGTATTGAAGTCAGCAAGAAGGGTGTATATTCCGTTTGCCGGAACAACAAGGTCGGAAGTCGTCACAGCCTTGTCGGAAGAACCTATGGTTCCGTCATTCTTGAGATAGAATACAGGATATGCCTCGCTCCTCGTATCCTTGTTGAGGCAAACCACATTCGTCCCGGCATCGAATATGAATCCCTTGAATGAATAGATTCCTTCCGACTCCTTGGTCATCTGCACAGCATTCAATCTGTCCCGATCGACTGAAGGACCGAACAAGTAATAGAATACATCATTCTTGAGTTGGTTGACCTTGATGTCGACGCTGGCAAGACTCGTTGTCTCCGAACCTACGATGATCTTCAGGACAGCCGAACGTCCATGATCGGTGTTGGACCATGGTTTTGCCTTAAGTGCAACCTGGCCAAGTCCCATGTCGACAATTTCCAGCCAGCCGGTCTCTTCTCCATCATAAGCTATGGAATAGGAATACTCACCCATATTGGTGACATACTCGATGACATCGCTGACCCCACCATCAGCCGGGATATCCAATTCGGAAATTGCGGCAGAGACTTCGGCATCTGCTTTTTGGCCCAGCTGAATGAAAGTAAGGGTCTTCGTAGTACCGTCTTCAGCCGTCACCAGAACTTCAAACTTACGCTTGTACTCTGAATTCGCTTGCATCGAAACCTCGAATCCCGGTTGGGAAACATCGTATGTTTTCTTGCCCGAGTTGTCAGTGTACTGCATCACGAATGACGCATCGGAGACGGAAGCCCAATCCCTGGCCGTAACCGGTTCGGCTTTCCATGACATGTTCGTCACTTCGACTCCTTTGAACACCGTCACTGCACACACGTAGGAATCCTCCCCCGTGGAAGTAGTACCGTCGGAGTTGAATGTCGGGACTTCCGGATATATCGTTATCCTTGTCTCATCGCTTGGATAATCAGTATGGTCGTCATAGCATCCTGACAGGAAGGCTGTGACACCTGTGATAAGCGCAATATATCTGATAAATCTTTTCATAATCTTGACATCAATCTATTAATACCATCCCTCCGTCTGCTCAAGGTTAGGATTCTTGTTACGAGCGCTCTTGGTAATCGGCCAGAGGAGGATGTTCGTATCATTCCTCCGTTCCTTCAGAGTCTCGTTATAATCCCATATCTTATCCAACCGGATGAGGGCCCACCATATAATGCCTTCCGCCGGGAACTCGAGGAAATACTCACGGACGAGAGCCTCGAGCACCGCATCCTTGGTCGCCACCGAATAGTATCCGTCCTTTCCATAAGCACGCTTGGCAATGATGTTCAGGTAGATAAGGGCTTCATCATATTTTCCTTGATAATACTTGATTTCAGCCATCATCATCACTGCGTAAGCATAACGGTAGTAAAGCAGGTCGCAATCACGCCTCATGGTACCACTGCTCAGATCGCCGATGAATTTGTTCACCCAAGTAAGGTTCCCGTCTCCGATCGTACCGTAGTTGCCATCACCGAGGATAGTGGCGACACGGGTATCCCCCTTGTGGTCCCTTGAATCACGAAGCATTTCAAGGTAACCATCGCCAAAGTCAAGGCTCTGGAACGTACCGATAGGGACCGGGTTGTTCTGGAACGCCGCCTTTACGAAAGGAGTCGAGTGTGTGAAATAGATATTGAATCCGCCCACTTTGCTCTCCTTGGCGCTGTTGAACAAAGCGAACACAACCTCTGCACTATTCTTGTTCTCCCTGCCGCGACCATCGAAAACATCTTCATACCTTGAAAGGAAACGAGGATCTCCGGCCTTGACTCCTATAGCGTTGATAGCCTCCTCAGCCTTGGCAAGATACTGGTCACCCGCCTTCTGGTTGGTAAACATCCACAACGAATAGTCGGCGTAAAGCATATACACAGCATCCTTGGTCGCCAGATACTTATTGCTTCCAAGGTTTTCCAAGTTGGCGATGGCAAGCTCTATGTCATCCTCTATCTGGGCATAGACCTGAGCCTTAGGAGTCCTTGCAGGGTACATCTCAGGCTGGCTGAACGACTCGATCGGGTTCAGGTTCAGAGGGACATCTCCCCAAAGCCTAGCCGCCCAGAAATAGCAATATGCCCTGGCGAAAGCAGCCTGTCCGACAGCCCAGCTTCGCTTGGCCTGCGTCATCGGGATACTCTCGTCCGGAGCATATTTAAGAACTGAGTTCGCTTGATCTATCGCTTTGTACAATGCCGACCAACTACAGTTATCATTAGCAGAAGTCATCGTATTCTGGATGATATCCTTTGAAGTATAAGCATTGACGACACGGGACTTGCTCCACATGAATTCTCCGACCCTGAGTTCCCCCCAATGCAGGACGCTGATGTCCATCTGGGCGAAATTTTCCCTCAAGGACGCATAGATATCCACAGTTGAACCTTCCACGTGTGCGCTTGTTTTCCACATATTGCTGGCACTCATCCGGTCGTTCTGGACTATGTCAAGATCCTTGTGACAGGAAACCAGGGCGAGCAATGATAGATAAACTACAAAAAGTCTCGATATCTGTTTCATAATATTCCCTCCCTTTAAAATACCACCTTGACACTGAATATGATCTTCCTCGCCGGTGGCATGAGGTTTCCGGTATCATCAGAACTACTGTTATTGGTAGAGATAGCCTTGTACATGCTTGCACTGCTTGAGGAACCCATTCCTGATTCAGGGCTGACAGCTCCTGTAACACCTGTCAGATAGTACAGCGTATTACCCATCACTCCTATCGTTGCTTTCTTGATCTTGAAAGGCTTGAGCAACCTCTCCGAAAGATCGTATGACAAAGTAACATCACGGAGACAGAGGTAGTCCGCCCTTTCTGTCATGAAGCTTGACGTGCCCCTCCAGTTTCGATTGCTCCAATCCGAATCGTTCGGAGTCCAGCGCGCATACTTGGCCGTCGGGTCACCTGGATACTCCCAGCAATCGTACACCATCCTACCAAGGATCTGGTTCGAATCACCCATACCACTCTTGAGCATCTGGGTCTTCTGTCCATTAACTATCGAATGGCCGATGGCATAGTCCAGATACACACCTAATGTAAACCTCTTGAACCTGAAGGTGTTGTTGATGCCACCTACAGAATGAGGCATTACATTGCCCAGATAGAATACATCTTCGGCATTGATTATCTCATTCCCGTCAGCATCTTTGGCAGAGCCGAGCCTGTTCATCCACGCCCAGTCTCCCGCATCATGGCGTCCGGTGGCATAACTGCCATCTCCAACCCTGTATCCAAGGGAATTGACATCATAATACTGTCCGTCAGCTTCCGGGAGGCCATCGATGATATGGTCTGCCTTGTAACCATAGATTCGCCCCAACGGCTCCCCGACTGCGGTACCTCCGAAGCGATATCCACTCTCGGACATAGTGTAACCGCCTATCCGGTAGGCCCTTTTCCCGGTAGGATTTCCATACGGATCGACCTCGTCATATCCATATTCCTCAGGAAGGGACAGCACCCGGTTGGCATTGTAGGCATATGTCAGGTCCGTACTCCAGGAGAAGTTCCTCGTACGTACGTTCTCGGTGTGTAATTCAACTTCAGCTCCGTAGAAACGAGCACTTCCAACATTCGCCTTGACTGATGAATATGGACTGGTGTCCGGCAGGGTAATGGCGAAGAGCATATTATCAGTTGTCTTGTCGTAATAGTCCAAGAGTATCCTTATACGGTCCCTGAAAAAACCTACATCCATTCCAAGATCAAGCTGCGTAGTTGTTTCCCACCTCATACTTGCATTCTGCATTGCGGAAGGACTGAATGTGGAAAGCCCGGCATACTGCCCGGTAACGAATGCACCATAGGTATCATACAAGCCGATACTGTTGTTTCCTGTCTGGCCATATGATGCACGGAACTTCAGATGATTGATCTTCGTGGCATCCTGGTTCCAGAAAGGCTCTTCGGAAATCACCCATGCGGCCGATGCAGAAGGGAAGAATCCCCAGCGGTTGCCCGGAGCGAACTTCGAAGAACCATCAGCCCTGAAGGTACCCGAAATGATATAGCGGTGCTTGAAATCATAGCCCAACCTGCCGAAATAAGAGATCAGGCACTGACTCTGATCCAGATTGGAGGCAGCGAAATTCGTCGCGGACTGAAGATATGGCACATCATCGGAAGCAGCACCTGTCGCACTTGCATTCAATGTAACATATTCCTGCCTCATATATTCATAACCGGCGGTAGCGGCCAAATGATGTGCATCGGCAAACGTTTTATCGTAAGCAAGGAAAGCCGTAAACGTATCACGAGTCGTTGAAGCCCTGTTTTCCTTGGTGTTACGAGCCGTCGAAATCCCATTGAGCGACCCATCCCTCTCAGCATATACATAATAGCTGTTGATCGTATGCTGGTTGTAATAATTATACTGAGCATGCGCCTTCAAGCCATCTATGATGTGCCAATCGAGGTTGAAGGTCCCGGATATCCTGTTGGTCTGGAAAGTATGGTCGAAGAACCTACTGTACCATGCCGGGCTATGGGAATGTACATTAGTGACAATCAACTGGTTCCACTCTCCCAAAGCATTCTTTTCCAAGGAGGTGGTCGGAGCGATGACGCCACGGCCGATCGGTTGGTAGTAATTATCGTAAGGCATGCTCTTGCTCTGCCTCGAAACATCGAAGGTAGCACCCGCCTCCAAGTTCTTTGTCACCTTGAATATGGTGTTGGAGTGCATCGTCAGAACATTATAGTCGCTTGTTGCGACAACACCGTCATCCTGCATATAGCTCACCGATGCCGCATACTTCATGACATCGTTCCCTCCATTCACTCCGATGTATTCTTTCTGCCAGAAAGCATCACTCCGGAACCATTGGCTCTGCCAGTCGGTATCAGTGAATATCAAGACCTTCGTCTCATCCAGAGGATCCATCATCCACTGATAGCCATCAGGAACAGTACCTCCCCAATCAAGATAGCGGACTGAAAAAATGGACGTATCATAAGTATTACCCGTACCAAAGGCAGTAGCACCGTTGAGCATCGATGAAGCAGGGTGTATATTATTATTACCGAGGGTTGTAGCTATACCCGGCCGGATATACGAAAGAAACTCCCGGGAATTCAGGATATCCCATTTCGTTGCCGGGCTCTGCACACCCATTTGTACATCGAATACGATTTCAGGACCCTGAGAGACTGAACCCTTCTTGGTTGTCACCAGGATCACACCGTTGGAAGCACGGGCTCCATAAATCGCAGCCGATGCAGCATCCTTCAAGACCTCCATCGACTCGATGTCGTTCGGATTGACTCCGTTCAAATCGTCCCGCAAAGCTCCATCCACTATAAAAACAGGATTATTGCTCAAGTTGACGGAGGAACCGCCCCGGATCAGGAACCGAGGAGCTTCACCCGAAAGAGCATTGCTCGTTGCGATGCGCATCCCGGGGACCTTGCCTTTCAAGGCATCCCCAACCGAAGACACAGGAGCATCCATCAACTTGTCTCCATCCACTTTGGAGACGGAAGTCGAGAGCGTTTTGCGAGCCTGCGTTCCATATCCGACCACCACAACCTCGTCAAGGACCCTGGAGTCAATCTCAAGGACCACATTCAAGACATGCGAGTTACCGACCACTGCCGTAGCAGTCTGGTACCCAACGCAAGAAAACTGCAAAGATGCACCCTTGGGTGCTCTGATACCGAAGGCTCCGTCCAAGTTCGTAACAGTGCCGTCATCCGTTCCAGAAACGAAAACGCCCGCCCCGGGGATAGGGTCTCCGTGAGGATCGCGCACAAAGCCATGTATTTCCTGAAGTACGGAAACCGGTGTTGGAGCGACTGAGATCGCTACCGAATTCCCAGCGATCAGGAACTGATACCCCTTAGGCACCAGCACATCGCTGAGGATTTTCTCAAGTGAAGCGTGCTTTGCGTGCACCTCGATGTTCCCCAGGGACTTGTCTGCCAAATCCTTCCCGAACGAGAAAGCAGCGCCCGTCTGCTTGGAAAGGGCATCGGTAAAGGACTTTACCGTGGCATCCCGCATAACCAAGTCAACATCGAAGCTACGCTGCTGCGCAGATGCTCCCGAGTAGCCAAGGACCATGGAGAGCACCACCGCAAAGCATAACCTTAGGATTGCTTTGATGTCCATAAATACGCTATTGGTTTATTTATTAAGTGTAGAAGAATGAATCTCGAACCGTTGACCGGAAATGAATTCAAGGATTGAGAGGATATCTTCGACAGAGTCCGTTACGGAATAACTGAAGAAGTACTTCCCAGACTTATCCGTATTTCCATCGAAGACCAGATTTACGCTAAAAGATTGTTCTATGGATGCAACGATCTCCGCAATGGAAGCGTTGCTCAACGTTATTAAATTGTAATTTTCGGCAATATACGGCACTGCATTTATGCTCTCGACCCGCAGTCCCCCATCAGCCACATTGAATACAGCTCTCTGGTCCGGGGAAATGGTCACAAGGGGATAACCTTCCGGAGACAGTATCCTCACCGACCCTCTTTCCAACACCACTTCACTTTCCGGGGAAGAATCACACGCACGGACAGAAAATGCCGTTCCAAGGACCTCTACGCCGATATTCCCGGTCTTCACCGTGAATGGGCGCAATGAGTCGGGAGCAACCTCGAAGAAGGCCTCCCCCACGAGCTTCAGGATACGCCGGTCCCCGAAACCTGTCACATCATATTCTACCTGGGCACCAGGCTTCAGCATCACCTTGGTATTATCGCCGAGGGTAACCGATGCAACGATCTGCTTCGTGTTCGTGAACGAGAACTGATAACGCTCTTCAGAAGTATTGTCCCGCCTTATAGACGAGAAAGGAGTGAATATCAGGAATAATGCCACACATGCCGCCGCAAAGGCCACAAAAGGCAAGATCCACCTCCGGCGTCTGAGGCGAGACTCTTCGACAGATGAATCAGCATCTATCCTAAGTCTCAGCAGGTCCAGCATTTCCTCTTCGCACCGCTCCCTCTCAGGATCCACAAGCATGGAACGCAGGCTCACATTCAACATGAGGTCCGCGAACTGCTTCCTGTTCTCATGGCTCCGCTCAAGCCACTCCAGGATAAGACGCTCCTCTTCCTGGGAGGTCTCGCGATTAACAAATCGGCTTACGAGATCAATGTCAACCTGGCTGTCATCCATATTGGTTCCGTCAGTGTGTTACACTATAATAACAGTCACCAAGCGGAAACTACTTAAGGGAATCAGCTGATTTCCATGGACGCGAGCTGCATCCTGAGTTTTTTCAATGCGTTATAGATGTGGGTCTCTACGGTACGGACCGAGATGCCGAGCTTTTCGCTGATTTCCTTTTCGGATAAATGCTGCTCATAACTCATCCTGAACACCTCCGCACACCGATCCGGAAGGTTGGAGATGGCACTGTCCAATGTCTTCCTCAAATCGTTGGAATACATTTTCAAAATGACAGGATTCCGGTCGGGATCAAGGTACTCGGAACTCAGAAGCGAAGTTATCCTGTTCCTGTAGGAATCAACGTAGCGGGAAGAGACCTTTTCCCTTTCAATTATGTTCATGCAGCGGTTATAAACTGCACGAACCATATAGTTGCCAAGGCCCGAATCCAGGTCAAGCCTGTCCCTCTTCTTCCAAACACCCAGCAAGACATCCTGAACGACATCCTGGGCAACATGTACAGGAACGAACAATCTGGCATAGGACAGGAGAGAAGCATAGTTTTTCCTGCAGAGATCGTCGAATGAATCCCTTTCGCCTTGTAGACTGTGTTTCCCCACTGTCATCGTAAGAAACCGTTCTTCCCCGCCAAATCGGATCAATCGGCAATGATCACATCAACTCCATTAGTTTCGAAATCCTTCAAATCCTTCTTGGATATAGAAGCATCTGTAATAAGGATGTCCACGTCTCCCATCCAGCAGATCCTTCCGGCGCCGACCCGTCCAATCTTGCTGCTATCGCAGAGCAGAACGCTCTTGAGAGCGGTTTTCATCAAGCGCTGCATGAAAATAGCCTCCTCTACCGTAGCACATGTTATCCCGCTCTTGCTGCTTATTCCGTCAGCGCCGAAGAACAGATACGAGCATACGATATTGTTAAGGACCTCTTCAGAGAATTCGCCATGGACCGACATCGAGCTGGGATCGACCGTGCCGCCAAGGACCTTCACGGAAATATTCCTCCGGGAAGCAAGCATCTGGGCTACATTCAATGCAGTGGTGAAGACGGACAACTCGAAAGGCGGATTCAACTGTTCTGCGAACGCATAGACCGTACTTCCGGGGAGAAGCATTATGGTCTCATCCCCTTGCACCAACCTCTGCGCAGCACGTCCGATCCGGCTTTTCGCATCGTAGTTGATATTGATTTTATCCAAAGTGGTCCGCTCCCTGGCAATAGGGTTCTTGGACATAGCAGAACCATGTACCCGGAAAAGGAGGCCTTCCTTCTCCATCGCCCTGAGATCCGACCTGATGGTAGCTTGAGTCACATTCAAGGCCTCTGCAAGGTCCGAAACCTGGACATATCCTTCAAGATTGACCTTATCAAGGATAATCTTTTTCCTTTGTACTAAACTTATCATAAAACAAAAGTAAGCAATATTTCGAAAAAATGTGAAAACTTTCGAAAAAAAGTGCAAATAATCGAAAAATGTATATAACTTTGTTAAAACTCACAAAACATTGCGCAATGAAAAAGTTCTTTCTCCTTATTCCGTTATGCCTGATGCTTGCATCCTGTAACCAGTCCGGCAGCAAGAACAAAGTCAAGATCCTGGCCCACAGAGGTCTCTGCAGTTCAGGGACTGAGTTTGTAACTGACGAGAACACCCTAGATGCCCTGAGACGGGCCCAGGAAGCCGGAGTCGACGGCTGCGAATTCGACGTGCACATGACCGCCGACGGGCAGCTTGTCATCCGACACGATGCCAAGATTGAAGGGAAACTGAACTGCCAGAAGAGCACGTTCGACGAGATACGGGCCTACAGACTGCCTTTCGGCAACCAGATCCCGACCCTGCATGAATGGTTGGAACAGGCCAAGAAAACCCCTGAAATCCCGCAGATGCTTGAAATCAAGGCTCACCCAACCGCCGAAATAGAAAAAGAAGTGGTCACGAAATGCCTCGAGGAAGTGAGGGCAATGGACATGATGGACCAGGTATATTTCCTGTCTTTCAAAACGGAGACATGCGACGAAGTGCTCCGTCAGGAACCTGGTGCCAAAGTACTCCTGAATTCATCCAGCCTCCACAATTCGATGCCGCCGAAGGAAGTCAAGGAGCATGGCTACGCTGCCATCTCCTACAACATCAACGTCATCCTCAACCACACACCGTGGATAAAGGAATTCCAGGACCTTGGAATAGAGACCTTCTTCTGGATGGTCGACGACCCTTATTTAAGGAAAATCGCAGAAGAATGGGGCTTCGACTGGGTAACCACAGACTTCTACGATGTGATAAAGTATTGAGACAATAAGGTCTGACAAATGAAGATAGGATCCAGATTACTATTGATGGGAATAGTTGCGGCTTTCTGCTTTTCCGGCCCGATTCCTGTCAACGCTTTCCCAAAAAGAAGCCAAACGTTATCCAAGCGACAGATAGAGAAGAAAATCCTTGGCTATATGGAAGAATGCCGTACGGTGGGAATGTCTGTGGTAATCGTCAAGGGTGACAAGACCATTTACCAGGAAGCCTTCGGATACAGGGACCTGGAGTCGAAGGACCCTCTCGACATCAACGACATCTTCCGCATCGCATCCATCTCCAAGTCATTTTCGGGAGTCTCGATCATGCAGCTCGTGGAGGCGGGCAAAATGAGCCTCGAAGATGACGTGAACCAGTACTTGGACTTCTCTCTCCGAAACCCGAAGTACCCTGAAATCCCCATCACCGTCAAGATGCTGCTCTCCCATACTTCGAGTATGATAGACCGGCATGGAGCCCCTTGGTACAGGGACGACAAGTATGTGAATCCGGCAAAGACATCGGCCGACACCATTGCGATGTGTTTCGCCGACTGGGCCCCCGGACAGGGTTACAAGTACTGCAACCGTGCCATAAACCTGATCGGGATGATCATAGAAAAGGTCTCCGGAGAGAGGTTCGACAACTATGTACTGAACCATATCCTTCGTCCCATCGGGGCAGACAACTCCGGATTCAACCTCGACAGCCTTGACAGATCCACCTTCACGACGCTATATAACTACAACGCAAAGAAAGACACGCTTGAGAAAGCTCCGGGGTATGTACCCACAAACGAACCCAAGTTGTCCGACGGTACCTACCAGATAGGCATCGACGGATGCTACTGGTCACCGACCGGCGGATTGAAGATATCGGCTCCGGATCTTGCCAAATGGATGAAGACGCTGCAGGACGGCGGCGTTGCTCCCAACGGCAACCGCATACTGTCAGCAACCGGGACAAAGAAGCTCCTTACCCCTGTAACCCCAGCAGATCCCGTCAGGTACTATTGCCTCACCACGCGGACCGAGCCCCTTTTCATCGACGGCAAGGTGCTCAAGGGACACTCGGGCAGCGCCCACGGCCTCAAAAGCTGCATGTTCTTCGACCCTGAATCCGACTGGGGCTTTGTGGTCCTCTGCTCGAGTACCAAGCCCGACCAAGTCAATTCGTTGAGCAAAATATACTACGAAACGGTCAATCTGCTTTACCAGCAGTATCGTGACGTTCTGGAGAAATAATCAATTGCCTGCTCTCTTTCGGTAGCTTGTCGGAGTCATCCCGTACATTTTCTTGAACGAGTGATAGAAACTGGTAGTATGTTCGAAACCACAACGCTCAGCGATTTCTTCGATCGTCATACCAGGCCTCGATTCCAGTAGCTGGCAAGCTCTCTTCATCCTGATCTTGAGTATATAGGTGGCAGGGGTTTCTCCAGTCAAAGCTATGATCTTGCGGTGGAACTGGCGCGGGCTCAGGCAGAGGGTTTCTGCCAAAGAGCTTACATCCAAGCCGCCTTTGTCCATCAGCAAATATATTTGGTCAATGGTCTTGTTAAGGAAACGCCGCTCTGACTCAGTCAACTCGATATCACCATCTTTGCCGTGCCCTGCCTGCCTTCCATATTTGTCACGCAGGCGGCAGTGACGGTCTAGTTGCCTCTCAACCAAAGTACGTAGTTCGTCGCTATTGAAAGGCTTGGCTATAAATGCATCTGCTCCGGCATCTATAGCCTGGATCCTATCTTCCTCCCTGACCTTGGCCGTCACGACAATGATCGGAACATGGTTGATTATTTCGTTTGCCCGAACCCGCCGACACACTTCCAGGCCATCCATTCCAGGCATCAGCAGATCGGTTATTATCAGATCAGGGACTAGGTCCAGAGCCTTTGCCAGACCTTCGTCGCCATTGGTTGCGTAGTAAATGGCGTACCGATCCGCAAACTGCGAACCCAAATAGGCGGCAATGTCCCGATTATCCTCTATGATAAGCAGACGGCACTGATCATCAGTAGTATCATCGTCTGTCAAAACTGTTCCTGCATCGTGGGAAATCGGTTTGTTACTGACATTGAATGAGGCTCGCCTTCTGATATCGTTATGTATTGGGATCCGGATATGGAAAGTAGTCCCGAAACCTACTTTGCTCTCGATCTTGATGTCCCCCTTGACCACCTCCATGATTTGCTTGACCAAAGCCAGGCCCACACCCGTACCCACATGCTGATTCTCTCCGGTCGACTGAAAGAATGGATCGAACGCGCGGGCTGCCGTCTCCTCATCCATTCCCTCCCCGCTATCTGAAACATCGATATGCAACATATCCGCAACGCGCCACACGGAGACATCCACTCGTCCGTACTCAGGAGTAAACTTGAATGCGTTTGACAACAGGTTCGCCATGACCTTGTTGACATAATCCGGAACGAAATCCATCTCTATATCCCCTTTGGCGATGAACTGAAGGTCTATATTCCGGCTCCTGGCATAATCCCGGTAGGTGTCGATGAGCATCATCAGGTAAGCGGAGATGTTGCCATTCTGCCAATCCGGATCGATGACAGCCGATTTGATTTTCGAGATATCAAGAAGCTGGTTGATGAGCGTAAGCAGTTCATTGCCTTGATGTTCGATAGCAGACGCTTTCTCTTTCACCAACTCCGTATCTCCATATTGCTGGAGGTCGTGACTCAATCCAAGTATCAATGTAAGAGGAGTGCGGAACTCGTGGGTAACATTGGTGAACAGAGTCTCACGGACCTGAGAAAGATGCTTCAATGCCTTGTTGCTCCTGGATCGGAGCCATTGCATATAAAGCAACAAGCCAATCAGGACCAGCAGGAAAGCAATGACAAAGTAAATCTTGACTCGCACAGAGCGTTCCTTTTCCAAGCGCAGGAAGGCTTTGTCCATCTCCCTTTCCTGCCGGCGGCGCTCGACATTCAGGCTGGTATTCTGGATCCGGTTTATCATCTCCATGTTCAACAAGCTATCCCTCATTGAAATGGCCTCTTCATGGAACTTCAGAGCCCTGCGATAATTACCCAGTCGCTTATAGTGCCGGTAATACAAGTCGTTTATCTTCTCAAGGTGTTCAACGGATCCAATCTGCTCAGCAACAGCCCCCGCCCGTTCGAGATAATCCATAGTCTGACGATTGTCACCAAGGATTTCATGAATCCCAGCCAGTGCGATGAGAGTATTAAGTGAATGCCACTCGTCTTTCGAGGCTTCCATAATTTGGTAAGCAACCTCATATTCCTTTACGGCCTGATTGTACTTTCGCTCCTTCTCATAAAGTGAGCCGAAATGGATATGGCAGAGAGCCTCCCCAAGTTTGCTCCCCGCGCTGACGTTATGCTCCATTGAAAGCCGGTAGCACACCCATGCAGAATCAATCTGGCCACGGCGCTCGAATATCGAACCGAGATTAGCATAATTGATAGCCTGCCCAAGTGGGCTGTGCAACTCCTGTTCTCCTCTCAAAGCAATGCGGAAAGCACTGTCGGCCCTTTCGTAGTTGCCGATGGTCAGGTAGATATTGCCAAGCCCATTCAGGGATACCATGCGATTCTTCTTGGCAGAATAGGAAGTATCGGAGAATTCCTCACAAAGGACCCAGGCCCTGTAATGGTACTCCTGCGCCACATCCAGCATCCCAAGCCTCCGGTAGTCAGTTCCGACATCATTCAATGCCTGCACCCACTCCGATGTATCTCCTATCGCTTCAGCTAACCGGAGTCCTTCACTATGGACACCCAAAGCCTCTTCGAAACGACTCTCATTCCGCAATTCCTTCCCCAATTGACGCAAAGCCACTATACTGTCCGCAACGATTCCTTTATCATGCGGGATAAGAGCCTGCCTCCTCCCGCATGCAACTTGGAGAATAACAATAAACAAACAGATTCCAATCACCCAAATTATCAGGTTCTTGGATAATGGTATGGCGTTCCTTCGATTAAATGCAAGTTTCATAATCACGCAACTTTGTCAGTCATTGGAATAGGTTTCAAAGGCGTTTTCAGGCCGGAATGCCCAAAGGGAGGATATCAACTGAATGCTAATATATGTCTTTTTTTTAATTGAGCAAAACTGAAACTCATCAATCGAGTTTCAGTAATATGCTCCCGTTAAACATCTCAATGCCTGTGCGTTATACTATACAAATGGCAGATTTGAACAGTGTCGTCCTTTGCACGAAGTCAGAATGGGACACTTATTCGTCAGTTTCGAACACCACCCATTCGATTTGGCGGTTTTACCTTTGACATTATGACAAAAACACCCGCATCATGATCGATAAACCGAAGGAAAAGCGACAGAAAAAGAAATCCGAAGTGGCTCTCCAGATTTCGGAAGACAGACTCCAGCTGCTTGATACCATCCATGAGATCGTCAACGTAGAACTCGACAATCGAGGTGTGACAGCGGAAGGCAATCCCCACCTCGAGAATCCGCCACCGCGAACCTCTGGATCCGGACCCGTCAGGAAACCCTCGCGCCGGCTATCATTGTGCCAGTGCATAAAGAAGAACCTATTCCGACTATCATAGTATTACTACATTATTACGTCATCAACCAACAATAACAGTGCTTATGAACAAAAGACAATTGAAACTGCTTGTTCCTCTCGTTCTGTCCTGCATTGCCGCGGTTACGACCTTAAAGGCCCAGAACACAGGTGATTTCCAGATTCAGGAACCACGAGACCGGAACAGCGAATTACGCACCAATACCTGGAGCGTCTACGTCCAAAGCGGCTTATCGTGGGCAACCGACGTTTGGTACCAGAACCTCGATGCAACGAGAAGCTACTCGCAGTCTCCAGCGCTTGGCGGAGGTTTTGATTATACCATTCAGCCATGGATCCGCGTCGGAGCTGAATATCTATGGTCATCATACCGCCGCGAACAGAACTTCGCCACCATCGATGCCAACTCAATGCCCGTCAAGACCTATGGGAACTACCTCATGAACTATCACAATGCCAAGGTCAATGCACAATTCAATATTATGGAGTTTTGGCCGGAAAGAGAACAGCAATGGCTCAATATCTGGGCGGGGACCGGCTTCGGCTACAGCTTCGCCAAAGGCAATGAATACAGCATCTTCTTCAGCAACACCCAGACTCAAGGAGGAGTCTCCTCGCCCCTCGTCGACGGAACTGTTATCAGCAACGGATCGGAGATTACAATAACGGGGAACGTCAGGACGACCAATCGCCCTGAAAAGTTCAAATCGCCTTATGTACCAGTGTCTTTGCACGTTGAGGCCGACTTGAACAGACAGCTTACGGTAGGATTGAAAGGAGAAATGGATTGGTTGTTCCATAGGCAAGGCATAGCTCCGAAGAATATCATCCTGGGGATGGTCACAGTACGATACAACTTCGTCCCAAGCAGGGCAAAAGTGCAGAGAGAGTACTATCAAGGTGTTGTCAGGAATATGGCTTCCCGTGAGGAACAGCTGCGGAAAGACCTCGATGCAGCCAAGAAGAGTGCAGAGAACGAAGCGGCCCGCCGCAGGCAGGCAGAGGAACTCAACGATGACCTGCAGCAGCAACTTTCAGAATGTGAAGAATGCAGGGCAAAGTACCTGGCCGAGGAAGAGCAGGTCTCCCATTTCGTCCAGTTCGCCCATAACAGTTCTTATTTCGACCTTGTGGAGGAAGACCGCCTGAAGGCATTCGCCCAGTCAGTAAAGGGGAAGAGGCTTTCACTGATAGCCGAAGCAAGTACTCCGGGAGGAGTTGGCTACAACCAGATTCTTAGCGAAAAGAGATTGCAAAGAGTAATCGACGCTCTCCTGGAAGAAGGATTCTCCATCGAAGACCTGGATCCGCGCATTGCAATCGGAGAACAAAACGGGAAACCGGATGCAAGAGGAAGGAGGGTTACCATAACCGTGGAGCAGTAAAAACAGTGCCCAACAATAGACAGTGTAAAATTAATATATAAAAAATGAGTATGAAACGCATTATTACAATCGTGTTCTCCATCATCGCCTTGATGGGTGGAGCGGCAATCTTCAACTCTTGCCAGGAAGATGCACCAGTTATCAATTACACAATGAACGTGACCGTGGTCAACGATTTCACTAAAGTCGTAGAAGCTATTGATAACGGTTTCCTGAAGAACGAGGAAGCCATCAAGAAACTAACGGATGCCATCGACGGCATGAATAGTGAACAAGCCGCAAAGTTGCAGGCCATAACCGATGTCTTGAACTCAGTAAACACAACCCTGGACACAAAGCTTGCCCTCATCGAGGCAGCGATGCGGGCCCAGACACTTTCGCTGGAAGCCAAACTCGACCTGCTCGAAGCTGCCGTCAAGGCTCAGACCATCAAGATGGAGGAAGTCGCAAGCCAGCTCGCGACAGCAATCGACGGACTTGGAAGCACAATGGCCGAAAAACTCGACGCAATCACAGCAATAATCGAAAGCACATCAGCCACACTAGCCGAGAAGCTTACTGCCATCGAGGCAGCGATGCAGGCCCAGACACTTTCGCTGGAAGCCAAACTCGACCTGCTCGAAGCTGCTGTAAAGACCCTTCCGGACTATAGTGCCAAGTTCGATGCAATAGAGGCTTGCCTGGATGCCATTGCAGCAGAACTGGAAAGAATTGGGGACGGCCAACCAATCATTGCCGCACAGATCGCCACAATCACCACAGCCATCAACGAACTCATCGCAGCAGTAGACAACGGCAGCACCGGTGCCGCAGAAGCATTGGCTCAGATCATCCAGAAACTTGAGGAACTAAAGGAAGCCATTACCAACGGTTTAGGTCAGATTACGTCAAGGAACGTTGTAATCCTGGATGGAGTTGAAATGGACGTCCTCAGAGCAGGCATTGACAAAAGCGACCTGGAAGAAGAAAATAATTATGACATTTATCTTTTCCTGTCTGAAGACAAATCAAAGTATGTCGAAATCATGGCCAATGGCGACCTTCACAATGGCAAGACATTGGATCTCTCAAGTAAAGAAAATAAACATGAAGGATGGTTTTGGGCAGTATCATGCAGTGATAGCCATGTTCTTTTCAAGACCTTCGGCAAACCAGACAACGACTACCCGGTCTTCCAAAGTGGCACGCTCCGCGTCGAACACATCGGCCCCGGAACGGAATTCCAGATAACACTCAAAAACGGCAAGGTTAAAGCAGTGGGAATGCATGGAGACGGACTTGAGCATACCATCAGCGTAGATTTCAAGGGAGAATTGGAATTCTCAGAGTATTAAGAATAATGATGTTATCATAATCAAAAACTCCCGTCCACCAAAGGGCGGGAGTTTCTATGGTTGATTTGGATGAAACAGCACGACTTGATCCATATCACGAGGGAAGGATTGTCCGCCCGCTTTACAGTCAGCTTTCCGGAGCTTGTCTCATCGGCAAGGGGGGATGATTTACATTCTTTCAAACTCCTTATACGCGGGATGGCCTCATCCCGCCAGGATCTTGACGCTGCAAACACAATCCTGGAATTCTTGCAGATGGATGGGAAGACAGTACATGAACTATCAACAGAGACACCGGTCAAAATCGAGACGGTGACTCTCCTCTTTGATTTCCTTGGAGGCAGACTGCCGGAGGATTCAGACATCGATGCAATCACAGACTTCTACCATCAATTATCCCTACTCTTGGAAGTCAAGACGGAAACACCTGACAAAGAGACCGTTGAAGCCTGGATGAATCGATGGCCCAGCGGACTTGACTCGGAAGTCAACCGATGTCGGGAAGACAACAAGGCACGGATACAACAGCATCTAATTGAAAAACTATCATCCCATAGATCCACACAAAGCAAGTACAGTTTTCCAGAAGGCACAAGCCAGGAAGAGAAACTCGCACTCATAAGGCAGTGGTGGGGAGACTTCCGATTCCACATAAACCAGGCTGCAAGGACACCCGATGAAGTCGCAACATTCCTCGGAGGGACAATCTGCAACGAAAACTGCCGTTCGCTACTCAAACATGCGGAAGCCAAAGGAATGCCTTTCTTCCTGACACCATACTATGCTTCACTACTTGACGAAACCCAGAAAGACTTCGACGATTATTCACTTCGCAGCTATGTGCTGTATTCCCAGGAACTGGTGGACTCCTTCGGAAGCATCCGTGCCTGGGAAAAAGAGGATATCACCAAAGCGGGAGAGCCCAACGCCGCCGGTTGGATCGTACCATATCCGAAGAATATCCACCGTCGCTACCCGGATGTGGCTATTCTGATACCGGACACCTTGGGCCGCTCTTGCGGAGGCCTATGCGCATCCTGCCAAAGGATGTACGACTTCCAAAACGAACATCTGAAATTCGAATTCCAGGAACTGGCCCCTTCTGACAGTTGGCCCTGGAAACTCCGCCGACTGATGGATTATTTCGAGAACGACACCCAGATCAGAGACATACTCATTACCGGAGGCGACGCCTTGATGAGCCGCAACGAGTCCCTCCGATTGATCTTGAGAGCAGTAATCTCAATGGCCGATAGAAAACGGAAAGCGAACTTGTCACGTAAAGATGGAGAGAAATTTGCCGAAATCCAGCGGATCCGTCTCGGGACAAGACTCCCCGTTTACCTTCCAATGCGAATCGACGGCGAACTGATTGAAATCCTCCGTGAAGCCAAAGAGGAAGGAATAAAAGCTGGCATCAGCCAGTTCATCGTACAGACCCATTTCCAGACCTCTCTGGAAATCACCAAGGAATCGGCCGAAGCACTCAGGCTCATTCTCTCCTCCGGATGGCGCATCAGCAACCAACTGGTGTACAACGTAGCATCATCAAGACGAGGCCACACCGCAAAACTCCGGAAGATTCTGGAAGAACATGGGGTTGACTGTTACTATACCTTCACAGTCAAAGGCTTCGAAGAAAACAGAGCCGTCTATACGCCCAATTGCCGTTCCCTTCAGGAATCCATGGAAGAAAAGATCTGGAACAAAACCACAGGAAGGAACGTACTCAATCTACCCGCCATCGGCAAGAGCATGACATTCCAGGTGGTTGGAATCAATCACGACGGAAGGCGCATACTGCGCTTCGACCACGACCGCACTCGCCCGCACAGTCCAATCATCAACCGGATCAAGAAAGTCTATATATTGGAGAACAAATCGGTAGCGGCATATCTCCGGCAACTGGAATCCGTAGGAGAGGATGTAGAGGAATATGCCAGCATCTGGACTTATACCAGGGGGCAGACCGAAAAACGCGCTCCGATCTTCGACTATCCGGACTTCCCTTTCCGCACCACAACGAGACTGACTAACTATAAGGATAACCTGGACAAAACGGAGAGATGAAACAGATTTATATCATCACGGGAGCGAACGGACACCTGGGAAGCACGATTATCCGATACCTTTCCCGGGGAGACTGCCTGGTCAGAGGACTGCTGCTGCCCTCTGAAAACCACGAAGATTTCGGGAACGTAACATATTATGAAGGAGACATCACTGACTTGGAATCGATGGATGCCATATTCTCCGGCACTGGGGGCAGTGAGGTCATCGTCATCCACACGGCAGGTCTGGTGTCGATTGAGGACAAGATAACCCTTGATCTCTACGATGTCAATGTCAACGGGACCAAGAACGTGATCTCCATGTGCAGGAAGTACCGGGCAAAGAGGATGCTTTACGTGAGTTCGGTACACGCCATCGCGGAAGGAGACGGTTTCTCGATAGACAGCGTCAAGGGAGGCTATGCAACTACTAAAGCGATGGCATCACAAGCCGTACTGGATGCTGTCAGCAAGGGGCTGGACGCTGTCATCGTGCTTCCCTCCGGTATTATCGGACCGTTTGACAACGGCCGGAACCATCTGGTTCAATTGGTCAAGCGGTTCCTGGAGAAGAAACTGCCTGTGATAACCACAGGCGGTTACGACTTGGTGGACGTGCGCGATGTCGCCAAGGGTTGCATTGCAGCAGCAGACACGGGCCGGAAGGGAGAATGCTATATTCTTTCCAATCAGTATATTACTATCCCGGACCTGATTGAACTCTCAGGAGAACTGGCAGGCACAAGAGTTCCTTGCAGCTTCCCTCTCTCGTATATCAAGGCATTCGCTCCACTTTTCGAGTGGATAGGAAGGATAACGCACACACGCCCCTTGTTCACACGCTACTCCCTAAGCGTCCTGGAAGAGGATATCCGGTTTTCACACGAAAAGGCAACAAGGGAATTGGGTTACCACCCGATGGACATCAAGGATTCTCTCCGCGACACGATCGATTATTTGCTTTATGGAGAGGCTGCCATGATCGATCTTTAGTTGATTGGTCCTAACTGTTCTCCGAACAGAGCATAAAAAAGTTGTTCAAAAGAAAAGGGAGGACCTTCCCGCTTATTATTCAATATTTCACTGACAATCAATCTAAAAAACGGGACTCTGACAGGCTGATCGTAATCTTGACCTTCGGCCGAGAAAACCGAATTTAGCTACTGTCGCCAATCATCTACAACATATAACTCCCCATTGTAACTAAAGCAGATTTTGCTTTCCTTACCGGTGAGATAGAGGAACATCTTCTGCCCAGTTTTTGTGTTCTTGAAGTGGCCATAGTTGATTTTGCCAAGGCTCATGCCGTTGGTCCTGATCAGATGCTTCAACATGCCCTCTGGCATTTCGGAAATGGAGATTTCATCAACAGGAATAAGTTGCGGCTTGCCTATGTACGTGCTCAACTGGATTTCGTCGTTCTCGTTGACCGAGATACCCTTGGGCCAATAGGCCAGCATTACACCCACCACGACAAGGAAGGTGACAGCGATAATAACGATAGCAACTATCATAGCAGTGCGAGGAGATTTAATAGCCATTGAATAGTGAATTTCTACTTTTCAGTACAAATATAATCATTTCTGCAGAGACCAGCCTTGCCCCCCAAGCGGAAACCATTATTGGCTGTCTTCCAGCATATTATAGCAGCTACCATAACTGCCACAGAGTCAGAACGGATTGGGGTGCCCCGAAAAACTTGAATTGCTCGTTAAAGAAGCCATAAGCAGATCCAAAGAGACAAACCTCTAGTTTGCTACCCATTGATTCATAATAAGTTAAGGTACAATTAAGCCCATTTTCATTATTCGATTTTGGTTTTCTGCCCAATCAAATCCACAGGATGCTTACGCTACAGAATCTCATGGATTGTCTTTAAGTTACGAAATAACCGTTTCCGAAATAGCCGTTTCGGATATGCGAATATCAAGATAGGTTTTGAGATTTCCAAAAACCCTTTGGGGGTAGCTACAGATCAATCAAAGATTCGATATGAAAATGTCGAAAAAGTGTGAAATAGTTTGGATATATCCGGATTATTCGCTAATTTTGCGCACAATTTGGAACGAAATATGTAAATCAATATGAAGTTCGATATCGTCAACATAGAAGAATTCTCTGGACAGAAGGCTCAGATTTATTCTATTATGTACGAAGGTGACGATATGACCTTGATGGATCATTTCTTCGAGGATAATGAAAAGGAACATCAAGCGGATTTGGAAGAGATGGCATCAAAACTTCACGTAATGGGGAACGACACTGGCTGTAGAGCACATCTTTTCAAGCTAAATGAGGGCGCGCCAGGGGATGGGGTTGTTGCTCTTAGTTATAATCGGATGCGTTTGTATTGCCTTAGATATGATAATACATGTATTTTTATAGGTTCCGGGGGATATAAACCGCCATATATAAGAGCTTATCAAGAAGATCCATTTTTAGATTCTAAGGCTCAAGAAATGAAAGAGATTGCAGCCTGTATAAATAAAGCGATAATAGAAAAGGATCTCAAAGTTAAGGATGATGGAACTCTCGATATATCAGAATTTATTGAATTAGAAATATGACAACAAGAAGAAGAAAACCCTCAGCAAGCCTGACAAGAATCATGAACAATATCGACGAAGACAAACTTCGTCGGACAAGGGACCGTATGCTTGTTGCCGTCAAAATCAACGATACTCTGAAAGCAAAAGGTATCTCGCAGAAGAGATTTGCAGAGATGACCGGCAGGAGCGAGTCGGAAATCTCAGAATGGCTTTCTGGTGATCGTAATTTCACCATAGATACACTATCAGACATTAAGAAATATCTTGGCCTTGACTTGCTTAACATTCCCACCATGCGTACGGTTCCTGTTTCTAAGGACGCATCAAGAATTAAAGTAGCCAAGAAGAGGACTCCCGTTCTCTATGATATGAGTGACATTTTGACTTCGAATGTAACTAGTGGATGGTTGTCCGCATCGCGGCTTGAACTCTCTGTTGCACTTTAAACTTAAAGGACATGGAAATAAAATATAGACTGGAATCAATCGCCGAGACCGAGTTCAAAATGGATTATGACTTCGATTATTCAGATCTTATTCCAGAGAACCTCAAGGTCCAAGTTGGGCATGACATAAAACCTATTATGGATAAAGATCAGATCGTGGTCAAAGCTAAGGCTTCGTTAGTTTATGGTGATGAAGAAGTTGAACTGGCGACGAACACGGTCAGTATGCGTTTTGGCCTATCTCCGATAAAAGAAATCATCACCTTAAAAGATGACGGGACGTTTTCCACTCAGAATACCCTTGTTCTTGATACCTTCCTTGTGGCAGCAGTAGGTGCACTTAGAGGAATAATGATGAAGAACCTTAAAGGAACCCCTCTCGAAGCATTTTATTTGCCCCTGATTCCGATGGAACATTTCAGAGCGAATAACAAGAAATAGTCTTTGAATAGACGATATGTTAGCAGTCATTTCATATGGCTGCTTTTTTATGTGGCAAATATCTGATTTTAGGGATGTCTACACTGAATCTATGCCGGAAAACCATCTTTATCTCTGAATCGACCGTTAATGGGAAGCAGCTACGAAAGGCTGCTTCCACAACCATACAAACTCAAGAATAAACCAGAGCAAGTGAGCCGCTGACCCGACTGGAAAATGTACAAACAACTTTACGAAAAAAAGTACAAAGTATGTGTGCTTATTACACCTCTCCAAAGACCTCCGCATCCGCATCGTCAACGTCCGCGGCACCGGCTACAAACTGATAGCGGAATAAACTCAGCGAGGGAGAGCGTAGGATGTGTTTTTAAACTATTCTCTAACTAATTCTTCTTTAAGTCTAAAAGCATCTGGGTCTATTGTCATTTGGAATACTTTAATAGCAGGATTGCACTTGCGAGCTTCCGCAATTATCCTCTCGCGTTTCTCCGGCTCTATTTTGATACCCAAATACAGGGAATCAAAGCACTCGCCACCAAGATGCGGGTAAGCACGCACTTCTTTCCAGTCAATAACCTCTCTTTTATGTTTGGGCATATAAGGCAATGCCATGGGGGCATAAAAAGGATGCTGTGATCTGCCGGCCGGAGTCGGGTCCAAAAGTAACAATCTCACCTCCTGCTCGTGTTCCCATGCTTTTGCCTTAGTGGATAATTGGTAGCGGAAAAAGTCTTTGGCGTCACGGAAAAAATCGGGTTTGTCAATCACATCCCGATATTGGACCTCCATTTCCATTGCACCGACAAAGATGTCGCATTGGATTCTTGAGAGGTACTTATTTGCCTTTTCCATATCCAGGCCAACACATACACCCTTGTGATTTCCATAATAGCTCCACATCAGCAGGGAGTCATGAATCTTAGACATGCTGCAAATCCACGCGCTATTCCGTAAATTCTCCGTATCCGATTTCCCTTTTTCAACCATGAAGTCTTTCGGTGGCCAATTATATGGATACTCAGGTGCGTGAGAAAAGTCGAAAAGGGCAGGATGACAATCGAAAGGGTCGTTTAAGCGCGTGGCATTAGTGAACTGCAGATTGCTATTGTGCAGCATCATCAATCCACCATTCACGTCAAGATATTTGTATAACTTGATATTTCTTGTCATAAATACCAGTTGCCTTCTACTATTGCTGAACAGTTCGATGGATCAGTATAGATAAAAACTATGATCAATGACATAAATCTAGCGCGGAGCCATCTTCATCTCCTTTAATCTGTTATTGTATCGTTGGTGATAGCATCTCTTTCTACTCTTCCGCCTCCATCTCTTTGGACAAGACTTTGTACTTTGTCCTTATGTCTTCCCTCTGATAAAAATCTAGGAGGTCAAGCTTACTCAAGAAACCATCCTGGAGGTACTTGGCAAGGTATTGTTGATCAAACTCAATAGACAGCAGACTCTTCTCTATATTCTTAAGAATCTGCTGGTTATTTTTAATATTATTGCGGACGAGGCCTTCAATACTTTGGACGTCCCGGATATCTTTCAGAAGCCGCTCGATTAGCATATTAACGAACTCAACATCTACGCTCTTGCCGTCTTTACGCAAAGCTAAGCCACGCGCCAGCATATAAGCAATAGCCAAATTATGGAAATCTCCAGCTTCATAATCGATGATGCAGATAAAGCCGATGCCATCCATATAAGACACACCATCAACAGCCCGCCCAATGGAAGCGTCTGCCAGCGTCTTGTCAAACACAATAATGCTGGCATTGGCATCACGATTTACGGAAGCTTCCAGCAACTGACTCCACGCAGTATCATAGCGATTGGAAGAAACATCAACGGAATCCACATCCCCAAGTTTGATACTTTTGTCGAACTTGCATTCGATAGCTAGTTTCCGACCACTGCTCTCCCCACCAATAAATGCCAAGATATCTCCAGTCTTGTTATTCTTAAGCTTCCCTTTCGAAGTCCCGGACAGAGACACAACATCATTAAGGCGGCGTGATGAGATATACTCTTCCAAGAACTGGAGGATATCATTCTCCGCAGCAAGACCTTTGATGGCTGTCTTGTGGAACACCTCCTGCTTTATATTGAAAAGAAGTTTGAGGTTCTCCAATTGTACACCTAAATCATCCGTTGTCTTGGATAAGAAAGAAGAAAAACGATCCTCCATAATGGCCAGAACGCCAATGCGGATTGCACGCAACAATGCCGATTCCCTGTCTGAATCCGGCAGGGAGTCAAAATAACGATATACCAACTCGTCCGATATTTCGAAACTATCAACCTGGACGCGTTGCAGTTTATGGTCTATACGCATAGCTTATATCCGTTCGTAACTGAAACCGGCTTTTTTGATAAACTCGTTCAGGTACTTTCCGTGCGAGTTGGCTGCCATCAGTCCCTCGTACAGCTCCTCAGGAACATCGTAATACTGATATACAGCCCCATTCAGAAACTCTACTTCTAATACTTGTGCTATCGAATCATAGCCGATAGAGGCAATATTCGAAGATGATACATACTTTCTGTCCATAATAATTTGTTTATGAATTTGTTTTAACAATCATCATTCCTTTGTTTGGTGAAGCCACACGATCCCCCTCTCTTTTACACATAACTGACCCCGATAAACTATTCCTTTATCACATATCTTATAGCATACTTTGGGGCATAAACCCCGACAGGGTGCTCTTTTTTATGTTTTCGCTCCCACTACCCGTGTGTTGCTTTCCATCGGAATCTCTACCTAACCTTAAATGAATCCTCCCCTCTTCCTTTTCCATCACATCGTCAAGTTCAAGGTCCTGCTTCTGTTACTCTTATAATTTATCAAGTCATTAAACTGGTACTAAATTCTAGGCTAAGTGCAGCCCTACGTAAAAGTTAAGGTCGTATCAGTAGTTCCTTCACATCCTCGTACAACTGTTTCAAATATAGGATAGAAATATCTACTAGCGGCTCAAACATGAAATTGTTCATGTGAATATTTTCCGAAGTAAGCATCAACACCTTGTTCATCAGCAAGCACTGATCCTCCATATCATCATGGTGATATCTCTTCAGGATTGTTACTAATTCCGCCGTGCGGT
>JAEEGG010006672.1_pt1 | contig 26978 bp, 30 predicted proteins | sample 9134161 | NCBI WGS metagenome assembly JAEEGG01 (sample SAMN16246543, study PRJNA631951) | gut metagenome | biome: gut microbiome; feature: rumen; material: CR-attached | host: Bos | place: Iran: Karaj | collected 2018-10 | reverse complement strand
CGCGAAGTGGCACCAACATTGAATATTGCAGAACAAACCGCGGAATCTAATTTCCGTCAATCATGTTTAACCGAAATCGCAAATTGTATTCATACGGCATGTAAAGATGATATCGCAGGCAAGGGCGTTGCAACAATGGATTCGTGTTTATCACGACCAGATATGGCACGTTCGTTCTGCAAAATTCAAATTGATCCATGTGAACGTATGGAACCGCTGATTTGGGGATATGTGACAGATAAACTTGCAGGAATGCGTGTTGATGCATGTACCCAGGAAGTTAAAGATTGCTTTACAGATGATAGTCGTTGTGGCAAAGATTTTATGAATTGTATTGGTATGGATTACGAATTTATTCATGAAATGTGTCCACTGGATAAATTGGTTGTGTGTAAAGCAAATCGCAAGAATTTCAAAATGTCTGATTTGGATTCTATATTATCTGGGTTATATCTGAATATAGATAACAAAGCATTGGATAATTGCCAAAATATTCTTAATGCGAAAATGAACGAAATTTGCGGGTCAACCAGTGATTGTAACAGATTCGCTGCCGATGATTCAATTGGTGCCGGCAGCTTGCGTATGCAGAAAGATAAAAATGTTTATCGTATTACGGGGATGATATCTCTTGATTTATTGCCAATAGCGTCATCTGGTAAAGATGTGGGCAAGATAGATATCACAGATTATATGAAAAATGTGCGCGCCAATGCGGAAAAATTAAATGTTCCGAACCAAGATGCCATAATAGAAAGTATTGAAAGCGAATTAAAGAGTGTTGAAAATAAAATTAACAAAGTTATAGATTTGATATCTTCGGATACCAAGATTCAATACTGTGTAACGGGACGCAATTTGGCGCAAATTGTTGGTGAGAAAAACGCGCGGGTAACAAATGCAAGATTCCCACACCTGTTGGATGAAATAAAACAAAAGATTGCTGGGGCGGCATTGGATAAAGCCAAATTGAATTATCAAAATAAATATAATGAACTTTTATCCAAGGCAACCAAGGATGCGTCGGCGGATATCGCACAGTATTTGTGTCAGATGATGCCGTTTACGGGTGGAGGTCAGGCAAGTGATGTTAAGGACGAACAAATATCTCTTGCACCACCGTATGCGATTAGTTATGAAGTTGGAACGGGGTTGAATAATAAATTGTTGGCCCAGGGTGGACATGGTGTTTCTTCAACAACGGGGGCTACGCATGTAAGTAATTCAAATGCAAAACAGGCGAACGGCGTGGCCCAGGTCGCAGGCGCTATTATGTCAGGTGGTGTGTCTTTGGGGGTTGATGCGCTGTCTGGTGTTGGTGGAAAATCATCGTATGATGTTCCGGGTGGAACACGTGAAATGTGGGCAACATTTAATCGTGATACGCGTATATGCCATTTCTGCACATCAACAGTTACAAAGAATTGTACATCTACGTATAAACGTGGATTCTTGGGCATAGGCCAGAAGAGTGAGGTTAATTGTTCGGAATCAGAACCAAACGAAAAGTGTGAAGATATAGAAATGTAAAAAAAGGAAAATCCAATGGAAGCAGAAGTTGTAGATGGTGCCATCGGTAATGCCGTAGAGGCAGTGCAGGCCGTTCCAGAAAAAATTCAGGCCAGTGCCGAAACATTAAAGAATATGGTTTCATCATTGACCGGATTGGCGGTTGATTTTGGATTGAAACTGGTGGCGGCGATAGTTGTTTTGGTCGGAGGTATGTGGGTTGCAAAACGCATTGCCCGTTCATTTAAGCGTATGCTGTCGCGTCGTAATGCCGATGCATCGTTAGTATCGTTTTTGGGGTCGTTTGTAAACATACTATTGCGGATATTTGTTGTGATAATATCGTTGGCGACGGTTGGTGTTCAAATGACATCTATCGTTGCGGTTTTGGGCGCGGCATCGTTGGCGGTTGGTATGGCACTGTCGGGAACAATGCAGAATTTTGCCGGCGGAATAATTATTATGTTCTTAAAACCATTTAATGTTGGCGATGTTATTGTAACTGCTGATGGTAAAATGGGAACAGTTAAAAAAATTATGATTTTCTCAACAGAAATTCATACATTTGATAATCAGGTCATATTATTGCCAAACGGCGCGTTATCCAACAGTCAGATTACAAATCTGTCGGTAAATAACACGCGGCGTATGGATTTTACGGTTGCGATTTCGTATGGCGATAATGTTGACGCGGCGCGTAAAGAGATATTGGCCATACTGAAATCGGACAAAAGGATATTAAAAGATCCGGCACCAATTGTGTTTGTGTCTGATTTGGCGGATAGTGCGGTTGTACTTGGCGTGCGTTATTGGACATCGGCGGAAAATTATTTGCCAAGTCGTGGCGATATGTTGGAAGAAATTTACAATAAATTACCGAAAAAGAAAATACACTTTCCATTTCCGCAAATGGATGTGCATGTTAAAAAATAGTGTTTAGTGGGTAGTGTAAGTGGTTAGTGATTAGTGAAAATTTACAGGGCGCAAAACTGCGCCCTTGTTTTTTTGGAAAAATGGGTTATAATAATCATACGTGCGCCCGTAGCACAATGGATAATGCAACAGATTTCTAATCTGTGGATTGCAGGTTCGAGTCCTGCCGGGCGTGCCAAATTTTTGAACCGACACCTGTGTCGGTTTTGTTATTTAAAGGTTTTGCGTTTGTTATGTAAAATAAAATATGATACAATTCATATTAGGATAAATTTTGTGTTTTAAAGTAGAGAGAGAAAAAATGAAAAAATGTTTCATCATGCCATTGTTACTTGTTATCAGTTTAATTTTTTGCGGGGGTACAGTGCAGAGTACGGAATTGGTGAAAGATGTTTACCATGGCGAAACTGTGCAACTACCTGTTGAACCATATCCAGTTTGGAATCCCAAAACTGATACAATAAAACCAAATAAAATAGAGGGGGCTATTGCGAAAGGGTTATCTAGTGCGAATAATGCAAATTATACTGGGTATTATTTATTACCAGAACAGGCGTCAAATCGGGATATAGCCGAAGGTCGAATTTGGCGTAGAGCAGGTTTTGCAATAGTATGCATGCTTGTATTTTTATTTTATGTTCTGTTCGGACTGGCTCGTGCAGGGGTTGAACATATAAACAAAAATTATGTAGAACCCGCACGCAAAAGACATGAAAATACACAAAAACAATATAGAAAATACTTGATAGATTGTGATAAACGTGGCAAACCGCCATTAAGTTATAAACAATGGAAATTCGCATATATAGATAAAAAGGCAAAAAAATGAAAAAATTTTTCGTTGAGTTATTGTTTCGTTCTGGGTTAGCTTTACCTATTTGGTGGTTTATTTTTGTGATGCTTGTTTCTGCTATCACCAAAGATGGTGAATTTGCGGGTTTTGGGGGCAGGGTATTTGTTATATTGATGCTTTTTGCAATACCGCTTCAAATTGCAATGGAGAAGAAAATTAAATTTTTATTGATGCCATTGGCACTTGGGGCCAGCATTATAAATGCTATATATCAAGATATAACAGCCTTGCAAATAGTTGTTATAACGTTTGTCGTATGTTTGATATTAAGTATAATCGCAAAAAAGACGACGGGAAAAAACAATACAAAATCAAAATAAATTTTTTATATAAAGAAATCCCGGGCGTGCCCGGGATAATAAATACTAACCACTAGCCACTAACAACTAACCACTATTTATTTGTCAGTTTTAATTCAATGCGGCGGTTCTTTTGCATGCTGACCTGGTCGGTGCCCAATTCCATTGGGTGCAAATCGCCGAAACCACTGGGGACCAGACGGCGCGGGGATACACCATCACGCACCAATTCGTTCATGACCGCGCGAGCACGCAATATAGATAATTGCATGTTGTCCGCATAGGCACGATTACCTGGAACAACCGGTTGTTTATCGGTGTGGCCGTCAATACGGATAATCCAATCTATATCTGTTGGAATCTTGGCTTCTAGCCCTTTAATTACATTGGAAATAAGGCGAACCTGATTCTTACCTTCGGCCGACAGTTTATATGAACCGGTTTGGAACAATATATCACTGGGGACAATGAAACGGTCGCCATCTGCCATAACCGATGTGGTATCGCCAAGTGCGGTTTTAATTGCACGATAAAATTCCGATTGGTATTCTTCCATCGCCTTTAATTCCGCAACCTTGTCCGCCAACGCTTTGTTAAGGCGCGTTGACATTTCAATATATTTAACCTCTTGTTCATGGGCGGATTCTTCGGCGGCGGCAAGTGCAGCATTTAATTTCTTTAATTCCGCCAAGTGTTCCGCTGATTTTTCCGCCATCTGCGCCTGCATCTGTGCCTGCAGGTCACGACGTTCCTGTTCCAATTCGTTGATTTGCTGTTTCGCGACAAGGGCCTGATTCAATTGAACACGCAAATCTTCAATCTGTTGATTTGTGGCGGCATCTTTTTCTTGCAACGCGGTAACCTGTTGTTCATATGCCGTAATCAAATCAATAATAGACAAATCTTTGTCATTCAGGTCGGTTTCCGCTGATTCCAAACGCGCACGTGCCTGAAGTAATAAACGGGTAGCTTCGGCTTCGTCGTTTTCCATTTGGCGAATACGTTGGCTTTGTTCGGCGTTTGTTTGCTTTAATTCTGCAATAGTTTTAACACCAGTTGATTTGTTGAACACACTGGTCGTGGTCCACAAAAACACAAACACAATCAGCAAAAATATCAATATGATAACAAGATTTGAAAACAAATCCACGAACGCGTGCCATGTATTTGTTTTGTCACGAAATCTAAAGTTAAACATTTGGTTCCTCTCTCGTTCCTAATTAAAATTATTATTCAAAATCATCCGACGCAATGTATTGCATGGTTTCGTCAATGCGCCTTAATGAATTTACAATTTTATCCATACCTGCTTCTACCTTGGGCAACATACCCAATTCTGGATGTGCAACATTTGTGCGTTTCACCAGAAATTCTTCCAATTCTTGATATACGGCGCCCTGGGCCATATTAACCTGAAGTGCAAGGAATCCGACAATCAAACTGCCTCCAAGGCCGAGCAGGGAACTAGTGAACGCAGTCGCCATACCACCAAGTGGTTGCGACAGCCCGGTTTGCATAGATTGCAAAACAGTTTCGTCGTTAAAATTCAGATTTCCAATCAGTTCGGCAAAACCACCAACTGTCAAAATCAACCCCCAAAATGTCCCAAGCAATCCCAAGAATATCAAAGTGTTTGTTACATAACGGACGGAATCACGGTCTTCTTCAAATCGTACCAATACCATATCAAGAATCGTATGCAGACCACCTTCGGTTAACTGATTCGGACGTGAACGCAACATAACCGCAACCGAACGCAACAGGCCCGGTGCCGCCTTGGCCCGATGGCGTCCATGCATATATGCGTCTAGCCACCGATGTTCAGGCAACAGCGAAAAGATTTTAATGAAACAAAGCACCATTCCAAACAGTGTCGTTCCAATAATCACACCATTAAGGTATATGTTCGCCGCCGCAATTTCAAAAAATGTGCGATAAAAGAAAACAATTACACACAGAACTATCGCCGTGAAAAGCGCCATTCTGTTAAGGTTTCCGTGAAAACTGCTCATATATATTCCCCCATTACAATTATATGTTAGTAAATTTTGCGAACGCGTGTCAATAGAGATTATTTATGAAAGACATAAAAAACATGTAAATTCAAATCCCGAACAAATGTTCGGGATTTTACTTATGGTTTTGATATTGTTATTTGCGCGTTATTTCTTTCGAAATTGGGTCATTATCGTATTTTTCTAAGATTTTATCCATATGTTCTGGGCGTCTTTGCAGATCGCCTTGCAAAATCGTGACAGCCAAATTCTGCAGATTTTCGTTGTTTCTTGTTTTAATTTCGTCTTTCATAACCATATTGAAATATATTGATCCGGCATTAGATGCGGCTATATCCCGCACGATATCTGGAACCAATTCCAATACATCATGTAATTTGTCATCATCAAAATTTCTAAAACCGTGATAGTCGCGCAAATCCATCATAATATCTATCGCATAGCCAGCAGCCGCATCATAACGTTTTTGGCGTGCCCGATGCCACAGGTATACCGATAAAAACAAAACGATGGGTATTGCAAAGCATATTGCCCTGTGAATACAGAACAATACAGGTTTGCCTTCTATGATGCAACACAGGGTTATCGCGATAATAGCACTGACGCAAACTGATTCAACCCAATTAGTTAGTGATGCAATCGCTTTATCAAGTTTGCGCATTTTATCCAATCGCCGTGTTCGGATTGTTGTTGGATTTTGGCCAGATGCACGTATCACCGATGCGCGTTGATATAAATCATCTGCATACTGCTCACTAGTGCGACGTTGTCTGGCATGCTCATCTGTTCCTTCCTGGACCATGCCAGAAAAGGAGCTTTTGCTGTCAGGCATTTTGTCTCTCCCTCTGTTTTTCGGGTTAAGTTAGGACCTATCTCACGGATATTATATCATTTTTTTCCTAATAATGCAAATGTATAACAAAATACTTGATTTTTTATAAAAAGTTGTAATAATTGCCTCTGTTCCTGCTGTGGCTAATGGTGGTCACGGCTGATATAAACCAAAGGAAATAAAATGGCTTACTATGAAAGTGTTCTGGTGTTTCGCCAGGATTTGACCGAACCGCAGGTTAAAGAAAAAGCGGACAAATATGCAAGTGTTATCAAAGAACTGGGCGGTGATGTAAAATCTACCGAATTTTGGGGGTTGAAAAATTTGGCCTATGTTATTCGTAAAAATCGCAAGGCACACTATGTTATGATGAACGTAGAAATGCCGGGGACCGCAATTGCAGAATTAGAACGTCGTTGCCGTATTGACGAAGATGTTATTCGTTTCCTGAACGTGCGTGTTGAAAAATTGGCAGATGGTCCATCCATCATGATGAAAAAGAATACCGAGGAGGCAGAATAATGGCAGTTCGTGCAGCAATCTATCGTAAAAAATCAAACCCATTAAAGGGCAAAGTTATTGACTATAAAGATGTTAAAATGTTGGGGCACTATATTACCGAACGTGGTAAAATTGTGCCAAGCCGTATCAGCGGTGTTTCCCAGAAAGATCAACGTTTGTTGACGCGTGCAATTAAACGCGCACGTCATTTGGGACTGTTGCCGTTCGTTCGTAATAACATCGGTTAATTAAATATTTGGGTTTTACCCTAACTTACAACAATAAGGACAGATAAAATGAAAGTTATTTTAACAGAAAAAATTACTCGTTTGGGCAATATTGGTGATACCGTAGAAGTTAAAACAGGTTATGCGCGTAATTTCTTGTTGCCAAATAACAAGGCGTTGCGCTGGTCGCGTGAAAAGGTTGCATTGGTTGAAGCAGAGAAAGCAGGACTGCAGGCACGCCATGAAGCCGCGAAAAAGACCGCAGAATCCAAAGTTGATGCGGTCAAGAACGCCAAGATGTATATGATTCGTCAGGCCGGTGATACAGGTCAATTGTATGGCTCTGTGTCCAGCCGCGATATCGCACGTACATTAAAAGAAATTGCTGGTGTTGAAATTTCTTCGGCCCAAGTTATGTTGGGGGCGCCAATCAAATCTATTGGTGCGTTTGATACAAAAATCGCGTTACACCCAGATGTAATTGTTCCAATCAAAATTTACGTTGCACGTACCAATGACGAAATTGAAGCATTGGTTGCAGGTAAAGTTTTGACATTTGGAACCAAGAAAGTTGAAGAAACAGAAGAAGCAAAAGAAGAAACCAAGGAAGAAGCACCAGTTGCCGAAGTTGCAGAAGAGGCGACAGATGCTACGGAAGTTTCGGAATAAGATTAGAGTACATTATTTAAATGTTCATTTTACCCCGATTTTATCGGGGTATTTTTTGATATAAAAATGCCCAGATTATTTGACTTTTATCTTATTCTGTGATAGAAATATCAGTAATGAAAAGTAAAACGGATTTTAGATATATAAAGTGCCCGTTCCCAATAGATTTAGTTTATTTATGGGTTGATGGCAATGATCCCGAGTTTCGTAAACTTAAGGCAAAATATCTGCGTGCAGCCGGCAAAGATGATAGTAAATACGTTGACGATAGCCAAGATCAACTTTATTGTGATAATGATGAATTAAAATATTCACTGCGTTCGGTGGAAAAAAATGCGCCATGGGTGAATCATATTTATATCATAACTGGTTGTGGTCAGGTTCCCAAGTGGTTGGATACGAAAAATCCGCGTATAACAATTGTCCCCCAAGAGTCCATTTTGCCGGCCGATGCGTCGCCTGTGTTTAATTCATGTGCGATAGAGGCGTCGTTGGCCAATATTCCAAATTTATCGGAACATTTTATATTGGCAAATGACGATATGTTTTTTAATGCGCCAACGTCGCCGGATTATTTTTTTGATAAAAAGGGAAAAGCAAAATTTCGTGCAATATATCGCAAAAATGGTCATATCGCACGTGATAACAACAGTATATATTTATTATTGCTTATAAATGCAGCTGCCGCGATAGAAAAGGCATTTGGTGTACGCATTTATGATTATAAATCTTCGCACGGCATAGATCCATATGTAAAATCTTCTATGGCGGAAAGTTACGCGAACCCGATCTTGTCAGAATATATAACTGCAACGCGTTATCAACGGTTCCGTGACGAAACGGGTGTTCATCGGTTGATATTCAATTTGTATGATGTTGTGCATGGACGTGCAAAGATTATCAGAACGCATGCGCGGCATATTGGGCATAATATCATATTGGATTTTTTATATAATTTAATTCACTATAAATCGGTCAGGAATTCTGCGTTTTATTGCACAGATGCGTTTGAATCGGCGGCGGCAAAATGCCATTCCAAGATTATGTGCATAAACGATAGTTGGTGTAATGCAGACATAAACAAGCAACATAATCGGGAATTCTTTGAAGAGAAATTCCCAAACAGAAGTGAATTTGAAAAATAGAAATTGATATATGGCAAAGCAAACACTAATTTTTGATGCATCGGTTATTGCAGAAAATTTGGGTAATGGACGCGGTCGGTCGGGAATATACTTTGCGACATACAATATATTGCGTGGGTTGATAGATTCTGGTGAATTTGATGTGTCTTTGTACAGTGGGGCAGATAATTTTGACTTTGTAGATTTTGTAAAGCGGGAATTTGGGGATGATATAAAAATTTATTTCACAAACAAATATGCATTATTTTTGTCCAAGATGATAAGGTTGGATAAAGAATTACGCGCAAAAAAACGTAATATATCAAAACTATTATTAAATATATTTGTGCGTAAACCAATTATATTCTTTGGTAGAAATGTTAAAATGCCACAGTTTGATGTTGCTTTTTCACCAATACGTGTCTTTCCAGACATAATAAAAGCCAATAAAAAATATATCATTTTATATGATGCAATACCATTGTTATTACCAAATTACTATCCATCGGTTGGGCTGAAAAAGCACTGGTTTTATAATTTGACCGAGTATATAAAAACAAAACCTGCGTGCAAATATTTTGCAATATCGCAATCTTGTAAAAATGATTTTGTGCGGTTGTTGGATATGAATCCAGATGACATTACGGTTATTCCACTTGCGGCGAATGGCAATTTCTATCACGAACCAGATGCCAAGAAAATTCAGGCGGCACGCGAAAAATACAATATTCCGGCGGATAAAAAATATGTCTTTTCACTTTGCACATTGGAACCGCGCAAGAATCTTATTCGGGCGGTAAAGACATTTATTGAATTTATTAAAAAGAACAAAATAGACGATATGGTATTTGTCCTTGGCGGTGCACACTGGAATGAATTTATTGGGAAATTGGAATCCGAGATTGACGATTTAGGTAAATACAAAGATAAAATTATTCGTGCGGGTTATATTGATGATGCAGATTTGGCGGCGCTGTATAGTGGGGCCGAATGGTTTGTTTATACCTCACAATACGAAGGATTTGGTTTGCCACCGCTGGAGGCCATGCAGTGCGGTTGCCCGATTATAACATCAAATAATTCTTCGTTACCCGAAGTTGTTGGGGATGCCGGTGTCATGATAGATTGGGATAATGATGAACAACATATTTCTGCATACGAAAATTATTATAATAATCAAGAATTTCGCGAAGAGATGCGCAAAAAGGGACTTGCGCGTGCAAAAAAGTTTACATGGCAAAATACGGCTGATATAATAACAAAACAAATAAAGGGTGATAAATGAAAGTTGCATTGATTACGGGTATTACTGGTCAAGATGGTTCTTATCTGGCGGAGCTGTTATTGGACAAAGGTTATGATGTTCATGGTTTGATTCGTCGGTCCGCATCGCACAATACGATGCGTATAGATCATCTGTTGGACAATAAAAATTTGCATCTGCATTATGGTGATTTGACGGATTCGGTGAATTTGGTCCGGTTGGTTGGTGAAATTAAACCTGACGAGATTTATAATCTTGGTGCACAAAGTCATGTTAAAATATCATGGGATTGTCCAGAATTTACTGCAGAATCGGATGCGCTTGGTACCCTGCGGTTATTAGAGGCAATACGGGTAAATGGTCTGGCAAGCAAGACGCGTTTTTATCAGGCATCTACATCTGAATTGTTTGGGTTAATCCAAGAACCCATGCAATCGGAAAAAACTCCGTTTTATCCGCGCAGTCCGTATGGTGTTGCAAAACTTTATGGGTATTGGATAACCGTCAATTATCGTGAAAGCTTTGGCATATTTGGGTGCAATGGCATATTGTTTAATCATGAAAGCCCGCGCAGAGGAGAAAATTTTGTAACCCGTAAAATTACACTTGCGGCAACGCGTATTAAAAATGGTCTGCAAGATTGCCTTTACCTTGGCAATATGGATGCGAAACGCGATTGGGGGCATGCCAAGGACTATGTAGAAGGTATGTGGCGTATGTTGCAGGCGGGCGCCCCAGATGACTATGTTTTGGCAACGGGTGTAACAACGTCTATTCGTGATTTCGTAAAAATGACATTTGAAGAATTGGGAATAGATTTAGAGTGGCATGGTCTTGGTGTTGATGAATATGCGATTGATAAAGCAACAGGTAAAAAAGTTGTTGCGGTAAATCCTGAATTTTTCCGCCCTGCCGAAGTGGAATTGTTGCTTGGAAATTCAACCAAGGCACGTGAAAAATTAGGATGGCAGCCACAATATGATTTGCGCGCATTGGTGAGTGAAATGGTCGCCGAGGATTTAAAATTGGCCGATCGTGAAAAACTATTAAAGGATAACGGATTTGCGGAGAATGTAAGACATGCAGATTAAAGGTTTGTAAAGATGAGTAAATATTTAATAACCGGTGTCATGGGCTTCGTTGGTCGTTACTTTGTAGAGTATCTGAATAAACATGAACCAGATGCCAATATATGTGGTGTTGATATCGCGTCCAATTGTGATATGGATATTGAATACAAATCACTGAATTTGATGGATGCAGAATCCATCAACAAATTGGTAAATAAAACACATCCAGATTATATTCTGCACTTGGCGGCTATGTCGTCGGTGGCGCAAAGTTGGAATGAACCAGCAAATTGTTTTGTAAATAACATGTCGGCTTTTCTAAATTTGGCGGATGCGGTGCGAAATAATAATGTGCCGGCGCGTATATTATCTGTGGGGTCATCCGAAGAATATGGTGTATATAACGAACCGATGAAGGAATCTTTTACGTTGCATCCAAAAAGTCCGTATTCGGTTGCGCGACTTAGTCAAGAATATATGTCAAAACTGTATGTTGATAGATTCGGACTTGATATTGTGATGACGCGTTCATTTAATCATATCGGTCCACGCCAAAGTACGCGTTTTGTGGTGCCGTCTTTTGTTGATCAATTGGTTAAAATTGCATCTGGGAAAACCGAAAACAAAATGATGGTTGGAAATATAGATGTTGTTCGGGACTTTACCGATGTGCGTGACGTTGTTGATGCGTATTGGCGTATAATAAAAAATGCAGAAAATCGTAGCATTTACAATGTATGCAGTGGTCATGGTGTAAAATTACACGATGTTATTGATATGGCTGCAAAGCATTTGAATGTAAAACCAAATATTTACGTGGATCCTGCGCGTCTGCGTGCGACAGATGTTCCGTCGGTTATCGGCGATAATACAAAATTAAAACGGGAACTGGGGTGGCAACCAAAATATGATTTGTATCGGACGTTGCAAGATATGGTTGTATGGTCGGTTTCGCAAAATACAAAATAATGAAAGGAGAATAAAAAATGAATTATCATGTTTATGAACCAAGTTTGACGGGGAATGAAAAAAAGTATGTGAATGAATGTTTGGATACAACATGGATTTCATCCAAGGGCAAGTTTATTTCTGAATTCGAACAAAAATTTGCCGAATATCTTGGGGTAAAATATGCCACAGGTACATGCAATGGAACGGTGCCAATTCATTTGGCACTGATGGCGTTGGGTATTGGTGCGGGTGATGAAGTAATAGTGCCAAGTTTCACATATATCGCCAGTGCAAATCCTATTGTTGTTTGTGGCGCAACCCCGGTCTTTGCCGATAGTTTGCCCGATACACTGCAAATTGACCCAGTGGATATAGAAAAGAAAATTACATCGCGAACCAAGGCGATAATGGTTGTTCATCTGTACGGGCATCCGGCCGATATGGATGCGATTATGGATATTGCCAAGAAGCATAATTTGTTTGTAATTGAAGATACCGCCGAAGCGTTCGGTGCAAAATATCATGGACGGTATGTTGGCACGTTCGGTGATATCGCAACATTTTCGTTCTTTGGTAACAAAACAATTACATGTGGTGAAGGTGGAATGGCCGTTACCAATAATCCAGATTTATATGAAAAACTGTTGCATTTAAAAGGGCAGGGGCTGTCCAAGAATCGTGAATACTGGCACGATATTGTTGGATTTAATTATCGTATGACAAATATTGCCGCCGCAATTGGCCTGGCGCAATTAGAGCAAGCGGATAAATTCTTGGCGCAAAAACGTCAGATTGCAGATTGGTATTACGAAGAATTGAAAGATATCCCTGGGCTGCGTATGTTGCGTGAATTCGGTGATGTTGTAAATTCCTATTGGATGGTGACTTTGGTTTGCGACAGTATGCAATGTCGTGATGATTTGCGTAAGTTTATGAAAGATGCGGGTATAGAAACACGTCCATCATTTTGGCCAATTCATACTATGCCAATGTATGCGGGGTTGGGGTATAAATTGCCGGTCGCCGAAGATGTTGCTACGCGTGGGATGAACGTTCCAAGTTATCCGGCATTATCAAAAGAAGATGTTCATAATATTTGTGCGGTGATAAAGGAATTCTATGAAAAATAAAACAATAATATTTGGTTGTGGCGGGCATGCGCGCAGCGTTGCGGATGTCTTGCTTGGTAATCAACCAAATGCGGATATCGTTTTCATAGATTCTGCGGCGCGCGATGGCGAACAAATTTTTGGTTTTCCTGTGTTGCGGGATTTTCCGACGGCCGGATTAACCTGTTATTGCGCGGTTGGGGATAATATAACTCGCCATGATATGTTTGCCGAACGTGATTTTGAAAGCCTGGTGGCACATGATAGCTATTTAGGGCACGATTGTAAAATTGGTTCAGGTGCGTTCATTGCACATCACGCGCATATTGGTCCCTGTGCCATTATTGGAAAGGGATGCATTATAAATACGGGTGCCGTTGTAGAACATGAGGTTAAGATAGGTGATTTCTGTCATGTTTCTGTTAATGCAACGATTTGCGGTCGGGTTCAGATTGGAAATCGTGTCTTTGTTGGTGCCGGTGTCACAATCCGTGATAAAATTCGTGTGTGTGATGATGTAATTATTGGTTGCGGTTCATCGGTGGTCAAAGATATAACAGAAGCAGGCGTGTATGGCGGCTGTCCGGTCCATAGAATAGGGGATTTTAAATGAAAGTTGCGGTTGTCTGCCACAGGGCTTCGGCCGGTGGGTGGAATTATGTTTTTATGTTGTTGTCCAATTTGAAAAGGTGCTATCCAAATTGGGAAATTTCCTTGTTCCATGCGCACGATGTCACACTTGATTTGTTTGGGTTCAAAGAAAAATTTGCGGAATCTGGAATAAATGTATGTCATTGCCCTTTTAATGTTAAATTGCATAGACGTGGCGGACTTGTTAATAAAATCTGGTATCCAATAAGAAAAACAATTTTGAAAATCAGAATACGGCGGGCAAATGTTGCCGATAAATTAAAAAAGCATGATGTAGTGTTTTATGCGTGGCCGTATGGCATAGAACCATTTGAATCTGTTGATAAACCTACATTTTTTATTCCGCATGATTTTATTTATACTCATTGGTTTGGTTTCCATTGTGGAAATTTATATAACGAATCATTTTTCAGAACCAATTATGACGCGCATTTGAAATTCTGTAAAATTGCCACCCCTATTGTATCGAGTCCTTATGTCGCCGCGGAATTCAAGAATACTTTCCCGGATTCTGCGCAGATGCCCCGTGTTGTTTATTTGTCGCGTTTTAACGAATTTGAAAAAATACCCGGCGCAGAATTAAAACAAAAATTGAAAAAAATCGGAATTGATTTCCCATATTTATTGTGGCCCAGCAATTGGATGTATCACAAGAATATAGCGCCTTTGTTGGGTGCGTTTTACGAAGTTAAACAGAAATATCCAGATGTTAAACTTATATTGACCGGGAATAACACAAAAAATCAACGTGTTGTGTGTAGGTCGCCATTTTACTGTGATCATTTAAAACCAGGCGAAACTGATTGGGATATTTGGGGTATGGGCGAATTGCCACCTGATGATTTTGCGGTTTTATTACAGGGGGCGACCGCGGTTATAAATACCTCGCTGTGCGAGGCCGGTGCAGGTTCCGCCCTGGATGCGTGGAGTATGGGAATTCCGATGATAATGTCCGATATAGAACCATTTAGACAGCAGGTTGAATACCTGGGAACGTGTGCAGAATTTTTTGACCCGCGAAATAGTCATGACATCGCGAACGCAATTCTGCACGTTTTGGATAATTTGACAGATGCACGTAAAAACGCAAAAAAATCGGAAAAGGCGATAGCCAAATATACCTGGGCCGATGTTGCGCGTCAATATGCCGAAATCTTTATGGAGAAGGCTGATGAAAAATAACCGGGTTCTGTGGATTTGCAATCATACGACATTGATGGATGTAGAATGCAGGCTGTTGCAGAAATTGGGGTTCGAGGTTTTTGTGCCCAAGGTTTTGGGCGACAATCGTTCCAGTGCAATTTCACATGAATTCGATAAAAGTTTAACGGTGCCGGCGGATGTGTTGCACGCATTAAACCAGTTTGATTTCTATCATGATAAATGGTCACCAAATATTGCCGCAATGGTGAATAAATATTTTGATGTCGCGTTTTGTGTTAATGTTTACCCGGCGATTTTTAATGTGGCAAAATCTTTTAATGGCAAGGTCGTTTTGCGAGCATTTGGCTATGAATCAAATATCAATTACGAGCAGACAACCGCGTGCACCAGGAAAATTCACGGAATCCGTCATTTGTTTAAACCACAGGAAATTGTGCGCGATAACGAAATGATGCGACAATTGTATAAGATAAAAAATCGTTTTTACCTTGGGGTGGCATATCGTCAAATTATTCCAAATGAAACCCCCTTCTTTCAGAAACGCAGCGTGTTTTTACCACTGGGGATGCCACAGTCAATTTGGAAAAATGAAAATACATGGGTTGGTGGTGGCGACAAGATAATGTTTGTGTGTCCGTCTATTGAAAATCCGTATTATAAAGGTATCTATGATTCATTTAAACAGCAATTTGGTGATTTGCCTCATTTGATATTTGGGGTGCAAAACCGTAAATATCCAAATGATAAATCAATAATTGGATTTTTGGAACGGTCGGAATATGATAACTATATGCAAACATTACCTGTTATGTTCTATCATTCGACCGAACCGCGACATTTGCACTATCATCCATTAGAGGCAATTTGTTATGGTATGCCGGTTGTATTTATGGGTGGTGGTATATTGCAAGATTTTGGTGGGGCCAACCAACCGGGGCTTTGTCGTACTGTTGCCGATGCGCACGATAAATTGACACGGATTTTAAACGGCGATGCCGAATTTGTGGCAAATATTTTATCACATCAAAAAAAGATATTGAATGAAGTCAGTGATGATTTTATATTGAACGCATGGAAAGAAAACTTTACACTTGTGACAGGGAATAATTAAATGAATCATATTGTTTTTTGTTTAGATGATAATTATGCGGCCTTGCTTGGGGTGGCAATGCATTCTATTTTAACGCACAGTCATGCAAAATACTGTTTTTGGATTATGCATAATAATTTATCCAAAGAAAATCAGAACAAGGTCAAAGGTATCGCCGATAAATTTGGCATGCCGGTGTTCTTTGTTCCGGTCGATGAGAACAAGGAATTGTTAGAGTTCAGAAAACCAAAAATTTGGGCGAATAAAGTATGTTATTATCGAATGTTAGCGCCAATAAAAATTCCATTGGTTGCAAAGAAACATAATATAAAGGTAGAAAAATTATTATTTATCGATTGTGATATTTTGGTCACGGGGGATTTGGCACCGATTTTTGAAACAGAGCTGAGAGATAAAATTTTGGCGGCGGTGGCAAGTCCACTGCATGACGAGGAAAAAGTGCATATACCAGAACTTGGGATTTCCAAAACCCACAAATTTTTCTATGCTGGGTTAATGTTTATAGATTGTCAGAAATGGCAAGATTGCAAGATATATGAAAAATCGGTAGAAATAGACCGCGCACATCCAGATGGATTGAAATGGGCAGATATGGATATCTTAAATATTATATTCCAAGATGACTATGTTATCTTGCCCCCAAAATATTCTATTTGGCCAGGTTTGAATTTTAAACCATATTTATTCGAATATAATAATTTTTTGGATGGTTATCGTGGAATATATGACGATGGTTTGGTGCGCGATGCGTTCCGTAATCCAGTCGTGCTGCAGTTGGCCGGTGGCGCAAAACCATGGCGTGAATGTTGCAGGTTCGCGATTGTATGGCGTTGGTTTATAAATTCTTTCCGTACGCCGTACCGCCAAGCTGGAATCAAATACATCAAAAATAAAATTAGAAAAATAAAGTAATGAATATTATCAAAAAAATCTTTCGTAAGCACACAAAGAGCAAAAAGTCTGGGCATCCCAAAAAGGTGGATATTTTTCCGGGAAATTTTATTCACGAAACCGCGGTGATAAGTAATCCAGGCTATATCAAAATGGGTAATAATTGTTGGATTGGTGGTTTTTCGTGCTTATATGCAAATCCGCCAGGAATTGTGATTGGAAACAATGTAATATTTGCGAATAATGTGACAGTGATTAATAATTTCCATAACTATCAAAGCACGGATATGTTGCCGTTTGACTATCGTGCCATTGCGCGGCCGGTTTTTATTGGTGATAATGTATGGATTGGTATGCATAGTTTAATTTTACCCGGAGTTAGAATAGAAGAGGGGGCAATCGTGGCCGCGGGTAGTGTCGTGACCAAATCCGTACCGAAATGTGCGATAGTCGCGGGAAATCCCGCGCGGATTGTCAAATATCGTGATATAAAAACATATGATAAATTGGTGAAAAACAAGAAATTTATTGATGTATTTTTTCAAAATAATAAACCAGAGATGATTATAGAAAACGATTTTAATCCGTTCTTGTCAAATACTAAATAGGGGGAAAAGATGGCGAAAAGTATCGAATTTACATGGAATCCAGAAGAAATATCAATTTATATGCGGGCCAAAGAAAAAGCAGTTGAATATCAAGATTCTGTTCGTGTCGCCAACAAGGTGAAAAAAGAATTGGGACGCGACCCTAAAATATTAGAGGCGGGGTCTGGTAATGGCTGTGTTGTTTTGATGTTTGATAAAATGGGATTCAAAAATATTTGCGGTATTGAATATAATAAGGAAATTATATCCGTGCTTAATAAAGAATTTCCAGATATAAATTTTGTGAATGGCGATATTTTGAATATGCCGGATGCGTTGCTGCATAACGATTTTATTATGAGTTTTGGGTTGATGGAACATTTCATCGATGGACCAGATATTCCATTAAAGGCAATGTATAACGCATTGAACGATGGAGGGTATGCCGTGATTTCGGTGCCGTGCCTGAATTTTGCACGTCGTGTAAAAAGATATTTTGACCGTGGTGCAAAAAGGGCAATTAAAAAAGTGAAAAAATCAGGTATTAAATTTAAATACTATCCGTGGTTTTTGAATGGGGCCTTTTATGAATATCATATGACGCCGCGGCAATTTAGACGCGAATGTGAAAATGCGGGTTTCAAAATTATTAAACACGCGGCCGCACAACAGAATCTGGGAATTATGCATGTATTGAATCCACATAATAAACCCGGAAAATTGATATGGTATTATGAATTGGAAGAATATAATTATTCAAAAATGGGGCGCTTGGTTTATTGGATTGCGAATAAACTGCCATTTTTGTTTAATCATTTTCAATATTGCATATTGTATAAAGAACCAAAAAAATTATAAATTAATGCCCCGGGCCAAAGGTTGCTCGGGGTTTTCGTTGCTTACTGATTTTTTGCCGGAATAAAATATTTCCAATATGTTGTGCCACTGCCACCGTATGTGACGATGTCGCCACTGGATACGGGAATAAAGCATGAAACGGCACTGCCAGAATTGGCAACGGTGGAATTGCAAATCTGTACGTTGTTGACGCTGACCTGCAATCCAGGGTTTGTCCCATAGTTATTTATTGCAATAAAACCATTTGATGGTGCTGTATAAGGTGATGCGCCTAATTCAACCGCGTTCCCATAATCAGGCATGCTATAACCGCTAACTGTGCTGATGCCGGTTGCAGATAGGTTGTCCATATCTTTATTGGCTTTGCCCGGAATATCTTCTATTGCGGTATTAATATCGGTTAAATCATCAGCCGTTAAAAATGTGTCAAGTCGATCACGAATTTCTGATAATTCCGACAGTAAAGCTGCAACGGTTGGAATATTTGCCAATGATATTACATTGGCAAGGGTTTCGCTTTGTTCTTTTAGTATTTCCATACATTGATTTACGTCTTGGTTTAGTTGATGTGATTGTGGTTGTTGTGTAGGTTGGTAATCAATATGACGTTCCAATGCAATATCACGCCATATTTTAATCGTGGTTCCATTTGATGGCGCAACCGCAAATTCTATACGACCACTGGTGTATGGTGTGTCCGCTGGGGCAGGGGACACGGTCGGATAAATTGCGAAGTCATCTGACGTTTGGGGTATGCCCCCGATACTGACTTTTATATCATTTGTTCCAAAAAATGGAAATGTAAAATAAAAGGTGGTGGTTTCGCCATCACCAGTATATGTTTGTATGTTTGCCATAATTTGTCCTTTCTTTGTTTAATATTAAATAAAAAAAAGTCCGAACAATTGTTCGGACAATATAAAAAAACGGCGACATAATTTGCCACCATCTATGTGCCATATTGTATCAAAAAATGCCAAAAAAGTCAATATGTTTTACCGTGCAAATTGACAGGTATGGGGGTGCCATAGTATAATTACATAGAGTATAAAAGCGAAACAATATGAAAATATTTAGTAAAACGCGTTTGCCCAATGGTTTCAGAAACATATACTTTTGTGGCATAAGAATTTTTTCTTACTTTAATACACATTGTATTCCCGATTTTAAAAGTGATATATACAAATTTGTCGGATTGCAAAGATGCAAAAATTTAGAAAATCTTGTTGTTGGGTCTTCGCATGGACGTGACGCGTTTATTCCAAGGGCGCGTGATTATAATTTGGCAAATTCATCCCAAGATTTATACCGCATGTATAAATTATATGAATATGTGGTAAAGCATAAAGGTCAGAACTTGAAAAATGTGATTGTGTTTTGGAGCGTTTTTCATTCCGGATTTCAATTGGAAAAAACAAAAGAGTGTCTGCATTGTGTACCATATAAAATTCTATATGGTATAGATTATGCGTGCGAGATGTATCCAGTAGATAGGCGGATTGTTAAGAATATAGAAAATTTAATGGCGACGACAAATGTGCCGAATAATTACCGTGGTAAATCGTTTTATATTTCTGGCCATTCCGATAAGACAGAAAAGATCGCCACAGGACATTTAAAAAATACAATCCGAAATAACAACCAAATTCAATATTTGGCACAGATTGTGGAATTGGCACGGCAAAAAGGACATAATGTTTATGTCGTGTTGCCACCGTATCGCAAAGATTATACAGATTGTTTACCAGATGATAAAATAGTGTTCGCGGAACTGTTTAAATTTCTGAAACACAATCAAGATGTGCGATTGATAAATCTTGGGCATGATACCGATTTTAAAGATTCTGATTTTGCCAATTGCGACCATTGCAATGAACGTGGCGGTCGGAAAGTTACCACAAAAATTAACAAGATAATAATGGGTTGATAAGGGTGTTCCTGTGGGCAAAACGGACGATTAGTTTTGACAAATAAATTTTTTATGGTAATATTTTGCTAGCAATCAAAGGAAATAATGATGCGTAAAAATTTAAAAAAGATGACAAAAAGTTATACCAAACAATATGCGCACGATATGCGGCGTAATGGTATAAAACATGCATTAGTTGTTATGTTGTGTGGTTTTGGATTTGGGGTGTTGGTTGGTGTGGTGGCACCGGAAAATGAACTGCAACATAACCCAAAAGATAAGAATTTTATTCAGAAGTTGGCAAGTGATAGAAATGCCCATGCGCCAATGTATGCCGGAATTTTGTTTGCGATATTGGCATATTTGTTTGCCGAATTGGAATTAGTTGGCATAAGACACGAATCTAAAAGTTTCGCATTAACAATAATAAAACGTTATATGCATGATGTGCATATTAATGTTTCAAATGTGGATGAAAATGTTTTATATGATGTCGCAGATTTGATAATCGGAAATATGACCAAGGGTGAACGTGCCAAGATAAATAATATTGGTTTGGTCTTAGATGCAAAAATAAATGCGACGCCAATCACAGACAAACTTGCCCAAAACAAAGCGATATCTTGGGCCAAAGACGAAATGTCAAAAGTCATAGATTCTGTTTTTATTCGTTGTCCAACATTAGAAGCATTGGTTTTAGATATGTTGAGTGGAAAAGTAAAATATAATAAATTTATGGCAAATACAAATTACCAGACAAATAAGTATCAGAAATAAAAAACCCGCCATATTGGCGGATTTTTTAAAGTTCTGTTTTGATTATTTATCCAACGCTTCCATAATCTGAGCATATGGAAGGGCACCTGGGAATGCCTGGTCGCCGATAATCAAGAACGGTGTGCCACTGATATCAAACTGTTGTGCCAAATCACGAACGTTTTTGATTTCACGTGCGACAACTGGTCCTTTCATATCACGTTCCAATTGTGCGGTGTCCAAACCAACTTCGGCCGCCAAAGCCATAACGTTCTTTTGAACCTTGGCACCCAATTTAGAACGATCTTTCATATCTTCTTGGCTGTAATATTCTTTTTCCATCAACTTTTTATCCAATGCTGCGGCTTTGTCATTGCCTTGAATCTTTGCAGCGATAACCGCTTTTGCCGGTGCATCAGATAAGTCGCCATGGATAGAGAAGTTCTTTAACACAACGCGAACGTCGTCACGTTCCGCCATTACACGTGCCAATTCACTGTGGACACGGCGGCAATATGGGCATGAATAATCAGACCACAAAAAGATTGTCTTTTTTGCGTCTTCTTTACCCCAGATTGGAGCGTCCGCAATCATTTCGCCCATGTTTGATTTAACGTATGAACGAATTGCTTTGTTTTTTTCGGCCTGTTGCTGTTCCTGCATCGCAGTAACCATTTCTTGCAAGATGGCCGGGTTTGTACGTGTCAAATATGTTTTTGTAACGACACGGGATGTGCATGCCGCAATCAAAATGATAGCAACCAATTTGATAACGGTTGATGCAACGGATGTTGGCGCCTTACCATTCGTGGCAGCGAAACCACCGACCAAGAACAGTGCAATGCCGATAATCAGAACGACTATTGTCCAAAACATGATTTTCTCCTTTGCTTGTTGAACGGTGTTATCTTAGCAGAAAAAAAATTGAATTTGCAACAAAAATGTTAAATTTTTTTATTATTCAATAAAATTCGCGAATTTGGTATGCCACCGCCTTGGGCTGAACAGATTTTTCCAAGAAATTTTAATGTTGTATCTAATGTTACCGGCATTTTATACAGGACGGATAAATATGGCGCCGCGCAAGAATCACATACGGCGCGTGCGGTTTTTGGCGATATGTAATTCAGGTCGGTTGTTTTGCCGCATCCCGAACAATGCGTCAGGTCCAACGCATAACCCAATTCACCCAGCAGGCAAATCTCCCAATTAACATATTCGTTGGTTGGATTTTCGGCATGGGGCAGGGCGCATAACAGTTCAACCGTTTTGTCATATAAATTTATATATGGTTCGCGTTCGGGCAACATTGTGCAAATCAAATCAAATGCAGAATTCATAAATGAAAGTTTCTGTGCATTTATCATAATTGGTGCGGCAAGGTTTCTTTCACTTTCCCAATGAAAAACACCCAACGCGGAATCAAGGCGCGCATTCCATGTTGCCAACCCAATTTGTCCAACCAGTGCCTTATTTGTTTTCGCAATAATTGCGCCACGCATCATGCCTGACATTAAACCATGTTCACGTGTGAATATGTGTGCGATAGCATTTTTCTCGTCAAATGGTCGCAGTGCAATTAAAATTCCGGGCGATTCCAATTTCATAAGGAACATTATATAAACTTTGCGTATGTCGTGGCAAGTGAATAGTGGTTAGTGTTAGTGTAAGTGGTTAGTAAAACGGTTGCAATCGCAACCGTTTTTACTTCTCACTAACAACTAATCACTTACAACTTGCCCTACATCATTCCCGGCATGCCGGCGGGCATTTGTGGGGCGGATGATTTTTCTTCGGGAATTTCCGACATAACTGCGCCGGTTGTTAACAATACGCCCGCGGTGGATGCCGCCGCCATAATCGCGGTTTTAACCACTTTGGCCGGGTCAATAATTCCCGCCCGCATCATATCAACATATTCGTCGGTTTGTGCGTTGTACCCGAAATTGTAATCTTTTGATTCGGAAACTTTGCCAACGACAATTTCGCCCGATACGCCCGCGTTTTCGGCAATTTGTGCACACGGTGCAACGATTGCGCGGCGGACAATGTCAATTCCGACATTTTGATCGGTATTTTCACCCTTAACCTTATCCAGTGCGGATGTTGCGCGAACCAATGCGACACCGCCACCGGCAACAATACCGTCCGCAACCGCGGCGCGTGTTGCCGCCAATGCGTCATCAACGCGGTCTTTCTTTTCTTTGACCTCTACTTCGGTCATGCCGCCAACCTTAATAACCGCGACACCACCAACCAGTTTAGCAAGGCGTTCCGCCAATTTTTCGCGGTCGTAATCGCTGGTGCTTTCTTTAATCTGTTTACGGATTTCATCGGCACGGTTTGCAATTGCGCCCTTGTCGCCCGCGCCACCAACGATTAACGTAGACGATTTATCAACAACAACGCGTTTTGCCGAACCCAAAACCGCCGGTGTGATATTATCAAATGTCATACCCATATCATCGGATATAACCGTTGCACCGGTCACAATTGCGATATCTTGCAACATTGCCTTGCGACGATCGCCGAAACCGGGGGCCTTGACCGCACAAACTTTCAGACCGCCACGCAGACGGTTCAGAACCAATGTCGCCAACGCTTCGGATTCAACATCTTCGGCGATAATCAATAATTGACGACCCTGTTGGGCGATTGGTTCCAAAATTGGTAATAATGCCTGAAGCCCCGTAATTTTCTTTTCGGAAACCAAGATTTGTGCGTTGTCCAATTCCGCTAACATTTTTTCACTGTTGCTGACGAAATATGGGGACATAAATCCTTGGTCAAATTGCATGCCTTCAACCACGTCAATTTCGGTGTCCAATCCCTTGGCTTCTTCAACGGTAATAACACCTTCTTTGCCAACCTTTTCCATGGCGTCGGCAATCTTTTTACCAATATCCGCATCGCCGTTCGCCGAAATAGTTGCGACCTGGGCAATTTCAGAACTGTTTTTAACCGGACGCGCATGTGATTCAATGTCTGCGACAACGGCGTTTGTTGCCAAATCAATTCCGCGTTTAATGTCCATTGGGTTCATACCTGCGGCAATAACGCGGCGACCTTCACGAACAATTTTCTGTGCCAGCACCGTTGCAGTTGTTGTGCCGTCACCGGCATCATCGCCCGCCTTTTTGGCGACTTCTTGGATCATGCGTGCGCCAATGTTTTCGGTTGGGTCTTTTAAAGACACTGCCTTGGCCACGGTAACACCGTCTTTGGTTGCAACCGGTGCACCATAAGATTTATCAATTACAACCGTGCGACCCTTGGGTCCCATGGTGATTTTTACGGCGTTTGCCAATTTATCAACACCCGCCGCAAGTTTATCTGTATCAAATAAGATTTCTTTTGCCATAATCTATACCCCTTTTATTTATATGCGTACCGTTTTTCAGGCAGAATACCCAAAATATCAGATTCTTTGATAAGAACGTATTCCGTTCCGTCAATTTTAACCTCGTTCGCGGATGCCGCCCATTTTGCAAACAGGACCGTATCGCCCGCCTTGACCGTCATCGGAACGCGTGCGCCGTTTTCAAATGCACCGTCACCAACCGCAATTACACAGCCGCGGCTTGGCTTTTCCTTGGCCGTATCGGGAATAATGATTCCACCGGCGGTTTTGTTTTCTTCTTCAATTCTTTGGATTAAAACATAGTTATTTAATGGTTTAAACATAATAACTCCTTTTATATACAATACTATGCCGTTGACAGAAATATAATACTAAAATTAACGATTTCAAGTGGGGTCAATGCAACGCTATCTGTGGTAAAATATTTTATTGAATATATGATATGTTTTTTTGTAAAATCCCGACTGTTTAGCAAAAAGGGGGATTTTATGTACGATTCAAATAATGTTTTTGCAAAAATTATTCGCGGTGAAATTCCGTCAAAAAAGGTTTATGAAAACGAATACGCAATGTCTTTCTATGATGTGAATCCAATGTGTGACAAACATGTTTTGGTAATTCCACGTGGCGAATATGAAAATATTCTTGATTTTGTCCGTCGGGCATCGGCCAAAGAACAGACGGGTTTTTGGGATTGCTTTTCCAAGACCGCCGAAGCATTGGGCGTAGATGGCGAATTTAATGTGTTTGCAAATGCAGGGCTGTCCGCACCATTGTTTAACCAAAGTGTGTTTCATTTCCATTTGCATTTGATTGCCGGTGAAAAAACACCCGCATGCATAAATTTGATGAAGGAAATGTTATGCGAAAAATAAATTTGCGCGTAATTCCGCGTGCGCGTCAAAACAAAATAGATATAGATGATTCTGGAGCATATCGCGTGCATATAACCGCCGCACCAGTGGACGGTGCGGCAAATGCTGCGGTTATAAAAATGCTGGCGGAATATTTTAAGATTCCAAAATCACAGATAAAAATTGTGCGTGGCGAAACTTCGCGCGATAAAGTTATTGAAATCCCTTAGGCCTTGTAATGTAAAATACCATCAATGACTTCGTCGGGGGTGGCGCAAATAATAACTTTATAATCGTCCAATGTCTCAATAAATTTATTGTTTAACATATCAACAATCAAATCATGGAACGATGCCCAAAAACGACAGGTGTTCAAAAAGAATATCGGTTTGCTGGTTTCACCAATCTGTTGCATGGTTAAGATATCTGTTACCTCGTTCAATGTCCCAATGCCCCCAGGTAATATGATAAATGCATCGGATAATTCATACATTTTTTGTTTCCGTTCATTTACCCCGCCAACAATTTCAACGTCTATTTGTTTGTGGACCGGTTCTTGAAGTGCGACAACATGTTCGGTTGAAATTCCAGTTACATGCGCCCCATTTTCAAGTGCCGCACTGGCAACCGTACCCATTAAACCAACATTACCACCCCCAAATACCATGTTTAGACCATTTTTCGCGATAAGTTCACCAATTAATTCGGCATCTTGCATAAATTCGGGGTATAAACCAAATGTATGACTGCAATAAACCGCAACGGTTTTGATTTTGTGTCCCATATCTTTTTCCTTTATTTTTGGAAATTATATCATAAAATATTCAAACCATGAATAAGAATTTTATCGATTTTATGCAAAAATTTGTCGGACAAAAAATGGCCGTCGGGGTCAGTGGCGGTGTTGATTCGGTGGCGCTGTTGCACTGGCTGGTGGAAATGGGCATGGATGTGGTGTGTTTACATGTCAACCATTGTCTGCGTGCCGCGGCTGATACAGAAACCGCGTATGTCCAAGATTTGTGCAAGAAATTAAATGTGCCGTGCCACGTATTTTATTGGCGCGGGGAAAAACCAGAAAATGGTTTGGAAGATGCGGCGCGTCTGGCGCGATATAAATTTATGACAGATTTCTGCCATGAAAATAACATTAAATATATCATTACCGCACACCAGGCCGATGACCAAATTGAAACATTTTGGATGAATCTTGCTCGGGGCAGTGGTGTCTATGGCCTTGCAGCGATGCGCAGTATAGGGTCAAATGATGGAATCACAATTCTGCGACCACTGTTAAATGTATTTCGGGCGGAATTAAAAAAATATTGCGATGACAATAATATCAAATATTTTTCGGATGAAATGAACGATGACCCACATTATACACGTGTAAAAATTCGCCAGAATCGTCATATTTTCCAAGATGCAATCGGGGTTACCGATGAACGTATGCTGTTGGCGCTTCAAAATCTTGGGCGGG